>Ga0265297_10003855_pt1 | contig 25940 bp, 35 predicted proteins | sample Munlanlwell13791_FD_192502 | JGI IMG/M metagenome (GOLD analysis project Ga0265297, IMG submission 192502) | Leachate microbial communities from a municipal landfill in Southern Ontario, Canada - Leachate well 137-91 | ecosystem: Engineered > Solid waste > Landfill > Unclassified | place...
CGAGAGTAGGTTGCACGAGAAGTAAATAGGGATGCAAAACATTTTTTTATGTTTTCAATTAAAGAAGATTTTCCTTTAACATTCATGTAGCTTTCGTGTTGCCCGATAAAATTTGTGTCTGTTGAGGTTTGCGAGCTTCTTACTGCAACAAAGATTGGTTCTGCTGCATTGTTTAGTATGTCAAGAGCACTTCCGTGCACAAGTTCTAAGTTTGTTGCTCCAAGTGTTTCATATTCTTCAAGAATATCTTTTTCTAAATCTTCTGGCATTTCTGACCCGAGAATAAATGTTCTTATTTGTCTTGTTGTTTCTTCAACCTGTTCGAGGTTTTCATAATTTAGCCTTTCTAAGAGCTCTTGTATCTTTTCTTTTATCCCAGATTTCTCTATAAAATAATCATATGCTTTTTTTGTTATAACAAAACCCTGTGGAACAGAAAGTTTAAGATTATAAATTTCTGCAAGGTTTACTGCTTTTTCTCCAACTAAATCTTGTGAATTTTTATTAATTTCAGAAAACCATTTGATAAATTCCTCTCTATTAACCTCTTTTTTTTCTTGCATATCTAAATTTAGATTTCTTAGTTAATAAATATTTTTATTGAATTATTCGCTGATTGCTTCAACTGGGCAAGAACTTATTGCTTCTTTTACGCAAGGTATTTTCTTTTGTGCTTTAACACTTGCTTTGCCGTTTTTCATCTCAAAAACTTCTGGGCAAATTGAAGTGCAAGCACCACAGCCAATACATTTTGATTTGTCTACTTTTACCATTTTTATTTTAGGAAAACATAGTTTATAAAATTTAATGAAAATTCATTTTACTAAAGCCTTAAAAATATGGTTTGTTTTATTTTCTTATGGGATTAATCAAAGGAGGGATTGTAACAATTATTTCGTTCTTGTTGTTGTGTTCTTTTTTCTTTTTGAATACTTCTTTAACTTTAACTCGGTCTTTAGAATACGATGTTGTTCATGGAGAAATTGCAAAAACTGTTAATGATTTGATTGTATCTTCGTCGCTGCAAGATAAATTTTTGAGTTTTAAGCAAGGAACAGATAGTTTTTGCTTGAATAATTCTGAATATGTTTTTTCAAGTGTTGGTCATGCGTTTGTAATTAATTGTAGTTTACTTGATTCTAGCTTTGAAGAGATTATAGATTCAAATGTTGAGAGAATGACTCAGGATATTTATTATAAAGAATATGATTGTGGTTTTTTTGATTGTATTTCAAAGACACATTCTCCTGAATTTTTGGTATCAAAACATACAAGAGACTATTGGAATAGTAAATTTTATTTGGCTTTGGTTTTATCTTTAATTTTGATTGGAGTTTTGTTATTCTTTGTTGAAAATAGGTATAATTTACCAATTTGGTCTGGAATTGTTTTGATTATCTCGTCGTTACCTTTTATGAAGATTGATTGGTTTATTGGTCTGTTTTCTAAACTTCCTATTTTAGATTTTATGAATGTTTTTATTAGTCAGGGTTATAGTGTTTTCTTGACAATGTTTCCTATTGGAATTGCTTTAATTGTTATTGGGGTAATTTTGAGAATTAAGGGATTTGCAACGGGTGAGACAAAAATGGTTTCAGAAAAGGATTTGAAGGATTTTGTTAGAAAGGAAATAAAGAAAAATAAATAGTTGTTGAGATAAACACAAATACTTTTATAGTATTATCTTATTTTTTTTCAATGGAAAGTAAAAAATGTGTTTTATTGTATTCAGATGGACTTGATAGTATTTTGGCATTGAAAATTATGCAAGAGCAAGGTTATGAGGTTGTTTCTTTGTTTTTTATTTTGCCTTTTATGTGTAAGGGGAAAGGTTATGATTTAAAATATTTTTATCAGTTTAAAGAAGCACAGCTTAAGATAATTGATTGCACTTCTGGGAAATTACTTGACGAATATTTAGAGATGTTGAAGAATCCAAAATATCGGGTTGGAAAAGGGATTAATCCGTGTATTGATTGTAGAATGTTCATGTTAAAAAAAGCAAAGGAATTTGCTGACGAAGAAAAAATTGATTTACTTGTCAGTGGAGAGGTTTTGGGAGAGAGACCAATGTCGCAGACAGAAAAATCCATGAAACTTATTGAGGAAGAGCTTGGGCTTAACGGAAGATTACTTCGGCCTTTGTCTGCAAAATTAATGAATGAGACTAACGCAGAAAAACAGGGTTTGGTTAATAGAGAAAGTCTTTATTCAATTCAGGGAAGAAGAAGAGAAGAGCAGATGAAATTAACTAAAAAGTTTAATGTTAGTTACCCAACTCCTAGTGGCGGTTGTTTATTATGTGAGAAGTTTTGTGCTAAGAGGTTTAAGAAACTTTTAGATGAAAATTTGATTAATGAGAAGACTTTGCCTCTTGCAAAAATCGGAAGACACTTTTTTATTAATAATATTTGGTTTGTCGTTTCTAGGGACGAGGCTGAAGGAGAAATCCTTGAGGGATTTACTAATTGTATTGTTGGAATAAAAGGTGCTCCAGTTGTTTATTATTCTAAACCTGAAGGTAAAAACCTTGCAGAAGAATTGCAGAAAGTGTATAAAGAGCGAAGTCCTGAGAAATTTAAGGAATTTAAGATATAGTTTTTTGCACGATAATTTTTATAAAGGAATTTTGTTGGAAAGGTTCATGAAAGAACGGATATCTAGCTTGAGGAACTTTTTAGCATCTTCGTATAGAATTCTAAGTCCGAGTGGAGAAAAATTCCTTTTACCAAATGAAAAACTTCATAATCTAATGGATTTAGTTAAAGATTCAGATGAGATTAGATGGAGATATGGTCCTCAAGGAGCAGTTTATCTTCTTGAATCAGATAAGGAGAATGTTTTGAAGTTGGTTAATTCAGAATATTTAGAAAAACAATCAATTGTTTGTGTTTATACTGGAAGAAGACATATTCAAAGTGAGACAGATGACTTGGAGGATTATTATCTTCTATGTAAAAAAGCAATAGAACAAGGCGAAATTAGTCGTCAAGCAATTGTTAATAATCGAGATGATACTCCTCGTTCTTCTGTTTTGGATAGAATAAAAGCTATGCGACCTCAAGTAGAAGAGGTTTTACGAAGGAATCCTTGAGTAGAAGTTAATTTTTTATAGTCGTTTGTTTTGTTCTTTTTATGTGCAAGAATTGTGAGTTAAAGCCTGTTTATCAGTTTACAAATAAGAGAAAGTTGTGCAAGAATTGTTTTGTTAATTATTTTAATAAAAAGTTTTTGTATACAATTAGAAAGTTTGATTTGATTCCTCGAGGAGAAACTGTTGCGGTTAAGGAATCTTTGGATTTTAGAAGTGTTGTTTTGAAGGAATTGTTAGAGATGTTTGCACGAAAATCTTTGGTTAAGGTAATTAAGTTTTCTAAGGGAAAAAAGTTTGATTATCTTGCAGTTCCAAATAGCACAGATTTAAACTCTTTCTTTTTTATTTCTTCTTTGTTTGAGAATAAAATTAATTTAAACTCTTTACAACCAAAATCTAAGAATATAATTATGCCTCTTTATTTGTTTTTAGATAAGGAAATTTTTCTATATGCAAAGATAAAAGGTTTAAAGTTTAAAGATTCAGATAAGATGAAACTAAGTAGGGATTTGTTTAATTCTTATCTTGTTTTAGATAAAAAGAAATCTATCCTCGAAGAATTTTTATTTGAACTTGAGAGAAATCATCCTGAAATTAATCAATCAATTATTAAGAGTTATTTGGAAATTATTTAATTTCCTTCGTATTTTTTTACAAAATTTGAGATAAAACTTTTTGAGTCAATTTCTGGTTTTATTTCAGTTATTGAATAGTAAGAGACATTTCTAGACGATTCTTTTTTTGTTTTTAATTTTGAATTTAATCTAGAATTTGTAATTTCTCCAAGAAGAAGTTCTCCTTTTGAAATATCTGCTAGTTTTTTTGCAAGAGTTGTAAATGTTCCAATGCTCATAAACTTAATTGCTCTTCCTGTTTGTTTTGCTACAATTTGTCCTGAGTTTATTGAAATTCCTGAATCTATTTTTTGTCTGAACATTTTGTTATGTTTGTACAATTCTCTTTCTGTTTCTTTTGCAAGAGTTAATGCAACAACTTCGTTTTGTAATTGTTTAGTTTTCATTGGAGCAAAAATAAAATATAAATTATCTAAACTTTCATAAGTTATTGCTCCTTTTTTTTCTGCATTATTAATTATTTTTTGAATTGTTTCTTGAGTAGCGTGTTCTTGAGTTAATGTTTCTCTGTCTTTAATTTTAAGGCAAACAACTGTAGCATTTTGTTTTGTTCCTTCAATTGAGAGAGCCATTTCAGCTTTATTTTGAGTTAAAACCTGTGAAGAGGCTGGAATAAAATTATTTTCATTAATTTTCAATTTTTTTTTATCTGTGTCGTCGTTCTTTCCTAAAATTATTTTTTTATATCCTTTTTTGTAAGCAAGATAAGTTCCTAATGCGAGGATAATTAAAAGGAATATCCAAGAGGCAGGATGTCTTGCAATTGAGGTTAAACCTTCGGAAATTTCTCTTGCACTAATTGAGTTTCCTGTTAGCATAACATTCTCTACAACTCCTTCAACTTCAATTTGATATTCTCCTTGGGGTGCACTTAGTAAATATTTTTTTGTCTCTCCAATATTTAAAATTGTTTCAACTTGTATTGTTTGTTCTCCAATTTTTACTGGAACTGTTTTATTGTAAACAACATTTCCAACATTTGTTATAATTAGTGTTTTGTTAATTAAGTCAATCTGTATTTTTTCTAATTCTTTTATTTTTATTTCTGCTTCTTGTTGAATTTTATTTGAAACAGCAAAGATACTCCAAGTTGAAGGACTTTCTGTAGATTCGATATTATATTCTAATGTTTCTTCTGTAGTTACTTCTTGTTGATTTAGTATTTTTCCCTCGGAGTTTTTTATTGTTAGAATTGCTACAGAATCCATTGTTTCTCCTGTCTGGTCATGTAATCTTGCTTTTACTTGAATAGAGCTTCCTGGTTCTATTTCTTGTTGTTCTAAGATTATTTCTAAATTAGTTGGTATTTGATTTACTCTAAAATTGTAACTAATAAAACCTTCATTAGTTATTTCTTCGTTTCTATCTTTTTCGTATGCATTTACATTAAGTAATACTAATCCTGCTTTAGCATCAGAAGGGATTTTTATTTTTACTTCAAATCTTCCTTCTTTTATTGTGTCTTTTAGTAAAATATCTAGTTCAGGGATCTCTATTTCCACTATTCCGTCTACTTCTTTTCCGTTTTCTTTTATTGCTGTTCCAGAAAGAATTATTTCTTCATTTGGATTAATTTCTTCTTTGTCTAATTTTGCGTCGATGTTAATTAATTTTGATAAAGTAAATTCTGAGCTTGTTTGTGAAAAACTAGAATAAACTCCTTTTAGAACACAAGTTCCTTTTTGGCCTCCGATGATTTCTGTTATTAATTCAAAATTGATTTCTAATTTTTTTTCTTCTCTAGTTTTTAGAGGAATATACATTTTTGGATAAACTTCTTTTGATATTTTGTCGCAGATTAAGTATGGAGTGAATATTGCTCCGATATCTGCATTGGTTGTTATTGTTAATGGGATATTAATTTCTTCTCCTAAGTTGTAAACGTCGTTTGGAGTTCCAATGATTATTTCTGCAGAGATAAACGAAGTTAAGAGTGTTGCTAGAAGTATTAGTGAAAAAATTATTTTCCTCATTTTTTGAAACCTTTTTAGTTATTTATTTTAGTTAGTTCTTATTTATAAATATTTGGTGAATTTTCGGGATGTTTTTGGTTTTTCTATAAAAATTTAAATAGTTTGTTTTTTTCTAGGATTAATGGTTGAGGATTTGTTAAGTGATAACGAAAAATTAATAACTGAGTTTGGGGCTAGCAGGGCAACTAATCTTAAAGAGATTCCGGATTGTTATACTTTTGAGAAGGGATTAATTTATTCACATAGAGATTTTGATAAATTCTTTAAAGCATTAAAGAAAGGAGAAAAATGTGCGATTGTTTCTGGTGCAAATGCTTCGGGAACTTTACATTTAGGGCACAAAGTTGTTTTCGACACAAATCTCTATTTCCAGAAAAAATATGGTGTTCCAGTTTTTGTTCCAATTTCTGATGATGAGAGTTATGTTGCAGGAAAAGTTGAAACTCAAGAGGAAGCATTGAAATTTTCAAAAGAATTAGCAAAACAATTTTTGGCTTATGGATTTGATCCAAAGAAAACTTATTTTATTATTGACCAAATTTATACAAATATTTACAATTTAGCAATAAAGCTTTCTAAAAAAGTTAATTATTCAGAGGTTAAGTCTACTTATGGATATTCTCCAGATAATAATATTGGATTGCATTTTTATCCTGCAGTTCAATCCGCACACATTTTATTTCCTCAAGAAAAGTTTGGTATAAAAAATGTACTTGTTCCAATTGGTCCTGATGAAGATGCACATATTAGAATATGTAGAGATATTGCGGGAAGAATGGGCTATAATAAACCTTCAATAGTTCATCTTAAATTTTTACCAGGGTTAGATGGGGAAAAAATGTCAAAATCTAGAAATAATGCAATTTTTTTAAAAGATAGCGAAGAGGAAATAAAAAAGAAAGTTAATCGTGCTCTTTCTGGTGGGCAAAAAACTATTCAGGAACATAGGGAGCTTGGAGGAAATGTTGAGCAGGATATGTCTTTTCAATATCTTAAAGCATTTTTCTTGGAGGAAAAAGAATCTAATGAACTTGAAGAGAAATATAAAAAAGGTAAAATTTTAAGTGGTGAAATGAAAAATCTTTTTAGAGATAAATTACTTGAATTTATTAAAGAGTTTCAAAAAAATGTTAAAACCGTTTCTGTTAAAGACTTAGATAATTGTATTATGAAGAACGAAAATTAATTTATTTGGAAAGGTTAACTTGGTGAGTATGCTTTCTTAAAGGTTTAAATTTTTTTGGGTTTAAGGGAGTAGATTTCTGAGGCGCCGTTTTATTTTTTTCGTAATTAGGTGCAGATACTTTAGGAGCATATTCTTTAACATTATTTTCTTCATAATTTCTTACTGCAACATTTCTTGGTCCAAACAAAGGGATATTTGTTGGATATTCAAATAAATTGTATTTTTCTCCAGATTTCATTCCTTCAGAGGGAGTTTGATCTACTCTTAACTTTTTTCCTTCAAAGGTGTATAAGAATTCATTTGCTTCAACTCTTTGTTTATCTCCTAAATAAGTTTGATTTGCAAGAATTTTTTTTGGAATGGCATTATAATCTATTTGATTTCCCCAATAAAGGCTATATGCGCCTGCACAAGTTAGAGTAATTGCTCCTATAACTTTTCCTAATCCGCTCAATTTTTTGTTTTCCATAATAGACTTCAGACTCAAAACTATTTAAACCTTTTGGTTATTTGTTACAAAGAAGTAGTAACTAAATATTCTACTTATTTTTGGACTACAATTCTTTTAAACTCTGAATTTATTTTTTATTTATGAGGAAACAAAAGATTGTGACTATTGGGGGTGGAACCGGCCAGTATGAATTGCTTAGAGGTCTTTGTGAGCATTCTGATAAGTTAGATATTACTGCAATTGTTAATACTTGCGATAATGGGGGTTCTTCTGGAGTTTTACGACGAGAAAAGGGAATAATTCCTCCAGGAGATATTCTTGGTGCGATTTTGGGTCTTACTCCAAAACATTTGGAAAAAGGATGTCGAGTTATCTTAAAACATCGGCCTGATTATATTAATAATCACACAACAGGGAATGTTATTTTTGAGGGGCTTGTAAAAGGTTATGGTGGGACAATGAATGCGATTAAGTTTTTGTGTGAGCGATGTAATTGTGTTGGAAAAATTTTGCCTGTAACTTTAGACGATTTTTCTTTGCAAGCAGTTATTAGACAGCCGTTTAGTGGAGGTTTCATAAACAAAATTATTCGTGGGCAAAAGGAAATTAGTTATTTAACTTCACTTAACGACGATAAATTAAAAATTAGTTCAAGAATTTTGAAACTTTCTTCTAAAAGAGAATGTCAAGCTTATTGGGAAGTAATTAATGCAATTAAGTCTGCAGATAAGATTGTAATTTGCCCTGGAGATTTGTATGGAAGTATTATTCCTAATTTTTTAGTTTCTGGAATAAAAGAAACTTTAGAGAAATCAAAAGCGAAGAAAATCTATGTTTGTAATCTGTTTACTAAAGAGGGGAATTATAATTTTCGTGTAAGTGACTTTGTAAATGAGATTGAAAAATATTCTGGGATTAAATTAAATAAAATTCTTGTTAATAGTGTTGTTCCAACTAAAGAAGTTTTGAAAAAATATTTGAAAGAAAACTCTAAATTTGTTGAGGATAATTTGGGTAAGGATTCTAGAGTTGTTCGAGGAGATTTTGTTGTTGTAAAGCCACACGAAGAAAAAACTTTGTTTAGACACAGCGCAGAAAAGGTAACTTGTGCTATTTTGAAATTGTAATTAATTTTATAAACTTCTTATCTCTTTGAAATCTATGAAAACTTTGAATTTGCATTGCGATTATATTAAGTTTAAGGCTTTGAAGCCAGCACTAAAAGATATTGAGGAGCTTTTTCCAAAACAGAAACTAGAGGGAAATTCAAAGGATTGTTTAGTTGTAATGGTTGCTGTTGAAAAGGAAGATTCTTTAGAGTCAGTTGCAAAGTTAATTGAGAATGTAAAAGATATTGCAGGGCAAGTTAAAGCCGAGAATATTGTTTTGTATCCTTATGCTCATTTGTCAAGTAATCTTGGAAAGCCAAAAATTGCTATTGAGATTTTGAGTGAAGCAAAAAAGAAATTAGAAAAGGATTTTGAGGTTATTTCTGCACCTTTTGGTTATTACAAAGAGTTTGAGCTGAAAGTTAAAGGTCATCCTTTAAGCGAATTGTCGAGGGAAATTATTTCTGGGAAAGATGTTGAAGCTGATCTAAGCGATGAAGAAAGAGAAAGAATGCTTAGAGAAATTTCTAAATCAAAACTTGATACTTCAAAATTAAAAGATAATGATCATCGTGTTATTGGAAGAAAATTGGATTTATGGAGTTTTAATTCTGTTGCACCTGGAATGGTTTTTTGGCATAATAAAGGGTTACATATAAAAAATAAATTAATTGAACTTTGGAGAGAGCTTCATCGAACTGCAGGCTATCAAGAAATTTCTACTCCGCAAGTAATGGACAGAAAACTTTGGGAAATTTCTGGGCACTGGAGTAAATATGGAGAAAATAATTTTAAGACAAGTTATGAAGGAAGAGATTTTTTGGTTAAACCAATGAATTGTCCTGGAGGAATGCTGGTTTACAAAACTAGTCCAAAGGCTTACAAGGATTTGCCTTTGCGAGTTGGAGAAATTGGAGTTGTTCATAGAGTTGAACTTAGTGGAGTTTTGGCAGGATTGTTTAGAGTGATTCAGTTTACTCAAGATGATGCACATATTTTTTGTAATGAAAAACAACTTGAAGATGAAGTTAAAAGAATTATCGATTTAATTAATAAAACATTTTCTTATTTTGGTTTAGAATTCGACCATGTTGAACTTTCTACTCGTCCAGAAAAAAGAATTGGAAATGAGAAAGGTTGGGATATGGCTGAAGAGGCTTTAGAAAATATTTTGAAGAAAACAAAAATGAAATATAAAATTAATGCTGGAGATGGAGCATTTTATGGACCTAAAATTGATTTTCATTTGAAAGATTCTCTGGGTCGAACTTGGCAATGTTCAACTATTCAATTGGATATGGCTTTACCTGAGAGATTTGATTTGGTTTATAGTGACGAGAAAGGCGTAGAGAAAAGACCAATAATGTTACATAGAGTTGTTTATGGTTCAATTGAAAGATTTATTGGAATTATAACTGAACATTTGAATGGAAAATTCCCTCTTTGGCTTTCTCCAAATCAAATAAAGGTTATGACTTTAAATGATTCTGTGAATTCTTATGCAAAAGAAATTTATCAGAAGTTATTTGACGAAGGTTTTATGGTTGAGTTAGATGACCGAAATGAGTCTATTGGAAAGAAAGTTAGAGAAGCTTCAATTGAGAGATTTAATTATATGATTACTGTTGGGGACAAGGAAAAAGAAGAAGGAGTTATTGCAGTAAAAGTTCGAGACGGAAAAGATATAGAAAAATATTCTTTGAATGAATTTGTTTTAAAATTGAAAAACGAAGTTAAAGAAAGAAGATAGTCTCTTTCCGTAAAGTCGTAAACTCCTTTGGAAGAAAAAGAGGAGATAGTTTTCTGCAAAGTCGTAAACTCCTTTGGAAGAAACGGAAATAATTATAAACTATTTTTTGTTAATTAAATCATGAAAAAAGAAGTGAAAAGAATTGAGATTGGTTGGAGACTTTATTCTTTGATTATGGGATTTATTTTTTTAGTTGGATTTTTGGGATTTAGCTTTGCTTATGGAGGAAGTTCTCCTTCGGCTGCTGGCCACTCTGCTGGTGAAATTGAAGTAACTTATAATGGAACAACTACAAATTTGAATAGTGTTATGAATACAATAAATAGTCAGATTGCTTCAAGTAAAACTGGGGGAATTCAAGGAGTTTCTGTTTCAGATTGTTCTTGGTATGATGCAAATGTTCCTTTAGCTGGACAAAGCAATATTCTTACAACTTGTCCTACCGCAAAGCCAATTATGGCAGGATTTAATGCTAGATTTAACAATAATGCTTATCTTGGTTTTGGAATCAATCAAGTTTATTGTTGTAAGTTGTCTTCTAATTAATTTCTAAAATTTTATAAACTCTTTATCTTATTTTAATCTATGAATTTTCAGTTTTATGTAGAAAAGTTATTTGCAAGTAGAAGTTTTGAGGATTTCAAGAAAGAATTTCCAAAAGCAATTTGTGTTTCTGGTTTTTTTGTTTTTGACTTGGAGAATGAGAAGAAGCCTGACAATAAACAACATTTTGATTATTATGACAAAGAAACTGACAAGCTTTATTCATTTAAACTCGAGGATGATTGTAATAGAATTTTAATTGAAGTTCCTGTTAATGCTCCTAAACTTGAAGAAATAGGTATAAATTATAATTTTGATTTTGATGAGATTGAGTCTTTAATTAGACGAGAAATGGAAGAAAAGAAGATTACAAGTAAGATTCAAAAGATTCTTGTTTCAATGCAAAATCTTAAGGGAAAGGATTATCTTGTGGGGACAATTTTTATCTCTGGTTTTGGAATAATTCAAACAACAATTGATATTAATGAAATGAAGATTAAGGATTTTGAAAAAAAGAGTTTTTTAGATATGATGAGAGTAATAAAAAAAGATTAAAAATTTATTTTTTCTTAGATTTCTTTTTTGCTTTCATACAAAGTTTACATGCAGTAAAGCCCTTTTTCTTAAAATATTCTTCGCTGTTGTTTGAAAGTTTATACTTTCTTTTAATTGATTTCCCCAGTCTACAGCTTCGTTTGTGATATGTTTTTGTTTGAGATGAGCCTATGAATTCATATTTTGGAATGTTTAGTTTTTTTCTTTCTTTTTCAAAAAATATTCTCTTAACTACTTCTTTTTCTACTGGTTTATCTACAAATATTCTTCTGATAATTGGTTTTTCTACTGTTTTAATTACCTCGTGAATTACTGGTTTTTCAACAATTCTAACAACTTCTTTTACTACTGGCCTGTCTATATATTGAATTTCTTTTGTGTGAACTTTTCGTAATATCTTTGGTTCAAGAAGAAATAATAAAATTCCTGAATAAAATAATACTGCGGCAATGATTATTATAAATGCTTGAGTCATTGTTGGGTCAAAGTAAGCTATTGCAAATGCTACTAAAAGAATTGTTACTATTCCTAAAAAAAATGCTAAGAAAATATTGCTTGCTCCGATTAATTTTTCTTCTGTAACTATCGGTCCCGAGGGAACATAAGCTTTTGGAGGAATTTGATTAGAATTGTTTATTTGTTGAGGATGAATTTGTTGATTCTCTTTTTTTTGTTCTTCCATTCTTTATTTAGGGAGTTTGGGTTTTTAATTTTGTTGATTTGTATAGAAATTTTTATAAAGGAAAATTTTTTCTATTTAAGATGGCAAAGTTTGATTATACTGGAAAAGTTGCAATGATTGTGGATAGAAGAGAAAATGCAAGGCATTCATTAAATTCAGTTTTAGCAAATGAACTTGGTTTTGATGCAACTCCATTTGGAGGAAAATCTTCTCCGACAGTTTTACTTGATAACAATGTAAACTATCATTTGCTTGTTTTAGGTGAATTACCTAAAAAAGGAGTTTCAAGATTTGAACTTACTCGTTCATTTAAACAGATTTCTCCAAGCGGAAAAATAATTTATCTTTCTCCTATAGAAAGACCAAGAATATTTGCAAGGGGAACTCAAGCATATCTTCCTTGTGATTCTAAAGGATATTTTGATTCAAGCATTTTAGATTCTTTACTTCGAGAATTAAAACCTTAAATTATTTTTCTACAATGAAATTTATCATCATCTCAGAATTGTGTGTTTCAATTATTTTAAAACCAATTTGTTTGCATTGATTATGAACTTCTTCTTCGTCGTATAGATAGTAATATCGCTTTCCTTTGTCTTGCCAGCCTATCATTTTTTCTTTGTCTTTGTTTCTGAATCTTTTTGATTTTATATTCCAGACCCCGATTAATGCTTGAGCTTTTGGTTTTAGAACTCTGTATAATTCTTTTAGAGAATTTATTCTATTTTCTTCTCCTTTAACACAATGAATTGCTGAAATGCAGATTGCAGAGTCAAAAAAATCATTTTCATAAGGAATTTCCCAAAGCTGTGATTTTTTTGTTTCAATTTCAATCTTTTCTTTTTTTGCTTTTTTGTTTGCAAAGTCTAACATTTCCTTTGAGAAATCTGTTAGATACATTTTTCCGTCTTTGATTTTTTGCATATTTCTTCCTGAGCCTGAGCCTAAATCCAAAACTTTTCCGCTTTGTTTATCTAAAAAGTCTTTTACGTGCTGAGCTGAAATTTTTTTAAACTCGTCCCACTCTGGTGCAATTTTGTCCCAAATTTCTTCTTGATTTTCCATATTTCAAAGATTATTTAATAGAATATAAATCTTTATAATTTGTTATTTTGTCTAAGAATTATGGGGGCTGTAAAAACTTTGGGTGGGCTTAGAAGACCGATCGAAAATGTTTTTTCTACTCGGCTTGATAGATTTACTTTGACTCCTATTACTCCTTCCAATTCTTTTTTTTATTTTTCTGGACAAAATTTAGAGTTAATCTCAGAAGAAGATTGTTCAGAGATTCTTCCTAATTCTAAAAGGAAGGATTTGACTAATTTAGATAGATATCTTGATAGATTGTCCTGTATGGAAGGTTTAGTCTCTCCTTTATTTGCCTTTTTGCCAGATTTTTCTCCCAATACAACTTTTTCTTTTTCTAATTTATTTCCAAAATCTACAAAATTCTATCTTGATAGAGAAGATTTAAATTTTGAAGATTTTTCTCCTAATGAATATGCTCTTGGATTTGAACTCTCTAGTAAAAATCAGGTAAGGCTTCCTTTATATGTTGTTAGATATAAAGAAGATTTTTTTGACAAGTCTTCTTTATCTGTTCCTGAATTATTTTTCTATCCAGTTTATACCTCTAGATCTTTTGGAGTAACAAATGAAGATTGTTCTGGTATTGGATATAACTCCAAACAGAGATTTTCTTTTGGTACTTTAACTTTTGACAGAGATGTTAGTGCTTGGTTTGGTTCTAACCAATAATAATTAAAACTCGTTTTGTTTTGTTTAGTTATGAATATCCCAAAACATGGAGAAGTTAGAAAGCCGACAAAGACGATTTCAGGTATTACGCCTGTTGCAGTTATGCTTCCTCCTCGAGAGTGTGAGCATGGAAATTGTGTTTATTGTCCTAAACTAAATGTTCCGCAAAGTTATACGCCTAAGAGTCCTGTTGTTATGCGAGCTATGATGTGGAATTATGACCCGTTTATTCAGGTCCAAAAGAGAATGGAATCTTTTCGGGTTATGAATCACCCTACTGAGAAGATTGAATTAATTATTATGGGTGGAACTTTTTTAGAATATCCTAAGAAGTTTCAGTATGAATTTATCAAGAGTTGTTATGATGCACTGAACGGAAGAAGGTCTAAGACTTTGGAGTTGGCGAAAAAGAAAAATGAGAAAGCAAAAAATCGTTGTGTTGCACTTTGCATTGAAACTAGGCCAGATGTTTGTGTTGAGTTTATTTCTAGACTAAGAGAATTTGGTGTAACACGAGTTGAACTTGGTGTTCAGATTATCGACGACAAAATTTATAAGGATATTTGTAGGGGACACACAATAAAAGATGTTGAGCTTGCAACTAAAGCACTTCGTAATGCAGGGTTTAAGATTGGTTATCATATTATGCCGGGACTTCCAGGAAGTAATACTAAAAAAGATACGAATTTGTTTAAGAAAATATTTTCTGATTCTAGGTTTAAGCCTGACCAAGTGAAACTTTATCCTTGCACGGTTATGCCTGGTTCTGTTTTAGAGAATTGGTATTATGAAAAAAAGTTTAAGCCATATACAAAAGAGCAGATACAAAAAGTTTTGATTTCTATGATGAACTCTATTCCTCGTTATTGTCGAGTTATGCGAGTTATGCGAGAGATTCCTCCAGAGTATATTGTTGCTGGAACAATTAACATTGATTTAAGAAAAGATATTGAGGAGGAAATGAGAAAAAAAGGAGTTAAGTTAAAGGAAATTCGTTATAGGGAAATTGGGTTTGCTTTACGAGACAATCGAGAGATTAATAATAATTTGAAATTAAAAGTTACAAAGTATAAAGCAAATTCTGGTGATGAATATTTTTTAGAGATTGTTAATTCTGATGATATTTTATTTGGGCTTTTGAGATTAAGAGTTGGAAAAGAAGTTTTAAACGAGAAAACAAAAAAGAATAGGGCAATGATTCGTGAGGTTCATGTTTATGGTCAGGCATTAAATCTTGGGGAGAAAGGAAAGTTTTCTCAACATAAAGGTTTAGGGAAGTGGTTAATTTCTGAAGCTGAAAAAATCTCAAAAAAACAAAAATGCGAGGAGATTTTTATTATTAGTGGGGTTGGAGTTCGAGAATATTATAAAAAATTAGGATATAGTTTGAAGAATGAGTATATGTGGAAGAAGATAAATGTTTAAATAATCTTTTTTGTTTTTTTAATTATGGAACCTAATAATAGACTAGACTATTTTTTATCTAAATCTTGGTTTTGTCCTTCAGCAAATGAAGGAAAACAATTAGTTGTTCTTGGTTCGTTATTTCGTGGCACAAGACAGATTCAGGATGACGAATATCCTTTAATTGGTAGCCTTCAAGATAGTGGTTATCTTAATGTTACTTTCGCTGAAACTGGAAGAGTTGTTTTGGATAGTTATGGCGGGAATATTTCTGAATCGTATCCTGTGGCAAGATTAACTCGTCAAGGAAAGGATTTTTATAAGCGAGATTTACTTAAGATTGGTTTGGTGGAGACAATCTCTGCTTTTGGAGTTATGAGAAATCTTCGTAAATTTAGCAGTTTTACTTTTGATGAAATCTTGGACTGGGAGAATAAAAGTTATTTTGATAGAATTACTTCAGGAACTCCTGTCCTTAAATGTGCAGGGTTAATTGATTAGATAAAAACTTCCTAAATCTTTAAATAGTTTTGAGTTATAGATTTTTTATGAATATGCCTAAGCTATACAACAGATTTTATTTCTGGTTTTATTTTTTTAGCTAAGGCTCCAATTAAATTTTTTCTGGAGCAAATGACAAACAATAATAACAATTCTGGAATGTATGATTTTTCTAGTTGCCCTTATTATGGAACTTGTTCTTGCAAACCTGTCTGTTTGTATTCTGACATAAGAAATTGTGGAGAAAAACAAAACAGAGACGGAATGCTTGCAGTTCTTTTGAAGCGAGGACAATCTAGAGAAGCTGTATTAAGAGAGGAATAAGAATCTTTTTATAGACCAATTTCTTAATTAGTTTATGAAATACAAAAAGAGGAAGATAGTTGTATCTAAGAAAAAGAAAAAAATTAACTATTCTGTTATACTTGGAATTGCTTGTTTTGCTTTAGGTGTTTTTCTTTATTCATTTTTCTCTCAAAACTCATATTTATTTGAACAAGAACAGGAAATTTATTTAGGTGAAGACACACAAATTGTAACTCATGATTTTTTTAGCTTTGAGAAACCTGTTAGTTGGCAGGAAATTGAACTTGGAGACTCTAGTTATGTTTATTTTAAAGACAGCGAGGGTGCAGGAGAGGTTTTAAGCGTTGTTGTAAGTAGATTAGACTCTGGACAAGACATTGACGATTTAATTGATTTTGGAATTGAGTCAAGTAAAACTATTATGCCAGATTTGAAAATTACTGAGAGAAGAAACCAGAGATTTGGAGACGATGTTGGGGTTTTGTTACGATTTAAGGGAAATATTGAGGGAGAAAATAGAGAGTATAATCAAATTACTTTGTTAAAGGACAATAAACTTTACACAGTAACTTATAGTTGTATTCTTGGAGATTGTAATTCTTACGGAGTTTTCAGTGTTGCAAGAACAAGTTTTGAGTTTAATTAAAATTAGTTTATACTTATTCTATAGTAGTTACAAAAGAAGATTTTATAAGTAGAGATAATTTGATTTTATGATGAAACAAAATATGCTTGTGACTATGAATAGGTTAGAAATAGATATAGAAATGCGGGATTTAATCGGGCAGCTTTGGAAACATTGTTATATAACAATTGCTAGTTGTGAAGGTCATAGTTCTTCAGATGCTTATGTTCTCTTATTTGGGGGTGATGGGTGGTTTGAAAAAAATTCGCTTAGATATGGTTTAAGAAAAATTGAGAATGGAAATTGTTGTAATCAAGAATTTTTAAAATATTTAGAAGAAATTCAGAAGTTGGGTTTAGATCCAATAAAAGTTCCTGATAAAAGAAAAGTATGTCGTTGTGGGGCAGGAGTTAACGGGTATTCTTGTTATAGAAGAAAACTATCTTAATTAATTTTTATTTTTCCGCTTTGCCAATCTTTTAGAATTTGTCTTGCTGTTTTGTCTGTATCAACAATTCCGCCTTTTAGTAAAAATCCTTTTTGTCTTCCTAGTTTTTCTATGAATATTTCTGAGTCGTTTTCTCCGTCGATTTTATAATAATCTTGAAGAACTTTTGGAGATTCTGTAAATATATTTGCAATTACTATTTCTGGGTCTTTTACTTGCGAGTAACTTCGTCCTCCAACTTTTGTGTGGCGTGTTATTGCTTGCATGTCAATGTGAGAATATTCTTCTCTTGGAATTACTCCAGGTGAATCAATTAGGACAATTCCTTTTGAGAGATTTAATTTTTGAACTCCTCTTGTGAAACCAGCATCGCTTCCTACTCCTGCAGAGCTTTTTCCAATTAAAAGATTTATTACTGAACTTTTTCCTGTGTTTGGATATCCTATAACTCCTATTGTTACTTTTTCTATTTCTTCTTTTGAGGTTTTTACTTCGTATTTTCTTAGTATTTTTTTTGTAGGGGTTTCAACTAGTTTTGCTTGTCTTTTGATTGTGTCTCTAAGAGTTTTTGCCCCTATTCTCCTTGTTGCAGAGATAATTGTGAAAGGTCGCAAGTCTGTTGGTATCATTTCTTTTAATTTTTTTGTTTCAATTAAATCTGATTTGTTAATCACATAGATTATTTTTTTATTTTGTTTTTTGATTTGTTCTTCAATTGTTAGGTTTCTTGTTTCTTCTATATATCTTGCATCTAGGATTTCAAGAATAATGTCTGAGGTTTCTATAATTTTATCAATTATATTTGGATATTTCTGCCTTTGTCTACGCATATTTCCAATTCTTCCTGTTCTTCTTGATGAAAAATTATATTGAACTCTCATATGTAAGTAAATTCTCTAGGGTTTATAATGTTATTTAGAAATGTTTATTCAGTTTTTTCTGCTTCTTCTTGTCTTAACTTCATTAGTTCTTTTTCACTTTCAATTATTCTTTTCTTTAATTCAGCAATTTTATCTACTTTTTTTGATTTTACCAATTCAACATTTTCTTGTGCTTTTTTCAGTGCTTCTTGAGCTTCTTTTAATTCATCTTCATATCTTCTTGTTATAACTTTCTCTTCTTTTATATCGCTCATTTTTCTTACGACAATTTCTTTTTTTGTTCCTTGTAATCTTCTTTTTCTTATAAAAAAGTAAGCTCCAATTAAAACAGCGAGAGTTATAATTGAAATATAAACCTTAGAAGAAGTAACTCTTTCAGATGTAACATATCCACTCATCTTTGATAAGATGTTTTTTGTAGTTTTATATACAACAAATTCTTCGTTAGTTAAATTTTCTTCAAGAGTATTGTTTTCGATTATTCCTTCTTGTTCAGTTGGAGTTTGGTTTGTAACTGTTACAGATTCTTCTGTTTGATTTTCTAATGGTTTGTAGATTAATTCTTTTCCTTCTATTTCAATTGTTAGATTAATGTATGTTCCTTCTTGGAAATCTTCTCTGTATTTTTCATATAAAACATCTTCACCATTTTTTTTGATTTTTATTGCAAGGTCAAAAGTTGCTTCTTCGCTTGTTAAACTGAAATTAGCATCTCCCCATTGGTCTGAGTTTCCTTTAATTGTTGGGCCTACTGCAGAAAAACTGTCTGTTCCTGTAGAGATTGGAGTTACATAAATATCTTGGAAGGGGATTGTTTTTATATCTAAAACAGTAATTGTCGAAGAAGAAACTAGTGAAATTAGTAAAATTAGTCCTAGTGTTAATGTGTATAAGTTCTTTTTCATTTGTTAAATAGATTTTTTGTATTTATAAATTTTTATAGTCATTCAAATCGCATTCCATATGTTCCAGAACTTATTTGTTGTCTCTTTTTTTTGTGTTGGAATATTGCAATTACAACAACTGCGATGATTATTAACACAATTAGAATTAAGATATAATAAATTATTTTGTATGAACTGCTTTTGATTGCTGTTTTGTTTGAGATTGTTACAGGAGTTTTGTTTGTTATGTTTGTAGTATTTTTTATTACTTCTGTTGTGTTTGTTTTGTTTTCTCTAATTACATTTGACTGAGGATTTGAAGGGAGATTTATGTAAAATATTAGATCTTCAGAGTCTTGCGAGGTAGACTGATAATAATCTTTAGTTTCATCGTAGTCATATTCTGTTTGGAAGGTTATTTTTTTTGTTGTGTCTGAGGCATTTTCAGATAAAGTAAAAGATAAAGTTACATTTTCTTCTTCTCCGCTTTTTAGGTCTTCTATTTCTTTTGCCACATTAACTCCTAATAGATAATTGTATAACATAACTTTAACTTTTGGTTCGTCTTTATTTCCTAAATTTGCTACAGTTACAATATAAGTTATTTCGTCTCCAATTGTTAAGTTTGTTGGTCCTTGAGCTTTTGTAATTTTAATAGAATGGTCTGATTTTTCTATTTTTATTTTTTTAACATTTGAAGTTTTTTCTGCTCTTAGACTTGTGCAAATATCTTCATCATCTTCTTGATACACTTTAACATAAAACCAATAGTTTCCTTCTTCTATATTTGATTTTATCTGAAATTCAATTGTTACTTTTTCTTCTTCATCTTCTTCTAAGGTTATTTCTTTTTTTATTCTAGTTTCTGTTGGATATTCCTGTTCGTCGTCTGCATTTACTAGGATTAATTCTAAAATGTAACTTTCTTCGTCGTAATCTTTATTTTCTACATTTATTTCTAATTTGATATCATCTTGAGGTTTCCACTCCCAGTCAACAGAATTGTCTAAGTTTTTGTCTGTAATTGAAGTAATTTCTAATTTGCTTTCGTTTATTCTTTCATCACATACTTCAATTACCACAATATCAATAGTTTTTGTCTGTTCAACACATATTTTAGTTTCTCTATTATCTTCATACGCTTTAATTTGTAATTTGTATTCTCCTGCAGCCAAATCTTCATTTAATTCAAATTCAAATGTAACGGTTTCTTTATCTTCGCTGTCAATTGTAACATCTTGTTTTAAGTATTCTCCAGTTAGTTCTATTTCTTCTCCATCTTCGTCTGTAAATGTTAATTCAACCACATAATCTTTTTCTGTGTCTTCGTTGTTTGCTACTTTAACTTCAATTTCTATATTATCTTGTGCGTGCCATTTCCATTGTGCAGTGTTGTCTTTTTCATTGTCCGAAACATCATTTATTTCTATCTTGTCTGCTCCGACTGTCCCGTTTTCGCAAAAGTCAAATGCTTTTATTTGATTTGATAGCAAAATTAATGTTAAAAATATTAAAACAATTAGGCTCTTTTTTTCCATGGATAACTAAACTTAATTTCCTTTAAATTTGTTTTGGTGATAGAGAATACTATTCTTTTGTTTTAATTAGGTAGTAACTTATTATTCCAAGAATTAAAATTCCGTAAATCCAGTTGTTTGAGATTGTTTGGTTGAATAAAAGAATAGATTTTGATGCTTGGATTTGGAAGTTCATTGGAAGAATTTTTGATATTATTTGAATTATTTTTGGCATTGTTTGGATTGGAAAGAAAAGTCCCGAGACAAGCATTAAGGGGAAGGAAATAATCAGCGAGAATAAAACAGCAATTCCCTCGTTTTCTGAGAGAAGTCCGATTATTAGTCCGATTAATGCATCAGTTGCTCCAATATAAAATATTAGTTTGATTAGTTCTTTTGATAAAAAGGAATATTCTCCTCCGTAAAGTTTGAATAATAAAAATATTATTAGGAATTGAATTAGAACTAAGAAAGAAAAGAAGACAACTTTTGCTAATAAATAAATTGTCGGAGATGAATTTGCTTTTACTCTTGTGATAAATCCTGTTTTTTTGTCGTAGATAATTGAGGTTGAAGCAAGCATTAAGATTATGAAAAGTGCGAGAATAGGAAATATGAATGTTAGTCCTGCTGATTTTTTTGTGTTGTCATAAATTCCTCTTTGGTCTGTCCAAAGCGGATTTACTAAAAACTCTGTGTCCATTTCTTCAAGCATTTTTAATTGTGAGTCCATTTCATTTACTCTATTTTCTATTTTGTTTGGAAGGTCTAAATCAAGAATTATATCTACATTCCCTCGTATGCTTGAAATTTTTGTTTTTATTTCTTGGTTTAATTTGTCGATGATTTGTTTTTCGAATGGTTCTAAAGATTGGTCAACTTTCCAAGAGACTAAGTTTGAGAAAGCGATGTCTGTATTGTCATAATAAATTATTAATTTTGACTGTTTTAGGTTTTCTATATTCTCACTGAATCCGTCTCCTATCTCTATTCCCAGGTCAAAATCTCCTGATTGAATTTTATCAATTAAGTTTTCTAAACAGTTATCTTTTGGAAGAATTGTTGTTGTGAATCCTTCAAGATTTGTTGACGCTTGTTTTGATATTTGGGTATTGTCAAAGTCGCATACACCAACTTTTATTTTGTAGTCAGAAGGATTTAGTGCGAATAGAAACAAACTTGCAATAATTAGTGGAAGCAAAATAAAAATGTAAAGATATTTTTTTCTTTTGTAGAGAAGCATTGTGTCTTTTTTTAGATATCCGTAGAATTTTATGAATGGTGATAATAAGTTAATCATTTTATGCTCCAAGGAAGACTTCGTCGAGGTTTGGTTCTCTAAAACCAATTTCTTTGTAGTCTAGATTTAATTTTTCAAATAATTTATTTATATAAATTTTCTGAGTATTTGTTGCTATTGCAAACATTAGGTATTTCTCGTTGTAGTCGAGGATTTTTATGTCTTTGAAATCACAGTATTTTTTTATTTTTTGAAAGTTTTGTTTTGAGAGTTTTGCAAGTTTGAGTTCGTAGATAAATTGGAATTTTAGTTTTTCTTTTAGTTTTTCTATTTGTCCACTAAAAAATATTTTTCCATTTTTTAAAATTATTAATCTGTCTACGTGTTCTTGGGTTTCTGTTAAAAGGTGGCTTGTAAGAATTATACTTTTGTCTTGTTTTTTCATTGTTTCTAAAAAATGCCAGAGAATTCTTCTGTTAAGAAAGTCAAGACCAACAAAAGGCTCGTCGAGGATTAAAATTTTTGGATTGTGTAAGATTGAGAGAACAATGTTTAGTCTAACTTTTTGTCCTCCTGAAAGTTGACTGGGAAATTTTTTTATATCTTCATTTATTTTTAACATCTCCATTAATTCGTCTGCTTTTTTTATTGCGTCTTTTTCTTTTATTCCAAGATTTAGTCCTGCAATTTTTATATTATCTTCGATAGATAAATCAGGAATCATTGAAATTTCTTGAGGGACAAAACCTATCTGGTTTTTTTGTAAGAATTTATTTTGACCAAATATTCTTATTTTACCTTGATATTTTTTCCCAAGAACTCCGCAGAGAAGTTTTAGAAATGTTGATTTTCCTGAGCCTGATTTTCCGATAATTGCAACCATTTCTCTTTCTTTGAGATTTAGTGAAATATCCTTTAAGACTTCTTGATTTTGATAAGAAAACTTTACTGATTCTGTTTTTACTGGCAACTCTTTTTTGAAAATTCTTCTTAGGAAATTCATTTTTCAATTTTTATTGCTTTTCCATTTATTAGGGAATCTGCAATTTTGTTTCTTGCTGAAATTAATATTCTTGAAAGTGTTGGTTGGGAAATTTCCATTTTTTTTGCAATTTCTGTTTGAGATTTTTTTTCTAAATCAATTAATTTTATTGCTTCAACTTCTTCTTTTGATAGTTCAACTTCTTCGAGCGCTTTTAATGGAATTCCAATTGGTTTAAAAAAATTTATTTTTGGATTAAAAAAAAGTCGTCTTAGTTTTCTTGGTCTTGGCATATTTCTATTTGGTTTGGAATCTTATTAAATGTTTCTTGAAAAATAAAAGAAAGCTCCAAAATTTTGGAGCTTTAATTAATTTAGTTGAGTTCTTTTAGTCTTGTTTCAATTTCTTCTTTTTGTTGTTTTAAAAAAACTTTTTCTTGTTCTGAGTTGAGGTTTTGAAATCTTCCTCTACCCATTCCGCATCTAAAGTTTCTATTACAACCTTTTGAGATTCCATTTCCGCAAGGCCCTAGTCCTCTTCCAGTTAGTGGCCCAATTCCTTTTGGACCTGTTTTATCTTGGTTTGGCATTTTTATTTTCTCCAGTTTAGTTAAATGAATAAGTATTCATTATTATTTAAAGGTTTCGTTTTGAATAAATATTCATAATGTTTTATTTGTTTTTATTTTGTGAGTAGATTTTGGCTTTTGTCTTTTTGAGTGGTTAAGCGGTGTTACTATCTTGAGTGGTAGTAACAGGTTGAAATTTTAGAGTTAAAATCAATGTATATAAGTTTGAATGATTCTTGTATTCTATGGGTGCTACAGAACAACTTCAGGTTGAACTTAATGAAGCCCTAAGGCGAAAAAACGCTTTGGTTGAAGAACTCAGACGAGTTAGTTTTTGCGTTGATGTTTTTCAAAAAGAAATTGGCTTTAGAACAAATTAATCTTTTTAGGGGAGAAATCCCCTCTTTAATTTTTAAAAAAGATAAAGATTATTATTCTCTTAATCTAATCATTTTTTCCCCAGTTTTTGGGTCAGTAAATTCTTCAAATAATCCTTGTTCAATCATGCTATCTGTAAGCGCTTTTGCATATCCTTCTGGGGTTCTTAGGTTAATTTGTCTAAATTCAGTATCTGGGATAAAAAGATTTGTTTTGCACATAGATTTTCCAGAATAATTAGAAAGAGGATTTCCTGAAGAATACTCTCCTACATATATGCCATTTTTTAATTTAAATGAATAGTGAAAATTTTGATGTCTATTTTCTGGGCCATATTGTTTTTCAAATTCTAAGAAGTCTTTTCCCATACGACCATTGATACACGATGGGCCATAAAGATCAATTAACATTCCTTCTATCTCTGAGTTATCTTGTTTTATTAGATGCCCTCCCCAAGGGCTTATTCCTGGAAAGTCTTCATGAAATATTCCTACGATTGAATGTAATTCTGCCATTATTTCTTTTTAATCTCTTAGTTTATATTAATTTATATGTTCAATTATCTATTTTTTAGTTCTTTATTATCTAGAGGATAGTTTTTAATAGACTTTATCGTGATGGTCGAAATCAGTAAATAAAATAAAATTATTCTTTATGTCTACTTTAAATGTTAACACAAATGATTTGTCGATATGTGCTCGTTTGAATTCTTTTAAGTTATTTTTCAGATTTTTATAATGATTTATTGATTCAATATCTGATAGAACTATTTGTTTAATCTTTTTATTAATAATTTTAACTTTATTTTTATCTTTTTTACCGAGTTTCATAATTTTGAATTTTAATTTATCTTCTAAATCAAAATCAAACATTTAAACTCCACAGAGCTTGTCTAACTCTTCAAAACTCATTTTTTTATTTTTATACTTTTTGAAATGTTCTTCTGCAACTTTTATAATTTTTTTTACATATTCATCATTTGCATCTCTTTCAACAATTTCGTCTCCATAAATTTCTATGAATTTATTTAATGCTTCAGATTTATCTTTTAGGTCTAGTTGTAATTTTAATATGCCTAAGACTTTATTTGAATAAGGATTTAGAGATACTCTTGCTGAAACCATTTGTTTTTCCATATACTTGGAATACACTTGGAGTGTATTTAAACGTTTTGATTTATTTTTTTAGTTCTTTATTATTTATCCAAGCAATTAATGCAGCGGGAATGATAAATAGCCAGTCAACTGTAAAAGTTAAAACTAAGAAAACTATTGCAATTAGCGAGAGGATTACAACTTTTGGATTTGTTTTTGATTTTGGTTTTTTCATTTTAATTGTCTAAGTGCCAATTCTAATTGAATCTTTCCATTTTCTTCCCAGGGGCAATATTTTAAGAAGTCTTTTGGACGAATAAATTTTCTTTTGTTAATATCTCCTGTTGCAGGGTCGATTGTTTGAGGTTTAATCGAATTTACTTCTGCTATTGCCCTTAACATAGTTCCCTCTTTACCCTTAGAGATATTTTTTGTTAAGCACTTTGAAGTTATATAAAAAAGAGGTTTTATATTCTTTATTTCAACATCTGCTTCTTCAATTACTTCCCTTCTTAGTGTCTCTTCCCAATTTTTGTCATATTTTTCAGGAGTTCCTCCTGGAAGTCCCCACTCTTCTTTAGTTGGTTGTTTTATAATCAATAATTTTTTTTCTTTATCAAAAATAAATCCATAAGCTTGTTTTATATCTTTAAGCCTAGAAAAATTATCTTCTTCAAATATTTCTATTTTAAATTCTTCTCCTCTCCATTTCAAAATTCCCGAGTAGCAAGGTTTTTTCATTTTATCTCTTTCTTCATAATGTAGTTTGTTATTTTGAAATTAAGTCTTTCGTAAAGAGCTAAAGCATTTTTGTTTTTAGCGTTTACCTTAAGAAAAAGGTTATTCGCCTTTTTTGATTTTGCAAGTTTTGTTGATTTTTTTATTAGTTCCTTTGCAATTCCTTTTTTTCTGTTTTCTTTTGATACATAAAGATAATCAATTTCTGCTTTGTTTTTTTCAATTGACATTTGAATAAACCCCATTATTTTTTTGTTTTCTTTTGCAAGAATCAAATAATCTTTTTTTGATTTTAGAACCTTTAGAAATTCTTGTTTACATTCTTTTTTTGAGTAGGGAATTTTTAGTCCAATTAGTTTTTCGTATTCTATTACTTCATTCTTTTTTAATGTAGAGTATTCTTCAAATTCTTCTTTTGTTGCTTTTGTGAGTTTCATTTATTTAGGGAGAATAGACTTCTTATTAAAAGTTACTAACGCCTTCTACCTATTCGTCATCCAATTTGTTTTCTTATGGATTATGACAAATTGAATAACTCAATTCGAACTTAGAAATTCGTTTAAGTTTTCTCCAAAACTCTGTGAGAAAATAGATTGCAAAGCAATCTATAATTACGCCCCCACCAACTCCCAAGCCCA
>Ga0265297_10003856_pt1 | contig 25934 bp, 24 predicted proteins | sample Munlanlwell13791_FD_192502 | JGI IMG/M metagenome (GOLD analysis project Ga0265297, IMG submission 192502) | Leachate microbial communities from a municipal landfill in Southern Ontario, Canada - Leachate well 137-91 | ecosystem: Engineered > Solid waste > Landfill > Unclassified | place...
ATAAAACATACTTATTTTTTGTTACTATTTTTTTATATATTTTAATTAGATTATGGGCTTTTGGTGTTGCAACATTGCCAAGAACATTTAATAATCTTTTTTTAAGATTTAAATTTTTGTCTTTTTTATTTAAACAGACAGATTTAGTAAATAATACAAAAAATATTTCTCAAACAACGGCTCAAACAGATCATGTTGCGAGTCAAATAATAAATATTAATCCTAAAATTTTACAAACTTACACAAATTCTGAACATTATTCTTTTTTTGATAAATTATTTAATAAATTAAATATTATTTTTAATAAAATTTATCTTTGGTTTAGCCATATTTTTGCCATAAATAATAATTATTTTGTGAATAAATTTTTTATTATTTTTTTAATATTTTTTTTCTCTGTTTTTTTAATTTATTCTTATAGAAAAAATATAAAATTATTAATATTTTTTATTATAACTTTTTTTGCCTTTGCCTGGCCTGGTTTTGTTGCATATCCAGATCCTAGATATATAAATCCAATTTATACAGTAATTATATTTACTTTATTTTTTGGAATTTATTTTTTTATAAAAGAAATTAATATCAATATAAATAATAATTCAAATAAATTTTTATTTAAAAAATTAATATTATCTTTTATTTTGATACTTATTTTTTCGAGTACGCTAGTTGGCATAAAAAAAAATTTTTATTCAATTCAGGGTGTTTGTAGAGGTACTCAAGAATATAGAAAAACTTTTGTAAAATTTTTTGAAAATAATAAATTTGATAAAAATGCAAATTTTATTATTATGGCAACGCCATTTCTTTCTGATTCTCAATATATATTTCAAGCTTTTTTGAATAATTTAGATTTAAAAGTTTGTTGTGAACTTTTTGCTACTTTGGCTCAAAGAGGGGTAATGGGATGCAATCAAGATTATAGAATTCAAGGTGTAAAGTATAAAATTAAACCTGTTAAAATACGTAATAAGAATGGTTTTAGATTAACATCAAAAAATAAAGAACATTGTGGTTTTTGGATGAATTTTTCTTTGCACCCATTAAAATGGTCAAAAGAACAAAAATCTTATATTTGGACTAATAATTTACCTGAAATTAATGAATGGTATGATTTTTCTATGGGGCAATTTAAAATTCATGAAAGATTAGATAATAAAGTTGTTACTGATATTACATTTATTTTTGATGATGGCTGGATTGATGAAAATACCGTTTTTGTTATTTGGGATGCACAAAAAGGCGAGTACAAAGTTTTAGATCAAAATTTATTTTGATAACTCTATTATTAAATCCTGTGGATTTACAAATGTTATAACAAGATCTTTGTATCGTCTTTTAATTGCGATATCTATGTTATTTGCAACAACAAAATTTTCGCCACTTTTATAATTTTGACGGAAAAATTCAAAATTTTTTGCAAGAGATGCCAGCGTAGAATCATCTTGTTGAGTTAAAAATTTGCACTCTATTGCATTAATAGAGTTATTTTTTTTGTTTACTATAACAAAATCAATTTCATGTCCACTTTTATCACGCCAATAATTTATTGCCGTTTGAAGTTGCCCATTAATTTCATTTAAAACACAATGTTCCCACATAGATCCTGTGTATTCCGCTCTTAATTCTCCTCTTCCTTTTGCATGACATACAAATCCAGTATCAAAACCATAAACTTTTGGAGCCATAACAATTTCAGTCGGTTTATGCGTAGAAAAAGGTCTGATAATATGTACAACAAATGTTTCTTCAAGAACATTAAGATAGTTAGATATAGTTGGTCTAGTTACTTCACATGAAATTGCATATCTTGATGCTTCAAAAAGACCTCCGCTGTTTGCTAATAATAATTCTGTAAATTTTTGAAAAGCCGCTCTTTTTCCAATGCTAAATATATCTTGAATGTCTTTTGCCCAAAAAGCATCAACCCATTCTTGAAAATATTTTTCAGGTAAGTCTTTAGCTATAAAAAAAGATGGCAATCCTCCAAATAAAAATCTGTGTCTTATATCTGTATTGCCAAAAAGTTTCATGTCTTGAAATAACATTGGAGGAAGCCATATTTCTATTTTGCGACCTGTTAATGTATCTTTAAATTTTGCACTTGCGCCTAATGTTGAAGATCCTGTTGCAATAATTTTTATATTAGGATAATGGTCGGCTGCTAATTTTAAAAACTCTGATGGATTATCAAGTCGATGAATTTCATCTAAAGCCACATATTTATTTTGGTGACTTTCTAAAGAAACTTCTGGGTCTACAAACAATTGTCGGGTTTTGGGACTTTCGCAATCAAAATATTCAATATTTTCTATACTTTGACATAAACTAGTTTTTCCTACTCGTCTAACTCCCATTAGCCAAATAACACTTCTTTCAGTCCAGGCTTTTTGAATCATTTTTTGATCAAAATTTAACATTCCGGATAAATTCGATATTGCATGTAAAATTTGTCCAATTTATGTAATATTTTTGAGGCTTTTTATTGGAAATAAAAAAGTATAGATAACAAAGTTATATTTGCTGGATCATCGGAACAAATTGTTGGGTGCGGCGATCTTTTAAGTTGGCAATCATTTGCATATTATTTTCTTTTTTATTTGTATTGATAATTTGTTTAAAAAATAAGATATTTATAAATTAATAAAAGACGGTATAAATAAAAATTTATTTAAAGAAAATTATTATGCCTGCTCCTATTACTCATATTTTTTCAATATGATTATTTAAAATACAGTTTAATAATTAATTTAAGTTTTATAATTTTTTGTCTATTATATAATTGTTGTAATATATTTGATCAAATTTTTTTAAAAGGCTAAAAGATGAAAAATTTTAAAATATCTATTTTTTGTTTATTTTTTTTGGGTTTTTCTATTGTTAATGTTAATGCAATGCAACGAGGTTATGTTAATTTAAATGGAATGTGCATTAACAGGGGATGTTTGGTTTTGAGTAATGGTGAAATATTTATAGATGGTCAACCAGTATCCATGGAAGATCTGAATGCTAACTTAGGAGAAGTAACAAGACAAGATCGCAGTAATTTTTTAGCAGAAGCTGAGAATAGGGTTTTTGGAATTAAATTAAATAATATGGGTAAAGTATTTTTACATCAAGGAGAAACAGAGTCTTTGGTTATAGAAGCAAATGAAAAAATTTTGCCTAAGTTAATAACTCGTGTAAATAGAGGTATTTTAGAATTAGGCCTTGAAAGTATTAGTTTTATTGGCAATATTACTTTAAATTACTACATTACTTTGCGTGATATACGAATGATTTCATGCGGTAATTATGGCGAAATAATCTCAGATGGTATTGTTGCGAATGACCTTAGAATAGCTTTAGCTAATTCTGGTAAATTAAATATTTCTAATGATTGTAATATTAGAGGCCCCTTAAATATAGAAATAAGTAATTACGGTGAAATGAGTGCAAATAATATTGTTGCGAATGATCTTAGATTACATCTAACTGGTTCTAGTAAATTAAATATTTTCAATCATTGTAATATTAGAGGCCCCTTAAATATAGATATAAGTAACTATGGTGAATGCAGAATACTAAGATTGATTTCAAATGAAAATTGCATTGAAACTGGTTCTTTAAATATAAATGGAAGTGGCAACTTGAGTATTGGAGGGAATCCTTCATTTGGAAATTTAAGTATTAATGTAAATAATTATGGAGAACTATGTATTTCAAATTTTGCCGCATCAATGCTCAATGTCTCTATAACTGGAAGTGCAAAAGTATCTGCTCGTGGTGGTGATGCAAGCGCATGTGCTGTTGATAATCAAAGAGTTGGCGTTTCTAATTATGGTGAATATAATGCTGAAGATTTATTTTGCAACGATAGTACAGTTCATGTTTCTGGTTCTGCAAAAGCTTTTATTTCAACTCAAAATCTTCGAAATTATTCTGTTTCAAATTATGGAACCTTAACATCAAATGGCCGAGTTTTTAGCCGCGAATAAAAATTTTTTAGAAATTTGTTATCTAAAAGTAAAGCCCGCGAAAGCGGGCTGTGTTATTTCGGTAGATTTTTTGAGTTGGAGCTTATTTTTTAGATAATTTTATAATATTGTACAGCCACTATTTACAAAAACTGCATTTGCCAAAGTATCTATATTTAGCTGACTGTTTGCTCCAGCTGCCACAAGGATATCGATCATTCTTTTAATTTTGGCAGAATCCGTTTCAGGATTCGCCAGGTTGCGGTGGATTATCGTTAAATAATCCATTGCACTGGAGTTATATTCATCTTTGATATCTATATTTGCTTTTTTTAGAGAAATAATATGTTTAAGAATTTGTCCAACAGTAGTACTTGCAGGATTTTCGGGTTTCATACTATCAATTGCGCTTATCGCATTAATTATTCCCTCTGGAGTTTGAAGATCAAAAGCATCTATTTGAGCACTTGTTAAACTAATAGTACCTGTAGTATCTGGATCATCTTGTACTACAGAATCATTTACTTCACTTTGCATTGCGCATATGGACGAGCAGCTTAAAAAGCTTAGTAATATTAATAAATTTATGTTTAATAATTTTTTCATTTTATGTTCCTTAATGATCTGCACATATTTAATACATTTATTTTTTCTTCATTATTCATCTGTTTAATAAGTCTGCACATTAGATTTAAACTAGCTTCATTATTAGGATCTGCCCCGGCTGCAATAAGAATTTTTATCATTTGATCATCTGAGTTTACCGTTGCAGCAATAAGTGCCGTAACGCCATCTTCATCTCGAACATCTATATCGGCTCCTTTATCAGCAATAATGCTCCTTAAAATTTGTCCAACTCTAATATAAGATAAATAGCGGTTCATAATACTAATTACGCGTGCTGTTTTAATTATTCCCTGCGGAGTTTGCAAATCAAAAGCGTCTATTTGACCTCTTATTAAAATAAAAGTATCTGGCTCAGTTGTTTCAGGATTTTGCGATTCATCTTGCATAGCACGTAAGGAGGTACAGCTCAAAAAACTAACTAATACTAATAAATTTAGATTTAATAAATTTTTCATTTTATGCTCTTTTTTCTTTCAATTATAAAATTGTACAGCAGGTAATTTTTTGAGGGGCAGGCTTAGGCAAAGTTGTAATACTTTGAATATTGCTTATATCAAGAGGAAAATCAGCGGAAAGATTTTTTAAAAAATATTCTTTTTCACAGTTTATTCCGATTATTCTATCTTCTTTCTTAACAAGCTTGATAAAATGATCTTGTATTCTATCTCTTTCTATATTATAAAGAAATTTTTTTATTTCGTTTTCATGTTTATCATAAAAAACCATAAAATAAACGATACGCCGAGGGGCAGAAGAATTTTCGACTTCATACTTAATCTGAATCTGATATGAAACTGGTTGTGGTTTTGGCGCCATTCGATCTAACCAACCGTCAAAATTCCTAATAGGGCCACACGCCATTCTTTTAATACAGTCTCCATCAAATGTAAAAAAATTTACTATTTTATGTTTATCAATTATGTAGTAAGATGCATTTTGAATTTTTTCATAATGAAATTGTTGTGCTTCTTCCAGTTTCTCAATATTGATATTATCTTGCATAGCAAATATAGAATTATTTATAGCAAAAATAATTGTTGTTAAAAATCCAATAATTAGAAAATTTTTCTTTATATTCATATTTTTTCCCTTACATATATTAAGTTAATGATTTTAAAATCTATTTTGTAAGTTTCATAACTTATATAAAATTCAAATTTTTTCAATGTAATTGTTTAAATAATTATTTAAAACATAGCTAACAATTAATTTAAATTTTATAATTTTTTGTCTATTATATAATTGTTGTAATATATTTGATCAAATTTTTTTAAAAGGCTAAAAGATGAAAAATTTTAAAATATCTATTTTTTGTTTGTTTTTAATGGGTTTTTCTATTGCTCATGCAATGGATGATGTTAATGTTTATTCAACGGGAAATAATAATATCGGCGTAATTAATGGCCGTCTTATTATAAATGGTCGGCTTATAAATGGTCGGCGAGCACCGATGTATGGTTTAAATAGCAATTTAGGAAAAATTAAAAGAGAGGATAAAAGTGAAGTATTAACTAATACCAATGTTATTGGTATTAGATTAAGTGGTGTTGGTAAAGTAAGTTTACATCAAGGTGAAACAGAATCTTTGGTTATAGTAGCAAATGAAAATATTTTGCCAAATGTCATAACTAGAGTAAATGGAAATATTTTAGAATTGGGTGTGGAAGGTGCTTTTGGTGGTGAAATTATGTTAATTTATCATATTACCTTGCGTAATATACATGAAATTTCATGTAGTGGATGCGGTAAGATTATTAATATTGGGAATATTAATACAGATAAGCTTGAAATTTCATGTAGTGGATGCGGTGAAATTAAAATTTCAAATCTTGTAGCAAATATTTTTAAGGTGAACATTTCTGAAAGTGCAAATGTATCTGCTTCCGGAGGCGATAGTCTTGTAACTACAGTTAACAATCAAATAATTGAAATTTATGATTCAGGAGAATATGATGCAATAAATTTACACTGTGTTAATAGTAGTGTTAACGTTTCTAGTTGTGGAGAAGCTTCAATTTCAACGATAAATTTAAGTCAATCCGTTTCGCCTTGTGGTAACATATCAGTAAATAGGTTGTGATAGCATATCAGTAAATAGACAAATTATTAGAAGATGATAAAATTTTTAGAAAATATATTATATAAAAAGAAGGCCTGCGAAAGCAGGCCTTCTTTATGAAGTTTTTCAGTTTTAAGTTTGTTTTTTATTCATATTTCTTATTATTTAAACGCAAGCTTGATAATTGTTTCAATTAATAAACTAAATACGCGGGATCGCACAAGGTAATGCTGGACAGACCAGTTTTAAAAATTAATTACTTTGTCTGCAATGCAAGCCAACTTATGGTAGCCTCCAACTTCGCATAAAGCTTCGATGGATAGGACTGGGCGAAGCAACGCTGGTGCCCAGCGCATTAAAATTTAATTTTTAATTATCGAACTGATGTTATTTAAAGCAAATTAACAATATTTTGCCTCCTTTATCTACCGAACGAATTTAAAAATATAAATTTTTTAATAAAAATTGTTTTTATTTAAATCTTAATTAAAATGTAAAACTATTATGTTAAGTATAAGTTTTATTTTTAATCGTTGAGTATTATTATATGAATAAAAATATTATATCAATAATTTTTTTATGTTCTTGTTTGAATGTGTATGGTATGCAAGAAGACGTAGGTGGTAGTGGCTCGCAAGTATATATAAATCAATTTTCTGCGGAAAATATAAATATTCCAGATGAAAAAGGAATTACACCTTTATGCCGCTGTTTAAAAGAAGGGAATTCAGAAGAGTTGCAACGTCTTTTAGGTGCTGGAGCAGATCCAAATTTAAAATCTAATGGAGAGGCGCCATTACACCTCGCTTGTGAACAATTTTGTTTATGTAAAAATGCCGTTAGAATTCTTTTAGAAGCTGGGGCAAAACCAGATGTTTTGAATGAAAATCTTTTATCTTATTATTATGGATATGCACCATTGCATATTGCTGTAGAAACAGGAAATTGTAAAGAGATTGAAGAGCTGTTAAATGCTGGAGCAAATCCAAATATTTTAATTGATAAACAAATTAGAAATAATCCACGTATTTTGGGTCACGATTATTTCTCTTTCGATGATTTTGATGGATGTACGCCACTACACATTTTGGCGGCTCATACATATTGCTATGCTGCTGATTTATGTAGTGAATGGGATTATGGTTCCACAGGATATGTAATTAATGTTTTTATAAATAAGGGAGCTGATAAAAATGCTAAGGTTACAAAACCTGGTGCATATTATTACGGGTTTACGCCTTTACGTTTTACTATGTTCGATTTTATATGGCCTTGGCAAGTGAATAATATGGCGATTGCTGCAAAAACTCTTATACGTAATGGAGCGACAGTTCCCGAAATATTTGTGGAAAGACTTTCAAAAATACTTTTTTCAAGATATAAAACTTTTGAAATTTCAGAACGACAAATTGATAAAACAGAGGCTACCGCTGAAGATATTGCTTTTTTAGAAAATTTTAAAAATAAATAAAGCGAATAAAAAAGAGCCGGTTTTTAAAAAAGCAGGCTCTTTTCAGAGATTTTATTTAGAAAAATTTATTTTACAATTTTTAAAACCCATTTATCTGGAATCCAATTCAAAAGTCTTACAACTGCAGAATAGAACCAGGAAGGTTCTATTTGATTAGATCGATTAAAAGTTTGATTGACTATATATTGAGCGCATTTTTCTGCCGTTTGTTTGAAAGGCAACTTTTCTCCGTTTTTTAGTATTGATGTATCAACAGGACCAGGAAGTGCGATAACAAAACCGATATTATCATCAATATATTTTAATCTTAAAGACTGAAAGCACATATTTATTGCAGCTTTGCTTGCACTATAAGCAGCAGATTCAGGAAGAGCATAAAATGACATTACAGAAGATGTTGCAACAAAAGTGCCTCCACCTAGTTCTTTTAAAGAATCAACCCATTCTTGAACAAAGCCAATTGTGCCAAAATAGTTTGTATCAAAAGTTTTTTTATGAGAATCAACTGAAATTTTATTTTTTGCTTCTATATCCCCTGTGCCAGCATTTAAGAAAAATAAAGTTGGTTTTAAATTATTAGTTTTAATTTCTTGGGATACTTTTTTTATTTGTTCAAAATCACTTATATCACATTTATAGGTAATAAAATTATTACTACCAACTTCTTTTTGGATATCTTGTAATTTTTCAAAATTACGAGATATTCCCAATACTTTCCATCCTTTTTTAATCATACATTTTGAAATTTGTTCCCCTATGCCAGAACTTGCACCTGTAACAAGACAGATTTTAGTTTTTTCATTAATAATTGGTGCAGTATTTATAAATTTTGTTAGAACATAATAAATTATAAAAAGAAAAATTAAAAAAAATAAAAAAGAGTGTTTCATAAGTTCTTTCGATTAATCAAAATTAATTTTTTCATCTATTAAAAAATTTGGTCGATTTTTAATTTCCTGAAAAATTTTGCCTATATAAAGACCAAGTATACCAAGAAAAAATAGAATTAAAGAAAAAAAGAACAAAATACAAAGCATTAACGATGCCCAGCCGGCCATAATAACTAGGCCTAATAATTTCATTATTAAAACTGTTACGCCACCTATAATACAACCAAAAATAGCGAATAAAGAAAAAAATATTATGCAATAAATTGGAGTGGTCGAAAAGGATATTATATTTTCTAAAGCAAATATTGTTAATTTTGTGTAATTATATTTTGTTTTGCCGGCTCCCCGGCTGCGTCTGACAAAAAAAACAGCTTTTTTGGGTAACCCAGTCCAATAAATTAAACCTCTGACAAATCTACATTGCTCAGGCAAATTATTTATTATATTTACCGCTTTTCTACTTAATAAACAAAAGTCACCGACATTACGTGGCATATCGACTTTTGTTAAATATTTAAAAATTGGATAAAAAGCTTTTGATGTTATTTTTTTTAAAAAAGATTCTTTTAATCTTTTTTTTCTTTGACCATAAACTATGTCAAAGCCATTCAAAAATTCTTTTTCGAACTCTAGTATTAATTCTGGTGGATCTTGTCTATCAGCATCGATTAATACAACCGCATCCCCTGATGCGTTGGATATACCTGCTGAAGTTGCACTTTCGTGTCCAAAATTTCTAATAAAAGAAATTATTTTAAAATTTTTATCTTTTGCAGCTAAATTTTTTAAAATATTTAAAGAATTATCTGTACTACCATCATTAACTGCAACGATTTCATAAGAATCAAAATGTTTTAATTTTTTAAAAACTTCAATTAATTCTTTATATAATTCTTCTAGATTACCTTCTTCATTTAAAAGCGGGATTATTACAGATAATTTTTTCATATTTTCTTCTCACTTTTTTATTAAAAATTTTTAATAAATTAACTTTTTATTTTTTTTGCGTAAAGCTTTTTTATTTTATATAAATATATAAATATTTTTTTTAAAAAATTATTTATTTGAGTAGTTATGAATCTAAAAAAATTAAATAGTATTTTTTATTTACACAAAAAATTATTTTTATCTTTAATTATTTTTTTTACAATATTTTTTATTTTGGGTTTGCCATTTACAAGATGGGCACCATATAAAGATGATTATGGAAATTTGTATCGTTCACGTGCAAAAAATTTTACAGAATTTTGCGATTTTTTTATTCATGGAGATACTGAAACAATTTGCTTAGGTTGTTATGAAAATAATCAAAGTTTTCTGCAAGCCTATTATAGGCCAATGCTCTTTGTTTATACTTTTGTTCAAAAGTATTTTTTTGGATTAAATTATTATTATTTTTATCTTTTTATGATTTTTATTCACGCAATTAATTCTGTAATTATATTTAATATTTTTATTTATTTTTTGGGATATTTTTTAGCATTTCTTGCCTCTTTATATTTTGCTTTTCATCCTTCTCTTAATAATTGGCTTGGTTGGTTTGGTGGCTTACAATTTCATATGCATTTATTGCTTTTTTTATTATCTATAATTTTTTTAAAAAAATATTTAGATTCCCAAAAAATATATTTTTATATAATTTCTTGTTTTTTTTATTTAATAAATATTTTTTCTGGTGAGTTGCCAATTATAATGCCAATATGGGTGACATTAGCAATATATATTTATCAAGATTTAATTTTAAAAAATAAAATTAATTTTTTAAAAAAATTATTGATCAGTTTTAAAAATTCTCTTAATTTCTGGTTTATATCTATTTTTTATATTATTACAAAACTTTATTTATACCCATTTAGATTAGATGTGCAAAAATATACTTATTATCAGCAGGATTTAAAATTTATTATTTTTAATAAATTTTTTAATATTGTTACATGTTTGTCTGATTTTTTTAATTTATCTTTTTTTTATTGTTCTGGTCAAAGAATTTTAAAAAGTTTTTTTATATTTTATTTAATTATTTTTATAGCATTTTTATTTTATGAAAACAAAAATAAAAAAATTTTAATCTTTTTATTTTTAAGTACAATTATTTTTTTATGGCCAATTATTTTAATCAAATATTGCAATAGATATATATATTTAGCTTTGACATTTTTTATTTTAGCTATTTTTTACTGTTTAAAATATTTTAAAAATAAGAAAATTTTAATTTTTATTCTAAGTATTTTAATAATTATTAACTCTACTTATTTATTTAAGGTTTTGAAAAAAAGAGAACTATTTTTATATCAATCTGATCAGGCTATAAAAATTTTAGTTAAAAAAAATAATTTGGATAATAAAGATTTATGCTTTATAGATTTACCTAAAGATCGTTTTTGCGAAGGTTTTACTCAGGCTTTGAAATTATATTTTGATAATAAATCGAATAATTTAAGTTTTGGTGAAAATAAAACTGTTATTACATGGGATTATAAAAATAATAATTTTGTGATATTAAATAAGAATTAATAAAAATTGAAAATAAAAAGTGAAGAAATAGTAGTGAATTTTATAATAAATTTTTTTTGTAAAAATAAAAAAATTATTTTTTCTTTAATTATATTTATTTTAGTTTTTTGTGTTTTAGGGTTGCCATTTACTAAATGGGGATTTTCGACAGTTGATGATTTTCCTGTTTTTTTACATTCGCAAATTACAAGTTTAAAAAATATTTTTTTGGGGGATATTTCTGCTTGGGATGTTTTGGCTCCATATAATTTTGATATACCAAAAGAAACATCTTTTTTTAGCGCTTATTATAGACCGATGATGTTTTTGTCTTATTATATTGGCTCTATATTTTGGGGTGATTCTGCTTATGGTCATTTTTTATTTACTATTTTTTTACATGCATTAAATTCTGTAATTTTATTTAATATTTTTTCAAGTATTTGTTCTTATTTAATTGCTTTTTTAATTTCAATGTTTTTTGCTTTTAACCCTAGTTATGCTGATTGGATAGGTTGGATAGCAGCTCAACAATATATTATGGGATTATTTTTTTTATTAATATCTATTTTATTTTTTAAAAATTTTTTAGATAAAAAAAAATTAATATATTTTGCTTTATCGGGCTTATTTTACTTACTAACAATTTTGGGTAAAGAAGTTTTAATTATTTTTCCAATAATTGCTTTTTTTGGCGCCTATTTATATGAAACTAAACATCTTGATATCAAAATATTTGGTGTAATAAAAAATATATTTAGATATTTGTTTTTGACTTTAAATTATTGGATAGCGCTTTTAATTTATTTTTGTTTAAGAGCGTATATTTTTTCTATTAATTTTGGCCAGGCGAGTTCAGGTAATTTACCTAACATTACAAGTATATATTTTTTTTTAAAAGCTAAAATTTATTATTTATTCGTGATTTTAACGGATTTGTTTGGTTTGTGGTTTGTACCCTGGGGATGTCCAAAAATTAAATTGTTAATTTATTTAATAATATTTTTTATTTTTATTTGGTTGTTTATTAAAAGTTCGCAAAAAATAATTTTAATATATTGTTTATTTAGTATAACCATTTTATGGTGGCCTATTATTTTAGGATATTATAGTAGGTATCTTTATGAATCTATCCCTTTTGTGTGTTTATATTTTTTGTTTGGTATAAAATTTTATTCAGGAAATATTTCTACTTTATTAAAAAAATTATTTATTTATTTATTTTGTTTTTATTTATTTATAAATACTTTTTATTTATTTATAAATATTAAATTTAGAGAAAAAAATTTTTTTATTATAAATAGAGCATTTAATTTATTAGCTTATAACCCGAATTTAAAAAATAGAAATTTATGTTTTATTGGTGTGCCATCAAAATTTAGTCCTGGTTGTGAACGTGCAATTAGTTTGAAAAATAAAAACTATTCTACAGTAATTTTACATGATTTAGATTTGGTTTCTTGTATATCTGGCAAAACTTGGAAAATGCAAGAAATATTTGGTGTAAAAATTAAACATTATTTTGATGCTAACGAATTTTTAGAAAATAATTTTTTAGAAATAGAAAAAATAAAAAATGGCTTTAGATTTGTATCTAGTAATCCAGAAAAAATATGGTTTATAAAAAGAGATTTATCAGGTGGTTATTTACCTGTAGGAATTGCTATTTTAAATAAAGTTACAAAAAATAATAAAATTTGTGACGCGAGCTTAATTATTAATAATCGTTGGATAAAATTAAATCCAGTTTTTATTACTTGGGATTATAAAAATCAAAAATTTAAAATTTTAGGAGAGTTGAATGCCTGATTCTATATCCTTAATATTTCTCGCACATAATGAAGCTTTAACTATAGAAAAAGAAATAAAATTATTTTATGAAGAAATTATCCAAAAAATACCTGGTTCAGAATTTATAATTGCAGAAGATGGAAGTACAGATGAAACTACTCAAATTATACAAAAATTAGTAAAAGAGTTGGGTGTTATACACTTAACAAGTAAAGAAAAAAAAGGCTACGCCAAGGCTTTAAAAGATGCAGTTTTATTTGCAAAAAATGATTATATATTTTTTTCTGATACTGGTCTTAAAAATGATCCAAAAGATTTTTGGAAATTATATAAAAATAAAGAAAAATTTGATTTAATTGTTGGTAGAAAATTAAATCGAAAAGATCAATTTTATCGTAAATTATTAACTAATGGTTATAATTTTTTTATAAGAAAATATTTTGGATTTAACAATATTTATGATAGTGACAGTGGTTTTAGATTATTTAATAAAAAAGTTGTAGAAAAAGTTTTTAAAAAAGATCTTTTTTTTAAAAACTTAATAGGTTCAGAGATTGTCTTAAGGGCAGTTTTACAAGATTTAAAATATTGTGAAGTGCCTATTTCATATTTTCAAAGACAAGGTGTATCTAGAGGTATGCCAGTAAAAAAAATTCCAAAAATTATTTTGGGGTCTTTTTCTAATTTAGCTCGATTAAAAAGAGAATTCTGGGAGTTGAATAATGCAAAAAGAGTTTAGCAAAAAAGAAAATAATTATGTTTATTTTGAAGAGCCTAATCCTGGTATTTTAAAATTGTTTAACCTAATTGGTTCTAATAAAAAAATATTGGATGTGGGATGCGGGTTTGGTGCTTTAGGTCAAGAATTTAAAAAACAAAATAATTATGTTGTTGGTATAGACATAAATCAATATGCCATTGATATTGCCAAAACAAGATTAGATCAGGCTTATGTTTGTGATATAACAGATAAAAATAGTCTTAATTTTTTACAAGAAAATTCTTTTGATTTTATAATATTTGCAGATATTTTAGAGCATCTTTATGATCCAGTAAAAATTTTAAAAATTTTTAATAATTATTTAAAAAATGATGGTCATATAATTGTTTCTTTACCAAATATTGCTGCATGGCAGATTAGATTAAAACTTCTATTTGGTAAATTTGATTATCAAGAAACAGGCATTTTAGATAAAACTCATATAAAATTTTTTACAAAAAAAACAGCTAAAAATTTAATTGAAAACTCTGGTTATAAAGTAAAAAAAATTTTTGCAACACCATATTTTATAAGAGCTTTGTTGCCATTTGTAAGAAAATTTTTTATAAAATCTACTCAAAAAAACAATAATCCAAGAGCTATCATTGATTCAAAAGTTTATAAATTTTATTTAAAATATTTTTATCCAGCAGAAAGTTTTTTGGCAAAAATTAATACAAAGTTTTTTGCTTTTCAATTTATATTTTATGCAAGCAAAAAATAGTTTTTAAAATAAAGGGAGATTGTGAATAATCAAAATACTCTTGTTCTTGGTGCTGGTTTAGCTGGACTTTCAGTTGCGTATTATTTAGATAAAAATTTAGATAATAAATGTAAAATTTTAGAGGCTGAAAGCAATATTGGGGGATTATGCCGATCATTCAAAAAGGACGGTTTTACTTATGATATTGGTGGCCATATTTTATTTTCAAAAGATAATAATCTTTTACAAGAAATAATTGGTTTTCTTGGTGATAATCTTTTGCAAAAAAGAAGAAAAAATGAGATTTGGTATAAAGATAGATTCATAAAATACCCATTTGAAAATGGATTAGATAAATTAGACAAAGAAGAAATTTTTGAGTGTTTAGTTACCTTTTTAAATAGAGAAAAAACTTTAAATAATTTGTCAGCGCAAAATTTATATAATTGGTGTATAGATAGATTTGGTTTAGGGATAGCAGAAAAATATTTGATACCCTATAATCAAAAAATATGGAAAAGAGATTTAACTCAAATATCTTTACATTGGGTTGATAGGATCCCTAGACCACCTATAGAAGATATAATTAAATCTGCAATTGGTATTGAAACCGAAGGGTATACGCACCAATTAAACTTTTTTTATCCAAAATTTGGAGGCATAGAATCTTTAATTACATCACTTACTACTAATGCTAATATAAAAACAAATTTTAAAGTTAATAAAATAATAAAAAATAAAGACGAATGGCAAGTTTTTGCCGGTGATAATGTTGAATATTGTCAAAATTTGGTTTCTACCATACCAATATTTGATTTAATTAATTCTTTGCAAAATGTGCCAGAAAGAGTTTTACAAGCTTTATCGAGTTTGCAATATAATTCTTTGATTCTTGTCATGCTTGGCGTAAAGAATAAGTCTTTAGAAAAAAGAACGGCTGCTTATATTCCAGATAAAGATATTTTACCCCACAGGGTTTGTTTTATGAATTGTTTTTCTGAAAATAATGCACCCAAAGATTATTCACATTTGGTAGCAGAAATAACAGTTTCTCCTGATAGTGATTTACTAAAAATAGATAAAGATATTTTTATACAAAAAATTATAGATAATCTAAAAAATATTTGTAAATTTGATACAAACGATATTATTTCAACTGATTATAAACTTATAAAATATGCTTATGTAGTTTATGATTTAGATTATTTAAAAAATACAAAAATTATTTTTGATTATGTTGATTCATTAAATATTTCTTATACTGGCCGTTTTGGTAGTTTTAAGTATATTAATATGGACGCTTGTATAGAAATGTCTAAAGACTTAGTCTTTAAAAAGCTTTTATTAAATTCAAATTTTAAAAAATTAGAAAAATCTTCAGGGAGAGTTGCTTTATGAAATATTTTATTACCGGAGGAGCTGGTTTTATTGGTAGTAACATGGTTGATGCTTTAATAAACAATCATGATGTTACAGTTTTTGATAATTTGAGCTCAGGTAAAATTTCTTTTTTACAAGAGCATCTAGATAAAAAAAATTTTAAATTTATAAAAGGAGATTTATCGGATTTAGATCACCTTAAATCTATAATGGGGCAACAAGATATTATTATTCATTTTGCTTCTAATCCTGATATTGCAAAAGGTATGTATCAAACTGATTTGGATTTAAGACAAGGAACAATATTAACTTATAATATTTTGGAAGCTGCTAGATTAAATAAAGTTAAAAAAATTTTATATACATCTGGAAGTGGTGTTTATGGTGATGTTGGAACAATTGCAACTGCAGAAAATTTCGCACCATTATTACCAATTTCAATGTATGGGGCAAGTAAGCTTGCCGGCGAGGGGCTGGTGAGCGCCTTTTGTCATATGTTTGATATACAAGGATGTATTTTTAGGTTTGCAAATGTTGTAGGTAAAAGACAAACCCATGGTGTTGCCTTTGATTTTATTAATAAATTAAAAAAGAATTCTGAAAAATTAGAAATTTTGGGTGATGGAACTCAGAGTAAATCTTACATACACATTTCTGATATAATAAATGCAATGTTATTTGTGTCAGAGCATGGCAAGAAATTGGTAGATATTTTTAATGTTGCGACTTGCGATTATATTGATGTAGCCAGCATTGCAAGAAATGTCGTAAAATTAATGGGACTAAAACAAATAAGATATTCTTTTTCTGGTGGAGATAGAGGTTGGAAAGGAGATGTTCCTAAAGTAAGATTTGATCTTTCTAAGATTCATAATTTGGGATGGAAAGCAAAATTAACAAGTGAACAGGCCATAAAATTATCAATTCAAGAAATGTTGGAGATTAGTGATGCAGATAGTAATTATAGCTGGGGGCTTGGCAACTCGGTTGCGACCAATATCACTTCAAATTTCTAAATCTATGATTGATGTTGCGGGAAAACCTTTTTTACAATATCAGATAGAATTACTTAAAAAACATGATATTAAAGATATTGTTCTTTGTGTTGGACATTTGTCAGAACAAATCGAGAATTATTTTGGATCTGGACAAAATTTTGGTGTTAATATTCAATATAGTTATGAAAAAGAGGAGTTATTGGGCACTGGTGGGGCTTTAAAACAAGCTGCAAAATTATTGCAAAATGATTTTTTTGTAATGTGGGGAGATTCTTATTTATTACTTGATTATCAAGATATTTGGAACTCTTATAAAACATCAAATTATGAAAGTTTAATGGTAGTTTATAAAAACTATAATCAGGGTGACAAAAGTAACGTACTTGTACAGGATAATAAAGTTATTTTGTATGATAAATGGTCAAGTAGATCTGATTTAATTTATATAGATAATGGCCTATCTATACTAAATAAAAAGATTTTAGAATTTATACCTGATAAACAGGTTTTTGCTTTAGAAAATATTTTTAAACAATTAGCATTTGAACAAAAAATATATGCTTACATAACAGAACAAAAATTTTATGAGATAGGATCTTTTTCTGGTTTAGAAAATTTTAAAAAACTTGTAAGTGAGAATAATTTGTAATTTTTTATAAAGATAAATAGAGGGTAAATAATGATAGTTTCTTGTGCTCCAGTAAGAATTTCTTTGGGTGGTGGTGGCACAGACCTAAAATCTTATTATTCAAAATTTGGCGGATTTTTGATAGCGGCAGCTATAAATAAATATGTTTATATTTGTATAAACAAAAGATTTGAAAATAATATAAGATTGAGTTATTCACAAACAGAAAATGTAGATTCTGTAAATCAAATACAGCATAAAATTTTTAAAGAAGCATTAAAATTAACAAATATAAATACTGGTATAGAAATAATTTCTATAGCAGATGTTCCAGCTAATTGCGGTCTTGGTTCATCAAGCTCTTTTAGCGTATCTTTATTAAATGCTTTAAATGTTTATAAAAGAGAGTTTATTTCTTTAAAAGATTTAGCTGAACAAGCTTGCAAATTGGAAATAGATATTTTAAAAGAACCAATTGGTAAGCAAGATCAATATATTGCCTCCTTTGGTGGTGTTACTTGTTTTACTTTTCAAAAAGATGGGCAAGTTGAAGTAGAACCAATAAAAATGGCGCCCGAAAAATTAATAGAACTAGAAAATAATATTTTGATTTTTTATACGGGAATACAAAGAAAAGCTTCAGATATTCTTGCTGTGCAAAACCAAAAAACTCAAGAAAATAATCAAGATATAATAGATAGATTACACAAAATAAAAGATATAGGTTTGCAAACTAAATTTGCATTTCAAAAAGGTGATTTAAATATTTTTGGTGAACTTTTAGATACTCATTGGCAAACTAAAAAAAAATTATCTAATAAAGTATCAGATCCATTTATAGATGAATGTTATGATGTGGCAATTAAAAATGGGGCTTTGGGTGGAAAAATTATGGGTGCTGGTGGAGGTGGATTTTTTATGTTTTATGTACCAAAAGAGAAAACAAAAATAATTTCAGCTTTATCTAAATTGGGTTTGTTATATATGCCGTATAGTTTTGATTTTGAAGGTGCAAAAATATCTTTAAATATGAAAAAGGGTTATTATGCAAACATTTGTCAACCAGTATTTGAACGAAGTCAAGCAAATTTCTAGTTTAATAGATACGAATTGTATAGAAAAAATTATTAAAATTTTGAAAAAAACAAGAGAAGAAAAAGGGAGAATATTTTTTTTAGGTGTTGGAGGAAGTTCTGGAAATGCTACTCATGCTGTAAATGATTTTAGAAAAATTGTTGGCATAGAATCTTATGCACCAACAGATAATGTTAGTGAACTTACTGCACGAGTAAATGATGATGGTTGGGATTCATCTTTTGTTAATTGGTTAATGGGTTCAAATTTAAAATCTTCAGATGCTATTTTTGTTTTAAGTGTAGGTGGAGGTAATTTAGAAAAAAATATAAGTGCTAATATTGTAAACGCGTTAAAATATTGTAAAACTGTAGGGGCAAAAATTTTAGGGATAGTAGGTAAAGATGGAGGCTATACGGCCAAAGTTGCTGATGCATGTTTGATTATTCCTACGGTTAATGCTCAAACAATTACACCGCATACAGAATCTTTTCAGGCTGTTGTTTGGCATCTTATAGTGTGTCATCCTGAATTAAAAAAGAATGAAATGAAGTGGGAAAGTACTAAATGAATAAAGCTGTTTTTATCGATAGAGACGGTACAATTAATAAGCTTTGTATAAGAGCAGGTAAACCAGCAAGCCCCAGAATTTTTAAAAGATTCAAGATTTTAGATGGTGTAAAAGAATATTTGAAAAAATTAAAAGAAAATAATTATTTATTAGTTCTTATAACTAATCAGCCTGATATTGCTAGAAAAAAAATGCTAATGGACGAACTAAATAAAATGACAAATTTCATAAAACAAGAATTAAATTTTGACGAAATTTTAATTTGCCCACACGATGATAGTGACAACTGTGGCTGTAGAAAACCGAAACCAGGTATGATTTTTTATGCAGCAGCAAAATTTAATATAGATCTTTCAAAATCTTTTGTTATAGGAGATAGTCATAAAGATATGTTGGCTGCGCAAAGTGCTTGCTGTTCTGGTATATTGATAGATAATTTTTATAATCAAGATTTTGATTATAAAAATCGTATTAAAAATTTTAAGATAGCAGTAGATTTAATTTTAGAAAAAAATAAAAAAATCTTTTTAAGAGAGGTATAAAATGTCAATTTTTCTTGATACTGGCAAAATTGAAGAGATAGAAAAATATTTAAAATTAGGCGTGCTTCGTGGCGTAACAACAAATCCAACTCTTATTTTTAGAGCAGGAGTTACTGGAGGCAAAGATCAAATAAAAAAACGCTTGATTGAAATTGCAAAATTAATAAAACCATTGCCACTTTCCTTAGAAGTTAACACAAATGATAAAGAAAAAATGATTCAAGAAGCTCGAGATTTTGCATCTTGGTCGAGTAATATAAATGTGAAAATTCCAATTCATGGACCAAATGGCGAATTAGTAAATTTAGAAGTTATTAATGAACTTGAAAATAAACATGATATTCGTATTAACGCTACAGCAATGATGAGTGCACAGCAATGTTTTTTAGCTGCTTTAGCTGGTGCAACTTACGTTTCTTTGTTTGGTGGTCGTGTAAATAATATGGGTTATAACACAATAGAAGAAATAAAAAAAATTAGAACACTTTTAGATGATACTAAACTTAAAGCAAAAATAATTATGGGTTCAACTAGAGAAGTTCTTAATATTGTAGAATGGCTTGTAGCAGGTGCCCATATAATCACTGTTGCTCCAAATTTATTAGAAAGCATGATTGTTCATCCATATTCAAAAGAAACAGTTCAAACTTTTTTAAATGATGCATTAAAAATTTAATCTAATTTTTTATAGGGAGAGTATATGGAGTACTGTACTTTTTTGATAAAAATATTTAAAAATAATAAAAAATTAATATTGTCTTTAAATATTTTTATTTTAACTATTTTAGTTTTGGGTATTCCATATACTAAATGGGGTTTTGTTGCAGATGATTTTGGCGGCATATGGCATGCAAAAAATTCAAATTATAAAGATATTCCAAAATTTTTTTATGAAGGTTCAGAAGATGGTCAAGAAATTACGGGGCCATCTTTATTAGCAGATACTCAGAAACAAGATTTATTAATTGATAAAAAAAAATTAAAATCTAATTTTGAGGTTACGCTTTACAGGCCATTATCTTATGTTTTATTGTTTTTACAAACAAAATTTTTTGATTTATCTGCCTATTATTATTTTATTTTTATAATTATTTTACATGCGCTTAATGCCCTTTTATTATTTAAATTATTTTTATATTTTTTTAATTTAAATCTTGCTTTTTGGGGGAGTTTATTTTTTGCTTTTCATTCAAGTTTGGCTGGTTGGATTGGAATAGTAGGATGTCAAAAATATCCATTAGGTTTAACATTTTTATTATTATCTATTTATTTTTTAAAAAAATATTTAGATAATAATAAGCTACAATACTATTTATTATCATGTTTTATAATTTTTATATCTTTATTTTTTATGGAACATTTGATTGTAATGCCTATTTGGGTGTTTTTTTTAATCTATTTTTATAAAAATAATTTATTAAATGCTTTAAAAATATCTTCAGGTTTTATTTTTAATAATGTTTTTTATTTAAGTTTAAGATATTTTCTTTTTCCTAGTGCACATATTGAATCTGGAAATTTTAAAAAAGTAATATGTTTGTTTTTTGAGAGGCAAATTGAACGTTTTTTGGATTATTTAACTTATCTTGTAAATTTAATTAATTTGAATTGGTTGTTTGGAGGGCATAGATTTTTAAAGGGATTTTTAATTTTATTAATTTGTTTTTTATTAATTTTTCCATTTATTTATAAAAAAAAGTTTAAAGAACTTATTTTTCTTAGTTTTAGTATTTTGTTATTTAGTTGGCCAGTGATTTGGTTAACACATATGCCAAGATATTTTTATGTAGCTATTCCATTTTTTGTTTTTTTAGTTCTTTTTAGTGTTTCTTTTTATATTGAGAAATTTGCAAAAAATAAAAAATATATCTTTATTTTTTTATATTCTATTTTGATTTTTAATATTTGTTTTTTAATTAATGCTCAAATAAAACAAGAAACTAAATTAAATATTATTGTTAGTGCTTTCAAAGATCTGGCAAGTCAAAATATAACCGATAATAAACCAATTTGTTTTATTGGTTTGCCAAATACTTATTTTGGAAGTTGCAATAGACAAGCTTTATATCTTTATAAGAAAAATTATTCTTGTCCAGTTTATTATGATAGAAAAAATTTTATTTGTTTGAATCCAGAAATAAATAAAAAAATAATAGAAATTTTGTTTATAAAAAATGGCTTTAATTTTAAAATTTTAGATAAAGTTAATAATTGGTTTTGCTGTGATAAAAATGAAATTTCAAGTTTAGGCAAAGTGCAAATAAATAAAGTAAATGAATTTAATTTGCCTTTAGATATAAATTATTTTTTTGATTCGCGATTGTTAAAACAAAAACCATTATTTGTTGCCTGGGATTATGAGAAAAATAAATTTTTAGTATTATAAAATTTTAATGATATTGATTGAGAATTAATGGATTATAAAGATTATAAATCGGGAATGAAACAAGACCATTTTTGGATTCAGGGTAAAACAGGACTTATAGAGATTTTGTTTAACAAATTAAATTTAGAAAAGAATTCAAAAATATTAGATATTGGTTCTGGAACAGGACAAGATTTACGTATTATAAATAAATTTGGTAACACTTATGTTGTTGACATAGAACAAAAATCATTAGACATGATACCAAATGAAATTGTTGTAGAAAAAAAATTGTCAGATATATGTAATATTGATTATCCCGATAATTTTTTTGATATAGTAGTGTTATTTGATGTTTTAGAACATATAAAAGATGACAAAAAAGCCGTGCAGGAAATTTACAGAGTTTTAAAACCTAATGGCATATTTATTTTTACTGTACCTGCATTTAGTTTTTTATATTCTAATCATGATAAAAATTTAGGGCATTTTCGCAGGTATAATAAAAAAACAATAAAAGCATTATTAAATAATAATTTTTATTTTAAAGAGTTTAATTTTTGGCTCTTTTCTCTGTTTTTACCTGCAAGTATACAACGTTTACTTAATTTAAATTTTGTAAATTCGGGTAAAAATTTTCCCAAATTGATAAATAAATTTTTTGTTAAAATTTTGAATTTTGAAAATTGGTTAATAGAGCATGGTCTAAAATTTCCGATGGGGTTGAGTATTTATGGAATTTGCAAAATTAAAAAATAAAAGATTTTTGTTATCTTTATTTATTTTTATGATAACTATTATTTTATTAGGTTTGCCTTTTATAAATTGGGGTTTTTTACACGATGATTTTGGGGTTGTTTGGAGTTCAAAAATCGATAGTTTAAAAAATTTGATAAAATTTTTTTATAATTCTGGAATGACTGTTACTGTTCAGCCTTCAAATTATATTGAGCCAGAACAATCTTTTTTTGTCGTTTATTACCGTCCTTTTGTATATATTTTTAATGCTTTGCAAATATTATTATTTAATTTTAGTGCTTATGGTTTTTTGTTGGTAACAATTTTATTGCATGCAATAAACGCTGTAATTTTGTTTAACTTATTTTACCCATTTACAAGTACATTATTTGCATTTTGGGGTGCTATGTTTTTTGCTTTTCATGTTAGTCTTTCTTCTTGGCTAGGATGGGTTGCAGGACAAGCACACATTTTTAATTTTTTATTAATTTTATTAGTTATTGTTTTTCTTAAAAAATATTTAGAGAACAGAAATAAAATAAATTATATTTTTGCTCTTATTTTGTTTTTAATATCTCTTTTTACTCGAGAGACTGCAATAATAATGCCATTATGGCTGATGTATGCTACGTATTTGTATGAAAATTATTTACAAATTAATACAAAAAATTTTTTTCAAAGTATTTTTAAATATATTAAATTTACTTTGCCTTTCTGGCTATTTACTGTTTTTTATTTTGTTGTACGGTATATTTTATACCCAATAAAATGTGCAGGGCCATCTCAAATTGAAATAAATCCATTAAAATTTTTAATTAATTTAAAATATCGCTTTTTTGATTTAGTGACTTTTTTGTCGGATATATTTGGTTTGTCTTTTTTGCCTGCAGGTCATCAAATATTAAAGGGCTCTTTAATTATTATTTTTTTTACCTGCTTTTTATGGTCTTTCAAGAATAATACTAAAAAAAAATATATTTTATTTTTTGTTTTTAGCATGATCTTATTTATGTGGCCAGCTGTTTTGCGATATTATTCTTCTAGATATCTTTATAAGGCATTACCATTTTGTGCTTTAACAGTAATGTTTTTAGTAAATTTTTATAAAGTAAAAACTAAATCTGGCAAATTAAACTATATTAAATTTAGTTTAATATTTTTTTATAGTTTTCTTATTATGAGCATTTGTTCTTTATTTTTTGCTATGAAAAAACGTGAAATTTTTTTACATAAATTAAATACTGCTTTTATTGAATTAGCTCAAGAGACTAAAATACAAAATAGGCCTATCTGTTTTGTAGGTTTGCCTTGGGGAACTTTTATAACGGGATCTGCCCAAGGTATGTGGATCAATGGTGTCAAGCAGCCAGTTTATTATGATAGACGCAGTTGGGGATTTAGTGTTAGAGATATTTTTGAAAATTTATTAAATATCGAAAAAATTTTACAAAAAAATAAAATTGTGGGTTTTAGTTTAAAAACTAGTGATCCTGATAAATTATGGATTACTTCTGGTGGGCAAGAAGAGTTTGCAATGGGACAACAAATTATTAATGAACAAAAAAATGGCAGAGTTACAGATACGTCTTTTATTTTTGATAAAAAATATTTAGATCAAAATATGATTTTTGTAACTTGGGATTATGAAAAGTTAAAATTTAAAATACTTAATTAGGTATTTATGATAAAAAAAGTTTTAGTTACTGGCGGGGCGGGATTTTTGGGAAGTCATATTTGTAAAAACCTTCTAGAAAACAATTTTTATGTTATTGTCTTGGATAATTTGCAAACCGGCAGATTAGATAATATTGCCAGGTTAATAAATAATAAAAATTTTGAATTTATAAAACATGATATTATTGAGCCAATAAATTTTACAAATCTTGATTTTATTTTTAATTTAGCCTGTCCAGCTTCGCCTCCAAGGTATCAGGCTGATCCAATACACACAACCAAAACTTCTGTTTTAGGCAGTTTAAATATGTTAGAACTTGCAAAAAAAAATAATGCTAGAATTTTGCAAGCATCAACGAGCGAAGTTTATGGTGATCCAAATATTCATCCGCAAGTTGAAAATTACAAAGGCAACGTAAATCCCATTGGAATTCGTGCTTGTTATGACGAAGGCAAACGTTGCGCAGAATCTTTATTTTTTGATTATCAGCGCATGTATAATTTACAAATAAAGGTGGTGCGAATTTTTAATACTTATGGTCCAAATATGGATCCACAAGATGGTAGAGTTGTTAGCAATTTTATAATGCAAGCTCTACAAAATAAGCCATTGACTATGTATGGTGATGGTACACAAACAAGATCTTTTTGTTATGTTAATGATTTAATAGATGGCATTTTAAAAATGATGTTTAGTGATCAAAATTTTTATGGTCCAGTAAATTTGGGAAATCCTGTTGAATATAATTTGTTAGAATTAGCCAAAGTAATTTTGGAGTTAACTGGAAGCAAATCTGAGATTATTTTTAAAAAATTACCTCAAGATGATCCAACAAAAAGACGTCCTGATATTAGCTTGGCTAAAAAAATGTTAAATTGGGAACCTAAATTTGATTTAAAATTGGGCTTACAAAAAACTATAAATTATTTTGAAGAAGTTTTAAAAAATGAAAATTGTAATAGCTGCAGGCGGAAGATTTCACGCTCTACACTTAGCTCATCAACTTGAAAAAAGAGGGGTATTATCAAAGCTTTTTATCAGTGGATATGGCAAATCTGATAAAAATTATATAAACCCAAATTTTGTTTGTAATAATAATTTTAATAATTATTTAGATTATTTTTTTTCTAAATTTAAAATTAATAAATTTGTTAATAAATCAAACTACTATGTTTTTAAAGATAATTTATTTGATTATTGGCTAAATAAACAA
>Ga0265297_10003857_pt1 | contig 25924 bp, 24 predicted proteins | sample Munlanlwell13791_FD_192502 | JGI IMG/M metagenome (GOLD analysis project Ga0265297, IMG submission 192502) | Leachate microbial communities from a municipal landfill in Southern Ontario, Canada - Leachate well 137-91 | ecosystem: Engineered > Solid waste > Landfill > Unclassified | place...
TAACTCGCAGACCGGGATGTTCTTTGTAACCAACTACCTAAGCTCTGCTGATTATGCCGGGATCGGCATAAGGACTGACGGCAGCCTTGCATTAACCGGAGGGGGGAGCATTGCAAGTCCTAATATGGTTATAGATAACTCAGGCAATGTAGGGATAGGAACTATAAGCCCGGGAGCATTTTTAGAAGTATCAGGCACTAGTGCTAAAGATCTTACTGGTAAATTTCATACTGCTATAACTGATTTAACAACAGCAAATACCGGCGTTGGAGGCGGGATAACCTTTGTTGGCTATAAAAACGCTCAGGTCGCTCAAGAAATGTTTGCAGGTATTGATGGATATAAGGAAAATGCTACGGCTGGAAATGCCGCTGGATCTCTGCGTTTTTTCACTCAACAGAGCAGCGGCGCAGGTTTAGCTGAGCGGATGAGGATTACTAGTGTAGGTGGCGTTGGTATAGGAACAACTGCGCCCGCAACAAAACTACATATAGCGGATTCGAGTGCGCCAGCCATTACATTGGAAAGAACAGGAGCTTATGCAGGAAAATATTGGCTCAATGTTTCAACTTATGCTACGAATGATTTCGTACTTTATGATGCTATAAATAATGCTCTTAGATTCTATATTCAACCAACTACCGGTAATATCGGCATTGGTACCACTGGTCCGGGTGGTAAGTTTGAAGTTGTCGGCCCTAGTATTCTTGAAATACTTCATCACTCAAGCGGCTCTACCTCTAATTATTATACAATTTATGCAGTAGCCGGTGCAATTATCGGTAGCGTCGCTAGCGATGCCGGCTGGACCAGGGTTTACTTTAACACTACTTCTGACCGTCGTCTCAAGGAGAACATTGTTCCGACCAGCCGCGGACTAAAGGAGCTTATGTCTGTTTCGGTAGATGATTTTAACTTTATCTCTGATCCGGGTAAAAAGAAGGCCCAGGGTTTCATCGCCCAGAAGCTCTATAAGGTTTACCCTGAGGCGGTTACCGTTGGCGGCAAAGATCCCAAAACCGAGCCCTGGATGGTTGATTACGGCCGCCTGACTCCGCTACTGGTCAAGTCAGTGCAGGAGCTCAAAATGGAGAACGACAGTATAAAATCAGAACTCTGTCGTAAAGACCCGGATTATTCCTGGTGCAGAAGATAGATAATATTTGAAAATTTCCGGGTTACGGTATATGATAAATAGTCATGTCAAAATACATAACCTTATTGATATTATCAGGAACAGTTCCCTTGTTTTTAAGTTTCTGGCCGCCGTTAAAATTCTACCGCAACCTGCGTCCGCTTATCCTCAGTATTGGTTTAATAGTCGTTATCTTCGGAGCCTGGGATTGTTTCGCGGTTTGGCGCGGGCATTGGTTTTTTGACCCGCAGGGAGTTTGGCCCGTTAGGTTCATCAATTTGCCTATAGAAGAATGGCTATTTTTCGTTATAATTCCTTTTTGCTGCATTTTTACCTGGGAGGCGCTTAAATTCATCCGCGGCAGGCTTCGATGAAAGAATATACTCTCCTATCTGTATTTTCGGCCGCGCTTGTTTTAACAGCAGACCTTCTTTTAAAAACGAATCTCTTAAAACGGAAATTATTTTGGTTCTTTCTTTTAGTGATACTTTTCTTTAAATTCGTAGTCAATGGCTATCTTACCGGAAGAAATATTGTAATCTATAATCCGGGATTCTTTATGGGCTTGAGAATAGGAAGCATTCCAGTAGAGGATTTTATTTTCGGTTTCAGTATGGTTACCCTGGTTATAATCTTTTGGGAGCATTTTAAAAGGCAAAAAACATGAAGAAGGCCTGCTTTCTGATTTTATTCTTTTGTTTGTTTATTTTTGATAAATGTTTGGCTTTGGACTGGAAAAGCCTGCATGAAAAGGCTGACGAGCAGCCACTTGCGCAATCTTTGATGCCTGCTCAGCAACCGGCAGCGCCTATAGAGGATAATTATGTTTTAGGCCTAGTTTATCTTAACCAGCATCGGGATAAAGAGGCGGGGAACGTATTTAGAAAGATACTGGAGAATAATCCTGCCGTATTCGAAGCAAAATGGGGAATAGCTGAAGTCTTGCGGCGCCAGCATAAAATAACCGAAGCTCAAGGTATGTTGGGCGAAGTTTTAAAAGGACATCCTGAATTTTATCCGGCGGTTATCAGCCTGGCTTACGCCAAATATATCCAGCTGGATTTCCAGGAAAGCGCGCGCCTGGCCTTGAAAACCATAGAAGCAGGCAGAGGGAAGATGGATTTAAGTAATTATACCCGCGCTTTTTGCATTTATGCCGGAGCCAAGGGTATGATTGCTCATTACGGCGGGCCGATTTCAAAACTGATTAACGGCACGGCGGCAAAACCCAATTTGGATAAGGCCGAAGAATTACAGCCGAATTCCCCGGGGGTTTTGTTTGGTTTGGGGAGTTTCTATCTGCTTGCGCCCAAGCTTGTCGGCGGAGACAAGGTTAAATCAGAGGAATATATCAGAAAAGCTATAAAGATTGACCCGAATTTTGCCGATGCGTATGTGCGCCTGGCTCAGATTTATAAGATTAAAGGCGATACCGCCAGGTTTAACAAGTATTTGAATAAAGCTCTGGAGATAGACCCGGGGAATGAACTCGCCCTTGATACCCAAAGCGGGGCTTGCAAGTATATTTGTGTCGGCGGGGAAGAATAATTTCAGACGGAAAGAATTCTCTGGGTGAAGCCGAGCAATGCGCCGTAACTATCTTTGCGCATTTTCAACGATCTTATCGAGCCTTCGGCTTGGTTAATCAGCCTTTTTATTTCTTTTTTCGCAAACTCAAGGCTTGCAGATTCCAGGATAATCTTGCGTATTTCCAGTAACTCTTCTTTACCCGTGTTCTTGCCGGAAAAAACCTTTTTGATAATTTCCTTATTTTTTCTAGAGCTATGGTTATAAGCGTACCAGATGAGTAATGTCCTTTTGGCTTCGGCAATATCGGTCAGGTTGGATTTTCCGATTTCAGTGTCTTTGGAGAATAAGCCGATAATATCATCTTTAACCTGGAACGCCCTTCCCAGGCGCATCCCATAGTCAAAAAGCATTTTGATATCGTTTTTGCCTGCTCCGGCCAGCAAGGCGCCCATAGTCAATGGAGAGGCAAAGGTGTAGTTGGCGGTTTTGTAATCGTAAATCTTATAGATGTCGTTTTTGGTAATCTTCTCGATTGGTTTTGCCCCTAAAATAAGCTCGATAAATTCTCCGCTTCCGGTATACAGGGCTGCCGAGATGAGTTTTTTCAAAGCCGCTTCTTTACGCCCAGGTTTTTCCTTTACTGCTAAAAACGCATCCAGCGCCATTGCGTACATTACGTCGCCTACGATGATGGCGAGGTCTTGTCCGCTGAATTTGATATTCCTTCCGTTTCTAAAACATCTTCCCAGCAATGTGTGCATTGAGGGTTTGCCGCGGCGCATAGCGGATTTATCGATGATGTCGTCGTGAACAAGCATGAAATCATGAAGAAGTTCCAGGGAGAGGGCGCTGCGGTATAATCCGGGAGCCTCTTTTTCGGCGAAACCCAGGTAGCCGATGCAGAAAAGTATGGGCCGGATTCTTTTTCCATCGCGGGATATAAATTCTTTAATCCGGTCAAAAAGCAAAGGGGAAAGTTTGTTCAGGGAATAGGTTTTATCGATATTGCGGGTATAAAGCGCAAGCTCGCGCTCGATACGTTTTCTTATTTTCAAAAACATGAAAGTATGTTAGCATATGGCTAAAGCCAAAGCAATCAAAATAATGATTAGAAACCTATTCCGTGCTCTAAGATTACCTTTTATTGGCGCAAGCATTTTGCCGTTTATTTTTGGTTCATTGATTGTAAGGAAAAACTTTAATCCAGCCGGTTTTCTCTGGGGATTGCTTGCCGTAATTTTTACGCATTCAAGCGCCAACCTTATCAATGATTATTCTGATTCCCGCAGCGGCGCAGATTGGTCAGATAAGAATTCTTACGGTTTTTTTGGCGGCTCAAAACTGATTCAGGAAGGTGTTTTTTCCGAAAAGTTCTACCTTGCGGCTGCTGTTTGTTGCGCAGGATTAGCTTCTTTTTGCGTAATACTTCTGGCATTAAACTTGAAAACCTGCTTTGTCCTCTGGATGTATCTTTTAATTATTATTTCAAGCTGGCAATATACAGCCAGGCCTTTGGCGTTTTCATATAATTACCTCGGAGAGCTGTTTTTGTTCATTTCCCTGGGGCCGGCGCTTGTAATGGGAGGCTATTTTATCCAGTCAGGAATATTTCCGGACCTAAAGAGTTTCATCTTATCGCTGCCTTTCGGGTTTTTTATCGCCAGCGTTCTTTTTGCTAACGAAGTGCCGGATTTTTCAGAAGATAGAAAAGCGGGTAAAAATAACCTGGTAAGCCTCTGTGGAGCGGAAAAGGCGTATTTGGTTTATTATGCCCTTGTTTTTCTGGGCCTTTTGTCGATCTTTGCCGCTTTAGGCCTGGGTTATCTAGGAGTTATTTCTGTCTTTTCCATCCTGATTGTTTTCCCGGCGATAAAAGCCGGCAGGATTTTGAAGATGAGTTATTCCGACAAGCCTAAACTAATGCCTTCATCCAGAGCAGCCATTAATATTCAAACGCTGGCCGGAATTATCTTAATCTTGAGCCTATGGATATGAAGAAAATAATTATCATTGGCGGAGGTTTTGCCGGATTATCCGCGCTTGCGGTTTTCTGCCGGCGTGAAAGCCGTGATTTCGAAATAACTTTAATAGACGAAAAGGATAATGCAAGTTTTTTGCCTATGCTTCCGGATTGCCTCGGCCGAGGCGTTGCTCCGGAGCATCTGCTTTATGATTTAGCCGGTTTAAGCGCCAAAAAACATTTTAATTTCATTATGGATAAGGTTATTGGAATAAATTTAGAAAAAAAAGAGGTTATGACTTCAAAAGTGAACCTGAATTATGATTTTTTGATTGTTGCCAGCGGCTCCGAGACTAACTTTTACGGTAACAGCCGGTTAAAGGATTGTTCTTTCAAGCTTGATAATGCCCAGGATGCCGGTTCAATGCGCAAGGCTTTGGATGATTATGATTGCTTTCTAATTTTTGGGGCAGGGTATACCGGAATAGAGGTAGCTACTAATCTAAGGATATATTTAGAGAAGAAAAAAATAGATAAACGGATAGTTATCGTTGAGCGCTCCGCCGCGATGCTTGGGCCTCTGCCGCAATGGATGAAGGATTATGTCGCCGATAACCTTAAAAGGCTCAATATCGAAGTTTTGATAAATTCCAGCCTGGATAAGGTTGAGGGTAGCAAAGTCAGTCTGACCGGAGGGGCAACTTTTGATAATTCTATGTTGATCTGGGCTGCCGGCGTAAAGACAAGCGATTTTATACAGAATTTAAACGTTGAAAAGAACCCGCAAGGCAGAATCAAGGTTGACGAGTATCTTAGGGTGGATAATGCTTGTTTTGCGGCAGGAGACGCCGCGTATTTCTCCCGTAATAACATTTTTTTAAGAATGGCAGTGCAGTTTGCCGTCGCGCAAGGAAATTGCTGCGCCAAAAACATCATAAGAAGCGCGCAAGGAAAGAGGCTTATCAAATTCAGGCCCCTGGATTTAGGTTTGATTATTCCTATGGCTAATAACCGGGCGGCGGGAAGAATCCTGGGGGTAAATATGAAAGGATTTTTGCCGGTATTCTTTCATTATCTTATGTGTATTTACCGTTCTTATAGCTTAAGGAACAAGCTTGGAATTATAAAAGATTTGACAGGAATCAATGCCTAGCGCCTTCAGAAAAAATAACTTTATTGAGCGTTCGATAAAAGATGCGGTCTTATTTTTTAAATATTCCATCTTTTCCGAGGATAAGGCTCAAGAACGCGGCTTTTTGCAATCGCTTGACCCAAGAGTCAAGTTGGTTACTTTCACCGTGCTTTGTATTTGCGTGCTTTTTGTAAAAAATATCGGTTTATTGATTATTTTATATTCTTTTTCGCTTCTGTTGGCGTGTATTTCCAGAATTAATTTAGGATTTTTTCTAAAAAGAACCTGGATTTTTATTCCCTTATTTTCCCTATTTATAGCGCTCCCGGCGTTATTCGATTTTATTACCCCCGGAGAAAGTCTTTGCGTTTTCAGGATTTTTGGTTTAGAGTTTGTTATTACTAAGCCCGGTTTATCAGGTTCGGTTCTATTTGTTTGCCGGGTGGCCACCTCAGTATCTTTTGTGGTTTTATTAAGCTTAACCACCCGGAATTCAGTATTGCTCAGAGTCTTGCGCATTTTTAAGGTTCCGCAGGTTTTTGTCATGGTTTTTGGCATGACTTACCGGTATATCTATTTATTTATGGAGATAGTGGAGAATACCTATCTTGGTATAAAAAGCCGCACCGGAGGATTAATCCGGCGTAACAAGGGGCAATCGATAGTCGCCTGGAATATCGCGACTCTTTGGCAGAGGTCATTTAAATTGAATGAAGATGTTTATGGCGCCATGTTGTCCAGAGGCTATAATGGCGAGCCGGTTTTGCTGGATGAATTTAAAACTTCGCCAAAAGACTGGATTTGGTTTTGTTTGGTAGCGGTAATATTTACCGGAGTAATAAAATTCGGATATGGATGAATCGATTTTTAAAGTGGTTAACGCGCACTTCTCGTATCTTAACAGATTTTCCGCTTTATGCGGAATAGATATGGAAGTTAGAAAAGGGGAGAAGATAGCAATTCTCGGCGCCAATGGTTCGGGAAAATCTACGCTCTTGCAATTGCTGGACGCGCTTATCTTCCCGAATAAGGGAGATATTTTCGCATTCGGCCGGAAATTACTCGAAGCCGACTTTAACGACCCGGAATTTTGCCGGAAATTCAGGAGCAAGGTGGGTTTAGTTTTTCAAAACCCGGATATCCAGCTGTTTTGCCCGACGGTAAAAGAGGATATTTATTTTGGGCCGTTGCAGCTGGGTATTGAAAAAAACGAAGCCGGAAAAAGGATAGAGAAAATTGCCGGGGATTTGGGAATAGGCGGCTTGCTGGATCGCGCTCCGCATCAGTTGAGCGTGGGAGAAAAACGCAAAGTCGCAATCGCTACTGTCTTAGTCATTGAGCCGGAAATTATCCTTTTAGACGAGCCGACAGCCGGGCTTGACCCCCAAACTTCCAGGCGTATAATAGATATTATCATTGAGGCTAACGAGCACGGAAGGACTATTGTTACCGCAACCCACGATTTGCATGTTGTGGAGGAAATAGCGGATAGGGTTTATATCCTAAACCGGGAAAAACAAGTGGCTAAATCCGGCCCGGCGCAGGAACTGTTGTCTGACACGGAACTTCTGCGGGAGCATAATCTTACGCATATGCATAAGCACAGGCATAACGGCCAAACGCATATTCATCCGCATCAGCATTTGGATCATCATCAGCATTAAGAAAGCATGAAGAAAAAAATATTGTTTACTCTCGGATTTATTTTTCCGGCGTTGTTTATGGCGTCAAACATGGCGCAGGGAGTTGATCTGCCTAAATTGTCGGTGTTTCATTCGCCATCCTGCCACAGATGCGTTGAGGTAAAAAAAGATATCTTGCCCCAGATCGAAGGAAAATTTAAGGATAAGCTGGACATAGAATATTATGATATTGCCGATATCAAAAATTACGCTTTTTTATTCGGCCTCAAAGAAAAATATAATAAAGACTTTGAAATAACCCTTCCGGTATTCTTTATCAATGGCCAGTTAATAAACGGCAGAGGCGATGTAAAAAGCAACCTGGAAATAGCCATTAATGTCGCGTTGGGTGAATCGCCAAGAAGCGAGCCGCCCATAATGGTAGATTTAGTCAGGCATTTTAATGGTTTTAAGCCTCTTGCTATCGCGGGATCAGGCTTAATCGACGGAATCAATCCCTGCGCCTTTACGGTCATCGTATTTTTTATTTCGTATCTGGCCTTTCAGGGGTATAAGAAGTTAGAGCTTATCATTATCGGTTTGACTTTCATATTTTCCGTGTTTTTGACTTATTTGCTGATTGGCTTGGGAATTTTTAATTTTCTTTACCAGATAAATAGTTTTTGGGTTATTTCCAGGGTTTTCAACATTTCGATCGGAATAATTAGTTTAATCTTGGGAGGGGCGGCTATTTACGATTTGCTAAAATTCCGGAAAACGCAGGATACGCAAGGTTTGCTTCTGCAATTGCCCAGAGTAGTAAAAAACAAAATACACTCTATAATTGGCTTGCATTATCGTAAAACGGGGGAGCCTGAAGCAAGAAAACCGTTATTCGGCCGCCTGGTTAAGCTGATTATCAGCGCTTTTGTTACGGGGTTTCTGGTTTCAATTCTAGAAGCGGTCTGCACCGGGCAGCTCTATCTTCCGGTGATCAGTTTCATTTTAAAGACCACGCCGTTTAAATTGAAAGCCTTTGGATATCTAATAGTTTACAATATTATGTTTATTGTCCCTTTATTCATAATATTTATTTTGGCTTTGTTTGGAGTTACTTCGGGCGCCTTCGCCCAATTCATCAGGAAACATATGGCGAGTATAAAATTACTTATGAGTATAGTATTCATTGGCTTGGGAATATCCTTGGTCTGGAGGGGGTAAATGAATAAGGTTTTAGGTTGCGGTTTTTGGGTTACCGGGTTGGCGATATTTTTATTTTCTTCATATACGGTTTGTTTGGCCCAGCAGGCTGACCCGTATGTTTGGAATTTTGGAAAAGTTAAGCAGGGGGAGGTTGTCGCGCATAAGTTCACTTTAGTCAACGATTCTTCCAAGATACTTAATATCACAGGCGTAAATACTTCCTGCGGATGCACTGCTTCGGAGGTCAAAAAGAAGGTTTTGTCGCCTCAGGAAGTTACCGGGGTCGAGGTAAAGTTCAATTCCGAAGGTTATTCGGGGGATGTGCAGCAGTTTATATACGTGAATACCGATAATATTGACAAGCCGGTGATTAGGTTTATAATTAAGGCCAACGTAGTTAACAATAGATAAAGTTTTAACATTAAACTACGCATTCACCAAATCCCAATGACGAATTAAGTCCCAATGATTCAATTTCCAACTGGAACATCGGAATCTGGAAATTCATTCGTCATTGGAGCTTGGGTATTGGAAATTAATATTTCTATAAGGAGGTAAATTACAATGTGGTCTTTACAGCTAAGGATGTGGTTATTATTGACGATACTTTTTGGTTTTATCTATGCGGTTATCGTTGTCATCGGCAAGGCCTTTCTGCATGTCGGGGACTTTAGTTTCTATCTGATTATATCCCTGATCCTTATGTTCATTCAATATATGATTGGGCCAAAAATCGTGGAATGGACTATGCAGGTCAAGTATCTTAAAAAACAGGATAACCCCAGGTTATTCCAAATGGTCGAAAGCCTGGCCATGCGCGCCAATATCCCGGTGCCTAAGATAGGCATTGCCCAGATCGAGATTCCCAACGCATTCGCTTTCGGCAGGAGCATAGGGGATGGTCGGGTTTGCGTTACCCGGGGAATCCTGAATTTGCTTAGCGATGAAGAATTGAAGGCAGTATTAGGGCATGAGTTGACGCATTTAAAAAACAGGGATGTTTTGACGATTACGCTGCTTTCGGTAATCCCAATGATTATGTATAGGATTGCCTGGCAATTCCTTTTTTACGGGCGCAGGCGCGATGGAAGGGAAGGCGGTAATACTGTTCTAATCGGTTTAGCGGCGTTTGTTTTTTATTTTATCACCAATCTTTTAGTGCTTTATGCTTCGCGGATTCGCGAGTATTTCGCGGACAGAGGCTCGATAGCTTTAGGGAATCAGCCATCAGCGCTTGCTTCAAGCCTTTATAAGCTTGTTTATGGTTCAGCAAGAATGAGCCCGGAAGCATTAAAAGAGTCCGAAGGCCTGAAGGCTTTTTTTGTGAATGATCCATCCCAGGCCCGAAACGAAATCAGAGAGCTGTCGCAGCTTGATTTGGACAGAAGTGGGACGATTGATCCTTCAGAATTGCTGCTTTTGAAGAACAAAAACATACGCTTAGGCTTAGGGGGCAAATTGATGGAACTCTTAAGCACCCATCCCAATATGCTTAAACGCATCAAGAAGCTCTCGGAATACAAAAATTAGATTGAAATAGGGTTTAGACGCGGAAATGAGCCCGTCAATAGCCTTGGCGGGCCTTTTCTTTAATTGACATAACCCCAATTCCACTATATAATTATAAAACTATGGAATTAAACGAACTTATTCAGCAAAGAAAGGCTAAAGCCGAGGCGCTTAAAGCTAAAGGAATGGGGTTATATCCTGCTCAAAGCTCTAAATACGTGAATATAGGGCTTGCTGTGGCTGATTTCAAAGAAGGCTGGAAGTTGATTTTCTGCGGCCGTATTACTGCTAAGCGCTCGCATGGCAAAGCCGCATTTTTGGATTTGCGGGATTCGACCGGAAAGATTCAGCTTTACATTAAAAAGGATATCGTAGGGGAAGGCAGCTTCTTTATCTACGAGAATATCGATATTGCTGATTTTGTCGAGGTTGCGGGAGAACTTTTCAAGACACATACCGGTGAGCCTACGCTTAAGGTGGAGGAGATAAAGATTCTTTCCAAAGCCTTAAGGCCGCTTCCGGAGAAATGGCATGGATTGCGCGACGTCGATATCCGCTATCGCCAACGGTACCTGGATTTGATTTCAAACGAAGATGTAGCCAAGGTGTTCAGGCAGCGTTCAAAAATAATTAAGTCAATCCGGGATTTTCTCGACGCAAAAGGTTTCTTGGAAGTGGAAACTCCGATGATGCATTCGATCCCGGGAGGCGCCGCCGGCCGGCCGTTTAAAACTTTTCATAATGAATATAGTATGGACTTATTCTTGAGAATAGCCCCTGAGCTTTACCTGAAGCGGCTTTTGGTTGGAGGTCTGGACCGGGTTTATGAAATCAACCGGTCTTTCCGCAACGAAGGCGTGTCTACCCGGCATAACCCGGAATTCACGATGCTGGAAGTTTACGAGGCCTATTCCGATTACGCCGGAATGATGCATTTAGCTGAAAGTTTGATAGTTTCTTTGGTCCAGGCTATATTTGCCAAAACCATCATTAATTATCAAGGCAAGGAACTGGATTTTACTCCGCCGTGGAAACGGATTTCATTCAAGGAACTGGTTAAGAATGAATTTGGCATTGTTCCTGCAGATGACGAAACCGCAATGCTTGATAAGCTTAAAGCCAAAGGCTTTGCCAAAGAGGTGAATAAGCTTTCGCGGACCCAGATTTCCAAAATTATCGAAGAGGTTCTGGAAGGACAAATGAGTTTAAATCCTACTTTCGTCACAGATTACTTTAGCAGCATGTGTCCGTTAGCCAAGAATAAGCAGGATGAACCGCTGGTCTCGGAGAGGTTTGAATTATATATTGCCGGGATGGAAGTCGGCAATGCCTATTCGGAGTTAAATGATCCGCTTGAACAGCGGGCGCGTTTTGAAGATGAGATTAAGGAACTTGTGACTACAGAACAGAAAAACGTCGATGATGAGTATTGCTTGGCGCTGGAACACGGCATGCCTCCGGCAGGTGGTTTGGGTATTGGAATAGACAGGCTCGTTATGCTGCTTACTGATCAGGCTTCGATTAGAGATGTGATTCTGTTTCCATTGTTAAGGCCGCAAGATGGCGTAGATGCTTAATGACAAATGACCAAATCCAAATGACAAAATAAATCCAAAATCCCAATATCAAAACATACGTTTTGTTATTTGGAGTTTGATATTTGGAATTATTTTGGATTTTGAGTTTTAACATTTGACATTGAGGTAGTTGGGAATATATAAATGAAAACGGAATTATTCATCAGCTGGAGGTATTTAACTACCAAGAGAAAAGAAAAGTTTATCTCTCTTATCAGCATCATCTCGATTTTAGGGATAGCCATAGGAGTGATGGCTTTAATCATAGTTATTGCGGTTATGTCCGGTTTTGATAAAGATTTGCACGACAGGATAGTCGGTAATTATTCGCATATCAACCTCACTAGTTTTAAGGCCATCGAAAAAAGCGAATACGACGGGGTTGCTAAAATTATTTCCGTCAATCCTCATGTAAAAGGGATTAGCCCGTATATTCAGGGACAGGTGCTGTTAAAAGAAGGTAACCGTTATTTCGCCGTTGGCCTCAAAGGCATCGATCCTGTTACGGAAAAAAAGGTCACCAAGGTTAAAGAATATATACAGCAGGGGAGTATCGATAATTTGGCGGAAGGCGGAATAATCGTTGGCAAAGAACTAGCCGGGTATTTAGGTTTAAGCCTGAATTCGACTTTAAACCTTTATTCTCCGCTGGGCAAGCCCTATACGCTTAAGATCGTCGGAATTTTTAATTCCGGAATGTATGATTATGATCTCAACCTGGCATTCACTAGTTTAAAGAGCGCTCAGGATATCTTTGGTTTAGCGAATCAGATAACCGCAGTGGCGATAAAATTGGATAACCCGGATTTAGCAAGTTCAGTTAGGGAAGATTTGGCTTCTAGGCTCGACTTCAATTATAACCTGAAAACCTGGATGGAAGCCAACCAGAATTTCTTCGCGGCATTGAAGCTTGAGAAATTGACCATGTTTATCATCCTGACTTTGATAATACTGGTTGCGTCTTTTAACATTATAAGCACTTTAATAGTTATGGTGGTTGAGAAGACCAAGGATATTGGCATCCTGAAGGCTCTTGGCATGAGCGCCTTAAGCATCAGAAAGGTTTTTACTTATCAGGGGTTGATAATCGGGTTGCTGGGGACAACGCTTGGGTTTCTTGCCGGAATAGTTTTGTGTTTTGCGCTCAAGAAGTATCAATTTATAAAACTGCCGCAGGATATTTATTATATCGACCGGCTTCCGGTAAGTATACAGATTTGGCCGGATATAACCCTGATCATTATATCAGCTTTGCTGATTGTTTTGGTCGCGACAGTTTATCCGGCGTCCCGGGCGAGCAAGCTAAAACCCGTAGAGGCATTGAGATACGAGTAGTTTAATGACAAATGACAAAATCTAAAGCACAAAATAAATTCAAAATTAAAATTACAAATACCAAAACTAAAGTTTTGACATTGGATATTTGTCATTTAGATTTATTTTGGATTTTGAGCTTTGAAATTTGACATTATAGGCGTTAGATTTATATGCTAGAGGCCAAAAATATACACAAAGTCTATAACGACGGGAAGAAGGATCTTGCTGTCCTTAAAGGCATAAGTTTAAAGATCGACAAAGGTTCTTTTATCGCTGTAGTCGGGCCTTCCGGGGCCGGGAAGTCTACGTTGTTACATGTTCTGGGCGGGTTGGATGCGCCTACTCAGGGTGAAGTTAGGTTCCAAAACCAGAATATTTATAAACTTGTTGATGCAGGGCTCGCCCGAATAAGAAATGAAAAAATAGGTTTCGTTTTTCAATTTTATCATTTACTTGGCGAGTTTACGGTCTTGGAAAATGTCCTTATGCCGGTATTGATCAGCGATAATGCGCAGAATGCGAAGCAAAAAGCAGGAGAAAAAGCCCTGGAACTCTTGAATAAGTTTGGTCTGGAAGAACGGCTTAATCATCTGCCCAGTCAGTTGTCCGGGGGAGAAAAACAGAGAGTGGCCATAGCGCGCAGTTTAATCAATAATCCGGAAATACTCCTTTGCGATGAGCCGACCGGAAATCTTGATTCCAGGGCAGGCGCGGAAATCATCGAGCTGGTCAAGAAGACAAATTTAGAAAATAAAATGACCGTGGTGTTGGTTACGCATAATATGGAACTGACTAAGCAGGCGGATAAGGTTTATCATTTAAGGGACGGAGTATTAGTTGACTAAATAGAGATTAATGACAAATGACAAAATCCAAAGTTCAAAATGACCAATAACCAAATCCTAAATCCGAATGAAACCCTAATAACTAAATGTCCAAATTGGAACTTGGAATTTGGGATTTTATTCGTCATTGGGGCTTGATAATTGGGATTTTGCGTTTAGGGTATTTATCATTGGGAGGGGAGATTGAAATGAAAATTTACATCGATGGTAAGCTTTATGAAGAAAATGAGGCAAAGATTTCTGTGTTTGACCACGGCTTGCTTTACGGCGACGGGGTATTCGAAGGAATCCGTTCGTATAACCGTTTGGTTTTTAAATTAAGGGAGCATATTGACCGCCTGTTTGAATCAGCCAAGAGTATTATGTTGACCATACCTTTATCCAGGGAAGAGTTAATTAAGGCGGTCATTCTTACATTAAAGAAAAATAACCTGAAGGATTCTTATATCCGGCTTGTAGTGACCCGGGGCAAGGGCGATTTGGGGCTGGACCCGCGTAAATGCAAAGGCAAGCCGACAGTTATCATTATCGCCGATAAGATTGCCTTGTATCCTCAGACACTTTATCAAGAGGGGCTCAAGATAATTACTGTTCCGACAATCAGAAATCTTCCTGAGGCCTTAAATCCCCAGATCAAGTCTTTGAATTATCTGAATAATATCTTAGCCAAGATTGAGGCGACAAACGCCGGTTGCGATGAGGCTATAATGCTTGATTCTTTAGGTTATGTGGCTGAATGCACGGGAGATAATATCTTTATTGTCAAAGGCAAGAATCTTTATACTCCTCCGCAGTGCATGGGCACATTGCGCGGGATTACCCGCGATGCGGTTTTGGAAATTGCGCGTAAAAACAAGATTCCGGCGCACGAGCATGTTATTACCCGCCACGAGGTATATATTTCCGACGAATGTTTCTTAACCGGAACAGCAGCGGAGATTATTCCTGTTGTTGCGGTGGATGGCAGGGTTATCGGGGATGGCAGGCCCGGCAAGATAACTTCAGTCCTTTTGAAGAAGTTCAGAGAGTTAACCAAGAAGGAAGGCGTAAAATATTAATGACAAATGACAAAATCCAAATGTCAAAATAAATCCAAAGCTCAAATTTCAAAACAAGCGTTTTGTTATTTGGAGTTTAAATTTATTTTGGATTTTGAGCTTTGTCATTTGACATTGGGATGAAGCGGAGAAGCTATGTTATGTGATATTTGCAAAAAAAATGAGGCCACTGTCCATTTAACCGAGATCGTAGATGAACAGATGAGCGAATTGCACTTATGCGAGGATTGCGCGCGCCAAAAGAGCCTTGCCATGGAGCAGCAGTTTGGCTTAAACGACCTGTTAGCCGGGATGGCTGATTTCGGAAAAGGCGAAAAGGAGCCTGAAACATCCATAAGCGCGAAATGCCCGAATTGCGGATTGACTTATGCTGATTTCAAGAAAATCGGCAGGCTTGGCTGCGGGCAATGTTACAGCGCGTTTAGCAAATATCTTGCTCCGTTATTGAAGCGTATCCATGGTTCAATCCAGCATACGGGAAAATCTCCTCTTAAAGTAAACAAGGTTTTAAAAAAAGAGATAGATATACAGGCATTGCGCAACCGTTTGCAGAAGGCTATAGCGCAAGAGGCGTTTGAAGAAGCGGCAAAATTACGCGATCAGATTAAAGAAGCGGAGAAGAAAATAGGTAAAGATGCAGCTGAATGATTTATTGAATCATACTAGCGAGTGGCTTAGGGGGACAGGCCCTAATTCCGATATTGTAATCTCAAGCCGTATACGGCTTGCGCGCAATCTGGATAAGGACAGGTTTCCTCATTGGGCAAATAAGGTTCAAGGAGAAATTACGCTGAATGCCATCAGGGAGGGAATTTCTAGGGTTGATTATTTAAAGCGCACAACGTTCTTCGACTTGTCTGAGGTTGATAGCGTCGATAAGCAGTTTCTGGTTGAGCGCCATCTGATGTCTCTGGAGCATGCCCAGAAAGCAGATAATAAAGCCTTGGTTGTCGACGATGAAGAAATAATCTCGATTATGGTTAACGAGGAAGACCATATTCGAATGCAGGTAATGCAGTCGGGATTCAATCTTTTCGAGGCTTGGAATATTATAAAGGTGATCGATGACGGTTTAGCCAAGGAATTGAATTTTGCGTTTCGGGCCAACTGGGGTTATTTGACAGCTTGTCCTACCAATGCCGGGACAGGAATGCGGGGATCGGTTATGCTGCATTTGCCGGGCCTAGTAATGTCGCGTTCGATTGACCGGGTTATGGCGGCAATCGCCAAATTAAGCTTTACTACCCGCGGCCTCTACGGCGAAGGAACCCAGGCTACGGGAAATTTCTTTCAGATATCCAATCAGGTATCTTTGGGGCCCAGCGAAGATGAAATCATTGAGAGCATAAACGGCCTTATCCGTCAAATTATTGAACAGGAGAAGCAGGCAAGAGAGAATCTGATGCTTAAGAACGGCCCGCTTCTGGAGGACAGGATAAACCGCAGCCTGGGGATTTTAAGGAGCGCGAGGATTATCTCTAGCCAGGAAACAATAGAGTTGCTTTCTATGGTCAGGTTAGGCTCTGATTTAGGCATGATTAAAGATATCGACCGTAGAGCGATAAACGAGTTGTTTATCACTACGCAACCGGCGCATTTGCAAAAGATAGAAAATAAGAAATTATCTTCCGATGAAAGAGATTTAAAAAGGGCGGAATTGATACGAGAAAAGCTTGATATCCATTAAATAAGCAGTGATATTAAAATTGTCAATCTCCAAATCCCAATGACGAATGAAATCCCAATGATTCAATGTTTCAACTGGGAATCGGAATTTGGAGAGCCATCTGTTATTGGAACCTGGGATTTGTTAACTTGTTAATAGGGAGGGTTTGATGTTTAATCGTTTTACTGAAAGGGCGCGCAAGGTAATAATTTTAGCTAAAGAAGAGGCAAGGCGTTTTAACCATGATTATATCGGGACGGAACATATACTTTTAGGGCTTATCCGGGAGGGAGAAGGCGTTGCCAGCACAGTGTTGCAAAAATTAGGGCTTTCTTTAGAGAATATCCGGTTGGAAGTCGAGAAGTTAGTCCAGCCGGGGCCGACAACCCAGATTATCGGAGACATTCCTTTTACTCCCCGGGCCAAGAAATCTTTGGAATTGGCTGCTGAAGAAGCGCGTTCGTTAGGGCACAATTATATAGGCACCGAACACCTTCTGTTGGGCTTGATTCGTGAAGGCGAGGGGATAGCTTCTCAGGTATTGTTGAATCTTGGATTGGATTTGAATACTGTGCGTAACGAAGTTATGCAGTTGTTAGGTTCGGCTTTACCGGGAGGACAGGCTGTTAACGGCCCGCAGGCAAAGAGCAAGACTCCCGCTTTAGACGCTTTTGGCCGGGATTTGACTGCTTTGGCTAAGGATAACAAACTGGATCCGGTTATAAACCGGGTTCAGGAAATTGAAAGGGTGATCCAGATTTTAAGCCGCAGGACTAAAAACAATCCGGTTCTTTTAGGTGAGGCGGGAGTTGGAAAGACGGCGATTGTCGAGGGTTTGGCTCAAGCGATTGTTTCCGGGAATGTCCCGGAGATATTGCGCGGTAAAAGGCTGATTACTTTGGATCTGGCGCTTATGGTTGCCGGAACAAAATACCGCGGCCAATTCGAAGAAAGAATCAAAGCTGTTATGGAGGAGATAAAACGCTCGCAGGATATTATTATTTTTATCGATGAGTTGCATACTTTGGTTGGCGCAGGAGCTGCTGAAGGGGCTATTGACGCTTCCAATATCCTGAAGCCTGCGTTATCACGGGGCGAAATGCAGTGTATAGGCGCAACTACTATGGATGAATACAGGAAGCATATAGAAAAGGATGCGGCTCTGGAGCGCAGATTCCAGACGATCATGGTTGAGCCTCCGTCAGTGGAACAGACCATCAATATATTAAAGGGGTTGCGAGACAAATATGAGGCGCATCACCGGGTGACTTTTCGGGATGATGCATTGGAAGCGGCAGCTAAGTTGTCCGATCGCTATATTTCAGGGAGGTTCCTTCCGGATAAGGCGATTGATTTAATCGATGAGACAGGTTCGCGCGCAAGGCTTAATGTTCTGATTGTCCCTCCGGATATCAAGAAACTGGAGCAGAAAGTAGAGTCTTTAAGGAAGGAAAAAGAATCTTTCATCAAGAGCCAGGATTTTGAGAAAGCCGCTTCTTTGCGCGACCAGGAAAGGCAGACGCGCCAGGAGTTGGAACAATTAAATAAAGAATGGTCTCAGGCTAAAGATAAAATGCGTCCGGAGGTAACCGAAGAGGATATCGCTAAAATAGTAGCCCAGTGGACCGGTATACCGATTTTCAGGCTGGAAGAAAAAGAGAGCGAGAAATTACTCAAGATTGAAGAGGAGCTGCATAAGCGCGTCGTAGGGCAGAATGAAGCAATTGAAGCTATCGCGCACGCGGTCAGGCGTTCCCGGGCAGGCATTAAGGATCCGCGCAGGCCCATTGGTTCATTTGTGTTTTTAGGCCCGACCGGCGTAGGCAAAACTCTGCTTGCCCGGGCTCTGGCGGAATTCATGTTTGGAGACGAAGACGCGTTGATACAGCTGGATATGTCGGAGTATATGGAGAAGTTCAATGTTTCGCGTTTAATCGGAGCTCCTCCGGGATACGTCGGATACGAGGAAGGCGGGCAGCTTACCGAGCGTATTAGGCGCAGGCCTTATGCGGTGATACTTCTGGATGAAATCGAAAAAGCGCATCCGGATGTGTTTAATTTATTGCTGCAGGTTTTTGAAGAAGGGCGCCTTACCGATAGCTTCGGTAGAAAGGTTGATTTCCGTAATACGATGATTATCATGACTTCTAATGTGGGAGCTGATTTAATCCGCAAGGCCGGTTCTCTGGGGTTTAAGGCCCAAAAAGAAGATATAACTTACCAGGAAATGAAGGATAAGCTTCTTGAGGCGGTGAAACATACATTTAAGCCGGAGTTCCTGAATCGTATTGACGACATAATAGTTTTCAGGCAGCTTCAAAAAGAAGACTTGCACCGGATTATTGATATTGAAATAGGCCATGTAAGCGACCGGCTTAAGGAGCAAAATATAAAGCTGGAAGTTGATGTAAGCGCAAAGGAATTCCTGATCGATAAAGGTTTTGACCTTGTTTTCGGAGCCAGGCCTTTAAAGAGGACCATACAAAGATTTCTGGAAGACCCGCTTGCTTCGGAGATAATTTCCAAGAAATTCAAGGATGGCTCGGAAGTTAAGGTAACCTGTAAAAACAATGAATTAGCCTTTACCTTATGATTCGCGAATTTTTTATTATAATAGGCTCCCGGGTAATTTCCTTTATGTATTTCTTGGGGGGATTGTGTAATCTGGCCCTGCAAACAGCCTATTTTATTTTTGTCCCGCCCTTTAAAAGGTATCGTATATTCGAACAGGCAAAAAAAGCCGGTTTTGACAGTTTACCAATAGTGGGGTTGGTCTCTTTGTTTATCGGTTTTATTTTTGCCCTCCAGACCGCTTATTTTATGCAGCGTATAGGCTCGGAGATTTACATTGCCAGCCTCGTCGCGCTTTCGATCGTCCGCGAATTAGGCCCGGTTATTACGGCGTTGGTTGTTGCAGGCAGAGTCGGGGCTGCTATTACGGCAGAATTGGGCTCCATGCAGGTAACCGAACAGATCGATGCCTTGGAAACCTTATCGAGCAATCCCATAAAATATCTGGTTGTTCCGCGCTTTCTCGCCTTAAGCCTCATGCTTCCGCTATTGACACTTTATTCCGACGCCATCGGTATTCTGGGAAGTTATATGATCTGCGTATTTAAATTGGGCATATCTTCGAGCATGTATATGCGGGTAACCGCGGAATCACTTTTTTATAAGGACCTTTTCACCGGTCTGTCCAAGACTGTATTTTTTGGGATGATTATTTCTTTGGTTAGTTGTTACGAAGGGTTTAATGTCGAAGGCGGCGCTGAAGGCGTAGGCAGGGCGACTACGCGTTCGGTAGTTTTTTCTTTTATTATGATTATTATCGCCGATTGTTTCTTTACGGCGCTGTTTTATTTTATATTTCCTTAAGCGAAGGCAAAATATTAAAGGGGAATTGGCTTATTGAGCGTTAAGCGCAGGAAAAGCCAAACGCTAACTTATGATTGAAATAAACGGATTGCATAAATCGCTCGGAAACCATCGGGTATTAAATGGCGTGCATCTTAAAATAGACAGAGGGACGACCTGTGTAATTATAGGGCGTTCCGGATGCGGTAAATCGGTTTTATTAAAGCATATCGTGGGCATTCTGAAACCGGACAAGGGAAAGGTTATCGTTAATAATCAGGATGTCGGTTCGCTGGAAGAAAAAGACCTGAATCTGTTGCGGCTTAAGATGGGCATGGTTTTTCAGGGAGGGGCATTATTTGATTCCATGACCGTAGGTGAAAACGTCGGGTTTGGCCTTATTGAACACGGCAATGCCCCTCATCGGCAGCTTCTTGAGAGGATTGAATCTTCGTTGGCAATGGTGGGTTTGCATGGAATCGGCAGCCTTATGCCTTCGGAGCTAAGCGGAGGCATGCGCAAACGCGTGGCTTTAGCGCGCGCGATTTGCATAAAACCGGAAATTATACTGTATGATGAGCCGACTACCGGAGTAGATCCGATTACTGCCGACAGTATCAATGAATTGATAAGAAGCATGCATGATAAGCTGAAAGTTACTTCCATTGTTGTTACGCATGATATGAAAAGCGCTTATAAAGTGGCAGATAAAGTCGCTATGCTGTATCAGGGAAGGATTATCGCCGAGGGAACTTCGGAGGAAATCCAGAAAACCAGGAATCCGATAGTGCATCAGTTCATTAACGGGTTGAGTTGCGGCCCGATAACTGAGACATTAGACCGCTATAGATAAATGGAGGAATGAATTATGATATTTGGAAAAACGAAATTGGAGATGAAAGTCGGTATATTTGTTTTTGTCGGTTTAGTTATACTTGTATTCTTCGTTCTTTCAATAGGCGGAGTTAAGACCTGGGCTTCGGGGTATAAGGTGAATTTCATTTTCAGTTTTGTGAATGGGGTAAAGACCGGCGCGCCGGTAAGGTTTGCCGGCGTCGATTCGGGGGTAGTCAAAAGCATTAAGATTTTTCATGCCCCTAAGAGTTTAGCCGCTAAAGTGCGCGTAACCTGCTGGGTCAATAAAAATGTGAGTATTCCCCTGGATTCCAAGGTCTGGGTAAATACCTTGGGGCTTTTGGGTGAGAAATATATCGAGATAATGCCGGGTAACGATTATAGCAAGTTTCTGGCCGAAGGGGAAGATTTGGCAGGTGAAGATCCTCTGCCCATGAATGATATTATGAAAACCGCCAAAAACATTACGGATAATCTGAATACCGGTATACAAAGGATAATAAATAAAGAGGGGACCGTTGGAAAGTTGCTATATGACGATAAAATATATAACGAGCTTGAAGCGACGATAACCGATATAAGAAAAAATCCCTGGAAATTGTTTTGGAAAACCAAAGAAAGATAACCATGACCCGGATTAAAACTATATTTGCCTGTCAAAATTGCGGCTATCAGTCTCCCAAATGGCTGGGCAGATGTCCGGATTGTCAAAGCTGGAATTCATTTGTCGAGGAAGATTATAACGCGCCTGTTTCCGGCATAAAAGAACGCAGCGCTTTGTATAAAGATGAGCCGGTGCTGCTTAAAGATGTGGAAGCCAGAGAGGAAGAGCGTCTTAAAACCGGGATTCTGGAACTGGATAGAGTTTTAGGAGGCGGGATAGTCAGCGGTTCGGTCATTTTAATCGGCGGAGATCCCGGGGTGGGCAAGTCTACCATATCCTTGCAGGTTTCCAATCAATTGACAAAACAGGGCCTAAAAGTTCTTTATGTAAGCGGCGAAGAGAGCGTGCACCAGACAAAATTAAGGGCTAAACGTTTGGGTTCGCATGAGTCTGACCGGCTTTACATAGTGAATCAGACCGATTTATCTTTGATTGTCGAATATATTAAAAAGCTTAAGCCGGAAGTCGTGATTATTGATTCTATTCAGGTTATTTTTGATCCCGGAATCAGCTCATCAAGCGGAAGCGTAAGCCAGGTGCGTGAATGCTCCGGAATGCTAACACAGCTGGCTAAAACCACAGGAACTTCGATTTTCATTATAGGCCATGTTACCAAGGAAGGCACTCTTGCGGGCCCCAGAGTTTTAGAGCATATAGTAGATACGGTTTTATATTTTGAGGGGGATAGGTTTTCTATCTATCGGATTTTACGCGCGGTGAAAAACAGGTTTGGCTCGACTAATGAAATCGGAGTATTTGAAATGAGCGCCCGGGGTTTATCCGAAGTAAAGAATCCTTCGGAGATATTTCTGTCCGAGAGGCCGCAAGGGGTAGCAGGTTCGGTAGTTACTTCGATACTCGAAGGCTCGCGTCCTCTCCTGGTTGAAATGCAGTCTTTGGTGAGCCGTTCCGGTTTCGGATATGCCCGCAGGCGCGCGCAAGGATTTGATTCCAACCGTTTAAGCCTTTTAGTCGCGGTTTTGGAAAAGAGGATTGGATTGGCGCTTGAAGCCGAAGATATCTTTGTTAATGTGGCCGGAGGCATAAAGGTAGAAGATCCGGCCGCAGATTTGGCCTTATCTGCCGCTGTGGCGTCAGCCTTTCGGGAACAGGTTGTTATGCCGGCAACCTTAATTTTGGGAGAGGTGGGTTTAAGCGGCGAGATTCGGAGTATTTCTCAAATTATGCTGCGTGTAAACGAAGCGGAAAAATTAGGCTTTAAGCATTGCATACTCCCAAAGAATAATTACAATAATTTTAAAGATTATAAGGGAAGTATTGAATTGATTCCGGTTATGAATTTAAAAGAGGCTTTGGATATTGCCTTAAACCGCCAGATGGCGCCTTGCGGTAAGGACGGAGGAAGATAATGAACTTATTGTTCGTGCGTATCCTGTTTTTATTTGCCGGCGCGGTTGTCGGTTATCAGGTTGGGGGTGCAACCGGCGCTTTTATTGCAGGACTAAGCGCTTTGGTAATAATTCTCCTGGAAGCAGGTTTGCGTAAAGTTTCGGTGAGCGGTTTATCGAGCGCGGTTTTCGGGTTGATTTTGGGTTTGATTACGGCCAAACTCGTAGGGGATGCTTTTAGCATTATGCCTATTGCGCCCGATACACTAGCATTTGTCAGGGCAATCCTAACTTTGATATTTTGTTATCTGGGGATGATTATGGCTTTGCGCGGGAAAGATGAATTCAGCGTAATTATTCCTTATGTGCGCCTGCGGCGCCAGGATCAAGCCGAGAATATCGTGCTTCTTGATACAAGCGTAATCGTAGACGGAAGGATAGTTGATATATGTAAAACCAAATTTCTGTCCGGCAAGATCATTATCCCTAAGTTTGTTTTGAGAGAGCTTCAGCAGATAGCGGATTCGACCGATTCAATCAAGCGCCAGAGAGGCAGGCGGGGTTTGGAGACTTTGCATACGATACAGACAGAATCAGGCCTGGATATAGTCATACACGAGGGGGATTTCCCCGAGACTCCTGAAGTTGACGCAAAATTAGTAAAGCTGGCCAAGCTTTTGGAAGCAAAAATCCTTACGGTTGATTTTAATCTGAACCGGGTAGCGACTATTCAGGGAATCAAGGTTTTGAATATAAATGAACTGGCCAATGCGCTTAAGCCGCTAGTTTTTCCCGGCGAACAAATGCAAATCAAATTAATCAAGGAAGGTAAAGAACATAATCAGGCCGTGGGTTATCTTGATGACGGAACGATGGTAGTTGTGGAAGAAGCGCGCAGGTCAATCGGGCAGGAAGTAAAGGTTATTGTGACCTCCGTGCTTCAGACGCAGGCCGGCAGGATGATTTTTACCAAGATAGAGCGATAAAATGCATATTAGCGCGATAGTGGTTGCTGCCGGCAAAAGTAAAAGGTTTAAGGGGAAAATTTCCAAAGTAATTCTTAAGCTTGGTTCTAAGCCGGTTGTCGCTTACTCGTTGGGTGTTTTGGATAATCACCCCATGATAAATGAAATTGTAGTTGTAGGTAATTCCGGCAATATTGAAGATTTGCGTGCAATCATCAGGAATAATAGAATCCGTAAGGCTGCTAAAGTTGTTTTGGGGGGGGAAGAGCGCAAGGATTCTGTGGCGCAGGGTTTAAAGGTAATCAACCCAAAAGCGGACTTCGTGTTAATCCATGACGCAGCCAGGCCGTTTATTACGAGCGGTTTGGTTACCTTGGTGATAAATGAAGCAAGGAAATCGAAAGCAGCGATTGTCGGAGTTCCCGTAAAATCGACAATCAAGATGGTCAAAAGCTGCAATGTTGAAAAAACTATCGATAGAAATAACTTGTGGGAAGTGCAGACCCCGCAGGTTTTTGAAAAAGATTTGATTATTAAAGCTTACGGGCAGTTCGGGCATCAGAATGTTACTGATGACGCGGCGCTGGTGGAAAAATCCGGTAAAAAAGTAAAAATGGTTCTGGGTGAGCAGAGGAACATCAAAATAACCAGCCCGGAAGATTTGATAATCGCTAAAGGCCTGGTAAAATCATGGAAACCCGCATAGGTTTAGGTTATGATCTTCACCGGTTGGTTGAAGGCCGTAAATTATTCATTGGAGGCGTTGAGATTCCCTATAACAAGGGTTTAAGCGGGCACTCGGACGCTGATTGCCTGATCCACGCGGTTTGCGACGCTCTTTTAGGCGCAATTTCCGAGGCAGATATAGGAGAGCTTTTTCCCGATACTGATCCTCGATACCGGGGGGTTTCCAGCTCCGAGTTACTGAAGACAGTTATGGATTTGGTCCGTAAAAAAGGGTATAAGATTTCCAATGTCGATACCATTATTATCGCGGAAGAGCCAAAGATGTCGCCGTTTAAGGATCAAATTCAGGAATCGTTAAGCAAGATTATGGGAATAGATAAAGATCGTGTTGGCGTTAAAGCCAAAACAAATGAAGGTTTGGGCGAATTAGGCAGAAGAGAAGGGGTTGCCTCTTTTGCTACGGTTTTAATCCAGAAGGAGCGCTAATTATGATTTTCCTTATACAGATATTATTATTGATTTTACTTTTAATCATTATCAAGAATATCCTAATCTCGGTTTTTTTCTACAACGAGATAAAAATCGCTCAGCAAAAAGACCCGGCTGCCAAAAGCTTTGTGGAGATTCTGCTTTTATACCAGGGTTTGCACGCTTTGGTTGCCTACCGCGCAGGGAATTTCTTTTACAGGATGCGGTTTTTCTTTTTAGCCCGGTTTATTTCGCAGCTTGCGCGTTGGGCTACCGGTATTGAAATCCACCCCGGGGCTAAAATCGGCAAAGGGTTGTTTATCGACCATGGAATGGGGGTAGTAGTGGGTGAAACCGCGGTTATCGGCGATAATGTGCTTTTATATCAAGGCGTAACCTTAGGCGGCACCGGTCTTGAAAGAGGGAAGCGTCATCCGACTATCGGCAATAATGTGGTTATCGGCGGCGGGGCAAAAGTTTTGGGTAATATTACCATCGGAGATAATTCTTATATTGGGGCAAACGCAGTGGTGATAAAAGATGTTCCGCCAAATTCTACGGTTGTGGGTGTGCCGGGCAGGATTACCAAGCAGGAGGGGAAAAAGATAGATATAAGCTTGGATCATATCCATGTGCTTGATCCGATAATGCAGCTGATAGATGATTTAGAGAAGAGAGTTGAGAATATAGAAAAAAATAAACCATAGTTTAATGTCAAATGACTAAATTCAAAGCCCAAATGTCAAATCGTGAAACAAACTTTTCGCTGTTTGGATTTTGTAATTTTAATTTATTTTGAATTTTGCGTTTTGTTATTTGTCATTAAGGCTTTACCTTTAGTTTATGGCAATTCATATATATAATTCCTTATCCCGCCAGAAAGAAGAACTCTTTTCCTTAAAGCCGAAAGAGATCAAGATGTATGTCTGCGGCCCGACGGTTTACGATGAGCCGCATATAGGACATGCCCGCAGCGCCTATATTTTCGATGTTATCCGGCGTTACCTGGCTTATAAAGGTTATAAGGT
>Ga0265297_10003858_pt1 | contig 25907 bp, 11 predicted proteins | sample Munlanlwell13791_FD_192502 | JGI IMG/M metagenome (GOLD analysis project Ga0265297, IMG submission 192502) | Leachate microbial communities from a municipal landfill in Southern Ontario, Canada - Leachate well 137-91 | ecosystem: Engineered > Solid waste > Landfill > Unclassified | place...
CACGGCCTTGATAATCTTGACTGGCCGGAGAACATCAAGCAGCTCCAGCGGAATTGGATCGGACGGAGCGAGGGCGCGTCAATTCTTTTCCGTGTGGAAAAAGCTGACCAGGATATTGAAGTGTTTACGACCCGGCCAGATACGTTATTCGGTGCGACGTATCTTGTATTGTCGCCGGAGCATCCGTTAGTCAAGCACATCACCACGCCGGAGCAGCTACGAGCCGTCAGTAAATACCAGGTTGAGGCTACCAAGAAATCCGACCTTGACCGTACTGACCTGGCCAAGGATAAAACCGGCGTGTTCACCGGCGCCTTTGCCATTAACCCGGTGAATGAGAAAAAAATTCCCATTTGGGTCGCGGATTACGTATTGAGCTCATACGGTACCGGCGCCATTATGGCCGTGCCCGCGCACGACGAGCGGGATTATGAGTTTGCGAAGAAATTTAAACTACCCATAACCCAAGTTATCGCCCCTTTGTATGAGAATACGACGAACTTAAAGGTGCGAAATGATTTGCCGCTCGAAAAACGCCGGCTGATCTATGGAATTGTAAGGAATCCGAAGGACGACACCTATTTGTGCTTGGATTGGCGGGACCAATCATGGCAGTCGTTCGTTGTCGGCGGCATTGAGCAAGGTGAAAATCCGGTGGACGCGGCTCAGCGGGAAATACTTGAAGAAACCGGATATCAGCACGTGAAATTCGTTACGCAGGTCGAATGGGAAGTGCATACGAAATTTTACGCTCCCCATAAGAATGAGAACCGGTATGGGGTCGCGGTGGGCATTGTGTTTGATTTAATCGACGAAAAACGTAAACCGGTCAGCGATGAAGAAAAAAAGAAGCATGAGGCGAAGTGGGTGGCAAAAAAACAGGTTCGTGATTTCGTAACTCACGGGAACGCCAAATTCATCTGGGATAATTATCTGCGTCCGACGGCATGTGTTGGTGACGGCGTAATGGTTAATTCTGGCCAGTTTGACGGGATGGAATCAACTGAATTCAAGAAAAAAGTTGTCGAATGGTTAAGATCAAAATCGGGGGAAAAACATCCCACCTGCCTTGTTGTCCATGGTATCGGCGGGCATAAAAGAGAGAACTGGTTTCCGTGGCTGAAAATGGAAACAGCAAAATTTGGTTGGGAGACGATAGTGCCAACCATGCCCGGTGAAGGCCATCCGACATTGGAATTATGGAATGCTTTTTTGCATCAATACGACCAAAAAATACACGAAAGTTCGGTATTGGTCGGCCATAGCCTCGGTTGCGCTTCAATTTTGTATTATCTTCAGGAATCAGGGAAAAAAGTGGATACGGTAATTTTTGTTGCGCCAACAAATCCATTGCAAGATTGGGCAAAATTAAAAAAGGAATACCCTGATTATGATTGGGGTTCTGTTGAAGAGATGAATCAGACGCAGAATTTTAACTGGAAAAAAATTCGTACACAGGTAAAACATTTTATTGTTGTACATTCGGATAATGATCCCTATATTCCCGTCGGTAGCATGGTCTATTACAAAGAAAAGCTGCCAGAAGTTGAGATCAATCTTATTCATGGCAAATACCATTTTAGTGAAGCCAAGGGGATTAAATCTATACCGGAAATACTGCCTTTTTTTCCCAAAAGAAAAGCTGAAGTTGCGGTCAATTACAAGCTCCGTGACTGGTTGTTTTCCCGTCAGCGGTACTGGGGTGAGCCGATCCCGATTGTGCATTGCGACACATGCGGCACTGTCCCGGTGCCGGAAGAAGATTTGCCGCTGGAATTGCCGAATGTAAAAAAATACGAACCGACCGGCACGGGCGAATCGCCGTTGGCCTCGATCGAGAAATGGGTGAATACGAAATGCCCGCAGTGCGGCGGCCAGGCGAAACGTGAGACCAACACCATGCCCCAGTGGGCCGGGTCAAACTGGTATTTCCTGCGTTACGTCGACCCGAAGAATGACAAGCAACTAGCTGATCCGGAGAAGTTGAAGCAGTGGTTACCCGTTGATTTATACGTGGGTGGCGCGGAACATGCTGTCTTGCACCTCTTATACGCCCGCTTTATTTATAAATTTCTCTATGATATCGGCGTGGTGCCGAAGGATTGCGGTGAAGAACCGTTTGTTAAATTGAAAAATCAGGGGTTGATTCTCGGTGAAGACAACCAGAAGATGTCCAAATCGCGTGGCAACGTGGTGAACCCTGATGAGGTCATCAAAAAGTACGGCGCTGACGCTATACGCATGTATGAGATGTTCATGGGCCCGTTTGAGGACGCCAAGCCGTGGAATACCAATGGCATTGTCGGCGTAAAGAGGTTTTTGGACCGGGTGTGGGGGATGGTTCATGAAATAGTTAAAAATCGGCACACACCCCAAACGCAGTCTGACCCAAATGCACTGCGTAAAATGAACCAGCTTATTGAGAAAATATCTTACGATATTGAAAATTTTAAATTCAATACAGCCGTCAGTACGTTTATGGAGTATTCTAATTATTTACGCACAAGGGGAAATTTTTCCCGAATTGAATTGTCGGTATTATTAACACTCATGTATCCTTTTGCGCCACATATCACATCAGAGTTGAATGAGATATTACAAAAAGGAAACCAGATTAATAAAGTACAAATGTGGGATCTTCGTTGGCCAAAGGTAGATAAAAGTAAGTTGACTGAATTAGATGTTACCTATGCCATACAAGTAAATGGCAAATTGCGGGATATGATTCTCATGTCGGCCGAAGCTTCGCAATCAGAGGTTGTCAGAGCCGCCCAGGTACGGGAAAAGGTAAAAAAGTACCTGGCGGCCAGCGAGCCGCGGAAAGTGATTTTCGTTCCTAAGAAATTAATTAATTTTGTGCTCTAGATGCCAACTCACCCTTACAGGCGTTGGGTGGATTACAATATTTTATGCTCTCAGATTGACACGTCATTTGTCCTGGGTTTGGCCGCTCCCCCTCTCTTGTAAGAGAGGGGGAGAGTAGAACCATTACTGCTAGGAAAGCCTGTTGAGAGCAATAATGTCGGAAAATGCATAAACAAGAGTAAGGGAGAGTTGAATCGCTATATGGTAAAGAAGAAGGTACAATTCGCCAGACGATTGCGCAAGAAACAGACGCCGACTGAGACAAAAATGTGGGCACTGGTCCGGAATAAGAGATTACGGGGTTATAAGTTTTATCGGCAATTCCCGATCGGCCCGTATATCGCTGATTTTTGTTGCCGGGCCCGGAAATTAGTGGTAGAAATTGATGGCGGCGGTCACGCCTGCTCTTATCATAGAGAGTACGACTTGATAAGAGACGACTATTTACGTAAACAGGGGTATCGGGTTATTCGTATTTGGTCGATTGAAGTCGAGGACAATATTGACGGGGTTATTGAAGCAATTCTACAGGCTTTGGAGTGTGAGTCTGAGCACTAATGCATGACCTATGCACCCAATCACGGAAATAGTATATAATTATGATTATGCGAAACGGCTGTACCGCGGAGAAGGGAATTTCGAGGATGTCTGGCGGAATATTGTCGGCCGGGGCGCCGATTTTGAAACAGTATTCAACGAGTATATCGGCGTCATCCTGGACCTGATCGAGAAATTCACCGGGTTTGCTTGGGAGGAATTTGCCGACCTGTCCATGCCGATTTACCTGATTGAGGGCGGGGAATCGTTTTGCCACCCGTTGTCGCTGGTCGTGTCGGATGACCCGCGTGCCATGCTGGAAGACTGCATTTACCAGCTGGCGCATCGGAATATGTATTTCGGCTTCGTGAGCGACGGGGAGCAGGCCGGGTGGTTCACGGATGTTACGGCCCATGTGTTGGAAGATCTCGGCGTAGAGAAGCCTGCCCGGCATGCGCATGATTTGAGAGTGGCCAGCGTTAAGCATTATTTAAAGAGATAATCCACACCTATGCAAATAATAAAGATCAATCCCCACAAGCCCGAAGCTGAGATTATCAAGCAGGCGGCTAAAGTCATCGTCGATGGAGGCGTGGTCGCGTACCCGACCGATACGGCATATGGCCTGGCCGCAGACGCGCTTAATGAGCAATCGATCGGAAAATTATTCATCATGAAACGGCGGGTGCAAAAACCGCTGCCGGTCATCATTGATACGCCGAAAATGCTCGATCAAATCGCAGAAGTGACGCCGGAGGAATACGGCCTGATGAAAAAATACTGGCCTGGAGCCTTGACGATTATTTTTAAGAAAAAAAGTACTGTCCCTCCGTTTTTGACGCTTGGCCTGCCCACTATCGGCGTGCGCATCCCGGATTTGCCCGTAGCCGTGGCGCTGGTCAAAGCTTGCGGCCGTCCATTGACGTCCACCAGCGCAAATATCAGCGGCCGGGGCAACTGCTATTCGGCCGAGTGCGTCATCCATATGTTTCAGGAATCGGAAAGTCTGCCGGATCTCATTCTCGACGCTGGCGATCTGCCGGAAATCCCCGTTTCTACCGTAGCCCAGGTTGACGGCAAGAAAGTGAAAATCATCCGCCAGGGGCCGGTCAAGATAAAAGGGCACAAGGAAAAGTCGGCATGAGCTCGTTCAAGAAATTCCAGCTCCACCTGCCCCATTATTTTTCCAAACATCCGTCACGCGACCTGAAGGAGCTTTTTTGGTCAGTCGGGCTGATGGATCTGGGTATCGCGTCGGTCACCCTGTTTGAGCCGATTTTTTTATACACGGCCGGGTATTCCCTGAAGCATATCGTCTTTTTTTATTTCATGGTGTATGCCTTGTATTCGCTGTTTTTGCCTTTTATCGGCCGCTGGATAGGCCGGATCGGGTATGAACATTCGATTTTTTACAGCCAGTTTTTCCTGATCGCCTATTATTTGGCGTTGTTCGCCATTCCGGCGGTGCCGATATTTTTTTACCTGGCTCCATTTATGTATGCCCTGCAGAAATCACTCTACTGGCCGGCGTACCATGCTGATTTTGCGGAGTTTTCTTCCACCGAACAACGCGGCCGCGAAGTGGGCGGGATCGAATCGCTGCACATGATTGTCTTTATCGTTGGCCCGTTTATCGGCGGCGCGATACTGGAATGGACGAATTTTAGCGTCCTGTTTATCGTCGTGTCAGTCTTTTTTATCATGTCCGCATTCCCCCTGCTACGCATAAAAGAGATATACAGCCCGGTCAAGTTTTCGTATGCCGAAGTGTTCCGGGAGTTATGGGACAGCCAGCACCGGAGAAATTTTCTGGCGTATATGGGCTTTGGCGAGGAACTGATCGTTTTAACGCTGTGGCCGATTTTTATTTATTTGGTGGTGACGGATTACCTCAAAATAGGCACGATTGTGGCATTTGCCACCTTGGTGACCGGGTTTTTAATATTATACGTCGGCCGGGCTGCTGACCGGTACCGCAAGGAAAATATCCTGCGTTTCGGCAGCATCTTATATTTTATCAGCTGGATAATTAGGGGATTTGCTACAAAAGTGTGGCATGTATTCAGCCTAGATACCCTGTCACGTTTTTCAAAGGAAGCATTATTCGTCCCCTTAGTGGCCATGACCTATAACCAGGCCAAGAAATACGGGGTCCTGTCGTATACGGTGTTTTATGAGCAGTCCATTGCCGTGGCAAAATGCCTGACAGCGGCCGCGCTTATCCTGATTGTCCATTATTTTGCCTCGCCCTGGGTGCCGATGTTCGTATTAGCCGGCGTCTGTTCGCTCATGTATATGTTCATGAAAGATGCCACGTAAGCAAATTCGAAGCGCGAAGCTCGAAATTCGAACCAAAGCCAGAAAATTCTAAAAAATAAATACACAGAAGCAGTTTCCAAATGAGGAGTCTCAATATTTTTATTTTTTTCTTTTAAGTATTTTTTCGAATTTTGATATTCGAATTTCGTGTTTATTATGAATCTAGCTTCAATTGAGACGGTACAACATCTATGCAAACAATACAACCTGCGCCCTGACAGGCGGTCCGGGCAGAATTTTTTAATCTGTCCGGAAGCGCTTGATCGTATGGTCAGGGCCGCCGCCATTGCGCCAGGCGATACCGTGTTGGAAATCGGCCCTGGTTTCGGTGTACTGACCGTTGAATTAGCAAGCCATGCCCGGCGGGTTATTGCCGTAGAGGCGGACCGCCGTTTTATCCCGGCGTTGCGTAAACTGGGCGCTGTCCATCCGAACCTCCAGGCCAGCCAGGGAGATATTTTCAAGGCGTGGCCGACCATTGCCAAAGAAATGAAAGATTTGCGTTATCGGCTGGTGGCTAATTTACCGTATAATATTACGTCTCTGGTCTTGCGGAATTTTTTGGAAAACAGACCACGCCCGTCTTCTTTGACGGTCATGGTCCAAAAAGAAGTCGCTGAACGGGTCGTAGCCAAACCCGGCAGCTTTAGCCTGTTGGCGCTGGCCGTTCAGCTATATGGCCAGCCCGAATTAGTGGAGAAAGTTGACCGGAAGTGTTTTTGGCCGGAGCCGGCCGTCGACTCCGCCATTTTACAGGTCCGGAACATCGGGCAGGATCCGCATGGGTACGCGGCGAAGCTTGGGCCGGATGGGATTACGTTGTTGTTTCGGATCGCCCGGATCTGCTTTTCTGCCCGCCGCAAGCAATTACACAACAACCTGGCGGCCGGTTTTTATTGGAATGACGAGAAATCGCGTGATTTCCTGAAAAATTCCGGCATATCCCCCCTGTCCAGAGCACAGGAATTAGGCGTGGGGGATTGGGTAAGGTTGGCTGAGAATTATTCTAAAAGTCAAAGTGAATTATAATTGACATATTTGTGCTAATGTGATATAATTGTATCATAAATGTCACTTTTTTTTGTGAGTAAAAATAAAAATGAAAACAGCCAAAATATGCCATCCGGCAACGCTGAATCGCCTGAGACAAATGATTTTGATATACAAAGACGGAAAAGAGTTTTCGGCGGGTTGGCCGTTTTTATCGTTTTAGTCCTGGCTTTCAGCGTCTGGCAGACAGGCCGGCAATTGAAGCGTCCTTTCCAAAAAGAGCAAACCAACTCAGCAGTAGCTGCGGCTAATACGGCGCAAACTCCGACAAACCAGGTCTCTGCCTCTACACTGGAAAGCCTGCGGTCAAAAGATACTGACCAGGACGGTATTACCGATTATGACGAGTTATACGTCTATCATACGAGTCCGTATTTGAGCGATAGTGACAGCGACGGCATTTCGGATAAGGCGGAGATTGACCAGGGTGCTGACCCAAACTGCCCGACCGGACAGGCCTGCAGCCGGGAGACGACAAACACCAACGCGAGTTCGCTGGCTAACGCAAATGCCCAGACAGATTTGACGAATGGGTTGCTCGATACCGGCCAGAATCTGTCTGCCGACCAGCTGCGCTCGATTTTGCGGGATTCGGGAGTTTCAGAATCAGATTTGAGCCAGGTGGACGATGCGTCATTGCTTGACCTGTACCAACAGACCCTGGCAGAGCAGGAGGGCACGACAACAGACACTAATACGGCGGGCACCAATGATGTCACGTTAAATGTGAATGCGGCCGACCAGACGGTGTCATATGATGACCTGAAGAACCTTTCCATCACGGACATACGATATTTGCTGGTGCAAAGCGGAGTCCCGCAGGATTCCCTGGACCAGGTTGATGACGATACCCTGCGCCAGATTTATCTGGACAGCCTGGAGCAGAACGCGCAGACGACCGGGGTTACCAATACGAATTCGTAGAAATATTAATTTCAGTACTAATCGCTTCGCATGGCGAAAGGTATAAAAAAATTCAATAAAAAACAGCGGTGGGTCCTCTTAGGGGCGCTGGTTTTTTTCGCTGTCCAGCTTGTCCTGCCGGCCGCTTTCGCGCCGAGGCAGGTCCGTGCCATCCTGGGCGCCGGTGATACGAGCGTGACCATCGGTGATATTCCCCGGACCATTACCGAGAAGATCGCCACCGTGCTTAAGAAAGCCGCTGACGTCGCTTTCAAGAATATTTTGAAAAATTATTTAAATAATTTAGCCTATAATACCGCGACAAAAATCGTGACGGGTAAGCCCGGCCAAAAGCCGCTCTGGCCGGAAAACCCGGAAAAATACCTGAAAGACGCCGCTGACGCGGCAGCCGGCGATTTACTCGACTCCATCGCGTCCAGCCAGCTTGGCAAATCGACGTGCGCCGGGTATTCGTACCAAAAATGCGCCACGAATTCTGATTGCCCGCCGGTAGAGATGAAATGTCCGGTCGCCGTTGCCAACCAGGATTGTACTTCCAGTATTGAAGCGAAGAATAAATGCATCAGTCTGGGATGTACGCCCTATAGCTGTAATGACGGGGAAAGTTGCCCGCCGGATTCTTCAGATACCGATAAAGACCTTATTGCCGGGAAAGCCTATCTGATGCAGGGCGCGCCGGAATGCGTGGCCTCATTTTCACTCTGCACGCCGCTTGATAAAACGCTGGGCGTCAGTCTGCCCCTGAAAGTCCAGCTGCAGGTCTTGGCGCGAAAAGACGTGACCGGGCAAACCGCCCCGCTCTACACCTCAACCTGCCCGCTGTCCAGTATTATCAATAATTTTGAAAGCGCCACGACAGACTGGGACCCGAACCTGACCAGTACGGAGAAGTCCAAACTGTACCTGGCGGAAATTTCCAAGACATTCAATCCGCAATCCAGCCAGTTGGGCATATATTTTTCCATAGTAAATGAGACCGAGAAAACGGCCGCAGCCGCGGCCAAAGCGGCGGAATTCGCGAAAACAATAACCGGGCCTTTTGACTCGATCATCAACCCGATTTCAAAAACCGTAAAAACTCCCGGACCGCTGGTGGAAAAAATCGCCAGTGACCTGCCCGTAGAAGCCCTGAAGCCGTTGTACATCCAGACCGGTACCCGGATCGCTGATGCCATCGGTACGTTCACGAACACGTTGGCGTCCAAGCTTATCGAGAAGTACTTGACTAAAGGTTTGGCACCATCCAATGCCGGTACGAAAAAAACTGTTGGTTCCGGACCCCGTGGCGTGGACATCTTCGGTACGTCTTCCGGCATTACCACAGCCAAGATCCAGTTTGCCGACCTGAAACAGACCGACTACGTAGTCGGCGGCGAACAGGATGTCCTGTCCAGCATCTCCAGCTGTCCGGACTCCAAGGACCCGACGCCGGATACTTGCGTCATCGACAGCCGTTTTTCTACGGCCATCGAGCAGAAAATGACCGTTCAGGAGGCACTGGACGCCGGGCTCCTCGATGGCTCGAAAATATTCGGATACAACGCGAGTGGTGTGGAGCCGTTATACTATGATGGATATCCGTACCGGAGCCTGGTGATTTTACGGAAATACCGCGTCATACCGGTCGGCTGGGAATTAGCGGCAGATTATATCCGTAAACTGAACGGCGGAAATTATACCTTGAATTCCATTATCAAAGAGTATGCGAACGTTGATTCGCCGTTTTACCATTTAGTCGACCCGAATTGGGTGCTGAAACTGCCGGCCGTAACCTGCAATCGGGCCGGTGCCGGTGAAAAAATTGATTCTCAGGAAACGGTCCAGCAGGTGGATACCAATAACGACGGTTTCATAGACAACAATGACGCCGCCGGGACGATTATCCAGCGCCAGAGCGATTATTGCGCTGACGAGCAGTCGTGCATCGCGGAAAACGACGACGGTTCCTGCAAGAAGTGGGGGTACTGTGTCGAGGAAAAGCCGATCTATAAGTTCAGCGGAACGGCGTGTGACCAGAACAGTGCGAGTTGCATGGCCCTCAGTACTGCCAGCGGACAGAGCGTGGCGTACCTGATGGATACTGTGGATACCAACGGCTGTACGGCGGACAATGCCGGCTGCCAGAATTATTGTCGTGACTGGGATGCCACAACAAACCGATGGACGTGCACGACCTTGCCGCCGCCGCAAGGGGGAGACCAGATCAACCTGAACCACAATGCCGGTACGTGCCAGGCCACCGGCGAAGGCTGTACCGAGCTGATGAGCGTGGCGAATCACGGGACGAACTTATTATTGAACTCAAATTTTGAAATATTTGAAACAACTGGCGCAGGTAATTTTGACGGGGCCAAAGACGGGCCGCCCTATAATCCTGATTTATTCAGCAACTGGACCAGCGGACTGGAAGAAGGCGGCGTCCTCTGCGGCGACCATATGATTGCCGTTTCGGACACGTTTGACGGCCGGACTGCCAGCCGGATCCGGGCGTACGCTGACTGCCTAGCCACGCCGTTGCATGGCCATTGGACGATCGCCGACACGGTTGATGCCGGCAAACCAACCAATGGGCAAAGTTATACGCTGTCGTTTTACGCCAAGCAGGCCACCGATTCGGTGAACTGCAACCCCACAAGCGGGCAGGTTAACATCAGTCTCGGCCGGGCAATCGTGATCAATGGGGCAAACGTGCTCCAGAATCCCGACGACCCGAACGGCACCTGGGATTACACGAGTTCCGCCACCATTACGGCTTCGCAAAACTGGGTTCGGTACGTGTATACCGGAACATTTACACTCATTCCTGATGATCAATGGGTATCTTTCGGCGGTCCGGGAACGCCGGCCATGAAAAATTTATTGACGCCGGTGCTGAGCCGACCGGCTGGTGATGCCTGTGATGTCATTATTGACGATATCCAGTTGGAAATCGGTTCACTGACCGGTTACAAAGCGTACGAATCATCCCCGAAGACGTATTTAAAAATGCCTCCTGCATACCTGAACTGTACGGGCAACGCGGCTACGGATGACGCCGCATGCGCCGATTACGCCCTGGTCTGCAAGCCGTCGGAAGTCGGCTGTGAAGCGTATACGTCGACAACCACGTCACGCGTCGTGACCGGGACGATCACCAGTCCCAGCTCTTGCGACCCCAATAACCCCGCCTCATGCAACCAATGTCCGGCGGAATTCGTCGGCTGCCAGGCGTACCGGGAACTGCCGATCACCAGCATGCCCAACCGTCCAACCCGCGATCCGGTTTCGTTTATCGCCTCGACCGGGCTGTCCTGCCCGGCTACGGCCGTCGGTTGCGAAGAGTATACCAACCTGGAAACGCTTCAGCAGGGCGGCGAGGGCAAGGAATATTACAGCCACATCAGCCTGTGCGTAGACCCGAACGCGGCCAATATCAGGACCTACTATACCTGGGAAGGTTCTGATGAGTTCGGGTACCAGTTGAAAAAATATGATTTGAAGCAGAGCAATATCGACAATGCGCCATGTACGAACGTCCTGCCCCAGAAAACCGACGGGGAGTACGACCCTGATGGAGCCGGCCCATTAGCTCCGGACGCGACCCTCAACTGGGCGAATTGCGTCGATAACAGGACGGCGGACGTAAACGGGGACACGGTAATAGACAGCTCGGAAAATTTTACGGCCTCCTCGTGCGTCAACGTAGCGGACATTTGCCAGGCCGGGCTCTGTACTATCTCAGGCGTGTCGTGCTCCACGAACCGCGACTGCATCGACCACCAGCTGAAAAAGAACCTGGATTGCCGTGAGTTTTTTGACGCGCAGGGGAACATATATTACCGTGGGAAGTCGAAAGTCATTTTCTCGTCTGACCAGTGTAAAGCGTACCGGAATTCTAACGACGGCGCCAACATCCTGTACCATATGGTTCCAAATCAGGGCGTGTCGTGCGAGGCGAACAACGTCGGCTGCCGGGCCTACAAGGGCAATGCCGGGGACAATATCCGCAACATTTATAGTACTGATTTTGAAAACGGCGGCGTCAGCCCGTGGGTCGGCAACGGCATCTACAGCAATGAAGCCACCAATGTCGGCGGACATTCCATGCTGGTGGCCAACAGCGCCGCGTACCCAAACGTGGCCCAAAGCATCGGCATGGCCGAGGACCGGTCATATACCATCTCGTTTTTTGCCAAAGCCGCGGCCACTGATACGCCTGTCGGCGCGGCGCTGACGACCGTACCGGGCCTGGCTTTCTCCGGGCAGGCCGTGGCGCGGGCCGGCGACTGGAACGAGTATACGCTTGGGCCGCTGTATATCCCGCCCGGCACCGACTTAACCAGTGTCCAACTCCAGCTGTATTCCACCAACGCGTTTTACGTGGACAATATCGTCGTGACCGAAATATACCAGAATATTTACCTGATCAAGGATTCATATACGATGTGTTCAGGCTACGAGGGGTGCGACTTGTACAAGGACCGTTCACTTAATACGCATTACCTCAAGTCGTTTACCAGCCTGTGCGGTCCGGACAAGGTGGGCTGCGAGGCGATGATTGACACGAAAAATTCGACCACGCCGGATCAGCTGACATATCCGATCACTTCCACTGTAAATGGTACCGTCCCGGCTGATTCCGTCGTTACCGTCGTCAATGACCCCAAGAAGAGCTGTGCCGCCACTGAAAAGGGATGCGAGCGCATGGGCAAGCCAAGCCTGGACTCCGATGGGAATATTGAGAATTTTTCCGACATGTACCTCCTCAATAATCCTGACAAATATGATTCCACCGTGTGCCTGAATACCGAAGTGGGCTGCCAGGCATATACATCGGCGACCGGTTCGCAGTATTTTTTCAAGGATCCCGGCGCCAATACCTGTGAATACAAGAAAGTGACCGGCCAGACTGTCGCCGGCTGGTACAAGACCGGCACGAAAGCCGGCCTGCCGGACTGCCCGATGACATCCGGATTCTGCTCCAGCGGCGATGATTACGGTAAACTGTGCACCAGTGACGCCGATTGCGCGAATATTCTCCCGGGCCAGGGCTGCCGGGTTTCAGACGGGATCAGGCAGATACCGTCCACCGGCTGGGTCGGGAACTGTTCGGCACAGAATTCGACCTGTACCGAATACCGCGATCCGGAAGACCCGGTCGACACGACTGACCCGAATGCTACCAAGTATTGCGTTCCGCAGCTGCCGGACGGTGTGACGTACGTCGACGCGAATAATGTCGAACAGTTCGCCTGCCACGCGTACTACTACCAGTCGACCACGGTTGACCAGACTAGCTGCAACGGACTGGTAAACCGCGAAGAAGGCTGCCGGCTGTTCAACGACACGTCAAAATCAACCCTGACATATGACAGCCGCGAAGTGAAGGACGGCCAGACTCCAGAACCGTGCACTGACCCCACTACCTGCAACGCTAATACGGTCGTCAAGGTGATCCGAGACCGCGTGTGCGGGCAGTGGCTGGATTGCTCCGAATACCTGCCGTTTACCAATAAGGATAATACCAAAGAACAGTTGTGCATCAGCCGCGAACTGTGCGACAAGATGGACCCGCAGACTGGCGAGTGTGTCCATCCGGTCCGGAGCGATCAGGTCAACCAGACCTACAATACCCCGGCATTTGTCGACCAGATAAAAAACAAGTCGGGCATGGTCATTGCCGGGCTGGACTGGGGCCGGCGGTGCCAGAACAACGAGAACCTGACCTGCGTCCAGGACAGCGATTGCGACCGGTGCAGCAATGACGCGACCCGCACGTGCGTCAATAATGCCCAGTGCCAAAATGGCGGGACCTGCCAGACCGGCAACACCTGTTCGCCGGACCAGAGCATCATCCAGGGCGATTTCCCCGTCCCGGCCATGGCTGAGGTCGGCGAAACGGCGTACACCGGCGAACTGATTACGAACGGCAACTTTGGCGACAGCGACTATACGAAGAATAAAATACTGACCACGGCCCTGACGGCCGTTGTGGAAGTAGTGCCGCCAACGACCCCTACGACATACACCAATGCCGGGACGGACGAGTTGCCGCTGGGCAGCATGTCGACACGGTGGACGTCACTCGGCAGTGCTGACATTGCCTGGTCAGAAGAAAACGCCAATAACGGCCAGATCCCGTCGGTCAATTTTGGGCTGGATGAGAACAATGTAGCCATCGTCCGGACCACGGCCCAGTTTGACGGCATCGCGTATGACCTGAGCGGATCGCTGATTCCGCGCGACGAGTATGTCGTTTCGTTCAGGCTCAGACCATCAGGCCAGCCCGCGGCCAACGACCGCATCCAGGTCCAGCTGGCCCTGATCAGCGCCACAGGGAATGTTGTCGGATACCAGAACATCAGCAGCCCGTTTGTGCCGGTCCTGAAGCAGGAAAACCAGACTCAGCCAAATTGGGAAGAATACCAGTTCGGTCCGTTTACAGCCGGTGAAACCGGGACAAACCAATTTACGAATTTTTCCACCGCGCGCCTCCAGATAATCCAGGCCGGTACCGGCACGTCCCTGTCGTTTTATCTGGATGATGTTTCCATGAAACCTCTCCTGCGGACCAACGCTGAGTTGCGGTGCCGGGGGGGCAACGCCGAGGATGAGGGCAAGACCTGCTCTACCGACGCAGACTGCACGCCGGGCATCTGCTACGACTACACCAAGATCGTCCGGTCCTGCCGGCTGTACCCGAGCGCCAGCTCGCAGTATTGCAACTATACGGACGAGACCGGCTCCATCTACCAGGGCTGGATGGGCTACTGCCTGGAGAAGGACCCGGACAATCCGAAATATTGCATCAACTGGTGGCCGGTAGACCTCCTGAAAGGGGAGGCCAATGTCCTGGGGACCCTGCCGCAGGTCCGCTATGCCGGCCGCAGCCCGCTCTATATGTGCGTGGGTGCCAAAGGCAACTATGACCGGATGACGCCCAATGGCCTGACCAGTTTCAGTAACGGCAATTATGTCATTACGGCAGCAAACAATTTTTGCCAGTCTTCCCCGGCCTCGCCGCTGTATAATGCCGATCCGGCAATATCCGAATACAAGTACCGCCAACCGATGCAGACGAGGTTTGTACGTCTACTTAATGCGAATCATGATTGTGGCTCGCAAGTGTCTTGTGGTGCATTAGGGGATCAAGATTTTTGGGGGAACTCCGTTGCGAGCGTGTGTGATAACGTGGTCGGCGGTATCTGCGCCTGCGCAGAGCATAATAGTTTATACAGCTATTATGACCTGGGCGCTGCGGACCAGTATTATGTCGCAGAAGTGGAACGGCTGGATTTCCTGTACCAGACCGGCGCGGATACTGACTGGGGTGTCAACGAACTTGAAAATAATAATGACGGGAAAGTGATAGTCAGGCTGGATAACCACAATAGCTGGGATGCGACATCTTGTGATCCCAGCAGTACCCACCACAACTGGAAGACGGGTGGAGCAAGTACGTGTGTCTCAAATACGGACAATTGGTTTTCGGTCAAGTTGTTGACCGGCACCTGCACAGCTGGTAGTATACGTTTACAAAATAATGTTAACGGATCTGCCATTGGCCACACGTGCGGCAGAGACACTGATTGCGGCGCGGGCGGAGCGTGCGCCCTGACAAATCATTTTACCGGCATGTGGATGGACTTGACTGACGGTTCGCCGGGCGGCGGCGGGATGTGGGTAGCGCCGATATTCTATTTGCGCGAGGCCTGCGACCGGGTGGTGGAAGTCGTGGATGAGGAAGGCGACAACAAAGTGTGGCTGTCACGGCTCCAGCCGAACTCCACTTACGAGGTCCAGCCCTATCTGACCGGCGCCACGCCGACGGATGCCATTTTATACCGTTATACCCAGGATTATGCGCCGTACGGCGGTGTGATCGCGCCGGAAGGCGACCCGTCTATTTGGGACAGCCGCGAGCCTCCGGAATCCGGCAATCAGCCGTTATATATTGAAAGTCCGACCAGCGATGCCAATGCGTGGATACGCGGTGGCAGCCCGTACCGCCTGAATGTCGGCGTCGGGTACGGCACGATGTGTATCGGCGGCGGAGACAAGCAGGGTCACGCGTGTACGAACAGCTTCCCGGACTGCTGTGACACCGGTGCAATCAACGGCAGTACGTGCAATACGACTCTGAACCCGAATAACCAGGGGTTATGTGTCGGCGCCCAGGTGCCGGCGACCGGTACCGGGCCGAGGAGCTTGTGTACGGTCGGCGGTGTTTATAGTACCGGTACCTGTACCACTGACGCCGTGACGAAACTCCGGTCCCTCTTTGCCGGTCCGGTCGATGAACTGACCGGATGGGTGTGGGATTATGCCAATGCCCAGTATTCAAGCAGCAACGCCGCACAGCGCCAAAGCGCCGGCGTGACCACGTGGCAGAATTACTATGTCAATATGGCATTGTGTCCGTATATTGCCGCTGACCGGCGCGTTGAACGGCCGACTGACTGGCAGAACGAGTACTGCGGCGTACCGCCGCTGGTCAGGAATATTGCCATCGGTACCGGTGACGTATTGGATGCGACCAAGGATACCGTCAAAGTCCAGCCGGGCAATAAAGTGCAGTTAAGTTTTGAGATACTGGCGGACAAGGACCAGAAGCCGATCCGCCGCATCCAGGTTGACTGGGGCTGGACCGGGACCGGGAACGAGTCCGGGGACATCCTCACGCTGGACGGGAGTTACGATTCCGGTACGATTACCCTGACGAAGAGTTATACCAATCCGAACTGCAGCGGGTACCGGCCGCGCATCCGGGTGATCGACAACTGGGACTGGCAGGGGTTGCGCGAGGGCGTGGATCCCGTGACCATCGGACCGAACCCGTCGAGCATCCTGCGCGCCACCAGCAACCTCCCCTACTGGATCGACAGCGGCAAAATCATCAAAGTCGGCACGAACTGCCCGTAAGCGCGGGTAAATACTATATACATGTATCATCTCCTTTGGCTTAAATTCAAACTGTTTTTCAATGGGCAGACGCGCGCGGTGCGTTGGGTCTCGATTGTTCTGATTGCCGCGTTTGTCGGTATCGGGCTGTTCGGCATCATTCATCCCGCCCACGCGCTGTTTGACTGCGTGACCGACCCGTTGGGCTGCGCGACCGACGTCGTGTCGAATTTTTTACTGTGGATCGCCTCGATTATCGGAAAACTGCTGGTCGTACTGATCGACATCCTGATCGGCATCGTCCAATACAATGATTTTGTCCGTTCGGCCGCGGTCAGCCAGGGCTGGGTGGTCGTGCGCGACCTGTGCAATATGTTTTTCGTGGCCGTTTTACTGATCATCGCTTTCGGCACCATCCTCCGCATCGAATCGTACAAATACCAGCGCCTGCTCCCCCAGCTAATCATCATGGCTGTCCTCATAAATTTTTCCAAGCTGATCGCCGGGTTCCTGATAGACGTCAGCCAGGTGGTGCTGCTGACATTCGTGAACGCGTTCAAGGATACCGCGTCCGGCAATTTTGTCAACGTGTTCCAGCTCAAGGAAATGCTGGGCTTCATTGACCCCAGCGCGCCGGAAAAAACCCAGAACATCGACAATTGGCAGAAAATCGGTCTGCCGCTTTTTGCCATCGCCCTGCTGATCGTGGCGTTCCTGGTGATGCTGGCCATGATCATCGTGTTTATCGCTCGGATAATTTTCCTCTGGATCCTGATCGTGCTGTCACCGCTCGCTTATTTGCTGTCCGTCGTCCCGATGGGCAAGCAATACGCCTCGCGATGGTGGTCGACATTCGGCAAATGGGTCACGACCGGCCCGATTCTGGCATTTTTCATCTGGCTGGCGCTTTCCGTCCTGTCGACGCCGACCGGCAACCCAGCCCAGGTCATTAACTTATCCGGTGAACAGGGGGCGAAGGTCCAGGAGGGCGTGGTTAGCGCCGGGTTGGGTGGGTTGTCGTCATCTGAAAACCTCTTGGGGTTCATACTGGCCGTGGCCATGCTGGTCATGGCGCTGGGGTTTGCCCAGGCGCTCGGCGGGTTTGCCGGCAAGTTCGCGGGCAGTATGATGGGCAAGATCCAGAAACTCGGGTCAGGCACGCTGAAGCTCGGCGGCGCCGGCATCAAGTCATTGGGCAAGAAAGTCGACCAGGCCCAGATGAAACTCCAGAAGCAAGTAGGCGTCAGGGCTCCTTTATCCATGCGACCATCCGTCATCAAGGAAGGATGGCAGGCTTGGCGCCAGCAGAAGGAGGCGGAACATTACACGACGACCAAAGGCGCGTGGCAGGATAAATTCCATGGGGTGTTGAGCCGGGAGAAGACGAATTATTATGACCGGGCGGTCCGGCGACGGCAGTCAGAGGAAGAAGCAAAAATACTCTCAAACAAGGATGACGAGGTAATGATGGAGCTGGAAGTTGCCATTAAGGAAAAAAATGCCGATAAGATCGCTGGCGCGTCCCGCAAGCTGGCCAAACAGGCGGATTTTGATAATTTTGTTCGGGCTCGCGGATACCATACCGGGGTAGACGGTTCGGCACGGGATTTCCAGGCATTGGTGCGTGACGTTTTTATGAAAGAAGGCGGCATGACCGAGCAGGAAGCGTTCCGACTGGGCAATGATGTCGGTGAGCTGGCGGAAAATAACCGGCAGTGGGGCATGTCGCGCGCGTATGCGTATAATCCGAAAACCGGAAAATTCAGTGAAGAGAGTGAGGAGGATTGGGCGAATATTGTCGCAGCCCAGCAGGCCAAGCGGGACCCGCAGGTTATTCCCCGAGAGAACCACCGGACAGCGTATAAAAACGAGACCAGCTTTTTGATGGATATAGGTACGGGCAAACCACTTTATGTTTCTAAATCAGAGGAAGAACGGATGATAGATGCCGGGCAGGCGCGTCGGGTGGAAGCGGACGCCGGATTTCATCTTGCCGGTAGGGCTGCCTGGGGCAATATTGACCCAGCCCACGCCAACCGTCTGCAGCCGAACGCCCGGGCTGCAGTCATGATGAACCATCCAGTCGAGGCTCGTGAAATTGCCCCGGTACTCTACAATAAGGTGTGGGAAAGCATGGCTCAGATGACACCAGAAGAATTGGAAAAACTGGAACAATATACAAAACAACCGGTGGAAACTGACCCTCATACTGGTCTTGTTACCAGGATCTTAAAACGGAAGAATATGTTCGGAGACAGTGTTGCGGTACCTTTTGAAGAAACCAGCAAGAAATTTTGGGATGATCATTTAGGCGGGAAATTTACTGAATGGAAAAAAGCAGAACACGAGAGAACGGGCAGAGTGTTTAGTACTGATGAAAAGAGTGTCGCATGGAAAGATGAGAGCCGCGAGTTTTATGATAATGTGTTCTTGCGTGGTCAACGTGAAGCAGTAGATAAATTACGGGCTGACCGTTTAGCCGGCCGGCTGGCACCAGTCGGCGCCACAGCAGGCGCGTCAGGCGCGACGCAGGCTGGCGCTCAACCCGCTCAACAACCGCAAGCTCAGCCGCAGGCCCGAGGCGCGGAATTTGATTCAATGAGATATGAGGATCAGCAGGCGTACCTTGGTACGCGTAAAAAAGTTGAGGAATACGAAAGAGACGCCAAGGGCGACTTTTTCACGACGGACGAATATACCAACGGGATCAGGAACGGCCAGTTTGTGATGGCTGACCAATATCGCCGGATACGCGCGCAGGACGGGATGCCTCCGGAATCAGCGTTACGGGATATTGACCAGGCACAGTATGAAGCCACCAAGGCTAAGGCCGAAGAGTACCAGAAGACGTTCAAGGCGGATTTTTTCCTCTCAGATGAGTATAAAAAAGGCGCAGCCCAGGGCCAATATCTTGAACGTGAAGTATATGACGAGGCTAAGGCAATTGAGGCATACAAGAAAGAGCACGGCACTGAGGGTCTGCGGGGCGTGGCCACATACGGCTCCAAGGATTCGCACAATGTCCTGGCCATGGATTTTTCGGGCCTGAAGGTAGAGGGTATGGATATGGAAAAAGCGGCTGGTGAATATATAACTGATCCTGATGTGCTAGCCGAAATCAAGCCACAATTGCTGGCCATGATTGATAAAGAAATCGGTGATCTGCAGGCAAAACCTTTGGGAGAGAGGACAAAAGGTGACCAACAGCGCATGAATGCTTTGCAGGCGGCTAAAGATAAAATAAATGACGAAGAAGCGTTCAAGAAACTTAAGCTGGCTAATCTTGGCCGTACCGGTTTTGGCATCCGGCATATCCTGACCCATGAGGACATGCACGAGAAACTCGAGGAGGTTGATCCGGACGGCGCATTGCGGCAGCAAATCTGGCAGGAGATGTCGCCGGAAGCCAGACAGATCGCGACCGAACAGGTGAAGCATAAAATGACGAACCAAGGCATGTCCGAGGATCAGGTGATCAGCGAATACTTTGCCGAGGGTCTGGCCAATGCCGGCCGCCGGACGGCCGCCGACCGGTCAGCCAGTGCCATTACCTTGCCGCCGGCCGCTCTGGAACGCCTAGCTGAAAAGGTCAAAGTCCCCGGCCCGATTATGGATGTAGAAAATATCGAAGCTCCGGCGCCGATCAGCAAGCGCGACATGAAACGCGTCGCTAAAACTGACCGGAAGCAGGAAAAAGCCCAGGAAAAGGCAGTCAAGAAAACCGTCAAAGCTGAGAAGAAGGCGGGCGATGCGCAGAGGGACGCGAACGCGAAAAATTTTGACTACCAGCAGGCCCGCCAGGCGCGTGAACAGGCTGAGCAGGAACAGGAGAAAGTGAAACGAAGCGCCAGCGACGAAGTCCGCCGCCTACAAGAACAGGCGAAGAACGAGCAGGCGCTCATGCAGCAGTCGGTGCGTTCTGGCGATAAGGCCGGCGCCGATACCCACCGGAAGAATTTCAATGCTATCAGCCAGCAGATCGAAGCGGCCCGCAAACGCGTGCAAACCGGCGAGCAGAAGTTGTATGCACTGGCAGAAAAAGAGGAGCAGGCCAGGCTGGCTGCGGTGCAGGCAATGGAGGAGTCCATCAAACATACGCAGGCGGCCGGGGCAGGCAATGAATCGATAAACGCGGTACAGGCCAGGGAACGCGCACAGCGCGGCGTGCAGAATTTACGCGGCCGACAGGTCATGGACGACGCCAGCGCGGCAAAAGTGGATAGCGCGTTGTCTAAGTCCGATTATACGGCGGCATTCGCGGAATTAGAAAACGCCAGAAAGAGGATAGAAGCGAATCCAGAGGCTTTTTCGGATGAAATCGTCAGCTTGCAAGACCAGATCAAACGGGGCAATACGTCCCTCCAGCTCGGCGTGCCCGGCAAAATGGCTGATCAGATCAAGGGGGATATTGCCAAATGGCAGTCCAGGATCGCTGAGCTGACGACCGGCATGACCGGACAGATCGACGCGATCATGAAGGGCATGTCCGATAATATCCCGGAGGCGAAGAATCTGTATCGGCCGGCTCCAGCGAAGTCACCCGTTGCACCGCCATCACCGACTGCCGGCCCGGAAACAAAACCCGCGGACGTCCCTTCACCAATCGCCCAGCTGACGGACAAGATTAAGACTGCCCAGACATCACTTCGGTTGGGTGTCGGGGGTAAGGTGGCCGAACAGATCAAGCAGGATATGGCCGGGTGGCAAGCGGAACTTGATAAACTGCAGAGCCCGATGAATACCCAGATCGCCGAACTGAAACAAAAGATTGCCGGTGCCGAGACCTCGCTGCAGCTCGGTGTGGGCGGCAAGATGGCCGAACAGATCCGAAGGGATATAGCTGAATGGCAGAGCCAGATCAGGCAGCTGGAGTTCGCGAAGACCGGAGAAACCGTCAAGCTCGATGCGCTGGCGTCACGAGCGGTCAAACCGAATGTGTCGGAAGAAGAAAAAAAGACCATTGACCAGGCGGCCCGGCAGGAAATGGAGAAAGTGGCACCGTCAGAAGCGGTGGCTACAAGCCGTCCTGTCCAGGAATCTGCGCAACATCTGGAGGCATTAACGGAAACGTTGAAAAACGCGAATATTACCAGTGAGGCCGCGCAGCGGACCATGGAAGAAATCAATAAAGGGATCAATGAACTGTCAAAGAGTATCCAAGGCAGCCAAAAAGAAACTGCGGCATTTGTGAAACATGTCACCGCGCCAATGTCTAAACAGGCCCAAGCGGGCAGTGTCGGGCAGTTCGGCGTCAACAGCGAAGAATGGAAGAAATTCATGTATAATATGACCAACCTGTACAAGTTTTTCCGGGACAAATCGCCTAAGAAAGGCGGCCAGCCGGACAGTAGGCAATCCGGCGGCGAGTCGTCTCCGGGTCCGGATAATTCCATGGAAGCTTAACCTACGTTTTTTATGGAGGAGGTGCCGGTATTTACATCATCAACTGTCAACGCCCAGGAGCTGACAACCTGGGAAGAGGCAACGCGTGAAGCGTTGGAATATCGCCAACGCAAGGACGCGTTCTTATTGTCCCAGGCGCTCAGCCCGCGATTGCTTGTGGCCAGCCGTGGTGACAAGACGATATACCAGCAGCTGCTGAAAATAAAATCCCAGCTGGATTTTATGGCTATGCCCCTGTTGGATGATAAGGAGGTAATTTCGCTTTTTCGGGATCATTTGGATGTCGTACTGACGACTGACATTGATGTCTGGGACCAGCTGCGTTTCAAGCTGACCACGCTGGTACCGGATGACCGGGACACTTTCAAGTCGAACATACAGTCAGCCATGGAACAATGCCAGTGCCCGATGTCAGCCCTGCCGCGCGTGAAGGCAGACGGCACGCGTGAGCAGCCTACCCTGGCCAATTGGCTTAAGGATTTCCGCGGGTTCATGGAAGGCAGGATAACGGATACCCTCAGGAGCACGGAATTTTTCACAAAAAATATCTCATTCCGCGCTTTGCCGGTCCCGGACCAGGAAAAACTGAAGATGCTGTTTACCATTTATCAGTGGCTGCACCACTCTACTTTTGATCTGGAGGGATTCGAAGGCAGTTTTACCATTAGGGATACGGACGGCAGCTTGAAAGTATTTGATAACGGGGTTTTCGCGTCAATCAAACCGTTGTCACGCTCACAGGCCGTCAGGCCGCCTGCCGCAGAGCCATTAGAGCCGGTGCGCAGGGAGTCCGTACCGGCCAGGGTTGATCCGATGGAAAAATTAAAAATGAAGTACGCTGAGTACCGCATTAGCCGCCAGCGTATCTTGGACATAGAGGACAAGGTTCTCGTCAAGTCAAAAGGCGATCCGCATGAGATTTACCATGAACTTTCTGATGCCGTACAAGCCGGTGATAAGTACCGGGCTATTGCCTGTCTGAAGATATTAGCCAGAGAAAGGTCATTGTCCAGCTCATTACGAGACAATCCGTCATGGTGGGGGTCAACGGCTGAATATATCACCCAGAAATATACCGGCCAGTATCCGGCGCCGGAAGTGAAATTGGCGGTCAGTAATTTGAAACTGGACCCGACCACGCCGACAGCGGTTTCTGAATTCCTGCAGTTTGTCCTGAAGGTTCGCCTGAAACTCAGTGAGGCTGAAGCCGCCCTGATCGGCGTGGAAATCGGCCAGCTGCTGGGCGGGGAGTACCAAAGCATGGCCTACGGCAATGCCGAGACTGGAGAATTCGAGTGGGTGCAAAACAAAATCACCGACCGGAAGTTGGTGAGTGGGGTTTAAGTGGTCATGTATGCCTTAGTAGGTATGCGCTGTTTTAGGGTAATTGCATTGTCATTCCGAGCCTACTGGCGAGGGATCTCGGTTATTTGCGTGGTGCCCATGACCGGGATGCTTTATGTTCGTTCGGCATGACAAGCGTAGGTTGCGTATTGGTATTCCTTTTATCCAGCGGCAAGGAGTCTTGGTTACTCGGGTGATGCCTTGGATCGGGATACCTCATTTTCATTCGGCATGACCTAAGGTGGGTAGTATGGCTGAGATACTAAGTCACGTTCGCCATGACAAAGAAAAGATGGTTAACATGTGGTATGGAAATATGCCCGGAATAAAAGAGGTGGAATACTCGTTTAAACAAATAAACATTCTCACCGACCGGCGGCTGGTCAGTGACGAAGTGTAGCGGTTTTTTTATGGGCCTGTCCTTGCAAGACCGGCCGGCGCCGGTTATTTTTTTATAGCCAGCCAAAAATGATATTGAACAGGGAGGGGATAATGACAAAAATAATGAGAAATATTACGGCATTAATGATAATGGCTAAACCGATTTCAGCGAATTCACCTACCCCCTTGACCATGGAGGCGACTTTGCCTAGTTTCATGCCGACTGACCATTCTTCCCCAAATGCGCAGAATAATTTCAAGTGGAGAAGATAACGGAAGAAAAAGTGAATGTCAATGTAAAATATGGTCAGGCCGCAACTGGGGATAAGGTACTCCCAGGCCAGCTGGAGGACTTTGCCGGTGATGGCCCTGGTGGCTTCCCCGGACGTGTCGCCCTCCCCATCAACTTCTTGCTTTACTGAACCTTCGGACAGTTCCGCATCTGCTGCATCTATTTTTTCCTCTGCGGCCTGTTGATTGGCAATTCGTTCCTTGTAAAATTCCCGTTTTGTCTGTTCTTCGTCTTCAATGTTTTCTGGCTCATTATCATTTTCTTCTGCCTCATTTTCAGGGACGCTATTTTTTTCGTTTTTATTTTCGGTCGTATTGTCCGGCAATGTCTGCAGTGTTGCCTGCCTCATGTGCCGTGCTTTTTGTAAGGTTTTATCCGATACAAGCGGTTTGGAGGTGTCAAATGCATTATTTTCTGGCCGTTCTGCATTTCCCGGCTGATCTTGTTTTTTTGCGCTGCGTGATTTATGTTTGGACAGCGGGATTTCAAAATGTGCCCGCTGCTCCTCGTTTTCATTTTCTAACTCTACTTTTTGTTCCTTTTCTTGGCCTCCTGTTGATTGTTCAGGAATTGGACGCAAAGAAACTGACTGGCGTTGGTTCCAGGCCCGTGAGTTTGCTTGTTCTTCTTCGTTCAATGTAACCATTGGGATGAGGATAGCGCCTAACTAATGGATTAATCATAGCATATTTACCCCATATTTTGTAATTGATTTTTTATATAAAAAACGATACAATTGCCGCATGATTGATGAAAAAAAGCCATTGTTCCGGTGGGGGCCGATCCCGGGATACCTGATAAACGTCGATGCCTGGCTGTCGATTTTTACTGATTATCCGTCGCGGCCGCATCATTACCATTGGCCGGCCGGGACCATGGCATTCCATGACGGCAAGATGTTCTATTTGAACGAACTACGGCCGCTGGAAAAGGAGGGCGGCGAGATTTTCAGGAAAATTATTTTAACCCGACGCCAGACACCATTCGCCAGATTATGGCGTCGATGCGTGAAGGAACTTTTTACGTTTTGCGCGGCGTTGACGCAAAAAAAGTTACAGGGATTGGATGAGGTTGAACTAATGCGCGCCTGGAATGAGTTCAACCGCCTGTTGTTCAGGTTCTGGGAACCGGGAATCCTCCCGGAGATGGGCGCGTACGGCGCGGAAGCCATCCTTAAAAATGAACTGGCCAAAGAAGGTCTGGACACCCAGAAGAAAATGTTGGCCTTGTCGTATTTGAGCGCGCCGGTACGGTTGTCGTTCTACCAGGAGGAAGAGGTTGCCTTATTGAAAGTGGCCAGTCGGTTTGGCAAGAAGGATTTTCAAGAGCTGTTGCGTAAGCACCAGCAGCGCTTCTTCTGGATCGGCAACAGCTATGGCGCAGTCAAGATCATGCCGGAGTCGTTTTTCCTCAAACGTATTGAAGAGTTTTTGAAGAAAAAACAGCGTCCGGCCAGGCAAATCGCAGAAGTATACAAACATGTTGCTGTGGCCAAGAAAAACCATCAACAGGCATTGGCATGGGTCAAGCGAAAGGCGTTGATAAAACAAATCAGCGATAATTTGGCGCACTGCATCTGGTGGCAGGACCAGCGTAAGGGATATATTTTCCATTATCTTCATTATATAGATCTTTTTGTCCGTGAGTTCGCCAGGAGAAACGGTATTGCGCCGGAAAGGTATCATATGGCCTGGCACAGGGAAATTAATTTACGGCCGACGCAGTCGTTGTTTCGTAAACTCAGTGCCCGTCAGCGTCTGTATGCGGCCAGGTTTGATAGTAATGGATTCCGCAAACTATCCGATCGGGCTAGTAGGGATTTTTACGGGGAATACTGGAAGGCCAGTTTGCCGGTGAAAAGTAAGGAATTTTCCGGCCTGGTCGTATACCCTTCACCAAAGCCGGTATCCGG
>Ga0265297_10003859_pt1 | contig 25901 bp, 35 predicted proteins | sample Munlanlwell13791_FD_192502 | JGI IMG/M metagenome (GOLD analysis project Ga0265297, IMG submission 192502) | Leachate microbial communities from a municipal landfill in Southern Ontario, Canada - Leachate well 137-91 | ecosystem: Engineered > Solid waste > Landfill > Unclassified | place...
ATCCAGCGCCAAGCCGCAGCCAGCAGCGGAAAAGTACGAGAAGCCGGCACCCGTGGCGGTCCCGCCGCCCCAGACATTGCCAGCAGACGAGGGCGCGGGCAACGAGGAAGCCGAGCCAGCGAAGGCGGGGAAGGCATTCGCGGCGGGCATTGTCGTGCCGATTGACGAGTACCTGGACGAGGCGCGGGAGTGGGAGTTGACGCCGCAGTGGATGCAAGACGGCGTACAGCGTTACGCCAAGTCGCTGCGAGAGCTAGACGAGGCTTTCCGCTGGCAGTCGTATAACGCGATCCTGTCCATCTCAGATGACGCCTGGCGAGCGGCCAGCGAAGGCAAGGCGCTAGACGCGCCGGAGCCAGAAGAGCGCAAATGAGCGAGCCAATAAGCGCGTCGGGACACGCGCACGAGGTCAAGTCGCTGGACTGGCAATCTCTAGTGGACAGCATGACCGATGTGCAGAGGCTCGTCCATCTGGCGGCGCGGCATACCGAGGACCACGTGCGAGTGCGGCGCGAAACGATGATCCGCGCAACGCGGGATGTTTACGGCGAGGCGATCCGGCAAGAGGTGATACATATCGGCTGCCCCGACCCTGGGCGGGTGTATCTGCGAGAGGGGGCGGAATTGCGCCGGATGGCCGAGCATATAAACGAGGTCGCCAGTGGCATTGAGAACACCTACAACTATGACCTAGCGCGGGCCATATTGCAGATCGGCGCGGAGACGCCCACGGCTAACAGGTGGGTATATGCATACCGCCTGAACGGGTGGGAAGCGGAGCGCATGGCGGCCAAGGAGCCATTTATCGCGGAGACCGAGTACGGCTGGACGGTCAACGCGGCAAAAGAGGCGTTCTGGGCGAACAACGCGCAGATACGGGCGGCGGCGGAGGTTGTGCCCTATCCGACCGTGTGCCCCATTTGCGCCGAGTATGTGGCGGGGAACCCGTATCCCAGCATGGAGGCGCTGTACAGGCGGTGCTCGCTCCCTGCGCACCCTAGATGCCCGCATCACGGCTCGCCACTACTGGATAGACGGCTAACGCGGGACGAATGCCGCGATTTGTGGATTGGAGGCTAGACGATGGACCTGGAATACAAGACGTTTCCCTTTGAGGTCAAGGAATTGACGGACCTGGGCGTTTTCGAGGGTTACGCCAGCACGTTTGGCAACGTGGATTCCGGCGGCGATGTGGTGGAGCGCGGCGCGTTTGGCAAGACGCTCAAGGAGCGCGGCGACAAGATCAGGGTATGCCATCAACACGACTGGCGGGATGTCATCGGCAAGCCCATCGAGCTACGTGAGGACGACCGGGGCCTGTACGTCAAGGCGCAGTTGGTGCTGGATGTGCAACGGGCGAGAGAGGATTATGCGCTCATGAAAGCGGGGGCCTTGACGGACCTGTCCATCGGCTACGAGGCGGTCAAGGCGGACTACGCCGAAACGGACGCGGGGCGGGTGCGCCGCCTGAAGGAAGTGAAACTTTACGAAATCTCGCCGGTGACGGTGGCCATGAACGAGGCCGCGACGATCACGGGCGTGAAAGAGGCGGAGGCGACTCCGCCCATAGACGAGCCAGCGACGGACGATGCGCCGGACCTGGATGCGGCAGCCGAGCCGGATGACAGCCCACTCACTGACGCGCCGGAAACCACCATCGAGCCGAGCGCCAAGCTCGCGTTGTATCAGCTCATACGCAAATACGGAGGTTAGATGACATGAACGTTATCGAGATGCGGACGAAAGTGTCCGAACTGCTGGCGCGATGCACCGCGCTCGCGGAAGCGGACGAATTGACCGAATCGCAGAAGGGCGAGTTTGACGCCAAGCTCGCAGAAGCGCAGGCGATGGACAAAGAGATCGCCAAGCGCGAGGAGCTGGAGGCGCTGCAAAAGGCATACGCCCAGGGCGACGGCCAGAAGCACGCCGTGAAAGCGGAGCCTGACCAGATGTTCGGCTTCAAGGACATGGGCGACTTTTTGCAGGCCGTGGCTCGCAGTTCGGGCCCTGGCGCGATTGACAAGCGCCTGGCCGAGATCAAGGCCAGCGGGCTTAACGAGGCGACGCCTTCTGAGGGCGGGTTCCTCGTGGCCCCTGGGCTGGCGGGCGGGCTGCTGCGCCGGGTGTACGAGACCGGGCAGATCACGCGCATGGTATCCCCGCTGCCCCTGACCAGCGGCAATAGCGTGGAAATCCAGTATCTGGCGGAAACCAGCCGGGCGACCGGCTCCCGCTGGGGTGGCATCCAGACCTACTGGGTGGCTGAGGGCGTGTCTCCCACGGCGAGCAAACCGGCCATCGGCAAGGCCAAGCTGCAGCTCAACAAACTGTCCGCCGCGATGTACGCGACGGAAGAGGTGCTAGAGGATGCGCCGCTGCTGACCGCGCTGGTCAACGAGGTTTTTCCGCTAGAGTTCGCCTTCGCCATCGAAGACGCCTTTGTGAACGGGACGGGTGCGGGGCAGCCGATGGGCGTGCTCAACGCAGCCTGCAAGGTGAGCGTGACCAAAGAGACCGGACAGGCTGCGGACACCGTGGTCTTCCAGAACATCCTCAAGATGTGGTCGCGGTTGTGGGCGCGCTCTCGCACCAGCGCCGTCTGGCTGATCGCGCAGGACGTGGAACCGCAGTTGTACGGCATGAGCATGGCCGTGGGCACGGGCGGCGTCCCGGTGTACCTGCCTGCGGGCGGCGTGTCCGGCTCGCCGTACGCCACGCTGTTTGGGCGGCCTGTCATTCCCCATGAGTCATGCGACAAGTTGGGCGATGAGGGCGACATTATCCTGGCCGATTGGGGCGAGTACGGCGTGATCGACAAGGGCGGCCTGAATAGCGCGGTTAGCCTGCACGTCAAGTTCCTCGAAGACGAGCAGACCTTCCGCTGGACCTATCGCGTGGACGGCCAGCCCAAGTGGGCTAGCGCTTTGACGCCCAAGAACGGCAGCGGGCTTACCCAATCGCCGTTTGTGACCCTGGGCGCTCGGTAAGCCTGAAAGAAAGGAGAACCCTGACATGAAACTTGTTGAGACGGCTAAAATCATTGGGGTGAACAACCCGGCGGATATGTCTAGCACGGCGATGACGGCCAAATATGTTAGCCTGAAAAACTACGACCACCTGACTATCATCATCCACACCGGCGCGTGGGCGGCTGGCACGGCTGCGGTTACGCTGTTGCAGGCGACCAACGTGTCCGCGGGCAGCGCCACCGGGCTGGGCATGGATTATATGTGGACTGGCACGGTGGCCAGCGGCCTTTTGACCAAGACCGCCGTGACCTCGGACACGTTCAACCTGTCGGTGGCTAACAGCCTATATGTCATCGAGATCGACGCGGATGAGCTGGACGTGGATAACGGATTCGACTGCGTTACCCTGGCGGTGGCCAGCCCTGGCGCGAACTCGGACTTTTACAACGTGGATTACATCCTGACCGAGCCGCGATACGCGCAGGCGACGCCTCCGAGCGCGATCACTGACTAACGACTAGCGAGAACGGGGGAGCGGTGAGAATCCGCTCCCCACACCTAACAAGGGTAGATAACCCCGGATAGGAGAAAACGGAAATGGCGACTAACAGAACGGCTCTATTCAGCAGGGTGCAGCCTGGCGGCGTGTTCACCGTGGAGAACGTGCCAGAACACCCCGGCGCGATCTGGTTCGTCGGCTCGGAAGTGACCGCCGCGTCGGATAGCGACGGCTACGGCAAAAGCCCGGACATGCCCTTCGCTACCCTGGACTACGCCATCGCCTACTGCGAGAGCGATGAGGGCGATGTGATCTACGTCCTGCCTGGGCATAGCGAGGCGCTGACCGAGCAGATCAGCGTGGACGTGTCCGGCATCAAGATCATCGGCCTGGGCGACGGCGACAACCGGCCCCAGTTCACCGGCGGCGCGAATAGCTTGGACTGCATCGATGTGAGCGCCGATAACGTGGTCATCGAAAACCTGTACTTCAATGAGGCCACGGTCAGCGCGAACACCTCCAACATCAACATAGACGCGGCTCATTGCACCGTGCGCCGGGTACACATGGACATGGGCGCTAACGACCGCGACGGTTTCACCGTAACAGCGGACGGCGAGCGGCCCACCATCGAGGACTGCTCAGTCGTAGTGACCGCCGACGGGCCTGATACCTGGGTGACGTTCGAGGGCGTGATTGACCGGCCCATCATTCGGCGCAACTACATCATCGCCTCGGACGGGACCGATGCCTTCGATGACGGCGTGTTAGACTTTGGCGGGTTGGCGATCACCAACCCCGTGGTCGAGGACAACATGTTCGACGGCGCGGATGTGGCCGTGGCCTGCATTGACGATGTGGGCGCGGTGGTGGGCGATTGCTTCGGCGTCAACCGCTATGCTGGTTCGGCCACCAACGGCGACACTGTGACCAACGCGACGGCCACCATCGGCGCGGGCGGTATCGCGGCGGCCACGTTTGCAGCCTCTGCTATCGAGGCGGCTGCTTTCGCCGCCGACGCGCTTCAGGCCATGCAGGACGAGGCCGAGGACGCGCTGGAAGGCGAGAACCTGGACCACCTGGCGAAAACCGCCACGGCGGGCGCGGACATGACCACCGAGATCACGGACGGGTCTATCCTGAGCCGCATCCTGTCTAAAACGGCGGACACCTCCGATTATGATGCCGCCACCGACTCGCTGGAGGCGCTTGCCGATACCCAGGTGGCGATGGAGTTGTGTTGCGAAAAGAGCGACGGCGCGGTGTTGCTGGGCGATGATGCGCTGTTCGTTATCGCAGGCGGGCCGATCCACATCCTGGAGATTGCTGGCATTGTGACCACTACGATCGGCGGTGGCGCAACCAATGTCAAGTTGCAATTGGACACGACCGAGCCAGCGGCGACGGTAGAGATGAATGCCGGGGCAGTGGACATTGACTCGGACGCGGCTGGGACCAGCTACCGATCCATTAACACCTCTGGCGTTTTCACGCCGGTCACAGCGGGGTTTGTCCTGATGGCCAACTCGTTTGCCACCAACCCCACGGAGTATTTCGCCCCGGCGGGGACCATCATGTTCAACTCGGACGCGGCCAGGGATGGCGTGATCAAATGGTATCTGCGCTACAAGCCTCTCAGCCCGAATAGCGTAGTGACGGCAGCGGCATAACGGACGGCAACCAACACAGCGGGGGGAGGGCGGGACGGCCTGCCCTCCCCATAGGGGGCAACTATGGCAGGAACGGTAACGACGACCGAGGAGACCTACGGCACGGTCAAAAAGGTGCTGTTTGATTGGCTGTCCAGCGCGGGCGGGGCAGCAGACGCCACCACGACGGAGAGCTATAGCGGCGTGTTGGAGCGGGCCGTGTTTGTGCCGGACGCTGGTGGGACAAAGCCGGATAACCTGTACGACGTGGTAGTGAAGGACGAAGACGGCTACGACGTGCTGGTGGGCCTGGGTGTGGACCTGAGCAACGCTGCCGCCGTATCGAAATCCCACGCCGACGGCCTGGGCGCGGTAGCAAACGACAAATTGACCCTGGGCGTATCCGGCGCGAACGCGGCTAAGGGCGGCGTCGTGATCCTGTACCTGAGGTGAGCGATGCAACGGGGGCCTATCGAAGACAAGGCTATCTGGCCGGGGGAGGACAAGCGTGGCGCGATACGCAGACGCAGAGGACCTAAGGGCGCAGGTAGACGTATCCCGAACGGTACACGACCAGGTGCTGACCGGCCTGCTGGAGGCGGCCAGCCGAGCCGTGGACGGCGTGTGCAATCGCCCTGACGGGTTCCTGGCGCTGACCACAGCCACAGAGCGGACGTATGCCGGCGGGGGCCTGCCCTACCTGAACATCGGTGAGTGCGTGGAAATCACCGCCGTAGCCGATCCCGATGATGAAGAGATAGACGACGGCGACTATTACGCCTATCACGGCTCCTACGAGTTCCCGGTGTTCTCTGCGCCTTACACGGCGATCATGCTGGCCTCGGACGAGACGCTGGAGACCTATGGCACGTTCACTGCCTCGCGGACGCCGAACTATACGGTAACGGCGCGGTGGGGCTACGCGGACGAGATTCCCGCGCTAGTGAAGCAAGCGACGATCACCATAGCGGCGCGGTGGTGGATGCGGGGGCGCAGCGCGTGGTCGGATGCCGTCATGCCTGAGGGCGGCGGGGCGACGCTGGTTTATCGCCAGGTGGTGGACCCTGACGTGGTGCTCATGCTATCGAATGGCCGATTGATTCGGGCAGTGGGGTCGGTATGAGTTCCATCCAGTTTGTGCTAGACAATGCGGAGGTGATGGACTGGCTCAAAAAGGGGCCAAAGGCCATGTCCGCATATCTGGCCGAGATCAGCCGCCGGCTGGCTCGACAAGCGCTGGTCCTGTTTGATCGCACGGTAGATACCTGGGATCACAAGCCCGGCTTTACGGCGTCGGTAACATTGCGGTCGGGGTATACCGTAATGGAGGCGGGGACGGATGACCCTATTTATGCGCTCGTGGATCAGGGCACGAAACCGCACGAGATACGACCGCGTGGGCCAGGTTATCCGTTAGCGTTTCGAGCGGGCTATACCGCCAAAACTACGCCCGGCGAGTTGCGAAGCATAAGGGGTGGTAGTTCTGGCCCGACGCGCTTTGCGATGCGCGTGTGGCATCCTGGGACCGCGCCGAGGCGCTTTACAGACGCAATCGGGAAAGAGCTGGACAAGGCCATCGCAAAGACTGTGAATGACGTGTCCTTTGAGGCGGCCTGGGGCGGCGGGCTAGCTGCGCCCCAAAAGGAAACCTTTGAGGTGAAGCGGCCAAGCTCGGCGGGAAGGCGGCGACGCAGATGAGCACAATGGACTGGGATACACTGGCAACCGATGCTGTGCAGGCCGTGTCAGATACATTTGAAGCGGGGCTGGCGGATCTGCGGGTGCAGGAGCTTAGCGAGCTAAGCGACGGGACGCAGGACATGCCCATGCTGCGCGTGTATTGGATCAGCAACGAGGTTGACCCTTATGGCTCAACGGACAGATCGGCCTTCGGTGGCGCGCTGAAACAAGTGGACATGACTATCGAGGCGCGGGTGCTGGTCCGCATCCAGTCAGTGCACGGCGAGGGAGAACTGGACTTATGTGCATGGGCGGACGCGATCCAAGACATTCTATTCGATCAGGAGGGTACGCTATTCGGGACAACGGGACGCCCTCGCCTGCGCTCATTCTCATGGCGAGCGCAGAGGATGAATTGGGAGCTACCAGATAATAGGACGGCGGTAGGTATCCTGGTCACTTTGACGTTTAGGGTTTTCTAGGAGGCATACATGGCGCAAACGGTTGTGGCAATGAGCGGGGTGAACGCCCTGGTATATCTGAGCGACGACGGCTCATCCTGGACCAACGTTTCGGGCAGCGCGAACCAGGTGGCGGCCACCGAGCAGCGCAGGGCATCCGGCGAGGGCTATACATTCGACGGCGATACCGCCATTATCAAGGCAGGCAAACGCGAGCCGTTGGAGTTGACCGTGCGGGCGCTGTACACCGAAGAGGCCGCCGAGTCATTCGAGGTGGTCAAGACCCTTTTCGAGACGGTCGGCGGCGGGCCTTGCTGGGTGAAGTGGATGCCGTCGGGCACGGCCACGGCGCGGGCCTATGACTGCGCGTCGGCAGTGGTGACGCGATTCACCTATCCGCCAGCGGACGCGACAGACCCTAACCCGGTGGCGGTAGAGTTCTCCTTCCGCTGCAAACAGGTGGACGCCTATCATGGCGGGGTGCCATTGTCCGAGTGGCAAGCCCTTAAGGACTTTTATGATGACATGGACGGCGCGAACTGGGATACCGCCACGAACTGGCTGGATGATGACTACGACGTGACAGACTGGTATGGCGTGACCGTGACCACGGGGCACGTGACGGCGGTGGAACTGTCCAACAACGGCCTGGACGGGGCGCTTGACACCTCCTGGGGCGCGAAGTTGCCCTCCCTGGCGACGCTGGATGTAAGCGCCAACACCCTGGGCACAGCCGACGTGGATTCCATCGTAACGGCTATCTACACCAACCGGCTCGTATTCTCGGCCCCGGATACGCTGGACATATCCGGTGATAACGATCCCCCGACGGGGACCGTGCAGGCTCCCAGCCCCTGCCCCGCAGCCAACTGCGGCGAAATGGCCTATGAGCTGGTCAACGACTCGTGTTCGACCGGCCACGAAAAGTGGACGGCGGTAACGATATAACAGGAGGTTAGAATGGCACAGACTACAGCATCGTATAGCGGCATTGCGACCACGGTTACGCTGGAGCTTAACGACATCTCCGGCAGCTCTAACCAGGTATCCTCGACCGAGCAGCGGCGCGGGTCAGGCGAGGGCTATACGTTCGATGGCGACGTGGCGATCATCAAAGCGGGCAAACGGGAACCGGTGGAGGTGACGTTCCGCATCATCTACACCGAGGAAGCGCTGGAAGGCTGGGAGCTGGCGAAGGCCGCTTTTGAGGCGGCTGGCGGCACGGCGGTAGACATCTCATGGATTCTGGAGGCCGGGGCGACCACGTGGACGATCACCGACGGCATCATCACCCGGCTACAGTACCCGCAGGCCGACCCGACCGACGCTAACCCCGTCATGGTGGAGTTCTCGGTGCGAGCGCCGGAAATCACGACCGCAGCATAGCACATAGGGAGGGGATATGACAGAACAAGACGAGATCGTGGTGGACCTGTCGCGCTTGACGCTGGGCGACTTTGCCACGCTGGATGCATGGTCATGGGGAAAAGTGGCATTTGACGACGCGCTGCCGCTGATGCAGAAGGCCGTGTCAAACGGCGCGGTGCTGGCCGATCAGCCGATGGCGAGGCTACGCGAGATCACGCTGATGATCCGCGAGGCCATCCGCAAATTGCCGGGAAACTGATGGAGCAGGTGATGGCCCACCTATGGACGGCTGGGCCATTACCTGCGCGGTATCTGCAATACGTGGCCTGCGCCTACCTGTATCACTGTACACCAGACGTGGCGCAGGGCATCCCGCTGGACACCGTGTTACTGGACTATGAGTGCTGGCAAGCCGAAAAACGAGTGAGGCCGAATGGCGGATAAAGAGACCAGGATACGCATCGTTGGGGTAGACCAGGCGTCGACCGTCTTTCGGGACGTGATGAAATCGGCGGCTGGCTTCCTCGTGCGCGACGTGGTGATCGGCTCCTGGAACCAGCTATCCGGCGCGATCCGGGGGCTATCCTCTGAGCTGGTAAACGCTAACAGCGAGTGGGAAGGCTTTTCCACGCGGCTATTCGCGCAACTGGGGCACGATGCGGACGAGACGGCGGCGCGGCTGGAATACCTCAAGGACTTCGCGCTCAAAACCCCGTTTGATATGCCCGGCATCATCGAAGCCGATTTGCTCATGCGTAACCTGGGCCTGCAGGCGGTAAACGCCTCCGAGCGGTGGGGCTACAGTGGCGACGAGATATTGCGCGTCACGGGCGACATAGCTGCTGGCACCAAGCAACCGTTTGAGGAAATCGGTATGTGGCTGGGCCGCTTCTCCACAGGCGACACGGGGCTGGCGATCCGGCGATTCGAACAACTAGGCATCACCACGCGGGCCGAGCTGAAACGCATGGGCCTGGAGTTCAGCAAGGCGGGCGAGATGGTATCGCCCATAGACGAGGCGTTCAGCACGCTAGTAAAGCTCACTGATGAGAAATTCGGTGGGTTGATGGCGATCCAGTCCAAGACGCTGGATGGCGTCAAGGCCAACTTGGGTGAGTTCATCGACAACCAGAAGCGCGAGTGGGGGCAACCGATCTTCGAGGGCTACAAGGCCAGCATGGCGGGGCTGCTGACGTTCCTGCAAAGCGACGCGGTAGGGAACCTGCTAGGCATCGGCCGTGATATGTTCGCGGCGGCGACGGGTTGGCTGGGCGACGTGGTCAGCGAGTGGGCGGGCTGGTTTGGCACGTTGGCCGCTGATGCAGCTAACTGGGGCGCGAACATCGTTGACCAGTTCGCCTCCGGTATCGCTGGCAGCGGCGCGGTATCCTCTGCGCTGCGAGATTTCGGCAAAGAGATCACGAACTGGCTGGCCCCTGGCTCGCCGCCCAAGCTACTGCCGGAGCTGACCGACTGGGGCCTGGGCGCGGCGGAAGCGTGGCTGGACGGCTGGGCGGGGGCTACCCCGGCCATAGAGCCGGCCATGCTCAACATCGGCAAAGAGTTAGCGCCGTTCCTGGAGCAGATAGACGCGGGGGGCGGCGTATCCGGCAGGCAACTGCGGACGCAGCTAGGGCCGAAGGGCCTGGGCTACGAGGCCTATCTGTCCAGCTACAAGCGCGTCAAAGAGGCCGTAGCGGGGGTAGCCGAGGCAAAGGGAGCGCTAACCGAGGCTGAGGAGACCGGCGACGCCGAGGCCGTGGACGCGGCAAAGCAAAAGCTGACGCTGGCCGAGAAGGAAGAGAAGACCGCCAAAGACGCGATGGCCTTGGAGCAAAAGCGCATCGCTAGCCGGGTAACGGCGGAGAGCCAGATGCTAGAGGCTATCCGGGCGCAGACGGCGGCGGTACAGGCCAAGGACAAAGCCGAGACAGACGCGGCGGCAAAGGCCGCAGCCAGGGCAGCGGAGGCCGAGCAAAAGGCGAGAGAGCAGGCGTATCTGCAATACCGCCTGACGGTAGCGGGGACGGCATCGGGCCAGATACCGATATGGGAAGAGGAGCTCGCCAAAGCTGAGCAAGGCAGCGCCGAGTTCTGGAACATCCAGGCGCGGCTAGTGGAATTGCGCCGGAAGGAAGCCGAGAGCCAAGGCGAGGACATCGGCGGCGCGTTCATGGAAGGCTACGCCAAGACCGCGCTCATTGAGGGCGGCGGGGAGGGCGAGGAGGCTGGCGGATTCGGCAACCTGGGCGCGGTATTTGCGGCGGCTGGCAAGGGCCTGGGGAAGCAACTGCTGGATGGCCTTGTGGCTGAGGCGAAGAGCCTCCCCAAGCGGCTATTGGACTGGTCAACAGAACTGCTTGGATGGGTCCATGCCGATGATACCAGGCTACGCTGGCAACTGGGTGGATATAACCTCGGCAAATCCTTGGGCGATGGGCTGGCGGCCCTATTCGGCTTCGACTCGACTAGCCAGGAGTTTGGCGATTCTGTTGTGGGCATGATAACGCGGGCTATCGGCAACATCGGCCAGGCGCTATGGGACCTGGGCGCAACGGCGGCGCAAGAGTTTTTCCTGGGCTTGACGGAGAGCCTAACGGGGACCACGCCAGAGGAAACGAAACGACTAACCGAGGCATACTACCCGTGGAAGATGCCCACAGGGGAGACGGCCACCACGGGCCAGCAATACGGCGTGGCGCAAGCACCCTACGGCCCATTCCCCGCTCCTGGCCGTGTGCCCGGCCAAGCTCTCGGCACCACCTCCGCTCCTGGCGGCTGGTCGCTGGTCGGCGAGCGCGGGCCTGAGCTGGTCAACTTGCCAGCGGGCAGCCAGGTCATGAACGCGGGCGATACGCGCAAGGCGATGGGGGGCACGACCGTCAACGTGGCTCCTGGCGCGATTGTCATCCACGTCGCTAACGGCAATGCCCGTGAGGTGCAAACCGGCGTCGTGAGGGCGCTGAGACAGATCGGAGTGCCAGCATGACCGTGAATCGCGTGGGAGAGATGGTGGTCAACCGGGGCTTCGAGGACGCGGGGGCGGGCGGCGCTGACGTTCTCGCGGGATGGACGGAGTACCTCGGCTCGACCAGTGACGGCGTGATAGAGCAATCCAGCGCCACCTGCACGGAGGGCACGTACTGCGCCAAGCTGACGGCCTGCGACGGGGCGGATAACGCCTATCTAGCGCAGCACATCCGCACGTTGCCGGGGACCGTGCTCACGCTGACGATGGACACACGCGGCGACGGGACCTATAGCCCGTCGTATCAGGTGTACGACTTCACCAACTCTACCACGATCACCGGGAACGTCTCAACCAGCAACACGACGACTAGCTGGGTGACGTATTCCACGACATTTACCTGCCCCGCCGGGTGCTATCGCATGATCCTGTATCTGCGCTCGCCCAACCATCACACGGGCGGCGTGTCCTATTATGACAACGTGTCCATGTACCTGCCACGGGCGCAACTGCCCGTTATCCGCCGATTCGGGGATACGTGGGCGCTGGCGGAGGAGCTGCCGCTCACTGACGCGGCCATGCCCCACGGACCGGGCCAGGGGCAGAGCACGCGGCTAGTATTGCCGGGGGGCCTATCGTATGACTGGGGCCGCGACGATGTGCCGCCGCCGATCCTGCCACGAGACATCACCATACGCGGCGAATGGGTCGCTGACTCACTAGAGGAGATGCAAGCGAAAGCGGACGCGCTGAACGCCCTCTTGGGCAAACGCTCCAAGCTGTGGCGGGACCACGGCGCGGGGCTGAGCCTGCAGTGGATTTATGCGCGGTGCGTGGAGGTGACGGGCGAGCTATCGCCACGGGACCAGCAGTATTGGGCGGAGTACACGCTGGTATTTGAGACCGACGCGGGGCCGTGGTATGGCCGCGATTGGACGCAGACGCACACGCTGGCGAGGACGAGCACAACCATAGTGTGCCGCAACGATGGCAATGCCCATGTGACGGCGGTGACGATGACATTCGATCCGGGCGCGGTAGACATCACCGACCTGGGCGTGGCGCACAACGTGGTCGAGGATAGCGTGGCTGTGCCGGGGCTGACCAACTGGTATTGGTCGGGGACCATATCCGTCGGGGAGACACTCATTGTCGATTCGGGGGATTCCACCGTGACGGTCGGGCCTCCTGGTTCGGACCTGACTGACGGCTATCAGTACATGGAGATCACGCCGTCGCTGCACAAGGTCCAGGAGTTTGTCCATCTCGTTCCGGGCTACAACAACTTTGTCATTTCGCGCACAGGCGGCGACGCCACGGCCACAGTCGAAGTCTCATACTATGAGGGCTGGTACTAGTGGGCGCGTTCTGGGTGGACGTGTACGAGGCTGGCGGCGGGGTGGATGATGTGGAAACCCTGCTCGGTTCCGGGCCGATCACCACCGCCTCGGACTGGGAATCTACGGCGGTGCTGGACGGCGCGGGATCGTTTTCGTTTGCGGTTCCCGCCACCGACCCGCAGGCGGCGCTGCTATCGCCTCGGCGCATTGTGTGGGCCTTCATGATGGACCGCGACGGCGTGAGGCAGGAGCTAGGCTCCGGCATCATCAAGCGCGTGGCGTGGGAGGCGGGGCAGCCGCCGATGTTGCGCGTTAGCGGCTGCGACCTGCTGGGCGAGCTAGCCGACCGCACCGTGGGCGAGCTAGAGATACAGGGGCAGGCATGGACCTACATTGACGATGTGGTGGTAGGCGAATACGTGGGCACTGTCCGCTCGGTGAACACGTCCGGCCAGCAGGACAGGCCGTATGCCTGCGACGGCGACCTGGGCACGGTCACGGGTGTGATTGACATCGAGGACCACGGCGAGCTAGGCGGGGACTATCTGTACATCGGCTATGATGCTCGATTCGACCAGGCATATTTCTACATCGACACGGTGAACGCGGCCTATGCGCTCATGCGCGTGCAGTATTATACCAGCGCGGGCTGGGAAGACATCACCGTAACCGACGGGACGGCTGCGGACATCGGCGGCGGCGAGACGGCCATGCTGGGGAAAAACGGCGCGGTGGTGTGGGAGCGGCCTAGCGACTGGGCGCGAGTGGCGGCAGTGGAGCCGGGCGACACATGGTTCTATATCCGCATCTCTCGCCAGGATGACATCGGCAACAACATCACAGTCAAGCTCGAGGAGGTGGCAGTGTATGCGGACCTGCCCACGACGGACGGCGTGAACCTGATTATGAACCACGCCCCGGACGGCTGGCAGGGGACGTATCCGCAGACCGAGGCCGCGCACTATACACAGTTCAAAGGCGAGTCGGTGCTGGCCGCGCTGGTATCGCTGGCGGAGAGCGGGGGGCAAACGACGTGAGCAGGCTAGAGCCAGAGGGCGCGTTCTTCCTGATGAACGACTTGGACCCCGGCGGCGGGGTGGACCCGACCGATCCGCCCTACAACACGTGGGGCGCGTTCAACTCGTGGTACTGGACGACCTGGGCCATCGCCAACCCCGGCAACGGCGTCTACGACTGGACGCCCGGCTCAAATGACTATATCGAGACCTATCTGGCAGGCGCGGAGGCATTCGGCAAAAAAGTCGCGCTCTCTATTATGCTGATGACCACGGCGGGATCGGATTACACCCCGTCGTGGCTATACACGCTGATGGGCGATGATGAGGGGCCCGCATTGGGCTGGCCGATATTGCCGGGGCCGACGGGCTATTTCCCGATGTGGCTCAACGGCTCCTTGTGGAACCAATACTGGCTGCAATTCATCGCCGCCTTGGGCGCAAAGTGGGACGGCGACCCGCGCATACACAGTATCTGGATTTGCACAGGGATCAGCGGCGAGGCGATCTTTGACTCGCTGGGCACGGACACGAAGAACCCGACGCTAAACCTGACCATGCCCACGATCGCCGCCTTTGACGCGGCGTTCCAGACCACGCCGATATTTTTCCTGGGCGGCACGCAGGATCGGCGCGACAACGCGGCCTATTGCGCCAGCCGGGGCGTTCACTTCAAGCAGAACGTGCTGGGCGCGGACCTGATTAATCACACCTACAACCCGCCGACGGGGGGGGTAGAGCGAGGCACGGCGGAAATCTCGTACTACATGACCACCGGCTGGGTGATAGACGCCAACCACCCGACGGAGTACAACGCGCCGAGGGGGATGTGGGTCGGCTACGAGCACGGCGACATCGAGAGCAACCCGGAGGATATGTACGCCGCGCTGCTGACGGGGCTGGCCCACGGGATGCGGCTATTCGACACAGACTACATCGCCGCCCCTGGCTCCGAGCTGATGCAGCAGATAGCGGACATAGATACCGACGCCACGCTGGGGGATTTCTGGACGTGGGCGGTCGCGTTCATGAACCACCCGCAGGACCAGACGGCGATGTGGGTCGGGCGCGACACCGAGTACACCGTATTGACGAACTATGAGAAGGGCTGGATCGGGCCGTGGATGCGAAAGCCCTCCACGACGGGCAGCACGGTATCGGTCAATGCGACGGGCTACGCCAAAAGCTCGGCTACCTATACAGGCGCTCCCGCCGCGATCAAAGGGACGCAGTACGACGATGCGGGGATCGGCTATTGCGCCGATGCGAACCTGACCATCACCGCGTCGGGATTCGGGGCCGACGGCGACTATAACGTGACGGTGATCTATTCCGAGACGGGCGTGGGCGCAGGCTGGCAGTCCACCGTCGTGCCCGTGACGGTGGTGGACGGCGCGTTCGGGCCGGAGAACCTGGTCACCGGGCCGTGCTACGTGCATCTGATCGTCGTGGAGCCGGACACGCTGGAGGAGCCGAATGTCGCGCCCAATGCGCCGCTGTCGCCGATGGTCGAGGTGGACGGCACGCCGATGACCAACCCCGGCAATGTGGACTCGCTGACGCCGGACTTTTCGTGGACGTTCTCTGATGACAATACGGGCGATACCCAATACGCATACCAGATCATCGTCGGCGAGAGCGCGGGAGAGGTGGGCGGGGGCACAGGGACCTGGTGGGACACCGGCCAGGTGGTGGCGGCGGACCATGAGGACATTACCTATGATTTCGACGCCGGGGCGAGTTATGCGCTGGAATGGGAGACAACCTATTATTGGGCCGTCAGGACGTGGGATGACGCGGGGGCGGTCGGGCCATATTGCGCGGTGCAGACGTTCACCACGCGAGAGGGAGCGCCGCCTGTAACCGAGGTGGCTCCGGAGGCGAGAAGCCCCAAGTGCGAGGGGTTCACGAACCCGACGGAAGTCAACGACCTGACGCCGGACCTGAGCTGGACGTTCTACGACGTGAACGGCGATTCGCAGTCGCGCTATCGCATTCTGGCCGCCACAAGCGCTGACAAGCTGTACATCGGCCAGGCGGATTTGTGGGACACGCAGCAGGTATACAGCGCGGCGGGGTCGGTGGTGTGGGGCGGGCTGCCCCTGGCCTATGACCAGACGGTGTACTGGCGGCTGCGCGTTTGGGATGACAGCGCGTTGGAGCTGCCCTCCGAGTGGACCGTGGCGCAGCAGTTCACCACGTATGACACGGTGGACCCGGTGATACCGCCGGACGAGGGCGGGCTGCCGATTCGGGAGCATTTCCGCATCGGCTATGCGCGGACGTTGGAATGGCTGGGGCCGACGCTGTACCCCAGCGGCATCCGGGCCACGACGCCAGCGGACCCGACGGCGGAGGGTGTGGCGCTGATCCTCTCGCTCTCGCGGGAGGAGGATTGTGAGGACTTGGTGACGCGGGTGTATCCGCAAACGTCGGATGGGGTGACGCTGCTATATACGACGCGGCTAGAGCCGCCGGAATACACCATAAGTGCGGCGGGGCAATACGTCCAGTCGAAGCGCGGGGAGGAGGCATACGGCCTGATCGAGTCGTGGAAAAAGTTCGATGACGTGCGAATGCAGCAAAGCGACTCGCTCCTAGTGCATCACGAGTATGCGGCAAACACGCTAGTTGACCGCTCGGTGGAATACCTGCGCCAGCGTAGCCAGGTGAACACGTACTATCGCCTATCGGTGATATGCAACACGCGCATAAGGCCGGGCGAGACGATCCGCGTCGTGTACAGGGACTATACCGCCGATGGCTGCTATGTGAGCATAGACGAGGATTTGTACATCGTGGGGGTGACAACGCGGGTGGATGCCAAGGGGCTACTGACATACGACCTGGAGGTCAGTACGATTGACAAGGCGCGAGAGACCGAAGCGCAGGTATTAGCGCGGGCGGTCAAGAGCACGAGCTACCTATGAGCACAACCATCCTTCGTCCCTCCACGCGCATCCTGACCTTCGGCGTCCCTGGCCTGCGGATCACGCAGCTAAAAGCATAGGAGGCAACACATGGCATTTACCGACTTGACGAGTGAACAACAGAGCATCCTATCCGAATACGTGCGGCAACAGCGAGCGATGGCTGGCGAGCTGGCGCGGCTGCTGAACCACATGGCCGCGCTGGATCAGATGTACGACGGCCAGGTGATCGCGGCCTGGGCGCTGTTGGCATCGGGCGAGGTCATCGCCGACGGCTCCGGGCTGGCGGGCGTCTCGCAGCTGACGAAGGGCGAGGTTGCCAGCATCGCGGCGGCGGTACAGGTGATACTGGACACATACAACACCGAGGCGCTGCGGCGGCTGTACGTCAAGATGGCCGGCGTGACCGCGACTATCGGATGAGGTAGGACATGGCGCTCAACCTGTATTACGTTGACCCAGTAGGCGGCAACGACGGCAACGTTGGCTCGCTGGCCGCGCCGTGGCTGACGACGCAGCACGCGCTGGACACCGCGCTAGAGGGCGCAGACGGCACGCAGATCAACATCAAGTCCAGCGGCCCGGACGTGCTGGCCGCCTCGCTGAATCTGGTGCAGTACATCGTCAACAACGGCGCTCTATCGGCCACGCAGCCATTGATTCTGCGCGGCTACACGGCGGCAGCTAACGACGGTGGTCGCGGTGCGCTCAACGGCAATAGCGGCGGGTTCACTATTATGGCCGGTGTGCCGGCCTACGTGTCGTTTGTGGACCTGCGCTGCCATAACGTAGGCGCTATAGCCCCACTCAATCTGGCTAATCATTGCACCGTATTCCGCTGCGAGGTAGACACGTGGAGCGGCGCGGTATATGGCATCAATCTGCAAAACGGCGCAGAGGTGATTGGTTGCTATATTCACAACGGCGGCGTGGCAGGGACAAGTGGCGCGATACTAATCTATCAAGGTGCAGTATTGGACAACTATATCACGGGCGTGGCGGGGAATGCCGTCTTCACGCTGGCACAAAACGCCGTGGCGATATGGCGTAATGTCATCTACCTGACGACCACGACCTCAATAGGCATCCATTTGTATCGCTGCTATGACACATCTGTCCAGCACAACAGCATCTACCAGAGCGTAGCTGGCACGGCCAGTGGGATATATGGCGGAGTGTTGGAGGCATTCGAGCCTGTGATTATGAACAACATCATCTGCGGCTTCAATGGCGTAGGCGGCAAGGCCATCTGGCTGGACGATAAGCTCGCCGCTGTCGTGGGATACAACGCCTTCTGGCAAAACACGGTGGATGAGCAGTATGACCGACCGCCGAAGGTAGATTTGGGGAACGATGTGGCGCTGGGGGCCGACCCATTCACCAGCGCCGCCACAGGCGACTTCTCGCTGACGGCGGTGGCACAGGCGGCATTGCGAGACGTGGGCTGGCCTGCGGCGTATCTGGGCGCTCACGCCAACACCGACGGGCACATCACGATAGGGCCGATCCAATACGGCACAGGCGGCGGAGGCGCAGGCCCGGTATCTATCTCGCCGTGGCGAGGAGGGCTGATAGGATGAGGCTACGGCAGGTGCTTCCAGTGCTGGCGCTTCACTATAAGCATGATATTCTGACTGGTCACGCCGTAACGTTCCGCAAGAACCCTTGGCGACTCTCCAGAATCATACTCTTGGCGTATCTGTATGACTTGTTCTTCATTCAGTTTCGCCGAAGGGTTCTCTTCTCCGATTCCACGAAACTGATTGGGCGTTTGCGCTCTGTCTTGGGCGTTTGTGGCTCCCGTGCCAGCATAGAGGTGCGCAGGGTTACAGCAAGCACGATTATTGCAGCGGTGGCAAATAATTGCGCCGTCTGGAATCGGGCCAACAAAGTGCTCGTAGGCAATACGATGCGCAAAAGCTCTAGAGCCGTCAGAATGATGCAGTGTGCCATATCCTGCTTCGCGAGCCCCCTGCCATTCCCAGCACTGGTCTGGTTCACCAATACTCAGTCTGCGGAGAAGTCGCTCCACAATAGGTGTATTTCGGCCCCTGTTTTCATGTCCAGGAATGAATCGAAGTGGCTCTCCCTTGATGTGCCCCCAACACGAGTGAGTTCTGGTTGCGATGCGAGTCCGTTGCCCACATCCACAATGACAGAATCCGTACGGAATACCTTTGTTCATGGCTATGTTCCTCCTAGACGCAATTATACCACAACTCTCTATATGGGGCAAGACGCTACCATTGGGGGTCGCACATGACAGTAAAAAGCGGGCAGGTTTGGACGGGGAACTTTGACGTGCGAGATGCAACAGGCGCATTGGCTGTGCCATCGGTTGGGCCGATAGGGACACTTTACGTAGCGGGTGTAGCAACGGCTGACGTGGTGACTATCAGCGGTGGCGCGCCCTACAAGTGGAGCGTTACCCTTCCCGCGCTAACGGCTGGGCAAACGGTGGGGATGCGGATCACGGCCACGGTCTCTCTCATTGCTACAGCGGCGGTGGTAGCTGAGGACGTGGCCGATACCGAGTTCGTGAGCGATCTGACAGATGAGGTGATCGGCACGGGCGCGGGCCTGACGGCGCTTGGAGACGCTAGGCTGGCCAACCTGGACGCGGCGGTATCCTCTCGCGGCACGGCTGACCCTGGCGACGAGATGACGCTAACGGCGGCATACGACGCGGCAAAGACGGCGGCGCAAGCAGGTGACGAGATGGACCTGGTAGACGCGCCGAATAGCACGGCGGTGACGGCGATACAGGATGGGCTGGCCGTCCCTGGCGACGCGATGACGCTGGCCGACGACGCGATCACCTCGGCCACGTTCGACGAAACGACGGCATGGCCGATAAAAGCCGCTGACACGGGCAGCACCTATATCGCCCGAACCGGCGCGGATTCTGACACGCTAGAGACCCTGAGCGATCAGATAGACGGCGTGGCTACGCCCGACGATGTGACGGTATCCCTGGCCGTGTCTGCAACCGAGGCGGCTGCGATCAGCAGTGGCCAGATCGCGCTGACGCTGTGGCACACGCTGTCGCAGAGTGTAACCAGCACGAGCACGGCGGACCTGGAAGCGGCCACGAAGTTATGGCTGGGCATCAAGGCAAACCCGCGCGCGGACACCGACGCCGAGTCGCTGGTGTACATCGAAGCGACGGCGGGCCTGCAATATCTCGCGGGCGCGGCATACACGGGCAGCGCGGCTAACGGCTCGCTGACGGTATCCGGCGAGGCAGGCGACTGGGACATCCTGATCGAGCTGCAGGAGACCGTTACCGGCAACCTGTCGGCCTGGGGCGGCGAGGTTGTGGACGCGCAGGTCAAGGCGCTGGTAGGCGGGGATACCGTCAACGTGTGGAGCGGGACCTGCCGGATCGGGTACGAGGTAGTGCGAGCGGTAGCATAGCGGCAAACGACACGGGGCGGAATGGGCCGCTCCGCGCACAACATAAGGAGACCCCATGCCGACATCACAACTGGCGACGAACCTGGGGGAGCGTAAAAGGCAGATCGAGGAGCTATTGCACAACGGAAACGACGTGACCAACAAAGACCTCGGCTGGCTGCTTTACGGCATGAACGGCGACATGACCATCATCGCGCAATGCGTCAAAGAGCTTATGTGCAAGCCGGAAAACTGGGCGTGGAAGACCGCCCGTGAGACGGTGGTCAAAACGATCAGCACCGTAGGGCTGGCGCTATTGGTATGGCTGTTCATGGAGTTTGCCCGGAGCGGGTTCAAGCTGCCATGAAGACCGCGCTCGTCGTGGGCGATCTGCATACCGGCTCGCTATACGCGCCATTCCCGGAAGGGTTCACCACCAGCTACGGGAGCGAGTATGCGCCCAACGTCGGCCAGCGTTACCTGAACGAGTGCTGGCAGGACATGGCGGCCAAGCTGCCCGTGCTGGATGTGATCTTTGCAAACGGCGACATGATAGACGGGCAACAGCTCAAAGACGAGGGGCGGTTCCTGTGCGAGCCTGACCCGGTGTTTCAGGCAAGGGCGGCTAGGCTACTATTAGCGCCGATACTATCGCGGCTGAAACCAGGCGGCGTCGTGTTCTGGCGCGAGGGCACGGACTATCACGAAGGGCGGGCTGCGATGCACGCCGAGGCCCTGGCGGAATGGTGCGGGGCTAGGCCGACGGCGGGGCGGTATGCGAAGGCGTGGGAGCTAACGGACATTGACGGCGTGGTGCTGGACGTGGCGCACAACGCGCCAGGGTTCGAGCGGTACAGGTCGGGTAGCCTGGACAAGCTACTGGGATTCGCGGCGGAGAATAGCGACTGGCTGGGCGGGACCGACTGCATCGTTCGCTCGCACCTCCACCTCGACTATTGGTGCGTCCAGCATGGGCTACAGGTGGCGGTCCATTGCCCGGCGTGGGAGCTGCAAACGCATTATGCCCAGAAGAGCCGTGCGCCGATGAGGATGCTGAGCCGGTGGATTGGGAGCGTGCTGCTGAACATAGACGCCGCATGGCGGGAGCGGAACCAGGCGGCGGTACAGGTGATACCGCTATTGTACGAGCATCCGAGGCCAGGGAGGGAAGAGGCATGACACCACGACCGGACTTTACCATGCAGGACTTGGAGGCGTTAGCCGCCGCGATGACAGACCACGACAACGCAGGCGGCGAGGGCGTGAGCGTGGCTGAGCTATGCGCGGCGCTCGGTTGGGGCGTCTCACGTGTGCGCGATAGGCTGCGAGACCTCCAGCGAGCGGGACGGCTGCGGCTATGCCAGCGCGTATCGCCGACGCTGAACGGGCGGCTGGTGAGGCAGGTAACGTATGCGCTAACTGCCGACGGCGAGGGGAATGTCGGCTAACATCCTGCTCATTCTAGCCACTGCAACCGCGCTGCGTTACGGCCTGGACGCGGGCCTGTTCACACGGCTCATAGCCGCAGAGAGCGCATGGCAGATAGACGCGGTGAGTCCGGCGGGGTGCGTCGGGCTAGGGCAAATAAACCAAAGTGCGTGGGACTGGTGGCCTGAGGATCCTTTCGATCCGATGCAGAACCTAGACAAAAGTGCGAACATCCTGCAATGGAATCTGGCCTATTGGAGCGGCGATACCGAGCGAGCGGTGGCGTCCTACGCGATGGGCCACGGCGCGGTCAAGCGGCTCATCACAGCGCACGGTGACGGGTGGCGAGACGCGCTGCCGGAGGCGGTGGCGCGATATGTACAACGGGTAACACGGGACAGGACAGAATACACAAGGAGGCGAGAATGTGCAAACTTTTATTGGACGCGGTAAGTGAGTCTGGCATCGGCGCGGTACTGGGATTCATCCTGAGCTACGTGGCCGAATGGGTGCCCGGCTTCGACCTGTGGCCGGCGCGGGTCAAGCGCATCGTCATCCTGGCGGCCTGTATGCTGATCGGCGTGGGCCTGTGGCTCTTGGGCTACGCGCTGGGCTGCGAGGATAGCCTGACCATCGAAGGCGCGTGGGCTGCGCTGGCGGCGGGATTTGCGGCCTTCAGCGCGTCTCAAGTTGCTCACGCCAGAAAACTGTAGACATCTAGCTGCGAGCCGTCACTCCCCCGGCGCGCTTGTGTGAACCCTGGCTCGTGTCCTCCCTCCCACGGGCCAGGGGGATATTTAGTTAACTAGTTCAGTATGCTTGACAAACTAGAAACTATGTGATATAATCAAGCTATAAAGGAAATGAGGAGGGATAAGATGAGCGAACAAGAAGAGATCACGAGCAAGATCACAAAGTACACCATGGCCAATGACGCGATTGACACTCAAATCGCCGGGTTGGACCTGACCACCATGTTCGGCCGGGTAACGAAAGTTGAGCTGTTCCAGGCTCACCAGGACAACGACATCCGCATCGCCAATCTGACCTGCAGGCTGGCGGGGCTGAAGCCAGCGGAGATGATGAGCGATGATGACACAGCGCACATGGACGCCTTCATGTCGAGCGAGGACGGGAGGGCGTACAGATGAGATACAACCTGAGCGGCAGCATGGCAGACCGGATCAGCTTCGACGAGGCGATCTCTCGCCAGATAGATAGCTACAGCAAAGAGGACGTTGACTATTTTCGCGCACTGACCGCAGACGAAGCAGCTGAGCAAGTGCTGGAGGCCAGCGCGGTTGAGTATGATGACCGTGAAGAGGCGCTAGCGCGGGTCAAGGCGCTGGTGACCGTGATCTGGACTTTATAATGAACAGCACCCCGCAAATCTTGACTGATCTTGACAAAGCTCTCGCACAAGCCCTCGCCGCCGGAGATGCGGCGGGGGCTGCTGCCATTCGTCAGCGCATCGCGTACTATGAGAATGGCGGCGAGCCTGAGCTCCGCCCGATACGCAACTGGGGCGGCAAGCGAGAGGGCGCTGGCCGCCCTGCGCTCTACCAGGAGCCGATGGTGGAATACACCGTTACGCTCCCGCCGGACATGGCCGACGCGCTGCGCGAGCTAGGCGGCGGCAACCTGTCGGCGGGAGTCCGCAAGCTGGCATCGGCGCTGCTGTGGGAGATGTAGCAGGAGCGGTCAACAGGCGAGGCTTTTTGACAACCCGGCGGTTGGTGGTATAATGAGGCTATGGATGCGATTGTAGGGCAGTCGCTCCGGCAATAGATCGGGAACCCGCCCGCCACCGCCAGGCCCTACCTGGTGATGGCGGGTGTTCCAGTTTAGGGAGGCCACGTCAAATGCGCGAGATCACGTTGGTTCACAACAAAGCAGTCGCTATCATAGATGATGAGGACTTTGAGCTGGTATCCCCATATCGCTGGTATCTCATGGGAACGTCTCCGAACTCTGATTATGTGATAGGTAGGCGACGGAAGCACCAGGAGCAAATCTTGATGCACCGCCTCATAATGAACGCGCCAGACCACCTAGAGGTAGACCACATAGATCATAACGGCCTAAACAATCGGCGCAGCAACTTGCGGCTTGTCACCAGAAGGCAGAATCGCATCCATTCTCGAAAACCTGCGGGATGCACGAGCCAGTACAAGGGCGTTGTCAAGCTGATACGGCGTAGCGGACTGATCAGATGGCAAGTTCAAGGCCGGATAGGGCGCAAGAATATGCACTTGGGCCTATTCGAATCTGAGATAGAGGCTGCCCATGCCTATGATGCTTGGGCTAGCGAGCGCTTTGGCGATTTGGCCGTCCTCAACTTTGCACCTTAAAGTTTGGCGTAGCCCCTTGACATTTGCCAGACGGCGTGTTATAATGGAAATATAAGCAGAGAGACAGGGAGGGATGAGATGGAATACACACACAGCACGTACAATGGAACGCCAGAGGACGAGATGCCAGAGATGTACAACCCCGGTTACCAGATGCACCCCGCCCCGTCGTGGTTTGACGGGGTAGACACCCGCGAGGGTTATGAGCGAGCCTGTGAGGCCTGCGGGGTACAGCCCCACACGGATCAGGAAATCAGCAGTCATGCGTATGGCCTATCATACGCAGAGTTCGCGAGCGAGGAATGGCGGGCGCTGTACCGCGACACCCGCGTCCTGTTCAAGATAGACGGCCTGAGGCTCAAAGGCATTGAGCGGGAGCGGAAAGCGGCCCTGGTTGCCAAGGCCGCCGCGAAAATGGCGGCGCAGAAAATGGTCCGCTGCGATTGTGGGCACACCGTACCCGCGTCAGAGGCGATGAGCGCCAGCCGAGGGACATCCTGCCCAGATTGTTACGACAGGATGAGTGAGTGAGACTGACGAGGAGGGACGCAATGAAAACGCAAATCGAGGTTATCAGCCACAGCGACAATCTGTTCAACGGCGACTGGGATGACATGGACCAGTACGACATTGACGCCAGCGCCGATGCCTATGCGGACCAGTTGCGCCAGGAGATCGTCCGCTGTTATCCCGACGCGGAGGTGACGGTCGAGGCGCGGTATAGCGCGGGTGAGGACCAGATCAACGTTACGCCCGGCGATGCCGAGGACTGGAAAACGTACAACGAGATCATAGGCTGGGTGAGCGAGCTGGGCAGCCAGGTCTACCAGGCCCAGGACTGGGTGAGGATGGCGCAACATGGATGAGCCTTGGACCGTGGTGCAAATCAGCAAGGCCCTGCACGTACGTGCGAAAGCCGAAGCGCGGCGGCAGCGGGTCTACATTAGCCGCCTGATCGATGAAGCGGTGCGAGAGTACCTGGTCAATCATGGCGAGGAGGCCGACCATGTGGCAACTTCTGACGCTAGGCAAGCACAGTCGGGGCCTGCGGTTCGCTAGTAGCAGGCCGCTGTACAAAGAGGAGTTCGAGCAGCTAGAGGAATGGAGGGCCGATGAGTTCAGCCAGAACAGCGTATGCACAGGATGCATAAAAGCCGAGTGGTGTAGCAGGCCGTGCCAGTTGTGGTACATGGCGCAACGAGGGAAATGAGAAGCCGCCCGGAGGCAACCGAGCGGCCCATAGAGAGGGGAGCGAAATGCTGTACAAGGTGCTGAATGAGGACGGCAAGTGTTACCACGGCGGTAAGGGCAAGTGGAGTCTGCCAATTCGCAATGCCGACGGCTCCTGGACGCCTGGCGAATGGATGCCAGCGGTCGAAGGCAAGCTTAAGCTGTGCGCTAACGGCTATCATGGTTGTAGAGACGAGCAGGTGTTGCAGTGGCTAGGCCCCGCTATTTATGAGATGGAAGGGCGAGGCGACCACCTGGACGGCAACGACAAAAGCGCCTATCGCGAGGCGCGGTTGCCGCGACGGATGAACTGGGACCGCAATGTAGCCGTAGCCTGGGCGTGCGATTGCGCGGAGCGCGTGCTGCCGATTTTCGAGGCGCAGTTCCCCGATGATAGGCGGCCACGGCAGGCCATAGAGATGGCGCGGCATGGCGATAAGGCCGCCGCATACACCGCCGCACGCGCCGCCGCATACGCCGCCGCAGACGTCGCCGCATACGCCGCCGCATACGCCGCCGCAGACGCCGCCGCATACGCCGCCGAGCGGCGCTGGCAATATGAGCGATTCTGCGAGTATCTGATAAAAGGATAGCCCGACGGGAGCGAGCCGCCGGG
>Ga0265297_10003860_pt1 | contig 25895 bp, 21 predicted proteins | sample Munlanlwell13791_FD_192502 | JGI IMG/M metagenome (GOLD analysis project Ga0265297, IMG submission 192502) | Leachate microbial communities from a municipal landfill in Southern Ontario, Canada - Leachate well 137-91 | ecosystem: Engineered > Solid waste > Landfill > Unclassified | place...
GAACTGCAGATACTCGGTGGCCATCGTCGTCGTCGCTGTCAACGAAACCGTCCCGAAGACGGTGCTGCCAGCCGCGGGACTGGTGACGCCAATCCCCAAGGCCGATGAAGTGATGATGACGCTGGCTGCCGTCGATTCCACCAACGTGCCGCCGAACGACGCCCGGGCGATGATGCTGTAGCTGCCGCTGGATAAGGATGACGAGTTCCAGGTGGTGACCCAGCCGATGCCGTCGCTGGAGAAGGCGTCCACTTCGATGACCGAAGCGCCGGTCGGATCGCGGACGACGAAATCCAGATAGTCCGCCGGACTGTCCGTCGTCGCCGCGAAATCGGTCGTGCCCGAAAGACTGGCGCCATTCATGGGGTAGGTCAGGTTGACCGAGTGCGTCATCAGCGTGTACCCGTTGCTGACCGTCACCGATGTCGGACCCGAACCATAGGTCGTGCTGTCCGAAGATGTGGCCCGCGCCCTGATCTCATAGATCCCGTCCGTGACCAGATGGGAATCCCAGCCGCTCTGCCAGACCGTCTGCGTGGAGTCCGCCGTGCCGTTAGCCGACCAGACGACCGTGGAGCCGTTCCAGACCTCGAAAACCACGGAAGAAGCCAGCGTGACGGTATGAGCCTCCAGCGTCACGTTGCCGAAAACCGTACCGCCCGTAGGCGAAACTAGGACGATCGAGTCTCCGGTCGCCGCCATCACCCGCCTGATGCCAAAGAAGCAGAGCGCGGACATCAAGAAAACGGCGGCCAAAATAGCCGTCGCCTGCGCCACCTGGCGAATCGTCGGATCCATGACCGCCGCTTTGATACGATTGATCATGCGCGCAACGTCACGCGAATACGTCTACATATATCATATCACAAACGGCTGCGCCGAATGTGATCGGGACTCGGATCTTCCCTATCCGAACAACTGCCTCACGTAATCCAGATCCAGACAATGGTGGAAATAAGCCAGCAATTGCGTCCTGGCGAATCCGATATCGACTTCGGGCTGATCTTTCCAGCGATAGACCATGTCGAACGCCTTCACCAACAGGCCAACCTGTATCTCATCGCCATCGATGCGGAAATGCTTCTTCATTTCGGTGACGTAACGCACCTGCCAATTGGCGTTGTTCCACATCAAAAGCCAGGCGTACATCGCCACGAAATCCCATGGATCAATGCCGCCGACCCAGTCCACCAGTGCGACCTTGTTGTCCGGCGTAATGATGAAGTTCCTCGGATAGAAATCTCCGTTGGTGAACACCGAGCCCTCATACCGTTCCGGCCGATGGCTGGTGAAGATCTTGAGCGCGGCCTCGATGGCGTTTTTCTCCAGCAGGCCGGCCTGCACGAGCTCGCCGCTCCTGACCTTGAAACTGTCGAGCCATTGGACGAAATCGAATCCGCGGATGAAATCCGGCAAGCGAGTCGTATCGATCATCCGCAGGTCGCGCAGCACGTCGACCGCCAGTGTGGCCACATTCTCGTCGATACCCTTGCCGCCGAGGATATCGTCTTTGAACGTCAGCTCGGACCATTCGCGGACCAGAGGTTTGCCTTCGATATATCTCATGAGCAGCCAGCGCATCCCGTCATGCTCCTTGCCGCCGAGGAATTCCGGCAGGACCAGCGTCTCGAACGCGGTCTCGTCAATCGCCGGAAACGCCTCGCGCATGATGCGCGTCTCGTAGGCAAGACTCTCGTTCTTGCGCGGGTCGATGCCGAACTTGAGAACGTGGGTCGGCACGTTCTTCTCGTCATCCGTGGATACGCAAAGCAGCACGTTCCATTTGACCGCGTCGACGATGCGCAGTTTCAGGTGTTCCAAAAGCGACGGGAGCTTCGGGTGGAATGGCGGAAGTGGTGGTTCCATAGTGTGGAGACTAGGAGTCTAAAAGTCTAGGAGACTGGGAGTCATTCGGCTGGAAGGAGTGCGGCTTCGGTATAGACATTGCCCGCGTTCCACAAGAGCCAGCCGCTGCCGCCACCCTCTTCAGTGGCGGTCATCTGCGCGCGCACTAGTTCAGGCGTGTAGACCGCGCCGAGATCAAAATCCTGGATCCACGGACGGAACCTGGCGAGCTCCGCCGGCGCCGATCCAGGATCAGCGGCCTGACGCTCCGCGTCCGCATCCTGCATCTTCTTCACCAGCTCCTGCCCGCGCAGGAGATTCAGATAGACGACGTCGTACGGTCTCGTGGCCGGATTATCGTAACCGTTGAAGCCGGCCGGATAGTGCGAGGGGTACACCATCGGAGAGATGAAATCGAAATGCGGCAGCGAATACCGCAGCGTCTGACCGATGTTGAGATCGTAATCATGCTGCCACATCGTCAGGCCAAACAGATCGACCGAAATCGGGATGCCATTCTTGACGCGCAGCTCGTTGTCGAGATAGGTGAAAAAATCACCCATGACCTCGGCCTTCGACTTCTCCCCGTCCCAGACCGGATAGACTATCGACGTGATATTCCCGTCCGACGGGAAGCGGATGTAATCGAACTGCACTTCGTCGAAGCCGCCGACGAACGCCTCCTTGGCGATGGCGGCGTTATACTGCCAGACCTTGCGCGACGCGGGATCGAGCCAGGGGATGCCGCGATAATCCCGCCAGAGGCCGCCGCCCCAGGCGCGCTGCACCGCAATATCCGTATTGGTCTCGGCGAAAATCGGATCCTGGAAGACGAACACCCTGGCAATCAGATAGATGCCTTTCTCCTTGAGTGGCGGAGTCAGCTCCTTAAGGTCACCGAGCATCGGCTTGTCGGACATGTACGGCTTCAGCTCCTCCGATTCGGGGATGAAAGCGATCTCTCCGCGGTAGTCTTTGACGTCTATGACCATCGAATTCAATTCGGTGCGCTCGACAAGCGAGACGAGCTCATCGAAACGTGAACGCCACCCGACAGTCGATGTCGTGATGTAGATCCCTTTGACGAACTCCGGCGTCTCGACTTTCCGGATCGATCCGGCCTCGCCGGGACCATCGGCCGACCGGACAGCGGCCTCGCCCGGACGCTCGACCACGAATAGCGGATGGTATTTTTCCGGAGCCGCCTCGAACGCCAGCATGTAGACGAGCGGCAGCGCGGTGGCGATGACGATGGCGAGCCCGAACCTCACCGCTTTTTCGGAGCGGTATCGGAAAAGCTGCGCGACGCGCACGACGGATTCGCGGATCTTGATTGCCAGTCTTTTCATCGGCTTTTCCTGCCAAGCATCTTATCCATCGCCTTCTTGCCGGCCTCGACGCCCGGCTGATCATAGGCGTTGACGTCCAGGAGTTCGCCCATCGCCGCCGTCGCCAGCATGAAGAACATCATCAGTCCGCCGACCGTCTCCGGCGAAATCGAAGGTATGGCGATGGTGCCGCTCGGCCGACCGTTCGCGGCGAGCGCTTGCGCCGTCGCCCGCCGTTCGGCGTCGAGTATGGCGCTGAACCGCTGACCCCCCAGATAGGCAATGCCCTCGAGATCGGGATACGGCTTCGGGACGATAAAATCGCTCCGCGGCCGTTCGACCTCGATGAACGTCACGATCTTGTCGTCCGGTCCTTCGTTGTAGAGCTGGATCTGCGAATGCTGGTCGGTGGCGCCGAGAGCGGCGACCGGCGTCGGTCCGTGATTGACTTCACGCCCCCTCCGCGACAGCCGCTTGCCGAGACTCTCGGCCCACAGCTGGCGATACCAGTCACCGAGGAGGTCGAGACGCGCCGCGTACGGCATCAGCACGTGGATGCGCTGGCCGCGCTTCGAGTACCCGAGATAGTGCACCGCGCAATAGTTCAGCACGTTGTTGCCGCTCATCGGTATGCTCAAGAACCGATCGCGGATCTTACCCGCGCCGCGGACGAGCCCGGCGACATCGATGCCCGCGCAGGCCGCCGGGAACAACCCGACCGGCGTGAGCGCGGAGAAGCGTCCGCCGATGTCATTCGGCACGGGAAGCGTGCGATAGCCCTCGCGGTCGGCGATGGTACGGAGCGTCCCCCTGTTCCAGTCGGTCGTGGCGATGATGTGCTCCGCGTGCGCCCGCTTGCCGACCTTGGCGATGAGCCGTTCGCGCAACAGCAGGAACGTGCTCATCGGCTCGATGGTGTCGCCGGACTTGGAGATAACGTTGAGCGCGCACTTCTTCAGATCGACCGAGTCCAATAACGCGGCGATCTCTTCCGGATCGGTATTGGCGCCGATGAAGCGCACGTCCATGCCCTTACCCTCGTCGAGCGCCCGCACGAACGCGCGCGCCCCCAGATCCGATCCTCCGATGCCGATGACGATCAGCGTCTTGAACTTGCGGCTGATCTCCTTGGCCAGGGCGACGACACGGCGCAGATCGCTCCGCCTCTCGGGAATCGAAAGAAAGCCGACGCTGCCTTTGGCATGCGCCTGCTTCAACCCCTCCCGGATGCGCTTGAGACGCGGCATCAAAGCCTTCTTGCTTTTCGCAGGAATGCCCGCCGGCCCGATCTTTTCCTTGAGCGCGGATGAAAAATCGTAGCTTATCAACATAGTCTTATTCGATTCGATGTAGAGACTTAATTATACCATGTGCGCCGGATTGTCGGGCGATGCGTCGCTAAATTGCCAAAACAGCCGAAAAATGCTATAATTAAGCTGAATTACGCTGATTATCGCGAGCTTATGGACTATCCTGCCAAGCGCGGATTTCCCGAAATGCCGGGGACTGAACAGGAAGGGTTGGAGCGGGCGAGAAAACCGGAAACCCGCGGGACCCTTTTGGGCGGTTTTGAATACGAAAGCCGGCCATCGGCGAAGCATGAACACCGGAACGAAGACGCCATCGGCGGCGACATGGACCGCATCGAGCGCGACATCAGCCAGGCCGAGGCCGGCGAGCTGCCGATCATGACGACAGACATGAAATTCGACACGACGGCGGTGCTGAACGCCGCGCGGCGCGAGGCGCAATACGCCGTGCCCTGCATAGAGAACGGGACGGACTGGGTCATAGACGGCGCATCCGGAGAAGAGATGGAAATGGACACGGGAACGGGAAAGGTCAAACTCGAAGGGGTCGGCATGGTCGCGAGCCGCATCGCTTCGGCGGAGATTGCCCGCGTCATGAGCGGACTTCCCAAAGATGCGGACGACGCCGCGGCGATCGAGAACATGAGACAGGCGATCCTGACCGCCGATAAGACCATGCGCACCTACAAGGACCTGGCCGTGCGGCGGAAACCTGCGGACCAACAGGAAGGGCGCGCGTTCGAACTGAAAAACGCCGGCTGTGCCGCAACGCTGTTCAATAAGAAAGAGAACGAGGACGGGACCGTGGACATCCGCTACGCATCGATCGGCGACACCGCGATGTCGGTCTTTGATTCCAAGACCGGCGAACTGCGGCCGGTCACCAGACCCGGCGACCTGCCGACTTTCCTGCTCGATGTCGGCGGCCTGACCGAAAAGGAGATCGAATACGTGATGAGCGTCCGCAAGGACGACAAGGGCATCCCTCCTCACCTCAAAGCCGCGGTCATGAGCAGACAAGGCATCATGAAATCCGTCGGCGGCGCGAGCAAGATGGACACCGGACTGTATCTGCAGCTCTTGGACACCGCCAGCAGCTTCTCCTCGGACGAGAAGCAGCTGATCCGCTCGACCGAGCGCCCCGAAGATCTCGTCGAAGCGCTTGTCGATCCGGCGAAACTGCCGCGCATCCGCAAGGCGCTCGAATATCGCGCGAAACTGAAAGCCGCCGGCGGTGAAATCAAGATGAACGAACCGGACACCGGAGTGGTCAAGCTCCGGCCGGGAGAAAGACTGATCGCCTACAGCGACGGATTGGACGGCAACCTGTCGCCTGAGGAGATCCGGGACGCGCTGGCAAGAGGCATGAACCTCGCCGAAGCGGCGCGCGCCAAGGGCAAGAAGGAAGACGACATCTCGATAGTCGAGTTCGAAGCGCCGATGACGCGGACCGACGAGAAAGAATTTGAAGAAATCGGCCTTGAGGAAGCGGAAGAGGTCGCCGATGCCGCCGAACTCGCCGCGCTCGACGAGAAGCGCCTTGAATCGGCGCGCGAAGACATCGAGGAAATGGAATTGGACATCGACGACGAAGACGTGGAGGTCATCCCTGAACCTCCACCGATTCCGACCGCGAAGAAAGGCGGCCTGTTCGGTGGCCTGTTCGGCAGGAGATAGATGACGAATCACATGTCCGGAGACAGACGCGACAATCCGTTCGCGACGATAATCAAGAACCACCGCGCTCGCGTCGGCAGGGTTTATGACAGATTCATGGACAGGATCGCCAGCATCAGGAAGCGGAAGATCGAGACGATGAAAGAAGAGAGCGCGCGGGCTGACGAGGATAGGCTCGCTGAAATCCGAAAATCTCTCGAAGATAACCGATGATCATATGGCGGCAGTTCAAGATATCGACGTGAACCAAGAGGGGCGGGAAAAACAGGAGGGCCAGGAGGCAGAGAGTCTGCCCGAATCCGCCGAAGGGACGGCCGAGTTGGTGGCCTCCGAAGACGCCGCCGTATCAGAGCAGGCGGAACTCGCCGCGTCCGATCTCGGACCCGAGGGCGCCGACGCGGCCGCCGAGTTGCGGACTGACGTGGAGGCTGAGGAAAGGCAGACGATGGATTCCATCGCAATGATGCGAGAGGCCACGAAAATGACGGCCGATGCTGGAAAAACAGAGGCGGCGGAGCGTGCCGCGGAAGCAGCGTCTATTCTCGGGCGAACCGAGAGGCTGGACCCAGCCGCTGCAGCCGAGAGAGCCCAGGAACTGATGGCTCTGGCGGCGCAGGAAACGGATGAAGTTGAAAAGAGACGACTTATGAACGAGGCGTGGGAAATCAATAAGCAAGCGCTCCGCCCGGAAAAGACTGACGAGTCCGGAGGACCGGCCGCGACGGAACACGAGGAGAAAGAGCCCTCCGCTCCGGACGTCCTGGACAGCCTCATGCCCGAAGGCGTCAGCGACGAGTGGGAAGCGTTGTCCTTCGCGGGCGGGACCATCGAGGACCAAGTCAAGCGCGAAGAGCACGCCGCCGAACGCGCGGTCAGGGACAGGATCAACAAGGAGCGGAGCGAGGCCGTTCGCAACATGGGAGAATTGCAGGCCGAGATGAAGAAAGCCGGGGTCGACATCATCAAGCTGGAAGACATCCTGTCCGATCCTGACACGGCGAGCGAGAACCTGGACGCTTACGATGATCGCGTCCTTGAGAAGTACCGTGAACTGTTGAGCCGTCAGATGACGACGATCGGAATCGGGAAGAGGTCGCTCGAGATTACTGCCGACGACGCGCGCAAGGAGATGTCGGCCATCGAGGACGAAGACCGTGAAAGCGGGATGGCGACGAGTGAAGACGGGACGAGCGCCCTCGCCAGGTTCATCGACGTCGAAAGCCAGCTCGATGTCGCGGAAGATCACCTGAAAGAGATAGAAAAAGATATCGAGGAGACGGACAATCCGGAAAAGAAAGCCGCACTCGAAGCGGAGGCGCGGGATCTTAAGGCGCACGTCCGCTCGCTTGAGGACGCGGGTTCGGCGATCATCGATTCGGCCGGCACCAAGGAACAGGGGGACGGGTTCATCGATAGGATCGAACGATTCAAGACGAAAAAGGCATTGCTTGAACAGAGTCTCACCGATATCGAGGTCCTGGTCGGACTGGAGCTGCAGTCAGCCGCCCAAGCCGATCTCCTGGACGCGATCATGACCGAGGAGCGCGACCTTTCAGTCGAGATCGAAGTCGACGAATCCGGAGATGAGGTGATCAAGGAGATACCGGCTGACGCCGCCGCTGACGCCGCCGCGGCGATAGCACCGGACAAGAAGCCCGCTCCACCCAAGAAACCGGCATCGAGCGGCGGCAGTCTTACGAGAACCGGTTCGGGACTACCGACGAAATTCAAGGAAGGATCGAAGGACAAAAAAGAGACCTTGGGTGAAACGGCGAAGAGATACGCCAAAGAGACCTGGCGGGACATCACCAGCATCCTCAACGACATCATGAAGAACATACCTGGCGTGTAGAAGCACGAAAGTGTCCCGCCTCTGGCGGGACCCCGCCTTCCTTGATGCCAAGCTTCGCTTGGCTTGGATATCTGTGGCGGGGCGACAGCACGAGAGCGGAACATAAAAGCGTCCGGCTGAATGTCGAACGCTTTTATGTTCCCGGTTTCCTATCGCTCATGCATCACACCGACTTCAATCCCATGCGGGCCAGCTTCTGCTGGATCTTTTCTTCGAGGAAGCGTAACGTCTCGGCCGCGCGCTTCACGGACACCTCTTCCCTGCCCTGCCGCGCGATTTCCGCCGCACTGCGCAAGAACGGATTGCCCTGATGCGCGACTGCCGCCGGATCGCCCGCGCCGAACTCTTTTCTGGCGTCCTTGATATTCCTGACGCGGCCCAGATCCACCGGCGTATCCGCGCCGAACCGCATGGATCCTATGTGCTCGACCGCATCAAGAAACCGATGCGGATCGTTCTGCGGCGACGGCCCGATTCCGGCGATGGCAGCCTCAAGCTCCCGCTGCCATTCCTCACTCCGCCAGCCATCGATGACATGCGCCTCCAGCTCGTCGACCATGCCGGCAAGCTCGACTCCGAGCGCCTCCCGCAGCAAGCCGGCCTGTTTTTCGATGACGCGCTGGCGCAATTCCTGCACCCGCGGATCGAAATCGGGCGACGGCTCGGCCAGCATCAGTCCCGCCCGCTCCACGATCATCCCGTCGGTGTTCCGTAGCTGCACATAATTGTTGAGCGCCGCGCGCTGATCGTCCTTCAATCCCGATTCCGCCCTGCCCGCATACCCGGCCATTGCGTCGAACAGCAGTCTCTCGACCTGCTTATCCCTGACGGTCCTGACGCCCTCCAGACTGACCGAATCCAAATCCTGAAGGATGGATTCCGGATCGTCCTCTTCCGTCTCGATGGCTTCCTTGAGAGTCATCCCCTCAAGACGTTCTTCAAGCCCGGGGATCTCCGCGTCCGCCAACCGCTTATTCTCCTGATGGAAATCAGCTGCTTCCTTCGCCTCTTCAGGCTGCATCTCCCTCCCGCCCCATAGATTATGTATTTCACCCATATGATTCGGGTCACTCCCTGGGTTTCCCGCTTTCCGCGACCAGCCAATCCTTCAGCTCGCGCGTCGCTATCACGTCGTCGCGATTGTACTTGATGATCTCTTCGAGCGCGCTGCGATCCTTGGTCGAAAGCCAGCGCTCGAACCAGGCGACCGACTCCCCTCCTCCCGAAATGCCGCCCTGCCGCATGAAACCGATGTAATTGCCGATGTCCTTGATGCCGTAGAAAAGCAGCGGAAAGACGACCGCCTCCTTAACGACCCCGTTCAGGTCGATCATCCGCTCCCGAAAAGCTTCGAGCGCGGGCGCGCCGCCGTACTTGCCCTCAAGGGTGTTCAGGCACGCCTTCTCGTAAGTCCCATAATGATAGACGGCGTAATCAGCGGGCAGTGCCCCAATCCATCCCAGGAACTCCCGCCACATCTTCTCTTCCTCGGCTGGAGACTCCGCCATTTGATATTCGTACCGCTCGCCGTAACTGTCGCGCACCCAGAAACCGAACAGGTATTCGAACGAGCGCAGCGGATCGCCCTCGATGTCGAAGAAGACGTCCATCCCCGTTTCCGGCAAGACGATGTCCTCGCGGAAAAAATGCCGGTTCTCGATGAGCGACCGCGCCTGCAGCTTGATACGTTCCAACTTGTCGCGCCGGAAGCCCGGTTCCCGTCCGCGCAAGTCGTCGATATCCAGCTGTGCCACGTCGTCGATGGTGCGTACGCCGAGTTCGCGCAGGCGGACGATGTCCTTCATCTTGACGTTGTAGATGAGCGTAACGTCGCGGCTCTTCTGCGCCAGCGCGACGCATTCCCGGAACCATGGGGACTGCTTGCAGCCCGACGAGACGCGAGGTTCCGGCATTTTGCCGCCCAACACGCCGCGGATCTCGCCGAGGACGCGCGGGTACAGGTCGTCGACCTCTTCAAGCAGGAATCCGATGCGGACGCCGGAACCGTTCAGTACCTGTCCCTCCGCCGGCCGCGTGCCCTGCACTCGCGCCAGAAGGTCGCCGTAGAAGGCGAGCTGCAGCCGCATCGCGTCAGTGAGACGCTCGGCGCTCTTGATATCCGTGGCGCGATAATGATAGGCACCAAAATCCGACGACGCGGCGTTGCTGCGCTCCAGGAGGTCGGGCTCGCCGACCATGTCGCCGTCCATGAGTATTCCGTGGTAGATGCGCTCGACGCCCCGCTTCATGAGTTCGATCGTCCGGCCGAAACGCTCTTCGAGCGAACCCTCGCCGACCGTCTCGAATTCCAGGCCGTTGATGATCTTTTCCTCGTGGATGAACCCGCGCTCGATGAGCATCTCCGAGAACGGCGTCGACGCGCCTCTCTTTTCCGGATCGCCGTAGACGTCGAAGTACAGCCAATGCGGACACGAAAAATACTTCACGAACATCCCGCCCGTGACCCACTTCTCCCCTTCTCCCCTGCACCACTCGCTTCGCTCGGGTGCAGGGCAGGCCCTTCTCCCCTTCTCCCCTGTCACTTCATTCATATCTTAACGCCGTCACCACATCGAGCTCCGCCGCTTTCTTGGCCGGCCACGCGCCGAAGATGACGCCGACGATGACGGCGACAGTCAAACCGCCGAGGAACGACGACAGTGAAACCACATATTGCACCTCAAAGCCCGTGTAGCGTGCGTAAGCGATGATGGCGAAAGTGATGGCGGTCGCCAAGAGACCGCCCAGCCCGCCGCCGACCGTCGTCAGCATGACCGCCTCGGCCAAGAACTGCATCCAGATGGTCGAATTCCTCGCGCCCAATGCCTTCCTTAAGCCGACCTCGCGGATACGCTCGGTCACGGAAATAAGCATGATATTCATGATGCCGATGCCGCCGACGAGCAGCGAGATCGCCGCGAGCAATCCCAGAAGGATGGTGATCGCGTTAGTCACGACGTCAATCGTATCTATCATTTCGACGTACGTCATCATCATGAAGTCGTCCTTTCCCGGATCCGTGATATCGTGGCGCTTGCGCAGGACGCGCTCGACATCCTGTGAGACCGCCTCGATATACTTGGTCTCCGAGACGATGAGATCTATCTCCTGTACGTAATCGTCGCCGCTTAACCGTTTCTGCATCAGCTTCAGCGGCATCATGACGATCGTATCGAAGTCCATCGGACCCATCGCTCCCCTCGGTTCCAGTACGCCGACCACTTCGAGCTGCAGCGTCTTCAACCGGACTTTCTTGCCGATAGGATCGTCGCCGCCGAACAGCTTGTCGGCGACTTTGCTGCCGAGCACGATGACCGGAGTCATGTTCCTCTCTTCCTGCTCGGTATAGAAACGACCTTCGCCCATCTTCGCCTGGAGGTCGAAGGCCATATAATTGGCCGTGGCGCCGAAAATCATCGAACGATATTCCTCGTCCTGGTACGAAACGAACGCCTGGCTGGTATCGTAGGCGATCGCCTCGGTCACGCGCGGTATCTCCGCCAGCTTCTCCGCGTCCTCATAAGTGATGGAAACGACGTCAGCCGACGTCATCATCGAAGTGATGGAACCCTGCTCGGAGAGTTCGGGCACCTTGGCGTTGATGGTGATGAAATCCTTGCCGAACTGCTCGACCATGCCGAGGATGTAACTCTTCAAACCGAACCCCAGCGAGACGATGATGGTCACCGCGAAGACTCCGATCATGATTCCCAATAGCGACAACCCGGTGCGCAGTTTGTTGCGGCGCAGGTTGCCGAGAGCGAGACCCAGAGTGTTCCTGATCGGATGGGACATACTACTACTCTTCCCTCAACGCCTCGATCGGATCGAGTCTGGAAGCGGTCCTGGCCGGTGAGACGCCCGATACCATGCCGATCGCCGCCGCGATCACGAGCGCAATCACTAGATAAGATATCGGCATGAAGAAATTCCAGGTGTATCCATAGTAGACCACGGCCACCGCGACCGCGTACGAGAATCCCACCCCGATCAGCGCCCCGATGAGCCCGCCGGCGAGAGACATGACCGCGCTCTCCATCAGGAACTGCTTCATGATGCGGCCGTTGTCGGCTCCGAGCGCCTTGCGCAAACCGATCTCCCTGCGCCGTTCGCGGACCGAGACGAACATGACGTTCATGATGTTGATGCCGCCCACGAGAAGCGCGATGGCGGTCACGGTCATCAGGAATCCCTGCATCGCCCCGGTGACGTTCGAGAGCGTTTCGGCCGCCTGGTCCGTGCTGGCGATGGTGAAATCGTCCTTGGACGGATCCTGGATGTGATGATTGCGCCTGATGATCCTGGCGGCCTCGTCCTTGATGCCTTCGGCGTCCGCGCCATCGGCGACGCGCAGCCGGATGAAATTGACGTAATCGACGCCGGCGACCATGCGCTGCGCGGTCGTGACCGGAATCAGCACGCGGTCATCCATGTTCTGGAAGAATGACGTGCCCTGTTCCTCGGTTATGCCGACAATCGTGAACCTGACCCCCTTGATGTCGATTGTCTCACCGAGAACGCTCTGATCGCCGGCTGCCAGATCTTCAGCGACGGCCGTACCCACGACAGCGACCCTGGCGAAACGCGCGACGTCCTGCGCGGTCAGGAATCTGCCCTCGGTCATCTCGAAATCCTCAAGCACCTGCGACTGTTCGTTCACGCCGATGATCTGTGTGACCGTCGATTTGCGTCCGAGCGAGACGGTGCGCGTAGAATTGACATACGGAACTACCGCCGTGACCCCGGGGATGTCCTTGAGCAGATCGGCATCTTCCATCTTCAGCGTAGCCAGCATGATGCCCATGGCGATCGGCGGCGGCTCGTTCTCCTGGCTGCCGCCCGGAACGATGCCGATGAGGTCGCCGCCGAACGAAGTCACCTGGCCGATGATGAGATCCTGTGCCGAAAGACTGATCGAGGCGACGGACAAGACGGACATCACCCCGATGATGATGCCTAAAGTCGACAGGATGGCCCTGCTCTTCACTGCCCAGAGCGATTTAAGGGCGTAAATGATGTCGTTCAGCCAGGTCATATTGAAGCGCGAGAGCTCGAGAGCTTGAGAGCGCGAGAGTTGACGGCTTTCATGCTCTCGAGCTTTCGTGCTCTCATGCTTTCGAGCTTACTTAACCACCACCCCGTCATTCATCATGATGACCCTGTCCGTGTATTCCGCCAGTTCCGGCTCGTGCGTGACCATGACGATGGTGTTGCCCTGGTGATGCAGCGCCGTCAGGATGTCCATGATCTCGATCGTGGCCCTGGAGTCCAGGTTCCCGGTCGGTTCGTCGGCCATGATGAGCGACGGGTCGTTGATGAGTGCCCGCGCGATCGCGACCCTCTGCTGTTCGCCGCCCGAAAGCTGGTTCGGATGGTTGGCGAGCCGGTGCGACAGACCGACCTGATCGAGGAGGTGCAGTGCCTTCTTCTTCGCGGCCGCGTGATCGATGTCCGGAGTGTAATATGTCGGAAGCAGGACGTTGTCGAGCACGGTGGTGCGCGGCAGGAGGTTGAACGCCTGGAAAATGAATCCGATGTTCAGGTTGCGCATCTCCGCCAGTTCGTCATCCGTGAACTTGCTGGAATCGCGCCCTTCGAAGTTGTACTCGCCGTCCGTCGGCCGCGCCAAAAATCCGAGGATGTGCATCAGCGTAGACTTGCCGCAACCGGACGGTCCCATGATTGCCGCGAACTCACCTTTCTTGATATCAAGATCCACGCCCCGGAGGGCGCGTATCTTGATCTCGCCGATGTCGTAGTCTTTCGTTACCCCTTTCAACCTGATGAGAACGTCGTCATTCTCCTTCTTCATAGGGCAACGGGTTATAGCTCGGTGGTGTAGACGATCACTTCATCGCCTTCCTCCAGTCCGGAAAGTATTTCAGCAAAGTCGTCGGACTCGAGTCCCATCTCGACGTCCCGCTCCTCCACGAGGCCGCGGTCGTTCAATATCTCCACGTACATGTCGCCGTTCCGCGGTTTGACCGCCCTGACCGGGACGCGCAACACGCCGTCCTTGCGGTCGGTGACGATATCGAGATCGGCGGTCATGCCGGAGCGAAGACGCTCATCTTCGCCGTCGAACAGGATCGTGGTCTCATAAAAGATGATGTTGTCGACGACGGTCTCGGCGGGCTGAATCGCGATCACCGAACCGGTCCAATGCTCGCCCGCGGTGAAAGCGTCGAGTTCGATCGTCACCGGATCGCCGACCGTGATCTTGGCGATGTCTATCTCCGAGATGTTGGCGATCACTTCGAGATTACCGACGGCATTCATCATGACGATGGTCTGGCTCGACATGACGTTCTCCCCCGGTTCGACTGAGACCTGCGTCACCACGCCGTCGACCGGCGCAGTGATGCGCCGCTTCCCCCATTCATTCTGCAGTCCGGCGAGCCTGGCGCGCTCGGCGGAGACCATGGCGCGCTGCGCGGCGAGAATCTCGTCGCGCGTACCCGTCCGTTTCAGCTCCAGCGAGGCCTCGGCCTCGGCCAGCAGCCCTTCGTTGGTGGCTACGGCGTTCTCGGCCGCGTTCAGCGCGGCGGTCGCCGTGTTGACGTCGGCCTCGTTCAATTGGAGGCGCAATTCGAGATTCGTGTCGTCGCTCGTCAGCGCCTGCATCTCCGCCGACAGGGTCGACAGGGCGGTACTGGCGTTCAACTGGTAGGTGGCGAGCGTGGCACTGTCCAGTCCGACGGAGTATTTCAACACTTCGACCGTCGCCTCCAGATGATCCTTGACGATCGCGAGATGCGGCTGCATGGCGTCATGCTGCGCGCGGACATTGTCGACCGACGCGTCCCCGTTGACGCTCGCGAGCGCGGCGTCGATCGACGACAGGCTCGCTTTGGCCGCCACCCGCGTCTGAATGGCGTCATTCTGCGCCTGGGAATTCGTCGCCGTGAACGATAGAAAGCCGGCGGAAGTGTAAACCCGATCGGTCAGGCGGTTGACTCCGTCGTCCGCTGCCTGCGCCGCGCCTTCGAGATCGGACCTGAACGTATTCACCGATGACTGCAGCTGCGCGTCTCCCCTGGATGTCGCGTTCGCGAGCGCGTCCTGCGCGTCATCACGGGCGACGGTCGACGCTTCAAGCCTGGCCTGCACCGTCTCGACCGCCCGTTCCGCAAGGGCGAGCTCCTGCGTGGTCGCTCCAGATTCATATTGCGCCAGCGTCGCCTGCGCCGAAGCGAGCGATGCCTGCTGCGCCATTATCTGTGCGTTGATGTCTCCAGCGTCGAGCCGTATCAGCAGGTCGCCCTTCTTGACCTCATCCCCTTCCTCGACCGGAATCTCGACTACCTTTCCTGAAACCTGCGGCTGAAGCTCGATCTTCGAGCTGGGCGCGATGGAGCCGGTCGCCGATATCACCTCGACGACTTCACCGCGGTCCACGATATAAGTCTCGTATTCGACCTTATTTCCTCTGGTTTTAGCGAAAATCACGCCTGCAATCGCGATAATCACGATTACCGCTATAATTATCAATTTCTTGTGATGTTTCAGAAAATCCATATACCTATATTATAGCTGTTTTTTCGTCTTTTTTCAATTCGTTTGACCAAGATTAGCCTTAAATGGTAAGACCAAAGTACGATACGTGATTTGTCTGATATTGTTAAGAGCGGTAGAGGGGCAAAAGGTGCAGAAGGAGCAAAAGAATAACTTCTGTCCCTTCTCCCGCTTCTGCCCCTCACCTGTATGATCGATTGGCAATCCGAAAAACGACCTATCGTGGCCCTGGCTCCGATGGCCGACATGACCGATTCCGCGTTCTGCCGCGTCGCCAAACGGCGCGGCTGCCGCCTGGTCTTCCGCGAGATGGTCAGCGCGGAAGCTTTGACGCGCGGCAGCGACAAGACGCTCGCTATGGCGGCGTTCCACGACGAAGAGCGGCCGATCGTGCTCCAGCTGTTCGGTTCCGACCCGGAGGCGATGGCCGAAGCGACACGACGACTCGACGAGCGTTACGATCCGGACGCGTTCGACATCAACATGGGCTGTCCGGCGAAAAAGATCGCCGGCGACTTCAACGGCGCCTCGCTGATGCGCGATCCGGCTCGCGCCGCGACGATCGTCCGCGCGATGAAAGACGCCACGACGAAGCCCGTTTCCGTGAAGACGCGGCTCGGTTGGTCGCAGCCGGACGAGATCCTCGACTTCGTGAAAGTGCTTGAGGACGCCGGTGCCGATCTCATCTCGATCCATGGCCGCACGAAAGCGCAAGGATATTCCGGCAAAGCGGACTGGACGGCGGTCGGGCGGGCAAAGGCGCTCGTGTCGGTGCCGATGCTGGTGAACGGCGACATCTTTTCCGCGGGCGACGCGATTGAGGCATTGCGTATATCCGGATGCGACGGCCTGCTCGTCGCGCGCGGCGCACTCGGCAATCCCTGGATATTCGGTCAGATAGACGACGTGCTCTCCGGACGTGAGCCGCAAGAGGTGACCGACAACGACCGGATCACGACCGTGCTCGAACACGCTCGTCTGCATGCCGAATCGCAGGGCGGCGACCGACCGCTCGTCACCTTCCGCAAGCACCTGGTCTGGTACTTCCGCGGGGCGCCCGGTGCGCGCCGCCTGCGCGAACGGCTGGTCCAAGCCGAGACGTTGGATGATCTGACCGAACTAATCGGCAACGCGGACCTCAGGAATGGCGAAAAGAACTGAAAAGCCAAAAGCCGAAAGCAAAAAGCTGAAAGCAGCGAGCTATTCCCCCTCAAACTTTTGGCTTTAAGCTTTCAGCTTTTTGCTTCTATTTTTCGCTCCCCGCGATCCGTTTCCACTCTCTATGACGCGTTATCCACCGCGATTTCGCGTCATCTATGGTATATTTGCGGCGTAAAGGCCCGGTTATGCAGCAAAAAGTTCCGTCGAAAGGATCTCTGGCGCTTAACGCGCAACTTCAGCGGTCGTGGTCCAGGTTCCGCGAAAAACCGCGGACGTTCGTCACTCTCGGACTGATACTCGCCGTGGCGCTGACTGGCGCCATCGTCTTATTGTTCCCCACGGCGTTCTTAGAGGAACGATCCGGATTGCCGTCATTGCATCTGGCCGTCAGGGTCGCCCTAGCTGTGGCGCTGGCTGCGGCGTCAGTCTTGACGATGACCGCAATGGCCTACGCGGCCGCGTACAAGATCCACGGGTTGAAACCGATCGGTCTTGCACTGACCAAGCTCGGCCCCGTATTGAAGACTTCCGCGACCGCGCTCGCCGTCCTTATCCTGCCGGCGCTGTTGGTCATCCCCGGCGCATTACTGAAGACGCGATTCAGCCTGATGCTGCCCGTCATAGTCGCCGAAAAAAAGACCGGATTCACCGCGCTCAAACGGAGCAGTGACCTTGTCCGCGGACATACGAGACAGCTACTCTGGAACCTGCTGCTCGTCGGCCTGGCAATGGCGATCTCCGTCGCTGCGATGGCGGCTATCGCTGCGACCTTGGCGCATTTCGTGGAGACCGGACCGATGACGTCCGGCCTGGCGCTCGCGGCGGCGAAGATCATGACTGCGGCCGTTCCGGCGGCGCTGTTTTCGTTGCTGTTCATGCCGTTCCTGGCCCTTTTCCTCCAGGTGTCTTACGAGAATCTCATCCGCACGCACCAGGGCCCCATAGCCGCCACGGTCGGTCAGCGATTCCTCGTCTATAAGATGCTCTCGGTGCTCGGTATCCTGATTGCCACCGGAGCAGGAGCGGCGGGCATCATCTCCCATCCGGAATTAACCGTCGATCGGACGACCAGCGGCGACACGACCGCATCAGGAAAGATACGGCGCGGACCGGCGGACACCGATACCTATGCGACAGCCGGCCGCGAGGCGGAACAGTCGGAGAAAGAACCGACAGCCAAGGACAGGGATTGGCAGCGGTATCAGGACGTCTCGGCGATCAGGATGGCGTTACAGCTTTACGCCAACGATAACGGCGGCTATCCGGAGACCCTCGACGGGCTGATACCGAAATATATCGAGGAGGTTCCCGATGATCCGACGTATGGCCATCACTATCGCTATGCGTTCCAAGCCGACACTTTCGAGCTCGGCTTCATGCTGGAGGAAGGCATACGAGCGCTGGGATCGGGTAATCACATCCTGACGCCGAAAGGCTTCGATCCCGGCGGGACGAGCACGCCTTCAGGAAACGGCTGGGTTACTGCCAAACCTGATACGCTCGTATTCGCCAGAGATGTGAACCGGGGCGGCGGCTCGCCGTCCCTGCCGGATCATGACGGCGACGGCATCAGCGACGACGCCGAACGCGATTTCGGGACCGATCCGCAAGAAGCCGACAGCGATGGCGACGGTCTCAGCGATCCCGATGAACTCGAGGTCTTCGGAACCGATCCGGCGGATTCCGATTCGGATGACGATGCGCTCACGGACGGGACGGAAGTTTCCGACGGCACCGATCCCACTGTCTTCGACGACGCTACAGGCGACGGCGCGGCGGCGGCCGACTCGGACGGTGACGGACTCGCCGACGGCTACGAACGCGCCGTCGGTACCGATCTAGCCGATTCGGACAGTGACGACGACGGAATCGCCGACGGCGATGAGGTGCTGGTGTTCGGGACTGACCCGCTGAACGCCGACACGGACGGTGACGGTTACGGGGATTCCACGGAAATCAACGCCGGAACCGACCCGCTGTCCGCCACCAAACGCATGCCCTCCTCCGGGGGCGGCGGCTCCGGGACGCCGCCGCCTGCGGCCGCTTCGAGCCAGCCATGGACGGGTAGGGCCGAAAAGTTCGGTCTCCATCAGCCGACGTTAGCGACATTGGGATTCTGGCATCCATCGCTGCCGGGCCTCTATTGAGTATGGATATAAAAAGATGCGATAGACATTCCAGACGGCATACGGTCGCCATGACCGCGAGCGTATTCCTGCTGCTCATCGGCGCGGCGACCGGCGCCGGCATGATGGTGTTTTCGCCATCGGCGAATGCGTGGCCGACGTCGGTGTTCGCGAGATGGAATCCTCCGGAGGAAGAACATGGGTCGGGAAGCGGGAAGCAGGAAGCCGGAGGCGGTGGAATACCGGAAGCAGAAGAAGAATCGTTGCTGGCTAGATTGACCGGTCTGTTGAAAGACGAGGTGCCGGAGATGGATGCCGGCGCTCTGGCCGGGGCGGCGCTGGCTGTCGCCTCCGAGATGCCCGCAGCGGCGGAGGGCGCGGGAGGAGCGGACGAGACGGCGGAATCCGCTCCTGCCGGATCCGCGGCGAGCGGAACGAATGATGTCGTATTCCAAGTGACCCAGCAGGATGTCGATCAGGCCGTGGCCGCGAGCGAGGAAGCGGTCGGTTTCTGGCGATGGCTCTGGAACCTGGTCTGGGGAGCGATGAAATCCGTCGCCGAGACCGTAGTGGGGGCGGTGACGTGAAGCACGACAGCTCGACAGCATGACAGCGTGACAGATTGACTGTCGGGCTGTCGCGCTCTTTAAAAAGGCCGCCGAGAGGCGGCCTTCTGCGTGTGGTCTTGTCGCGCGAGTCAGCGCTACTCTTCCCCGCACGTGAAGTGAACGACGACTTCCATCGGCCCCGGCATCGGCAGATGTTCCGTCGCCCGCAGAAGGTGCTCCTCCCAGCCGCCGGCCATCTGCACCATCACCGCGGCCGATACGACCCTGGTGGAATCGGATATCGACATCGGCACGACCGCGGCCGAGAACAGGATGCATCCATCCTTCCGGATCTCCACCGACTCTCTGCGCGACTCATCGCTCTTGTCTATGAACAGATCGAACGTCATCGCCAGGGAGATTGTGCGCAGATGCAGCGAGGTCCGATCGCCGGCGAGCGCCAACGACTCCACCCACCCCCTGTCAGCGATGACCTTGAGCGCGGCGTTCCATAAATCGCGCTGTCGATCGGTGAATCTCGAAATGCCCCCGGTCTCTTCCTCGTGCTCCGCCATGTCAGACCTCCTTATCCTGGATCAGCCATCAAAAAAGGGCGGACTGCCAGCTTACGCCACCGCCCGCCCGGTGTCAATCGGTTCAGACGAAATCACGCCGGCGGCTGGTCCCCGTTGTTCACCTTCTCGATGTGGTGTTTGAACTCCTTCTCGTAGATGTCGAGCAGGGTGAGCGTGACCGAAAGCGTCAGCGGGCCGAGGATGAAGCCGGCGAAACCGAAGAACTCCAGTCCGCCGAGGATGGACAGGAGAATCAGCAGCGGATGTATCTTAGTCCGACTCTCCACGAGCTTCGGCTGCAAGAAATTGTCTACCGTGCCGATGATAGCTACGGACACGGCCGCCAGACCTATCGCCGACAAGAAATGTCCGGTCGCCAGCAGATACAATATCGCCGGTACGGTCACTATCGCCGATCCGACGATCGGCAGGAACGACGCGATTCCGGTCATCAGACCCCAGAAAAGCGGCGCCGGCACGCCGAAGATCCAGAAGAAGAATCCGGCCAGGATGCCCTTGACGATGCCCATGATGAACACGCCGCCCATGACCGCGCGGACCGCGACGCTCAACCTGTGGAACACCAGCTCGTCATACTCGTCCGCCAGAGGCGACATCGCCAGCAGCCTCCGTTTGACCTTAGCGCCGTCCTTCAACAGATAGTAGACGGAAATGAGCACGACCATGAAGCCGAACAGCACGGAGAACGCGTTGGAGAACAGTCCGATGATGTTCGATGACAGCGACTGCGCGACCCTGCCGGCGAAACCGAGAATCTGATTCATCAACGCCGGTATCTGGTTATGCATGCTTTCGGGCAGGACGGTCGCCAGATATGAAGACAGGCTCGCTGTCTCGTACCAGGCACGGATATCGCCGAACACGCCGATGAGCTCGCCCGTCAGCGCGGCCAGGAAAAACGCCAGCGGGAACAGCACCGCCACTGCGATGAACAGCACGGTCAGGAACGCCGCCGGCATCTCCGCTCTGAACAGCTTGCGCAGGTACCGATATAAGGGTTGCGCAATGATCGCCAGCACGCCACCGAACGCCAAAAGCGTCAGATACGGCCTGAACACCAATACGGTCAGGACGAGGCTGACGGCCAAAGTTCCCAAGAAGAAGTAAATCTGAAAGCGCCGATAGCTCATATTCACCTTTATTATAGCAAAAATTGCGCTTTTGAGCAATCGGACGAAATCTTAAGGCCCGTTAGCCTTAACGGCGGAATCGGCTTACCGTCCATACCGCCAAGGCAATCAGGGCGCTGCATAATGATGCAAACGCCAGCAGTCCGGTGAGTACGGCGAGCATGGCCGAGGTCCAATCGAATATCGATCCTGTAGACGACCATCCGAACCACGCCGATGCGGCAGCGAGCAGCGCGATGACGACGGACACGATTACGATCCCCCAGGCTGCATTCCGGAGGTCCTCGGTCGATGGGGCCAGGTGTGTCGGTATCGAGATGAGCAGATACAGGACGAGCCAGGCGCGCCAGTCCGGCGCGACGAGCGCCCGCGCCATCTCGACGATGGACGTGATGAATGCGCCGAGCGCCGATGCCGCTCCGTCGACAGAGAGCGAAAGCTGCACGGCGGCGGACGTCTGCGGCATCAGCAGCGTCGTCGCAAGCCAAAGCACGACGGCCCCTCCCCAGAATGGCGCCGTGCCGATAATAAACGACGACAAGGGACCGCGCGGCCGGTCGTGGCTGACGGAACCGAGCACGAATCTATCCCCCTCCGTCCGCGGCGAGAACAGCCGGATCTCACGGACACGGGTCCGCGTCATCAGACAGCCGGCAAGATGCGACAGCTCGTGGACGACCGTACCGGGAAACGAGACGCAGAGATAGACGGCTTTGCCGAAAACGGAAAACATCGCGCCGTTGATATAGCGCGACAGGAGATGCAGCAGCAGAAGCTGCGCGACCAGGATGATGAGAAGAGTGGACAAAGGCTGAGGTTCAAAGCTTAAAGCTGAAAGCCGAAAGCTGGATACCTGAATGCTTCAGGCTTTCCGCTTTCCGTTCTCCGCTACGTCGTTCGCGAACGACGTGGCTCCGCTTTCCATCTCTTACTCTCTCACCTTCTCGCTCTCTCTCGCAAATGAAACTCCCCGGACTCGTGTCCGTGGTATCTTCGCTCTGCGGCTATGCCGTCCGCTCCGCGGCCACCAGGTACTCCCGGGCTGACGCCCTGGGTTTGGCGAGCCCTGGATGGGATGCAGTGTGCCCGGCTGGAGCGATTCACGAAGCGAGGCGTACTGAGTAGGTACGGCGAGCGAGTGAATCGCGCCCCGCCACTGTATTTCATCAAAGAGGGCGGGGTCCCGCCATCGGCGGGAAAGCTGGGCGCAATGCGCCCAGACCAGGGCTCGCGTAATAAAATGTCCCGGGTGAATCCCGGGACCAGTATCCGATCAAGCGTCGTCGTCACTTCCTTCGCGATCCGTCACGCAGTGCAGGTCCGACCCTGCTTCCATCTCCCGGATGCGCGCCATGACCCCTTCAACGAAGCGCCGGCTCGCGGCTTCATCGAACGCATCCTCCGTCGGGAGCGCGGACCGCACCAGCTGAATCGTCCGAGCTGTCTCCTTGACCGTCTCGGTCATCCGCCGCCGGCAGCGCTCGCAGCCGTCGAAATGCGCCCTCGCTCGCGTCACGAATTCAGGCAGATAGCCGCTCGCCTCGCTCCGCCGCACCAGCCGCTCAAGGACCTTGTCGCACCACGACAGCAGGAACCAATCTTGCCCGGCGGCGAACTTCTCCGGCGTGAAACTCGAGGCGTCCTCCAGCTGCATGAAGATCTCATGCATGAACCCGGCAGGCAGGTGACCACAGACGGCCGCCGTCCAGAGATAATCCAGGACGAACCCCCGCACTTCGAGCAGGCTCCGCCAATCGCCGCGCGCGAACGCCTTGAACTGAATGAACGCCTGACGGCGGAACCGGAGTCCGGCCCGCAGTCTTTCCAAGAACTTCAGCATCAGCCTTATCCTTTCCGGTATCAAAAGAGCTTCGCACAAACGAAGCCCTCTGTCAACGATACCGTTCAGGAGGTGATCTCGAGCCGGTCCACTGACCGATGTCCCAACATCCAGTAAGTAATGACCACTGCCAGTGTCACGACCGAGATGCCGAATCCGGCCGTCACATCGAACAGTCCGCCGGTAGACATCGCCAACGAGAACTCATAGACGTAGCGCGCCACGATGAACAGATAAGCGAGCCCGATCGCGGTCGCCAGCAGTCCGGAAGGCGACGTCGAAAGCGTGTCCGGATCGTCGTCGCGGAAATTCGGCTTCAACGCCCCTTGGCCGAGCGCGATGGCGGTCACCGCCAGCACCGTGCATGCCGTCGCGAACAGCAGGAAGAGCGTCATCGTCAACGGCAGTGAAAACAACGCAGCCGAAATCCAAGCCGCACCTCCCATGATGATGAACGTCAATGACGACCAAAAGAAATACTTCCAAGAGAATACTTCGTGCGCATGCAACGGACTGGCCCAGATGATCCAGGCCGATCGGCCTTCCAGCGAAAACGACGGAAAGACGAAGCGCATGCAGGCCGTCATGGTGAAATACCCGATTGCCGCGTAGATGAACGCTACGGCCAGCGCGAACATCTCCACCTTCTCGAACGTCTGCAACAACGCCAGCCCTCGAGCAGCGAAGACGTAAAGCACCAGGAGTCCCAGCAGGAACATGGCCCTCGATACCTCTTCCGGATTCCTGATGAAAGTCAGAAAATCCCTCTCGAACAAGTAACCGTGACCCCATCTGAAGACGCGCGGAAACCGATGCGGAACGCGCATCGTTGTACTGACGACGTCTTCCGGTCTGGCGATGAACCGCCGCTCGCGATACAACTGCCAAAGCGGCAGGTACAAACGCCACGCGAGGATCGTCAGCGCGCCCAAAAGCGCCAGCGTGAACGCCGCCGCCGCGACCAATCCCCAGACCGACCCGGCTTCAGACACGCCCGGCACCAACGCAGTCAGGAACTCGACCAGTTGGTGCGTTGGGGTGAACTCGAACAGCTCCCTGATACGGTTGATCGCCGCCGCTCCGGCCGCGTCGGTCGTGGCCGCCAGGACGACGAAGACCTCGCGTGTCATCGCCCGGCTCGAACCCATGATGGCAAGACCGATGAACAGCGCGACCTCCGCCGCGTACGCCAGCACCGGCGAGATCCGCCGAAACACCATCGCGAACAGGAACGACAGGATCCCTCCCGTGACCGCGACCAGCAGCGTGAACAGCGTCAGCGCTCCGACCGCGGAAAAGTAATACGCCCAAGAAGCGTTGATAGTCATGCCCAACGCCGCCACTGCCGGCATCGCGAGGACGAATATCGGCCACGATGATAGAAGCATGGCGATGGCGAACCTGTAGGCAAAGACCGTCTGCGGCGGAACCGGCAGCGAAAGCAGCAGCTCCGACTCGTCGTTCTTGTACAACAGCGTGTGCGCGGCGACGACGAAACTGGCCACGCCCAGCAGGAACACGGCCGCGAATGACAGTTCAAGCACGTACATGATGACCGCTGGACCGGCGAACGGCTCCGAAAGCAGGTACAGGAACGAACGGTTGAAGAACACGTAGATGCCGAACATCACCGCCAGGATGACGGCAAGAAAGACGCCCGCGACGAGCACCCTCGCCCATCCGGCCGCACGCAGCGATTCCCGGACCTGGATCGTCCGGTACTTGAAGATCGTCATCAGCGACGCGTGGCTCATACACCGGCCGTAACGGCCATATACACGTCTTCGAGAGTCCCCTCTTCCAGCTTGGCGCGGCGCAGCAGCTGTTTCTTGCTGCCTTCCACCGACAGCCTCCCGTCTTTCAGTACGCCGAACCTGCCGCAGATCTCGTCGGCGATCGCCAGCGTGTGCGTCGACAACAGGATCGCGCCGCCCTTCTCCGCGAAATTCACCAGCAACCGCTTGACCGTCCGCGCGCTCGCAGGATCGAGTCCGACCATCGGCTCGTCGATGAGCAACAGCTCCGGTTCATGCATCAGCGCCGCGATGATGGTGATCTTCTGCTTCGTGCCTCTCGAATAGCCCCCGAACAGCGCGTCGGCAAGTCCGTGGATGCCGAACTCGCCCAGCAGTTCCTCGATCCGCGCGTCCCGCAAAACCCTGTCCATCCCGAACAGCTCGCCGACGAACTGCAGGAACTCCCTGCCGGTCAGGCGGTCGTATGCCATCGGATCGTCGGGGACGAAGCCGATGTGCTCTTTGGCCCGGTTCGAGGCCGCGACGGCGTCGAATCCCTGGACCAGGACCGTGCCTGACGTCGGTCGGTATAGTCCGGCGATCATCTTCAGGGTCGTGGTCTTACCGGAACCGTTTGGTCCGATAAGGCCGTAGATTTCGCCCGGACGCACGACGAAGGAAAGATCCTGCACCGCGACCAGGCTGCCGAACGTCTTGGTGACGTTCTTGAATTCGAGGACTGGGTTTGCCATATGCGGTCAGTATAGCACGAAAGTCGAGGAGACTAGGAGACCGGTAGACTACTGGAGACCAGGAGTAAATATTTCTCCTCGACTTCTAGACTCCTCGACTTCTAGACTCCTCGTCTCCTCGACTCACAAAAAAAGACCGCGCGCGAACGCGTCGGTCATCGAAGCTATCGTTGTTCGGGGCAACTACTCGTCGTCCTCGTCCTCGCCGGTCGTGTCGGACTCGTCGACCAAATCGCTCAGATCGACATTCTCGCTGAACGGATCGTACTCGTCCGCAGACTCCTCGCACTCCGTCCTCTCCGGCTCGGAGTCGAACTCGACGAGCGCCGCATCGATGCCTCTGCCGCCGAGGGTCTCGTCCGCCTCCGCAGGCACGGACACGACCACGGCCATGCCGAGTCTGCGAAGCATCTCGACCACAGGGCCTTCGGCCAGGTCCTCGAGCGCGGGATGCCAGCCGTCCTCCTCCATCCGCTGGT
>Ga0265297_10003861_pt1 | contig 25887 bp, 24 predicted proteins | sample Munlanlwell13791_FD_192502 | JGI IMG/M metagenome (GOLD analysis project Ga0265297, IMG submission 192502) | Leachate microbial communities from a municipal landfill in Southern Ontario, Canada - Leachate well 137-91 | ecosystem: Engineered > Solid waste > Landfill > Unclassified | place...
CCGGACTTCAAAGCGGGTAACCCCGTTATCTTGGATAAGGAAATCACCGGTGCCGTTAAGATTGTGGGTGTAGGAAAAGTTACCTTGAGTGATGGTTGTATTCCGGATAAGACCGCCGTCTAAACCAAAAGCATTCCCATTAAGGGTAAGGCCGTTCTCAGCTGTGTATGAGCCGCCAGCACCGCCATCATCAGGTTCGCAGACCACGGTTCCATCCGCGTTAATCACCCGGATGGAGTTCCCTGCCGCACAGTCGGAAAAGAACTTGGTCGTGCCATTGAGTTTGTACATCCCGCCGGCGATGGCCAGGTCGCCGCTGACTCCGAGCTCCTGGTTTGGGGTGGTGGTGTTGATGCCGACCCGACCCGTTTTTGTGATCGTCATTACTGAATTCCCCAGACGCAGGTCCTTTGTTTCAACGCCGGTATGACGGGCATAGATATATCCGAAATCACCGACATTATCATACCCAATAGTCACGCCCCGAGCCGGGTTAGCGGAATGAGAAACAAGCAGGCCGCCGAAATCCTGAACGCCGGCCGGTGGCGTCGCGACGATGTGTAAAACATCAGCCGGCGTGGCCGTCCCAACCCCAACCTTCCAGGCTGTGTTCTGCGGGTAGAGGGCATCGCCTGTTAGTGTCCATAGGCCCCCACCCCAGTTTGAGATACACTTCAATGGGTCCGGATTGGCCGGATCGTCATTGAGGCAGAACTGAACGGGGACGGCATTGCTGCCGATCTGGACCTTTTGACCGCCGTCGTAATTGAGAAACAGCGGGGCGCCATATGATTTAATGTCGACGCCTTGGGCTCCGGGTTCAATAGTAAGTGCCAGGCTTCGGTCACTGATTGTATTATCAAGCATCAGCGAACCGGCATTTGACCCCAACATTGCAATTCTGACATCACCCTGAATCTCCGTCTGTACGCCAGTCTCTCCAGGGGAGATATAGAGATTGCCGCCGGCATATTCGATATGCGCCTTAGTCGGATCCGAAGCCGTCCCCCAAAAGATCCCCCGGTCATCAGCGGCAAACAGGGCATCCCCACCGCTCAAACTCAGGAATTCCCCGCCAATGGTTAAACTCCCTTGTTTCGTCTGTGACACTCCTGAAACATTCAAGGGGGCGGCCGTGTTCCCGCCCGGGGGAGCGGAGGTGGGCGGCGCCCAGGCGGCCTGGACAAACCGGACACCAACCAGCGTAAGTAAAGACAAAAACGCCACCGCGAAAGCAAGCTTGGTGATCGCCGTGGCTGAACGGAAGAGTTTCATGGTATTTGTTGTTTAGAGATATACATATACGGAAAAAGATACTTATTATTGTACTCAAAAACAATAAAACAATAAAGACGATTGCCTTGCCCCGGTTCGAATATCAATACGCGGAAGGCTAAAGAATGAACCAGTTTGAGCCATTGCTCTGGATGATGGCGGACTGCTGTAAGGCCAAGGTGAGCGTTTTGGCGCCGTCAATCGCCTCCAGCAAATACCCGTCCACGGTAACGGTATTGGCGCCGGCTGCATGCTTAATAACATAAATGCGACCGGTCGCAGTCGAGGCCTGTGGCAGAGAAATGGTAATCGGCACCAGCGTACTATCAGCCAGAATAGTATAGTCGTCATTAGTGAGCGTCCGGTTTGCCGTAACGGTTGCTATCGGTAACGTTAATCCGCCGGTCACTTTTACCGGACCGTCGAAGTAGCCGGCCCACTTGTTCGTCCCGCCGCTGCCGTCAGAGCCGTAGATTCCGGCACAGGTGCCCAAGCCACAGGTCAGGCCATTTACCAGTTCGCCGTACACGCCGCTACCGAGGGCGAGTACGCCCGATTTGTATCCGGCCAGCGCGTTGTAGCTCGTCGTGGAATTGTTGTAGCCGGCGATCGTGTGGTTGCCGTTGTACGGGCTGATGCTGCTACTGACGGTCAGTAGTGAGGCTGGAGCGGTATTGCCAATTCCGATATTTCCGTTTCCCAGGATGGTCAAACGCTCGGTGTCATTCGTCCCGATATACACTTCAGCATTCTCGTAATTCCATAAATACGCCTCGTTGTTGCCGATCGATAATTCCAAGCCATCGCCGGAAGCCGTTCCGGTGACGCCGTTTTGGATCCTCAGAATCGCGGCATTGGTTCGATAGAGGTTTAACGCGCCGGTCGGGTTTGACAAACCAATGCCGACATTGCCGGCATCGTCAATGCGCATGGCTTCGGTCATGGCGCCGTTCACCGCAGTGTTGAATCTGAGCGAAGCGTCTTCCGAATCATTGGTGGCGTCTTCCCAGACGGCGTCCAGGCGCGCGGCCGGATTGGACGTACCAGCCGAATCAACGAGCGAAAAAAGGATTGAGCCGCCGAGTCCGGCCGCTCCGACGCCGCTGGTCAGGGCGCGTTGTATCTGGACCACGTCCTTAGTGTCGTTTACGGTATCGGAAAACGAAAGCAGGGTTTTTCCGGAAAAATATCCAGCCCAACCGTTGGCGTCGCTTTGCTCGCCGTAGACAGCCACATTCAGAGAATTGGCTTTTACCGAGAGCCGGGTGGAGTCGTTGATATCGTTGTGTCCGATCGCCACTTTGTCCGTTGCTTCATCGATTGGATTAATGGTGTTGACTGAGGCGCCTGTTTCCCAAAAACTCGCGCTCGCAACGCTACTCCAGGACAAACCGCCGCTGCCGTTATTTGTCAGGACGGAACCGATCGTACCTTGGGCGATTGGCCAAGAATACTGAAGATCGTTGATTCGAATAAGATTGCCCGAAGAATCGACCCGGAATTGATCGGCGGTGCCGACAGTCAAGAGGGATAATGGCGAGGCGTCGCCAATGCCGACATTACCATTCATGACGACTGTTTTTCCTGACAAATAACCGGCAAAACCGTCGGTATTTGATTGTTCTATATAGATGGTAGAATTGACGGAATTGTTTTTTACCGACAGCTGGGTCGAATCAGGGATGGTGTTATGTCCGATCGCCACTTTGTCCGTTGCTTCATTTACCGGGCTGATCGTATTCGCGGTGGCGCCGGTCTTCCAGAGGGACGTTAGGCCGGCCGCATCGATCTGAAGGGATTCATTTCCGCCGCCGCCCACTACGGTGAGAGAAATATTTGAGCCGGCGACGAGTTTTGTGCCGAGATAATTGTCGGTTGTGTCGTTTTCGCTCACTTTTACCGTATAGTTGTCTCCACCGACGGCGCCCGCGTCGACGCCGCAAATGATATTTCCGTATTCATCCGTGTCAAGCGTTTGGTCGCCGGTACAATTCGGCAGGGTCGAGAGGCGGACATTGCCGTTCGGGTCGATGAGGAATTTCGAAGCCGTGTTTGGATCGGCGCTCGCATCAGAGAAACGGGCGATCGACGGGATAATATGAAATGAGAGGCCGTTTGCCGAAGCCGGAAACGGTTGAGTGACAATAAGCTCGTTGTCGTCGGTGACGCGTTCAATCGTTCGGCTGACCGCGGGCGTGCTCTCGAGAACAAACATATCGCCGGGACCGAAATACGTAAACGTGGTGGCGCCGCAGGTCGCGCAATGATACACTCGTTGCAGATTTTCTACGTCTATAGAAACCGTGCCGTCATCGCCACTTCCGCCTTCAGTCCGGCCTTTTACGTTTAGCCGGGCGGTTGGATAGTCGGTACCGAGGCCGGTTTGACCGATGTGATTTATAACCACCGATTTTTCCGCATACGCGCCCTGGGCCTCAATGACAAATTTCCCGGCGCCGTATGCATGAGCAAACGCGGTGCTATGGAGATTCCAGGCATAACCACCATCTGGTGAGGCGGTGGCGTCAAGTTGGATCGAGGCGCGATTATTGTCGGTCAGGCCAACGCTGAGCCGCGCGTTCGTTGGATTTGGATCGCCAATGCCGACAGCTTTAAACCCGAGCGTGTCCGTTTCAATCATGATTGAATCGATGAGCCCGTCGCCGGTATCGTTGAATTTTGGGATATATCGGGCCGTGCCGCTCACACCACCACCGCTGATAATGTCCCAGTTGTCGATACATTCCAACCCGTCGCCCTGATCATTCAGACACAGTTTTGAGGGCTGGATTTTTGAACCGACGTTTACGTTTGTCCCCGTATCGGCATTCAGATAGAGCGGTGAGGCATACGATTTCAGGTCGACGCCGGCGGCCGAATCAGCCACACTTAACTCTCCAATATGCGAGGCCGGCAAAAAGGAATTATTGACGATTTGGATCTTGGTCGATTCCGCAGATAAATAATGAAGCGCACCGTCATTATCGATTGTGAGGCTTCCATTATTTCCGCCCGCCTTGCTTACTTTCACGGGACCCTGGAGCTCAATGTGGTCGCCCGTGTTTCCCAGCGAGATAAATAACGTTTGTGATGAGTCGTAATTTATGTGGGCAATGGCATTGTCCGGTGGATTCGAAATGGCCGACCAGTATAAACCGGTGGTGAGCGACGGCAAAAAAATGTCGCCAGCTGAAACAACAAGATCGCCCGAATCAACCGATAAAAACTCCCCGCCGATTTTTAGCGATCCCTGTTTTGTCTGGGTTACGCCCGATACGTTGACTGGTGCGGCGGTGTTACCGGTTGGTGGTGCGGCCGTTGGCGCTCCCCAGTCAGCTCGGGCGACACGCGATCCGACAAGAATCAAAATAAACAAAAAAGCTACTAGAAGCAAAAGACGTATTCGTCGTGAAGCGGATGTATGCGAAAGACGATTATCCATGCTGTTTTGTTTTACCCCCTTATATTGTGCGAACCTGCCAATATTTTTGCCAAAGACAATTATATTATAGCAAAAAATAGAAGAAAAATCAAGTCTTCGTTGGCGAAACCGGGATTATTTTTTCCAGTGGGCACGAAGGAGCACGCGAACGGCCGCTTCATCGTTCCAGGGCACTTTTTTCCCGCCGTGTATGACCATGTTTTGTTCTGAACCTTTACCAGTCAAAACAACGACGTCATTCGGGGCTGCCAAGGCAAGTGCTTTTTGAATGGCTTCCTCGCGGTCAAGTATTTTGAAATAATGTTGTCCCTCGAGTTTATCCGGATATTTCTTTATTCCTGCCACGACCTCCTCAATTATTTCTAGCGGATCATCATCATACGGATCCTCGTTTGTTACAATCGTATAATCAGTGTAACGGCCGGCCAGCTCGCCCAGAAGTGGCCGTTTGCGCCGGTCGCGGCCGCCGCCTTGAGAACCGAGCAGGCCGATAATTTTCCTGGGATGGAAAGACTTGATCGCCAGGTAGACTTGTTCCAGGCCGGCCGGTTCGTGGGCGTAATCCACGATGACCGTGAATGGCTGGCCTTCGTCGATCAGCTGCATGCGACCGGGCACGTTGGTAATTTGGCCGAGCGTCCGGATCATGATCGCCGGGTCGATATTTTGGGAAAAGCCGACGCATAGGGCCGCGAGAGCATTGAAGGCGTTGAACCGGCCAAGCAGGTGTAAGTGAACCGGTTGTCCGTCAAGGGTAAAATCTACACCTTGCGGCGTATCGGAAATCCCATGGCCGTGAACGACCCGAACGCCCGCGGGCGCGGACGCGTTTTGGAATGTGTAGCCAATTTGCTTTTCCGCCGGGAAAGAGAGGAAATAATTTGCGGCTGGATCATCGAGATTGACGATTGAAACTTTTGGTACGTCTGCTTTCGCGGAATGGTCGAGCGCCGCAAATAGTTTTCCCTTGGCCTGTTTGTATTTCTCGAATGAGCCGTGCGATTCGATATGCTCCGGGGTGAGGTTGGTAAAAACCGCCACGTCATAGGCGATGCCCCAGTGTCGATACTGCTTGATCCCTTCAGAGGTTGTTTCCACGATCGCGTATCGGCACTTGGCCCTGACCATTTGCCGGAGGAGCGCTTGGAGTTTAAATCTTCCCAGCATGGTCATCTTCTGATCGTTGAGCCATTCCCGTTCGGCGATTTTGAAATTCACCGTCGAAGTCAGGCCGACCCGGTGGCCGGCGCTCTCGAGAATTTTCGCCACCAGATTTACGACGGTTGATTTTCCGTTCGTACCGGTGACGCCGATCACGATCATTTTATGTGACGGAAAACCGTAGACGATCGCCGCAACCAGAGCCAGCCCCCGGTGGTAGAGGGTAAGTGCAGCTGGCGGTAGAAGTTTTTTTAGCAGCTGTTTCATTTCGTATATCTCCGGGCTCATTGTATCATTGAGCCGAAAAAAATGAAACAATTTGATTCCTGGCGCAATTTATGATAAGGTATGCACCGAAGCTGGACATTGGTGCTCCAGTTATGGAGGATCTATGAAGCTCAATCTTCCCAGCGATCGGCCGGCGTTCCGCATCCCCGACAGGAAGGGCGAACGGGCCACGGACGAGACTATCCCGGCGGGAATCCATGACTTCGTCGAGATCCCGAATCCGGATGGCGGGACGGGCGCGCCGCCGTGGCTGGTCCTGGCGACTGATCGCAAGGTCGGCTTGTCGAAGCCGGCGCTGCTCAGGACGCCCGGCTTGAAGGTCGTGCCGGAACCGGCGCCGGCCGATCCACCGCCCGCGGTGTGACCTGACTGCCAGTTCGTTCTCCCGCTGCTACCCTCCGCTAGGTCGTACTAGCGGAATTTTTTTTAATAAAAAAAGGACCCAGTATAGTCCGAAACGGATTGCGAAGTCAGAGCTCGCGACAGAGCCTGATGCGCCTGGAGGGTGCATCCGTGATGTGGCGAGGTGTCCTCGTCGTAGAGAAGGCTGTACAGTTTTCAAGTCGTCCTTTGAGCTTCTCCAAGCCCGAGCGGTGGCAAGCCACTGCTAGTAGCCGGATATCATTGCGGGACGACATTGAACCCCCTCGTAGACTATCCAATCCCTGACGTAACTGGGTCAGCCTCCGCCAGTTGATTGAGCGCGGAGACATAAGGCAGAGGTTACTGCATCGAAAAAATACTGTCAAGCAGTTACCGCAGGTATTTATCCACAAGGATTCGTACCGCTGTTTCGTCAGCAATCCAGTAATATAGTTTTTGATTGAATTCAGGCGTGTAAATACTGTCGCCGTGGCCAGGCAGCGCCTCGGTATAAGTATTTTCAAGATTGAATTTTCCGCCGCGCCGGAGAAAAGCCGCCAGGCCGAATATGTAAGTAGATGTTTTTTGATAACGCAGCCGGGTTTGATTGCTGGAGCCGAGAAAAGAGTATAGTTTTTTGGCGGCGGCTATGCTTGTGATTTTTTTGCCGAGCTCGAGGAAGATCTGCCGCTGATCGCGCGTGCGGGCGAAGTCGCCGCCTTCTCGGTAGCGGTCGCGGACGATTTTCAAGGCCTGTTCGCCGTTGACGTGGCCTTGCTCGGTTTCGACGCCGCCGAAGGCATCAACCATTTCCTTAAAACTTTCGAATGTAAACTCGGCCGTGGCGTGGATCGGAATGCCGAGGAAGTCCTTGACCGTTTCCTTGGTCAAGGTAATGTTTCCGAGGATCGAGCTATCCTCGCGTTCGCCAAGCGCATAGGCATGGGTAATCTTCTGTGTGCCATGTTCCGGCACCTCGACGCGGGTATCGCGCGGGATAGTGATCAGGCTTAAGGGCTGGCTCGGCGATTTCGGAATGGAAAAAATCATCAAGACGTCGGAACGCGCCCGTTCGGTCCCGCGCTGGTCAGAACCGACGATAAGGATATTGAAACGCTTCGGTGCGCCAAGGTAAATAAAAAAAAGCGCGCCGCCAAGTACGAGCAGGATAACCAGAACGACAAAGACTGTTATTTTTAACGGTTTTGATCGAAACATCAGCGCCGGAAAACTAATTCTGTTAGTTGTCGACGCGGCTTTCGCTGCGGCTGTTCGTCCGGGTAGCCGATTGGAAGGATGGCGACCGGTCGTTGATTTTGGTTTAGGCCGAGGAGTTTCTGTAATGGCGCATCTTCAAATTTTCCCATCCAGGTACTACCCAGGCCGAGCGCGGTGGTGGCCAGCTGAACGTGGACGGCAGCAATGGTGGCATCCTGAATCGCGTACAATGATCGCCCGCGTTCGCCATAATAGGCAGACCGTTCCGGTTCAGCACAAAAGACAAGGACGATGGGTGCCTGAGCCACAAACTTCTGTCCGGCGGTAATATCGACGAGGGCGTGTTTTGTCCTTGAGTCGCTGATTACCACTATGGAGTAAGCCTGCAAGTTTCCAGCCGACGGCGCCTGATTAGCGGTTTCTAAGAGACGGTTGATTTTTACTGGCTCAACCGGCTGGTTAGTAAAACGGCGGATGGATTGGCGTTGATTTGTGACGTCAAAAAAATCCATATGAAATATTGATTATGATTTACTCTCCAATAATAGTCAGAACAACCTCGCGCGTTCTCGGACTGCACAGCTCGACGAGAAAAATCCGCTGCCACCGGCCGAGCTTCAATTTTCCCGCCATCACCGGCAGGGTCTCTGATGTTCCGAGGAGCATGTGCTGGCAATGCGAGTGGCCGTTTTTCGTACACCGATCATCGTCGCAATCGATATTTTCAGTTCGGATTGATCCGTCGTTATGTCGATAGTAGGCGTTCGCCGGGGCAAACTTAGCGATTAGCTCTTTCCAGTCTTCTTGAAAGCCGTGTTCGTTCTCATTGATCCGAATCGCCGCCGTCGTGTGTTGTGAGGTAATGGCAACGCTACCGTTTTTGATTTCGGTTGCGGTAACGGCGGCGCGTACCTGGTCGGTGATATCAATAAATTCAGGCGCGCCTGACGTCTGAATCTGAAGCGTATGATGGCGTATTTTCATGATGGAGGGTGGTTTATTGCTTTGAGATTAGCCAGAATACCAAGGGAAACAGGTCATTCTGGTGCATTATAAAAGATACATTGCGACAATACCGACACCAATTAGGATAGCGCCGCTGATTTTTTGTGGCAAGCGTTGTCGTTCGCGGAGGAAGACAAGGCCGGCAATCAACGCAAAGACGACTGAGCTCTGAGTAACCGGAATTACCCGCGAGGCCTCGCCGACCCGCAAGGCATAGAATAGAATTACCTCGAAGCCGCCGAAGAGCAAGCCGGAAACGACTAAACCCCATTTTTGAAGACGCAGCTCAGAAACGAGTGGCTTTGGCCGGAAGCCTAGGCAGGAAAACGCCAGGATGCCGATCAGCATTAATTCAAGCGAGGCAGCGGCAGTTTCGGAAAAATCGCGCACAGCCAGCTTGGCAAAGAGAAAGGCGACAATGGCAAACAGGGTGCTGATGATACTGAGTATGACGCCGCGGTTCAGCGTAAAACGGGTTTTTTCTGAGACAGCCACGCCCACGCCCAGGGTGATCAGAACGATGGCTACCACTTTGATCCAGGTGATTGATTCTTGAAAGAGGAGCAGGCCGCCCACCAACACAAAGATGTGCCGGACTTGATTGACGATTTGATACAATGAAACATCAATCAGCCGAAGTGCCAGAAAAGCCAGCCAATCGCAGAGAAACGCGAACACAACAACGCCGGAAAAGTATAGCCAGGTGATCGGCTGAGTTGGCCAATGGAAGCCGATGAACAGAAATGGGAGGAGGCAGAGGCCGGCGATAAAATCGTGGAGCGCGGTAAACGCCAGAGCATTGCCCTGTTTCCGTAACACAAAACGGGCGACTACCCGTGAGGCGGCGAACAGTAGACCGGCCAGCAGCGAGAAAGTAAACCAATTCATGGTCGAGCCTGATGGCGGTTAGACGATATCCTCGTCGACGTCAGTGTCGGCGGCGTCAGTTGTCTCGGCCGCCAAATCCTTCGAGAACTTTTTCTTGATAATCTCAACCCGGTTTTCAACCTCGGTCAGCTTTTGTTTCAATTCTTGGGCGAGTTCCAGTCCGCGTTTAAATTGCTCCAGGCTCTCATCGAGATTGGCCGTACCGGACTCGAGTGACGCTACGATCATTTCCAATTCCTTGAATTGTTTCTCGAAGCTTTCTTTGGTGGTCGGAGTTTTCTTTGGCATATTACTGTTTTTTAATAATGGTTGAGTCAAGCCGCCCGTGTTTCAGGCGGGTGGTGATGGTATCGTTGAGGCTTACTTGGTCGGCCGAGGTGACGGGCTTTCCGGCCGAGGTCAGTGTAATGCTATAGCCACGCGCGAGCACCTTTTCCGGGTTGTACGACCGGAGCAGATTATTCACGTGGATCAATCGTTCCTGCGCCCGGGCCAGGCTCGTTTGGAGTGTTAGGCCAAGGCCTCGTACCCGTTCGGCAATGTCTTTTTTCAGATAGCCCAGACGCTGATCAAAGAGCCAGAAGTGCTTTTGAAACGACGCCATGAGTTCGCGCCAATGCCGGATTTTATCATGGAAGACCGATTCGATCCGATGAACCGCTTCGGTGACCGCGCGCTGTTGTTCGCTGACGCGGTCGGTCACAGTTTTTTCCATCTCGCGAACCATCGAATTGAGTTGGTAAAGGATGTCTTGCCGGTTCGGCACCACTCGCTCAGCCGCGTTTGATGGAGTCGAAGCTCGGACATCGGCGACCAGGTCAGCGATGGTGACATCGCGTTCATGGCCAACGCCGCAGACAATTGGGACAGTCGAACCGAAAACGGCACGTGCCACAGCTTCAGAATTAAACGCCTGAAGATCTTCGAGCGAGCCGCCGCCGCGCGTCAGGATAATAACATCCGGCTTAGTAACCTTGTTTTGATAGGCGATTGCCCCGACGATCTGACCGATTGCCTCGGTCCCTTGGACGCCGACCGGCGTTAACACAATATCAAGCCCACTCCAGCGGTTGTTTAATATCCGGAGGACGTCGGTATAGGCGGCGGCGTCCGGCGAAGTGATCAGACCAAGCCGCTGCGGGAAACGGGGCAAGACGCGTTTCCGTTCTATGGCAAACAACCCTTCGGTTTCGAGCTTCTTCTTCAATAATTCAAACGCCCGTTGGAGCGCGCCTTCGCCCACCGGCTCAAGCTGCTCAACGCGCAGGTGAAACCGGCCGGCCGCTTGGAACATAGACGGGTAACCAGTTGCCTTTACCTCCATGCCGTCTTCGAGCGGGATGTTCTGCTGCCATTTCATCAAGAAACAGGTCACGCGCGATTGCTTGTCTTTCAGTTCAAAAAAGACCAGCGTCTCTTTGGCTGTTTTATATCCCGTCACTTCACCTTGGACGGTCACGCGGCCGATCGCGGTCTGGAGGTGCATCTTCACCAGACTGATAAATTCACTGACACTGAGTGGTTTAGCCAGGGTTTTTTGCATGGCGCTCGATTAATTCTCTGATCCGGCGCTCCTGTTCGGTGAGATCGGAAATCTCGCGACGGAGCCGGGCTTTCTCCGCGCGAATGAATTTACGGATACCTTTGCTTAAACGTTTTTTGGACATCGGATAAAATAAACAAACTTCGCAGGCGAGGATGATCCCCGTAATAAATACGGGGCCAGCTATCCCCGCCTACTCGATTATATAGGCGACAGTATTACCGCTTCTCGACGGTATAGGTCGATTTGCTTTTGTCCCAGGTCAGCGTGTAATTGATGTAGTTGTGCTCAAACTTGGCCGGGCCATAGAGCCGGGCCTCACGCAGGAGCACTTTTGCTTCCTCGGCGTCGAGGTGGTCGAGGTAGGCGACGGCCTTGTCCTCGCCTTCGACGAGAAAGCCGTTGATACGCGTTGAATACATGGTCGTGATCTCAATATTCTCTCATCACCATACCACAAAATTGGGCAAAGCAAAAAGAATGAAAAGCTGTCTCGTTTGCTTCAAACGGTTAATCGCGACGGCATTCATTTTGGATTATCTTAATCAATTCCCCAAAACTTTTTTGGTCCGATGGGATCAGGACCGAGAATACGGAAGTGAAAGAAATCGATCAGGTCGCTTACGAACAGTCCAGCGCCAAAAAATAACATCACTTTGCCAATCGTCCTTTTTCTGAAGGTCAAGCCGAGAATAATCAGCAGTGCGCCGTAAATCCAGTGATGCGGCGCGACGGGATTTCCTGCCAGATCGGTTAAATACGCATGGCTCCAGCGGCCGACGAGATAACCGATAAAGGCGAGAGCGGTGAGCAGGAGAGATTTTTTTAGTGACATGGTTATATTGTGTTTTTCAATGGTTCAACTATAATCATATGTCAGCCAAAGCGTCGTGGCAAATAGCTTGCAAAATTAGCCAAAATATGATATAATGGATATACAAACAAAATAATAAATTATAAACATTTTACGCAAACCTATGTCGAAACGAGGAGTTGAGCAACTTTATCTCGAGGGCATGGAGAGGAGAACTGAAGCTCCAAAGGTTGATGCGAAAGACCAGATTCGTGATGCCGGCCGCCAGCGCTTAGACGCTATCAAAGGCGGTTTTCGTTCTTTTAAGGAAGGTTTGATGAGTAGATTTCGTGGTATGGGGAAGAAGTTAGAAACGGGGATTATGTATGCGCTCGGTGCACCTGAAGCGGCAAAGGCTGGCGGTAGGGCAACGAAAGAGTTTGCGGCTGGTCAGTATGAAGCAGGAAAAAAGAAAGCCGGAGCAGCCCGCGATTGGACAGTGGAAAAAGGCGTGGCGGCCAAAGATTGGACCGTGGCAACTGGAGCGGCTGCGCGGGATAAAGCCGTCGACACGGGTCGAGCCATTGGCCGTGGCGCGCGAACTGGTGCGAAAGTCGCCGTCGGCGCGACATTGTATGGCGCGGAAAAAGTCGGCCAAGGCGTCAAGGCTGGGTACGAAAAGGGTCGGGAGACGGTTGGTGCGGGTAAGGAATGGATAGTGGATCGAGCGACTGATATTCATGATCGGGCCATGGCGGCGCGCGACACGTTTGCTTCACGCGTCGAAGGAATTCGTGACGACTATCAACAACGATTAGCTGAACGGCAGGCGCAGCGGGAAAAAGAGCCTGAATTTGCCGAGTATCAAAAACTGTCAGCGCAACGTCAGGAACTTCTCGCGGCCGTGCAACGGCTCTTAGAACTGGAAGGAAAGTTTGGTTCTCAGCCTACTGAATAATTATCCATTAACGAGCCATATCCATGAATACAAAACAAGCAATACAATTACTTCAAAAGTCGGATCTGCCCGAAGCGGATAAACAGCGCTTGATTCAACTCGTTGAGGATAAGGGCTGGAATAACGATGTTCAAGCGGAAGTTCTCGCGGCGATCCGAAATGCCGCAACTGACGCGAAGAGCCAGCTCGCCGATGTTACGAAAAAGACGGAAACGTATGAGACAAAGGTAGCGGCTGAAGATAAACAGCTCTCTGATGAAGCGGCCGCGCAGATGGATCAAGCTGTGTCTGATTATAACCAGGAAATGGCCAAGCTGGAACAGGAAGCTGATCAGCTTGCGGCCGACGCGAAGAAAGCGGAATAGAAATATCAGAGTTTCAATAAAAACAAGAACCGCCTTCCATCATCGATGGGCGGCGGTTTTTCGACGGCGACAGGCGTCGCGCATCATGTCGCGAAGGACGACGCAGGTGTCGAGAACCGGATAGAACAGTCCCTTCTTGGCATCGAGCCAGAGGAGCCGGAGGAAACTGCGCGGTGACATGGCCAGGCCTCGCTTTCCGTATTTTGGACCAGACAGAGCAAGCTGATGAAGGACACCTCACCCTACCGCTATTCTATATAGCTGTCAAGAAAGAAGGAATAAAAAAACACCCGTGGACATATCCAACAGGAGTTTTTATTATATTACGGCGTTATAATCTGGTGCCCCCGGTAGCCCCGCACCAATTGGTGCTCCCACCGGGATTCGAACCTGGATTTTCAGCTCCGGAGGCTGACGCTCTATCCATTGAGCTATGGGAGCTTCAGCTGGTGCGGGGTCTTCGCTTCGCTACGAGAATCAAGCGACATCTTTTTATTTAAGAGCCTGCCCCGGCGAATGCCGGGGTTGTATCCATTCAACTACGGGGACAAAATCTTTTAGGTATCTTGAGTTTTCAGGAAATCGGCAACTTTGTCAATATCCTCGGGCCGGCCGAAATCGTACCAATAATCTTGCAGCGGCAAAACTTTCGCGAGCCTCAGTTCGGCTAGCCGGTTGATAGCGTCAGTGATTTCGTACTCTCCGCGCGGCGACACGCGAAGTTGCTTAATCACGGAAAATATTTGGGGCGTAAATTTATACAACCCGGTATTAATGAGATTCCCTACGAATGTAGTCGGCCGCTCAATGATGGCTTTTAGAAAATCGCCATCTGTCTGAAGGACGCCATAACGCTCCGGGTGATCATGTTTCCAGCCGGTGGCATAGCAGAAGCCATCGTCATTGGCGATGCGTTTGAGATCATTGACCGAATAGAGATTATCGCCATTCACAGCGACGAAGCTTTGACCGCCGATTTCAGCCTCAGCCGCTTCGATCGGACAAGCCGTACCGTATTTATCGCCCAGCCGGTCATGTTGATTGATCACCGTTACAGCGACAGGCAATCTGGGAAAAAGACTGGCCCAGCGCTCTTTTTTGTAGCCGATGTTCACAATAATGTTTGTGAAGCCGGCTTTTATGACATTGTTCAGCAGATAGCTGATGAAGGGACGGCCGTTGACGGAGATAAGGTGTTTTGGCAGGTCATTGGTTAGGGTACCCATGCGCGTACCCTTTCCGCCTGCCGAGATGACGATGGTGTGAAGCATACAATAAGTCCTTTGATGAAAACAGGTTTATTACCGGCTCCGACGGAAGGTCCGGTACAAGATATAAGGTATTGAATGATAGACAATATCCTGCGTGCCCCAGTAGCTGATCACGTTACCGCTAAGTCCTTTTTTGAAACGCGTCAGCCCGGCCCAGGGATGTTTCGGGTCATCGGTCGGAGCAATGCCCCAGAAATCATAATAATGCGCCCCGTGGGCTTTCGCGTCTTTGATTGCCTGCCATTGAAGCAGATATGGCGCCATGAGATTACGCCCGTCATTGCTTGAGGCGCCGTGAAGATAGGTCACAGTGTCGCCGTAGGAGAGAACGAGATTCATCGCCAAAGTTTTTCCTTCGTGCTCGGCGCGGTAAAATTGTACCCCACAGAGATCGCGCGTTTTCCAATTTCCGCCAAGCGCTTCCACCATTGTGGCATAATAGTGTTCCGGATGAGGCGAAAAATCATCCCGCTCGGCCGTTTCTTGGAGCAGTTTCCAGAAGTCAGCCGCCTCCTTGGCCGACCAGCCAGTTGTGATCGTCAGGCCTTTTTTCTCAGCCAAACGGATGTTATATCTGGTTTTTTGGTGCATCTGCTGAAGTAGCTCGTCTTCGGATCGCGTCAGGTCGAGCAGCAGCGTCGTCTGGGGCTGAACCGATTTTTTCAAATATTCGACCGGGTATTTCGAGGTCAGGATTGAACGAAGATCAGAAGGTTCTTCACGGGCAATCCCCGGGTCCATCCGAAGAAACAGCGCGCGATCCTTTTTGACGAATTGTTTGCGTAGACCGGCAACAATGGTCCGCCACATCTCATTCTGATCCGGCACGGGGATTTGAAGATAGACGATCGGCCCACGCGGAATGTAGTAATAAGTAAAACCGGTTGTTAGCGGCATGGTCACGACCATCAATCCGGCCATCACCGATTCGATGGTTGGTACCTCGACCGGTGAAACCTCCTCGTCAACGACTAAAAACTGCCGCGTCTGCCGGCCAAGCCGCCGCTGGAATTCCGCCCAGTCCGATGATTGTAAAAACTGGTTCGGATGCTGAGCGAGCACGAATTGATTATACAAGGTGACATCCGACTGAAGGATGAGCTTCATGGGAGTTATTTTTTGCCTAGGATTTTTAAAGCCTCCTTCACCCGCGCCTGAGGATCCTGATGTTCTTTGGCGACTTGTCCCAGGGCCCGGCGCGCTTCATTTCGGGCGTAGCCGAGGTGGACGAGCGCGTCCAGGGCATCCGCAAAATTATTGTCCATCGGTTCGCCGGACAAGCCGAGTTTTTCCAACTTTTCCTTCAATTCAACGATGATGCGTTCGGCAGTTTTCCGACCGATGCCGGAAACGCGGGTCAGGAGCGTCGGATCGTTTTGAACAATCGCTTGCTGGATATCGCGGACCGGCGCCACGGAGAGCACGCCCATCGCCGACTTCGGACCGACGCCGGAAATGGCGATTAGGTGTTCGAAAAAATTCAGCTCCTCGAGAGAATTGAAGCCGTATATTTCCGAAGCGTTCTCGGTTTGATGAAGATGCGTCTGCAATACGCATTCTTGCTTCACCGTCGCGTGTTCGATGGTGGCCGGCAAGACAAAAACACGGTAGCCAACCCCGTGAACATCGAGCACAATATCCTTCTCACGTTTCATGATGACGATGCCGGAAAGACGTGCAATCATGCCTTTACTATACTGAATGATGAAAGAAAAAACAAGGATAACCAAGGGTATTTGCGTCTATTTGTTTACGGTACCCCGTGAGCGCATGTGCATTGATTATATTTGATATTGTTGGTATACTGTTCAAACTATGGGTTTTAAACTCGTCTCAAAATTCAAGCCAACCGGCGATCAGCCTCAAGCGATTGAAAAGCTCATTGTTGGACTGAAAAAGGGGCTGCGCGACCAAACCTTACTTGGCGTAACGGGTTCGGGCAAGACGTTTACAATGGCGAACGTGATCGCCCGCGTCAACAAGCCAACCTTGATTATTTCCCATAATAAAACGCTGGCCGCCCAGCTGGCCTCGGAGTTCCAGGAATTTTTTCCCGATAATGCCGTCCATTATTTCGTCAGCTACTACGATTACTACCAGCCCGAAGCGTATATTGCACGCACGGATACCTATATTGAGAAGGAAACGGATATCAACGAGGAGATCGATCGACTGCGTCACGCGGCTACGGCCGATCTCATGACCCGGCGCGACGTGATCATCGTCGCCTCGGTTTCATGCATCTATGGACTCGGCTCGCCCGCCCAATATCAGGCGATGAGCCTGAAAGTTGAGAAAGGGCAGCGGATAAAACGCGGCGAATTCTTAAAAAAACTCGTCGGTCTGGCCTACGAACGCAACGACATGGATTTCTATCGCGGGAAATTCCGCGTTCAAGGCGATGTTGTGGATGTTTTTCCGAGTTTCGCCAACGAGGCCGCTTATCGATTGGAATTCTTTGGCGACGCGATTGATCGGTTATCAACCTTTGATCCCTTGACCGGCGAAACGAAAGAACAACACTCGGCAATCATGATTTTTCCGGCTACGCACTATGTCTCGGTTCCGGATGAGCTGAGCGAGGTCATGAAGCAGATCAAAATCGATCTTGAAGCGCGCGTTACCCAGCTGAAAAAAATGGACAAATTACTGGAAGCGCAACGATTAAGCCAGCGAACGCGGTTCGACTTGGAAATGATGCAACAAACCGGCTACTGCACCGGGATTGAGAATTATTCACGCTATTTTGACGGACGAAAGCCGGGTGATCCGCCGTATACCCTGATCGACTATTTTCCGAAAGATTTCCTGATGTTTGTTGATGAGTCGCACATGACCATCCCGCAGATCAGCGGCATGTATCACGGCGACCGGTCGCGAAAAGAAGCGCTGGTTGAATACGGCTTTCGGCTCCCCTCGGCGTTTGACAACCGGCCGCTCCGCTTCAAGGAGTATGAAGCCAAGGTGGGCCAGCGGATTTTCGTATCGGCGACGCCGGCTGATTTTGAGCGCGAGCACGCCCAACAAACCGCTGAACAACTCATCCGGCCGACCGGCCTGCTCGATCCCGACATCGAGGTCCGACCGACCCAGAATCAAATCGACGACCTGGTGGCGGAAATCAAGAAACGGATTGAGTTGAAACAGCGCGTCCTGGTGACGACGCTGACGAAACGGATGTCCGAAGATCTGGCCGACTATTTGAAAGAGATTGGCGTTAAGGTTCATTACCTACACTCGGAGATCGACACATTCGAGCGCCTCGAAATCCTTCGTGATTTACGGCTGGGAAAATACGACTGCGTGGTTGGGATCAACCTGCTCCGCGAAGGTTTGGACTTGCCGGAAGTATCACTGATCGTCATCCTCGATGCCGACAAGGAGGGCTATCTTCGTTCCGCGACCGCACTCATTCAAACCATGGGCCGGGCGGCGCGTCATGAGCAGGGGCACATAATCATGTACGCGGACAAAGAAACGAAATCCATGCGCACCGCAATTTCTGAAGTGCGGCGCCGTCGCAAAATACAAGCCGCGTACAATAAAAAACACGGCATTACGCCGGTGGGTATCCAGAAGGAGATTAAAACCACGCGCTTGACGGGCGCGAAGGCGCCGGAGCAAGCCCGACTTGAATTCTCGCTCAAGGATATCTCCAGTCGGAATATCGATCACCTCCTCCACGACCTCGAGGCGAAGATGCAACTAGCGGCAAAAAACCTCGAGTTTGAGCAAGCCGCCGGCTACCGCGACCAGATCGCGGAGCTGAGGAAATTAAAAAAGTAAGACAACGAATATGAAAATCATCATGGTCTTCGGCGTCTTTGACGGCATCCACCCCGGGCATGAATATGTATTTAAGCGGGCGAAAGAGCTCGGCGATTGGTTGGTCGTGGTCGTCGCGCGCGACCAGACCGTAAAGAAAGTCAAAGGTCATTTTCCTAAACATAAAGAAACGCAGCGCATCCAAGCCCTGGAAGAATCACCGCTGGTTGATCAAGTGGTGATGGGATCAAAATCAAATCCCTACACAATCTTCAACTCAATCAAGCCTCAAGTCGTCTGTCTTGGGTATGATCAGGAGGTTTTCATCGATAAATTGCCTGAGGCGCTCAAACAGCGGAATATCGAGGCGGAAATAATCCGGCTTGAGGCGTATCAGCCCGAACGGTATAAATCAAGCCTGTTAAATACATAAGAAAAACCCTTCACCATCTGGGTCATGCGACGGATTGCGTCCACCAGCGACAGGCCGTGTTTCGTCCTGAGATACTCGATCGTTTTAAGGAGCAGCTCGCCGTCGTTCTCGGTGTTGATCTCGACGCCTTCCCGCTCCAACATCAACCGTACCTCGCGGTAATTCGCCACATCGCCGTTCGAGGCGATGACAAGTCGACCGTTGACTGGCTCGATGTAGTGCGGTTGCGCATTGCGCAGGTCGGATGATCCGGCGGTGGCGTAGCGGACGTGGCCGATCGCCAGGCGCGGTTCGAAAGGAACGCCATTATAGAGTTTCGCGAGATCCTGCATGGTCGATCCCGGGATAGCAGTCTCAACTCGCCCCCAACTCTTGTGCTTCCGTACATGCCGTCCGTCTGCCAAGGCCAGCCCGGCCGCTTCCTGACCGCGGTGCTGGAGCGAGAGCAGTCCTTCATAGGTCAGGTCGAGCAGACGGTGGGCGGGATCGCCACGAATGATGCCGATAACACCGCATTCATGCATCCAGCCATCAATGTCGAACATTGCAACCCCCTCATATGTTTTCGTGGTGACACCGATTGTATCCGAAATTCAAACGTCCGCACGAACCGTGCGAGCTGGGTAACGTAGCAACGATTTCATCCACCGTCAAGCAGACCTTTTCATATGAATACTTGCGAAATATTGAGGATATGGTACTATCACCACATCAGTTTTATCACCATTAAGAAATTCGGTACGTATGCCAGTCAAACGCGCAGCCATGAAGGCGCTCCGACAGAATCGGAAACGTCACGATCGCAACGTCGCGATAAAAAACAATGTTCGAAAAGCCGTCAAAGAAGCCCGTCGGCTTTTAGCGACGAAAGATAAAGCCAAAGCCGTCGAAGCGATTACGATTGCCGTGAAGAAACTCGACAAAGCGGCCCAAAAAGGCATCCTGAAAAAAAATACCGCCGGTCGGTTGAAATCGCGGCTCAGTCTTGGGCTACGGAAGCTCTAAATCACTCAGTCGCTTCCACCGCAAAGACATCAAAGAATATTCGCTGGTCGAAACCGGACGATTTCATACGCTCATCCAGGCGTACCAACTCCTGGTATATTTTTTTTAATTGGTCAAGGGTAAACCGCTTTGCCTGGGCCACCGCTTTTTGGGCGACAAAGGGATGGAGACCGAGGGTTTGGGCGAGCTGACGGGGATCCTCGTTGCGTTCCAGGTAGTCTTTCACCTGGATCAAGATGCGGAATTGCCGGATGACCATCGTCACTAAATACATCACTGGCGTCCCACCGCTAATTTGGTCGTCGAGCAGTTTCAACGCGGTCACGCGGTCTTTTGTAGCCAGCGCGTCGGTTAATTTAAAAATATCCATATCAAACTGCGCCCGGACGACCGCCACCACATCTGCTTCGGTGATCGCCGCTCCTTGGGTATAGTTGGCCAGTTTGTCGATCTCGCTCGACATCCGCCAGAGATCATCGCCGACGAGCACGATGAGGAGAGCTGAGGCTTTTGGCTCGATGGTCACCCGCCGTTGGGCGCACTCCGCTTTTATCCAGCCGGACAGCTTGGCGCCGGCCAGCGATTCGAACGTTTCAATAACCACGCCCTTACCGGGTTTCAAACCAAAAAGCGGCTCAGTTTTCTTTTTTCGTTTGGCCTCGCCTCCGGGCTTGCCTTCCCAGAGGATGACGATGTTCTCTTCGGCCGGCAGCTCGCTCAAGGTATCGCGGACCGTCTCGCGGACCACTTTGCTCTTATTGTCACTCAGATTTTCAATGACGAGCATCCGCCGCGTTGAAAGAAACCCATGGGTGGCCACGGCTTGATTAAAATTTTCCTGAGTCAACGTCTTGCCTTCGAGCGTGACAATATTGAGGCCGCGCGGGTCGTATTTTTCCTTGAAGGCATTTTTTAGTTTGATCAGGCGCTGACGGGATCGATACGTGTCTTCGCCGGAAAGGAGGATAATCACCGTCGTGAGGTTAATAATGTTGAATTTATGACAGTCGACTGCGCCGGGATATGCGGCCTTGACTCAGATAATCCATTGTAATAAGTTTAGTAGCGGTTGTCGAGCGGTGCGAGAACGAGGCATGAGAGGAGGCTGCTATGTTGACAGAAGCTGAAGAGATTCGCGGGCCGGCAGTACTGCTATTGGGGCCGGAGTATGAGGTGCTTGATCCGGCGGGCTTGCGGGCGCGCAACCTGACGGTCATTCAGCTGAGGGTTACCGGCGACCTGGGGCCATGCAGTCGGCCTAACTGCGATGGCCGGATTCTCGAGATATCCGTGCCGGTGACTCCGTTTCCTCCCGGTTCAGGCCCGACAAGTCTGCACACCCGGCGAATGTGTTCTCATGAAAGCTGCTGGTCGATCATGGCCAGGAGCGACGACACGGCTCGGCGGGAGTTTATCGCCGGACAATGTCGGTATCTGAAACGGATGGGGATGCCGAGAGAGCAGATTCAGCGATTGCACCTTCTTCGCGCCGGCTAGTCCGGTGGACGGTTTCGTATGGGCCCGCTTGGTCAGAAAACCACGGGCTTTTTCATTCGACCACGAGTTCAAGCTCGCCCCAATTCGGACCAGCCTCAACCTCGACATTAATCGGCACACGAAGCTTATAGATACCCTCCATGACTTCGTGGATGTGAGCGCTCACTTTTTTTACTTCTGTTTTTGGCACTTCAAAGACCAACTCGTCGTGGACTTGGAGAATCATCTTTGTTTTTGGGCTGAGGGAGGGAAGTTTCTGAGCAATTTCGATCATGGCAAGTTTCATCAGGTCCGCCGCCGTTCCTTGGATCGGCATATTCACCGCCATCCGCTCGGCCGCCGCCCGGACCTGCTGCATGCCCGATTTGATCTCTGGCAGATAGCGGCGCCGGCCAAAGAGCGTTTCAACATAACCAAGCTTGCGTGCAAGGGCCTTGGTTTGTTCAATATACTCGCGGATGCCTTCGTGGTGATCGAAATAGGCCTCGATGTAATCCCTGGCTTCGTCGAGATCGAGGTCGGTCGAGCGCGCCAGGCCGTAGGTGCCCATGCCGTAGATGATGCCAAAATTGATGGCCTTGGCCGAACGACGCATGTCCTTGGTGACGGCGTCGATGTCGCAGCCGTGAATTTCGGCAGCGGTACGGGCGTGAATATCCTCGCCGTTTTGGAAAGACTCAATCATATTTTTATCGTTGGCCAAGGAGGCCACGATACGCAGCTCGATCTGGGAGTAGTCGGCCGAGACAATGACGGAACCCGGCGGCGCGATAAAGGCCTTGCGGATCTCACGGCCGAGTTCGGTCCGGATGGGAATGTTCTGGAAATTTGGATTCGATGATGAGAGGCGGCCCGTTGTCGTGATGGTCTGATTAAAGCTGGTGTGGACACGCCCCGTTTTCGGATTTATCAGTTCGGGCAGTGACTCAATATAGGTTGATTGAAGCTTGGCCAGTTCGCGGTATTCGATGATCAGCGGAACAATCGGGTGGGCGTCCTGGAGCTTTTCGAGTTCAGAGGCGGCGGTTGAATAGCCGGTTTTTGTGACGCCAATCCCTTCGGTATCGAGATCAAGCTTGTCAAAAAAGATATGCTTCATTTGCTGCGGCGAATTGATGTTAAATTTCTCACCCGCTTGCTTGTAGATGCTTTTTTCTAACGCCTGAATCCGTTTGCCAATCTGTTTTTGCATCCGGCCGAGAAAGGCGGTGTCGATCAAAACGCCAACTTGTTCCAAATCGGCCAAAACATTCACCAGCGGCATCTCAATGGTTTCAAACAACTTTTGCTGAGCGTTATCGGCTAGCCGTTTGCCCAAGGGTGCCACCAGGCGGAACGTATAATCCGCGTCCTCGCAGGAATATTCAGCCAGTTCCTCGACCGGTACGTCAGCGACGGAACGCTGATTCTTGCCGCGTTTGCCGATCAGCGCTTCGATCGGTATCATCTCGTGCCCGAATTCGTTGAACACGACCGTATCAAGGTTGTGCTGCCGGTTTGACGGGTTCAGAAGGTAGGAAGCGATCATGGTATCGAAGCTGAGCGGTTTCAGATCGATTTCTATGCTCCGGAGAACGAGCTGGTCGAATTTCATGTTATGACCACATTTTTTAACGGCTGGATTTTCCAGGAATGTTTTTAACGGTTTCAACCAGAGCGCGCGATCTGGGAGATCCGGTCCGACGTTACAGTAGTAGGCCTCGCCGGTCAGCCAGCTCAAGCTGACGCCAAGTAAATCGCAGGTCAGCGGGTCGAGGCCGTTTGTTTCGGTGTCGACCGCCACCAATTCTTGTTTGGACGCTGTGGCGAGGATAGTCGCAAGCTCAGCAACGGTATCGATAAGATGATATGTTTTTGTTCGCGCACGTTGCTTCGGTTGCGGCGCGCCTGCTAAATCAAGCGCTCCCTGGACGTGCGTTTCGGGCAATTTTGAAACCAGGCTTTTAAATTCGAGCTCCTGGAAAAGGGCCACGGCCGCTTCACGGTCGTAGCCTTTCTGGAGACAATCAGCGACGTGAAAATCCAGCGAGACATCGGTTCGGATGGTGGCCAGCCGCTTGCTGAGAAAGGCCTCATCCTTTGATTTTTTTAAAAGCTCGAGCACGCGCGGTCGGAAATTTTGAAGCCGCGCGTCGTCTTTCGCTAGGGCCGCATACAACTCCTCGACCGTATCAAATGTTTGCAGCAGCTTGGTCGCGGTTTGGGCGCCGATGCCTTTCACGCCGGGAATGTTATCGGAGGAATCGCCAGCCAGCCCCTTCAGATCGATAATCTGACGCGGTTCGAGGCCGAATTTCTCTTTCACCGTGGTTCGGTCATAGGTAATCGTGTCGGCGAAACCTTTTCGCAGCGTGTAGACTTTCGTATTCGCGTCAACCAGCTGAAGCGTGTCGAGGTCCCCGGTGACAATAATTGTTTCGCGGTCTGGCTGATCAACCTCTTTATGAGAGACGATCATGCCGATGACATCGTCGGCCTCGAAATTCTCATGTTCGTAAATCGGTATATTCAGCGCTTTCACGATCGTGTGGGTGATCGGAATTTGATCATACAGCTCCTGTGGCTGTTTGATACGCGTTGCCTTGTAGGCCGTGTATTCTTTGTGGCGAAACGTTTTTTTACCCATATCAAACGTGACCGCGACATGCGTCGGTTTGAGGTCGCGGAGGACTTTCAAGAGAATGGAGGTAAAGCCGTACGCGGCGTTCACCAACTGACCCGTTTTTGTCGTCAGCGGCGGTAAGGCGTGGAAGGCGCGATGGATGAGCGCATTTCCGTCGATGACAATAAATTTCATTTTTTTCGTTGGCATGATAGCTCCATTGTACACTACCAGGGACAGAAAGGGAACTTGTCTAGGGACAAAAAAGATAGCCAAAAAATTTCGTCACACAAAATGTTTGTACGTTGACGTTTATCAAAATTGGTGTTATAATAGCATTATGGTTTTTCAAGAAAAAAATAAAATCGAGAAAGAAAAATCAGAAAGAGTAAGTATGTCGCACCGCTCAACAGCGGATTTTCTTTTGCAAATTTCTCAGCGTGAACCGGGTGAAGCGCTGGCCCTACTGAAGTCCTCTGAAAAAGGTTTGTCGCTTTCAGAGGTTGAACGACGCCGGACAATGTATGGTTTGAATCAAATCGCTGCCGAGCGAAAACGCGGCTGGTTTCTACGGCTGGTCGGAAATTTTACGGATCCGCTCAGCCTACTCCTCTTGGCACTGGCGGTTATTTCCTACCTGACACGGGACATTAAGGCAACGATCGTCATCGGAGCAATGCTTCTCCTCAGCGTTTTGCTCCGCTTTATCCAAGAACTTCGTGCCGATGCCGCTGCGACAAAGCTCAAGGCCATGGTGCATACGACTACAGGGGTAATTCGAAACGGTCGGCGACACGATATTTCCTTAGAAACCCTGGTGCCGGGGGATATCGTGCAGTTGTCAGCCGGCGACATGGTTCCAGCCGATCTGCGTATTATAAACTCAAAAGATCTTTTTATTAATCAAGCGGCGCTGACTGGCGAATCGCTGCCGGCGGAAAAGCACGCGCCGGCGGTGAAGACGGGCGTCGGGAATGAATTCGACGTACAAAATCTTTGTTTTATGGGCACGAGCGTTGAAAGCGGAATTGGCGTGGCAATAGTTGTGGCGACTGGAAACCAAACGCGTTTCGGCTCACTGGCCAAGACAATTGTTCATCGGCGCGAGCTCACCAGTTTTGACAAGGGCGTCGGGCGCTTTACTTGGCTGATGATTCGTTTCATCGCGATCATGGTGCCGGCCGTTTTTTTAATAAATGGTCTGAGCAAGGGAAATTGGCTTGAAGCATTTCTCTTTGCCATGGCCGTGGCTGTCGGGCTAACGCCGGAAATGTTGCCGATGATTGTCACCGTCAATCTCTCAAAAGGCGCCCTCGACATGTCGCGCCAGAAGGTAATCGTGAAACGTTTGAACGCCATCCAGAATTTCGGTGCCATGGACATCCTTTGCACGGACAAAACTGGCACGCTCACTCAGGGACGCGTCGTGTTGATTAAGCACCTGGATATTGACGGCCGGGAAAATCCGAAAATCCTTGAGTACGCCTGGCTTAATAGTTATCACCAGACCGGCCTGAAAAATCTGTTAGATGAGGCGGTTCTCCGCCATGACAGCAATCGAACCCATAGCATCAGGAAAGCCTACAAAAAGGTGGACGAAATCCCGTTCGATTTTGTGCGGCGGCGCATGTCGGTCGTCGTTGAAGACGAGCACAACCGCCATATCATGATCTGCAAAGGAGCGGTTGAGGAAATTATCGCGCATGCTCGATCGGTTGAGATTGGGGGCAAGGTAATTCCGTTAGAAAAGCTCCATCATTCAAGCAAAGAAGACATTGTCCAACAGCTCAGCGCGGACGGTTTTCGTCTCATTGCCTTGGCCTATCGGCAGATGTCAGCGACAAAACACGTGTATACTGTTGCCGACGAACAGGATTTAACGCTGATCGGCTTTTTGGCGTTTCTCGACCCGCCGAAAGAGACCGCCGCCAACGCCATCAAGCAACTTAACAAATATGGCGTCCAGGTAAAAATCTTGACCGGTGATAACGAGCTTGTGACCCGAAAATCTGCAG
>Ga0265297_10003862_pt1 | contig 25869 bp, 39 predicted proteins | sample Munlanlwell13791_FD_192502 | JGI IMG/M metagenome (GOLD analysis project Ga0265297, IMG submission 192502) | Leachate microbial communities from a municipal landfill in Southern Ontario, Canada - Leachate well 137-91 | ecosystem: Engineered > Solid waste > Landfill > Unclassified | place...
CCACTGTATTTCATCAAAGAGGGCGGGGTCCCGCCAACGGCGGGACAGGCAGGGCGAGCGGTTTCTTTCCCCCATTTCTTTGCCAAGACAAAGAAATGGGGCCGGGGTCTGGGGCCTGGAAGGCCCCGGATATGAAAAAGGGGGGTGTGGACCCCCGCTAAACTCTTACCGACGCCATATATCTCAACGGGTCGAACCTCGCCTCGAGATGAGAAGTCAGCAACACTTCGACGATATATGCGACCTGCAGCCGCGTCGCCTCGTCCATACGCAACAGCGGCGAACAACGCAATGGTTCGTTGCGCATGAAACGCAACACCTTCACGGTATCGCCGCCGATAGGATGCGACGCGTCGGTCCGGCAGCCGGCGCACTCGATCCCGCCCTTCAACGTGTCGAGTCCGTTGTCGTCCGGCCCGAGCCTCCGCCGGCAGATGACGCAGACATCTACTTCGAGACCGAGACCGAGTATATCCATGAGCCTCATCACGGAGGTGTCGAATACCATGTTCCGATAGCCCTTCTCCATATCTCCACCCTTTTCGATGACCTCCATCAGTTCGCTCAACAGAGCGAAAATACGCGGTTCCGGCAGCTCCCACCGCGTCAGCGCATCCACGGCGAGCATGAACGACTGAACCAGTGCCGCCTTGCCAAGTGACGCCATCGAGTCGCGATTTGCGCTGACGAGATGAGCGCCAGCCAACCGGTCTATGCGCTTACCGCGCGCCACCATCAGATCGACCACACCGAACGACGCCATGTGCGGCGACATCTTACTCCGCGTCTTCCTTAACCCCTTAGCCAAAAGGGACACCTTGCCGTGTCCCGCAGTGAACACCGTATAGAGGCGGTCGTCGTCCTTCATGGGCCGCGCGCGGAGGACGATACCCTGGTCGCGATAAGTAGGCATGAACGAGAGGAGGGGCAAAAGGGGCAGAAGCAGCCGACAGGCCAACCCAGGCTTTTGCCCCTTCTGCACCTTTTGCTCCTTTATATCAATTATCTTTTCGCACCTTCTCGATATATGTCTCCAGGATTGCCGCGGCTGCGGCGGCGTCCTTGTCGAACTTCTTGCTGGACGCTCCGGATTCGCGGCGTAGGCGCTCGGCGTACGCGGTCGTCATGCGCTCATCCTCGATCATGACTTCCGACGCGGTCAGCTTTTTCAGGACGCCGATCATCTCGCGTACCAGCTTGGCAGTCTCCCCTTCTTCACCGCCCGGGAGCGCGTACGGCATGCCGACGACGATGACGCCAGCACTCTCCTCCTCTGCGGCGGCGGCGACTGCCTTGGCGGCACCCTCCGACCCCTCCGACTCGATCGTGCGCAGCGGTCCGACAAAAAACGGCGAATCCTCACCGACCGCCAGTCCTATCCGCTTGGTCCCATAATCTACGCCCAGATATCTCATACGTTGTCCGGCATCGGGGTCATGATTTCCGTCCCGTCCTCGGTGATCGCCAACGTGACCTCGAAATGCGCCGAAGGCCGGCTGTCCGCGGTGACGATGGTCCAGTTGTCCGGCATGAGCAAGACGTCCTCCGTGCCGGCGTCGATCATCGGCTCGATAGCGAGCGTCATGCCCTGGACGATCTTGACCGGGTCGAACGACGGCGCGAAATAGTTGGGGATGGCCGGATCCTCGTGCACCGCCTTACCGACGCCGTGACCGACGAGATCCTTGACCGTGCTGAAACCGTTCCGCCTTGCGACCTTGTCGACCGCCTTGCCGATGTCGCTGATCCAATTCCCCTCGACCGCCTTCTTCACTCCGGCGAACAGCGCCTCCTTGGTCACCACTATGAGTTTACGCTTCTCGCCGTCGATCTCGCCCGCGGCGACCGTGACCGCCATATCGGTGCACATGCCTCCATACCACATACCGACGTCGAGCTTGATGATGTCACCCTCCTTGACCTTCCGCGACGGACCTGCCGGCGCGTGCACCACCTCCTGGTTGATGCTGGTGCAGACGGACGACGGGAACGCCCGCACGTCGCCCGCACTCTTGTAGCCCTTGAAAGACGGCTTGCCGCCGGCCTCGCGCATCCGTTTCTCTGCGAGTGCGTCCAGATCCAGGGTGCCTATGCCCGGTTCGACCATCGCCGCGACCTCGCGCAAAACCGCGGACAGGATCTTCCCGCCCTCGCGCAACGCCGCTATTTCCTCAGATGTCTTCAAGATAATCATAGGGTCAGTTTAGGCTAAACGCCACAAAGGAGCAAAGGGTGCACTATTTCATCTTCGGAAGGTAGGCGGGCGCCAGATGGGATGAAATGCGCCGCGCTGGAAGGAATCGCGCAGTGAGTCGTACTGGGCAGGTACGATGAGCGAGCGATTCCTGAAGCGCTGTGCAGTTCGCCCATATGGAGCCCGCGAAAAAAAGACCGCGCTTGATGCGCGGCCGTCGTCTACGCCTTGACCATCACCCGTTCAAGGAAAGCCTGGATCCAAGCGTGATACGCCTCAAGCGTGCCGTCGTTGCAGAAGCGGTTCTCCTGCGGGACGCAGGCCATGGCCAGATCCACGCGCTGGCCGTCCCAGGGCTCTCCGATGCCCCGGTCGCGGTCATCCATCTTCAGGAAGCCCTCGATGTCCAGCGAATCCCCAGTCCGATTACGACCGATGATGCGCTGGAACCGCAACCAGGTCGGCGCTTCGATGCCCACGAGCACGAACCTCTCGCCGTACCGCTGCCGAAGCGCCTCGACCTCGCCCGAATGGCGTAGGCCGTTGATGGCGACGCGGTCGTACCCATCGGCCGCCAGCATCTCGGCCGCTTTGAGCGCCCAGTTCCCCAGACCGCCCATCTTCCGGCCCCTGTTGCCGAGGTCCTGCAGCTGCTCGCGGGTGGGGTGCTCGATACCGAGCGACGCGGCGGCCTGGCGGATGGGGTCGGACGTGCGCCGCACGCCGAATCCCAGCTCCTGCAGCCTGTCGGTCAGCACGTCCTTGCCGGCCGCCAGCAGTCCGGTCACGCCGATGACGATGTCGAAATCCATTTCGTTCCGCTCCATATCACGACCCTTTCTCATGCAAACCACTATTAATGAAGAAACGGCCTACTAAAAAGGAGCAAAAGGTGCAGAGGGTGCAGAAGGTGCAGAAGGATTCTTTTGCTCCTTCTCCCGCCGGTAGTGGCGGGGTGCCCCTTCTGCCCCTTCAATGACCTACATCCCCAACACCCCCGCGATATCCGCTTCCACTTTCGTGATCGGCTGATTGCCGTTGATCTCGCGCAGCAGACCGCGCTCGCGGTAATACTGGATCACGGGTTCGGTGTCGGAATGATAGATCTCCAACCGATGCTTGATGACCTCCGGCGTATCGTCCTCCCTCTGCATCAACGGCGAGCTGCATCGGTCGCACTTGTCCGGACTCTTCTGCGGCGGATTGAACTCGGCATGATAGGTCGCCCCGCAGTTCTTGTTGACGCAGACCCGGCGGCCCGACAGCCTGTGCACCGCTTCATCATCCGAGATGTTGATGAGCACCGCATCAGTCAGTTGCCTGTTGTTCCCGTGCTGCAGGATGCGGTCCAGCGCTTCCGCCTGCTCAAGAGTGCGCGGGAATCCATCGAGTATGAATCCCAAGATGGCATCGGCCTCCGAGAGACGCTCGTCGATGACCTGATTGACCGTGGCTGCGGGGACGATGTCGCCGCGTTCGACGTAGGCGGCTATCTCCCGGCCCAGGCCGGTCTTCTTCTCGATCTCGGCCCTGAACAGTTTGCCGGTGGATATCGCGGGGATCCCCAGGCGTGCGGCAAGAAGCTCTGCCTGCGTGCCCTTGCCCGACCCCTGCGGTCCGAGCACTACGATGTTATTCATACGTTTTCACTTACGCCATCAAGGTGGCGATCGCATAACCCAGTATGGCTCCAGCCGCGATGGGCGGCAGTGCGGCCATAGGCTTGCGGATCCGTTGAGTGACGAAAATGGCATGTGTCGCCGCGAGTCCGAGCGCAGCTCCTGCCGCGACCGATGCCGCGGCGGCCAGACCGCCCGAAGCCGCTGCCGACGATACCAGTAACGCCGGGAGCACGAGATCCCCCGTACCCAGAAAGACGAAATCCGTACCCGGTCTCACCCCGCCCAAACGGCAGAGCAGGCCTCGCGGCCGTTCCGGGAGAATCATCGCAAAAAATACCTTTCGCCGCAACAGCGCCTTGCCCAGCTTGACCATGTGGCCGGTCAGGTAGACGGCGGCGATGTCATAGACCGAAAGTGCGGCCAGGACGACGAGAAGAGCGGCCGGCCGGAAACCGAAGCCAATCGAAGCCGCGATGCCAGCCAGACCGAACGACAAGATGAGATCGAATACGGCCACCCGGGGGTTGTTGTAGTATAACAAGACGGCCGCCGCCAAGACGATGATCGCAGCGCCTAATCCGAACAGGACGCTCGCCGCGGTGAAAACGCCGGAAAAAATCGCCAGCGCGAACAGCGCGCCAAAAATCTTGGCTCCGAGCTTCGATCGGACAGTCCATAGCAGGACGAACGTGGCGACGGCGATGGCGGCAAGCAGACTCCAGGAATCGAACGACGACCGTGCGACTCCGCCGAGCTGTGCCGACGACGCGGACACCGCAATGACGGCACTGGCCATGCCGGAAATCAGGATCCAGTAGAACAGTTCCTGGACAACGACGAACCACGCGCCAATCCTGTTGGAATGACCGCAATCACCGTCCAGTCCGCTCTTCGATGAGGTCATAAGGCTGTCGGAAGGCTTAAAACAGGAAGACTAAAAGTCTAAAAGACGAAAAGTTGAAAAATGAACGATTACATTAGTCTTTTCGTCTCCACATCAGTATATCAAAAGACAGCCCTTTCGGGCTGCCTTCGATACAAATTGGATATGCGCGACCGATCTGAGGCCGCGTGACTATAGGGATTCGTATTCGCGCATCGTCATCTGCGACTGTACCTGATTCACAATCTCAATCGCCACCGATACGACGATGAGCAGACTGGTACCGCCGATGACGAGCGCCTGAGTCCCAAGCGCCTGCTGCATCACGAGCGGCAACACGGCGATGGTCGACAAGAATATCGCGCCCGCCGGGATGATCCGGTTCAGCGTCCTAGTGATGAATTCAGCGGTCGGCCTGCCCGGACGCACGCCTGGGATATAACCGCCCTGCTTCTGAAGATTTTCCGCCACTCGGTCCGGATGGAAGACGACCGCGGTGTAGAAATACGTGAATCCGAACACCAACAGGAAGTAAGCGACGCCGTAGATCAACTGGTCCTGGAAGGTCTCGATCGTCCAGCGCGCGGCGCTCGCCACCCATTCGGTCTTCGCCCTGATGAAGAACTGCGCAATCATCGGTGGCAGCAGGACAATGGAGATGGCGAAGATTATCGGGATGACGCCGGCCATATTGACCCGGAGCGGCAGGAAGGTCTCTGACCCGCCGTACATCCTGGAACCGCGCATCCGCTTGGCGTAGACGACCGGGATGTTGCGCTGGCCTTCGGTGATGAACACCACTCCGGCGATAGTGACAATGGCAATGACCACGTAGGCCAACCAGACGATGACCTGACTCTGGTCGAAGTTGACCAGCGCCTGCTGCACCATCTTCGGCATTCCGGCGATGATGCCGGCGAAAATCAATATCGAGATGCCGTTGCCGATCTTCCGCTCGGAAATCAATTCGCCGATCCACATCAGGAACATCGTGCCAGTGGACATGGTGATGGTCATCATCGCCAGCTGGAACAGACTGACGTCGGCGGCGACGATGCCCTGGCCGGACTGCCTGAGGATGCTGATCATCGCGTAGGACTGTAGGATTGCCAGCGGTACCGTAGCCAGCCTGGTGTACTGGTTGATGCGTTCCTGGCCGGACTGCCCCTCTTTCTGCATCTCCTCGAGCCGCGGGATGATCATCGCCAGCAGCTGAAAGATGATGGATGCGGTGATGTACGGACCGACTCCGAGCGCCACGACGGAGAAAGACTCCATGGCGCCGCCGGAAAAGACGTTGATCAGCCCGAAAATCTGGTTCGAGGAGAAGAACTCGCGCAGTGCCTCCGTATCCACCCCGGGAATCGGCACATGCGCCGCCAACCTGAAGATGACGAGCATCAACAGTACAAAACCGATGCTGTTCCTAAGCTCCTTGGTTTTCCAGATCTGCTTGAGGGTTTTTAACATAAAATGGTGTCTTTCAAACTGCCGGATTTTCTCGTCGTCCCCGCACCCAAACGATGATGGACGGCTGGAGTATGGCGGGAAAAGCGAGAGAAGGGGCAGAAGGGGCAGAAGAAAACCTTTTCCCGCTTCTCCCGCTTCCGCCCCTTATCCCGCTGATATGAAATTCTACCACCTTCCGGCGATATCCACTATTTGACCTCGCCCCCAGCTTCCTCGATCGCCTTCTTGGCGCTGCCGGTGACCGCGCAACCAGCGACCGAAAGCTTCTTCTTCAGCTTGAAAGCGGCGTTCCCGAGGATTTTCACATTGCCCTTCGCCGAGGCGATCATCCCCTTCTGCGCCAGCGTCTTGGGGCTGATGACGTCTCCGGAACCAAATTCGCCGGCGACAGCCTCCAAATTGACCGTGGTCATCTTCGGCTTGTCGCTCTTGAATCCGCGCAGTTTCGGCGTCGACAACATGACCGTGCGGAAACCGCGCAGTTTCCTGCGATTCCTGCCACCGGTCCTGGCCGCCTGACCCTTGGTGCCGCGGCCGGCGGTCGTGCCTTTACCGGACGCGTTACCCCTGCCGACGCGCTTGAACTTCCTCTTCGCGCCGCCGGCCGGTTTCAGATTGTGCATCGCAATCGCCATATTCGTATACCTTACTTGACCGCTTCCTGTTCCTTGCTTCCCGCTTCTCGCCTTGCGAGCGGCTTCTTCAGCTCGCTCAAAGCCTTGATGGCCGCCTTCGCATTGTTGATCTTGTTGTTCGAGCCGAGGATCTTCGCGACCACGTTCGGCACGCCGGCGAACTCGAGCACGACGCGCACCGCGCCGCCCGCCTTGATTCCGGTACCGCGAGGAGCCGGCTTGATGAGCACGTCGGCCGCCGCGAATTTGCGCCTGATCTCGTGCGGGACCGTCTCTTCGGCGATCGGCACGGTGATCATCTTCTTCTTCGCCTGGTTGGTGGCCTTGGTAACGCTCTGCTGCACGTCAGCTCCCTTGGCGACGCCGTAACCGACGCGCCCCTTGCGGTCGCCAATGATGACGCACGCGCGGAACCGCATGCGCTTGCCGCCCTTGGTAACGCGAGTGACGCGCGCCAGGTCGAGGATCCTAGAATCGAACTCCTTCTTCTCCTCCGGCCTGCTTTCACGCGGACCGCGGCCTCTCGGACCCCTCGATCCTCTCGGACCCCTCTGATCCCTGTCCTGCACGCCACCCGGCCGGACGACGGATCCGTCCGGACCCATGCCGCTTCCAGTTTTCTGCTGCTTCTCCATAGTATGCATCGTTAGAACTCCAGGCCGTTCTCGCGCGCCCCATCCGCGAACGCCGCGACTCTGCCCTTGTATGCGAATCCGCCGCGGTCGAACACCACCGCAGTCACTCCGGCGGCCTTGGCCCTCTCGGCCAGGAGCTTGCCCAGCTCGTACGCCATCGCCGTCTTCCCCTTGCGGCCGTCGCCCTTCTCGAGCTTCTTCGCTGCCTTGGCGTCCAGATCGTGTCCGCTGACCGCTGCCAACGTCTTTCCGGTGTCGTCATTGATGACTTGGCCGTAAATGTCCTTCAGGCTCCGGTAGACGCACAGCCTCGGACGCGCAGCGGTGCCAGAAACCCTGGCCCGTACGCGGTGATGGCGCTTGGTCCTGGATTCCTTTTTCTGTCTTGCGTTGATGTCTGCCATATTTCTTGTTGAGCTGTCGGCTGTCGGGCGGTCCGGCTTCCGTTTGGGAGCGCTGACGACCTGACGGCTCCGAGCTTAACGACTGTTATTCTATGCTCCCGCCTTACCTGCCTTGCCCGCTTTGCGGACGATGACCTCATCCGCGTACTTGATACCCTTGCCCTTGTAGGGCTCCGGCTTCCTGACGCGGCGGATCCTGGCAGCCGTCTCACCGACGAGCTGCTTGTCGATGCCGCTCACCGTGATGACGTTCTTCTCGACGGTCATTTCAATGCCTTCCGGAATGGGGAAATCGACCTCATGGGAAAAACCGACGTCCAGCTTCAGCACCTTGCCCTGCACGGACACCTTGAAACCGATGCCGTTGACCTCGAGCTTCTTCTGGAAACCCTCGCTGACGCCCTTGACCATGTTGCTGATGAGGCGCACGAACAGACCCCACAATGCGCGATCGGCGACATCGTTCTCGTCTTTGACGGAAACTCTGACTTCGCCGTCCGCGACGGTCACGGTGACATTCGGATGGATCGCGAGATCCAGCGAGCCCTTCTTACCCTTGACGGTCACCTTACCGCCGTCGACCTTCACTTCGACTCCTGACGGTATCACGACTGGTTTTTTGCCGACTCTGGACATATGCTGTTCCTTTCATTCGTCCCGATTAGAACACTTCGCACAGGACCTCGCCACCGAGCTTGCGCTTCCGGGCTTCCTTGTTGGTCATCACGCCCTGTGACGTCGACACGATGGCGATGCCGCGACCGGAACGGACGCGCGGCAACTCCTTGTAGCCGGAGTAGGAACGCCGGCCCGGCTTAGATACCCGCGTGATGGTCGATATCGACGAACTGCCGTCCTCGTACTTCAGGACGATCTTGATCTCGCCGTGGCCGGTATCGATCTTGTCGATCGCGGATACGAAACCTTCCTGCGCGAGAATCTTCGCGATGGCGAACTTGATGTTGGAATACGGTATGCGCACCTCTCCCTTCCTCACCATGTACGCGTTCCGTATCCTCGTTAACATGTCGGAAATTGGATCTGTTATCATACGCTGTCTCTGATGGTCCTTTCGCTGACCCGCGTCCGCTGCCACTCGGCGGAAGACGGCGATCTGCGACGGTTACCGATCACTTTTCTTACCAAGATGACTTCCTCAAGCCGGGAATCTCGCCGGCGCGAGCCATCTCGCGGAAGCAGATGCGGCAAAGTTCGAAATCCCTCATGTAGCCGTGGCGTCTGCCGCACTTCCAGCAGCGATTTACGGCTCTCGTCGAATACTTTGGCTTCCTCTTGGATTTTGCGATTTGCGCTTGTGTAGCCATAACGTGTTGCTGATTGCCTAGGCGGTCCTGAACGGGAAACCGGCCGCTTTCATGAGAGCCAATCCCTTGGCGCGGTCACCGGCATCGGTCACGATAGTGATCTCGAGCCCGTGCGTGACATCGGCCTCTTCCGGGGTTATCTCCGGGAAAGCGGTGAACTCGCGGAACCCGATGGACAGGTTACCATGTCCGTCGACGGACTTCTCGGGCAAACCGCGGAAGTCGCGCACGCGCGGCAGCGTCAGGTTGATGAGCTTGTCGACGAAGTCATACATCCGGCGGCCGCGCATCGTCACCATCATGCCGACGACGTTGCCTTCGCGGATCTTGAAGTTCGCGATGGATTTCCTGGCGAGCGTCTTGACCGGCTTCTGACCGCTGATCTTGATGAGCGTGCGCTCGGCGGCGTCGTTGAACTTCGGGTCCTTGACGCCATGCTTCAATCCGACGTTGATGACCGCCTTGACGAACTTCGGCACGGCGTGGCGGTTCTTCACCCCCAGCTCCTTCATGAGCGCCGGCACGAGTTCCTTCTCGTAATTTTTTTGCATCCTAGGTTTGTCCATATGCTCACTCGATTGCCTCCTTGCATTTCTTGCAGGACCGGACCTTCCTGGTCTTACCCGCCTCGGAGAGCTCCAGCACTCCGACGCGCGTCGGCTTGGCGCACTTCGGGCAGATCAACAGCACGTTGGTGACGTTGAGCGGCGAGGAGTATTCCAGCTTCTGTCCTTTATCTCCCTGCTTCCTGACCTTGAGGTGTTTGTAGGTGACGTTCGCGCCCTCGACGACGACACGGCCGAGTTCCGGGAAAGCCTGGAGTACCTTGCCTTCCTTGCCACGGTCCTTGCCGGCGATGACCTTCACCTTATCGCCTTTCCTGATCCTCATATTCATATGCCTGCCGGTTACACGACCTCCGGGGCCAGCGAGATTATCTTGGCGAAGCCCATAGCGCGAAGCTCGCGGGCGATCGGACCGAAGATGCGGGTGGCCTTAGGCTCCTTGTTCTTCTTGTCGATGATGACCGCGGCGTTCTCGTCGAACCGGATGTACGAACCGTCCGTCCGGCGCGTCTCCTTGCGCGTGCGGACGATGACGGCGTGGACGATCTGGCTCTTCTTGACGTTGCTGTGCGGTACGGCGACCTTAACCACACAGGTGACGATGTCACCTATGACTGCGTATCTTTTGCGGTATCCGCCGAGCACCCGGATCACCTGAAGCTTCTTTGCGCCCGAGTTATCGGCGACCGCCAACATTGAACGATGCTGAACCATACCTTACGTGCTAACCTTTTCGATCACCCGCCACCTCTTGTCTTTCGACAACGGGCGGGTTTCCACGAAGCGCACGAGATCGCCGACCTTGCACTCCCCCTTCTCGTCGTGCACCTTGAAACGATTCGACTGCCTGTAGGTCTTCTTGTACTTGGGATGGACCTTCATCCGGTCGACCCGGACCACGACCGTCTTGGCCATGCGATCCGAAACGACCACTCCCCTGAAGACCCGCTTATCCGTTTTCTTGTTCTCTGCCATAGGATTGTCGGCTTACGCTTCGACCGCACCCGCGCTCTGCGGCGCGGCGGCGAGCGCCCGTTCTTTCTTGAGCGTCATGATGCGGGCAATGTCCGTCCTGACGTCGCGGACCTCGTGGACGCGCTTGAGCCTCCTGCCGGCGATCGCGAACTTCTGATCCTGCAGCTTGCTCCTCAGCTCAGCCAGCATCCTGTCGAGCTCGATGTCGGACTTTTCCCGGAGTTCCTTTATCTTCATATGACTGCCGTTACGACTTGACGATGAACTTGCAGCGCATCGGGAGCTTGTGGGCCGCCAGACGCAGCGCCTCGCGTGCCACTTCCTCCGTCGTGCCGTCCATCTCGAACACTACTGTCCCCGGGCGGACCACGGCGACATAATAGTCGACCGCTCCCTTGCCTCCGCCCATCGTGTTCTCGTTGCCGTGAAAAGTGATGGGCTTGTCCGGGAAGATGCGGATCCAGACCTTGCCGCCCCTCTTCATGTGCCTGGTCATGGCACGGCGGGCGGCCTCGATCTGCCTCGACGTCACCCAGGCGCCGTCCTGCGCCTTCAGTCCGAACATGCCGAAGCTGACGTTAAGCTTGGTCGTGGCCTTCCTGATATTCAGGCCGCGTCCCTTGTGCATCTTCCTGTATTTGACCTTCTTCGGTATCAACATATGCGTTCGCGTCAGGCTTTGCCCCTGGAAACGACCTCGCCGAGCCTCGTCCTCTCCGCACCGGCCTTGTCGTCGCCGAAGACCTCACCGCGGTAGATCCAGACCTTGATGCCGATGGCACCGTAGATGGTCCGAGCGAAACCGTTCGCGTAATCGATGTCGGCGCGCAGGTTCTGCAGCGGAATACTGCCCCATGAAAGCTTCTCCACGCGGGCGATCTCGGCGCCGTTTAGCCTGCCCGAAATCACCAGTTTGACGCCCTTGGCGCCGGCTTTCTGGACGCGGTCGATGTGCATCTTCAGCACGCGGCGGAAGCGCACGCGCTTCTCAATGTCGACGATCATCGATTGCAATATGATGTTCGCCGACAGCGACGGCTTGGTGACCTCGATGATGTTGAGGTTGAAGTTCAGCTTCTCGTCCGTCTGGCCGACGATCTTCTTCAGCTGCTTCTTCAGATCCTCGACGCCAGCGCCGCCGCGGCCGATGATCATGCCGGGTTTGGCCGAGTGCACGGTCACGGTGATGGCGCGCGCGGTCCTCTCGATGTCGACCCTGTCGACCGCGGCGTCCTTAAGCTTCTTCGCGAGGAATTCCCTGATGTGCGCATCGCCGCGCAGAAGTCCCGGCAGGGTGCGCCTGGAGCCGAACCACTTCGAACTCCAACCATAGATGACCCCGGTCCGGAATATCCTTGGATGTACTTTCCGTCCCATATTACGATGCGCTTTCTTTCTTCTTAGCGTCGGCTTTGGTCGAAGGCTTCTTCTTCGCTGCGGCCTTCTTGGCGGTCTTCTTCTCGACAGCCTTCGGCTCCTCACCCGCCTTCTTGACGATCGCCGCCTTCACCGCCTTGGGCGCGCCTTCTTTCATGCGCTCATCCAGGATGACGGTGATGTGCGACGTGCGCTTCCTGATGGGGGTGGCGCGGCCGAACGCCCTCGGCGTCCAGCGATGCAGGACCGGACCGCCGTCGACCATGATGGTCTTCACGAACAGCGTTTCCGGAGCGAGCTTGAAATTGTGTTCCGCGTTCGCCCGGGCGGACTGGATGACCTTAAGCACGGGCCGTGACGCGGCCTTGCTGGCGAACTTCAGCTGCGCCTCCGCGCGGTCGACGTCCATGCCGCGGACCAAATCCGCGACCAGACGCACCTTCCTCGGAGACATCCTGATGAACCTGGCTATAGCTTTGACTTCCATAGGCGTCATTTCTTCGGCGCAGCCGTCGCCGCCTTAGTCGCGGTGCGGTCCGCCTCGGCGCGCTTGATCTCAAGCTCCTTCTGCATCTTGCCGCCGTGCCTGACGAACTTCCTGGTCGTCGCGAACTCGCCGAGCTTGTGCCCGACCATGTTCTCGATGACCTTGACCGGGACGTGCTGCCTGCCGTTGTGCACCCCGATGACATGTCCGACCATGTCCGGAGTGACGTGCGACCAGCGCGACCACGTCTTCACGACCGTCCGCCCTCTCTGGTCGGGCGACAGCGCGATGAGCCTCTTCACGAGCTTCTCATCGACTATTGGTCCTTTCTTTAGACTGCGTGCCATATTGCTGGTGTCTTACTTCCTCCGCTTGCGGCGGGCGACGATGAACTTATTCGACGCCTTCTTCGCCTTCCTCGTCTTCACGCCGAGAGCCGGACGGCCCCACGGTGTCTTCGGATGCTTGAGACCGATCGGGTGACGGCCCTCGCCGCCGCCGTGCGGGTGATCGATCGGGTTCATCGCCTTGCCGCGGACGGTCGGACGGAAACCGCGATGACGCGTCCTGCCGGCCTTGCCCCAGCGGATGAGGCGGTAGTCCGGATTGCTGATCTGGCCGATGGTGGCCATGCTTTCCTTGGGGAAAAGGCGGACCTCGCCGGAAGGCAGCTTGATCTGCGCGAACTTGCCCTCAAGCGCCATGTATTGCGCCGAGAGACCGGCGCCGCGGACGATCTGTGCGCCCTTGCCGGGCACGATCTCAAGACTGTGCACCGTGATGCCGACCGGAATCTGTTCAAGCGGCATACGGTTGCCCGGCTTGATCTCGACGCGCTTCTTCGAAACGATGATCTCCTCGCCGACCTTCACTCCTTGCGTCGCGACTATGTACCGCTTCTCGCCGTCGGCAAAGTGCAACAGCGCCAGCCGGGCTCCGCGAGTCGGATCGTACTCTATCGCCGCGACCTTGGCCGGGATGTCGAGTTTGTCCTGCTTGAAATCGATGACACGGACGAAACGCCTGGCGCCGCCTCCACGGTGCCGTACGGTCAACCTGCCCTGCGCGTTCCTGCCGCCAGTGCTCTTACGGAAGACCTTAAGCTTCTTCTCCGGTTCCTTCTTGGTGATATCGGAGAAGGCGTCGACGCTCGAGATGCGCCGTCCGGCCGTCGTCGGTTTGTATTTCCTGATTGGCATATCTTCCTGGTCTACTCGGCGAGGCTGATGCTGTCGCCTTCCTTCAGGGTAACGATCGCCTTTCTCGTGGCCTTCCTGCGTCCCTGATGCCGGCCGAACCTGACCTGCTTGCCCTTGGCGTTCATGACGCTGACGGAAACCGGGCTGACGCCGTAGAGCGTTCTGATGGCGCGCGCGATCTCAATCTTGTTCGATCCCCTGGCTACGTAAAAAGTGTACTTGCCGTGCATCTGCTGCCGGTCGCTCTTCTCAGTCGAAACCGGACGGCTGATGATGCTGTAAGCGAAAGACGCCTCGGGCCGACTCTCCTTCTTGCCGATGCCTTTGACTTCTTTCTTCTCCTCGGCCTTCGACGGCTCCGCGGCCTTCTTGGCTTCCTTCTTCGGGGCTTTCTTCACGGCCTTCTTCTCTTCCTGCTTCTGCCCCTTCTCTCCCTTTTTCGAAATTTTATCCAGTATTCCCATATCCCTGTCGTTACGCCTTCTTCCCCTTCCCGGATCCGCGCGAAGTCTTCGACTTGGCCTTACTCGGGGTCTTCGACTTGGTCTTGCTCGGAGTCTTCTTCTCGGCCTTGATCGGAGCGCCGTTATCGCCCTTGGCTTCCGTAGCGAACCGCTCCTCGATCCTCTCCGCCGCCTCCGGAGTCATCAACAGATACTCAGCGTAGATGACGTCCATCAGACCCAAATCACCGGCGTTCCTCAAGGTAATGCCGGGGACGTTGCCGGTACTGCGCCGGAGCATCCCGTCGGTCTCCTTGGAAACGACGGTGACTTTCTTGCCGCCGATCGGCAGTTTGGACATGAGGCCGATGAATTCCTTCGTCTTGCCTTCGGCAACGCCGTACGACTCCACGAGGACGAGTCTCTCGTCCGCGACCTTGTCGGAAAGCGTCATCGCCATGGCCTGCTGCTTGACCTTGCGGTTGATCTTCTTCGAATAATCCCTGATGTTGCGCGGCCCGAACGTGATACCGCCACCGACCCAGATCGGCGAGCGGCTCGAGCCGTGCCTGGCGCGACCGGTTCCCTTCTGCTTCCACGGCTTCTTGCCTCCACCGCTGACTTCACCGCGGGTCTTGGTGTGGGCCAGCGGCTTGCGGGCGCTCGCCATGATACCGATCACCACTTCATGCACGACCTCCGGCTTGATGGAGACGCCGAAAACGTCGTCGCGGAGCTTCTTGTCCCCGACCACCTTGCCGTCCGAATTGTATATCTTGACCTTCGGCATATTCGTATCAGTTCCAAGACTGTCTCTTATCGAGGCCGCCCGAGACCAGCACGACCGAACCGCGCGCTCCGGGCACGGCGCCCTTCACGGCTATCACGCCGTTCTTGGCGTCGATCTCCATGATCTCCAGGTTCTTGACCGTGACTTTGTCGCCGCCCATGCGGCCGCCCATCTTCATACCCTTGAACACGCGCTGGATGCCGCCGGAACCGATGGAACCAGGCATGCGCAGGTTATCCTTGTGGCCGTGTGTCGCGGGACCTCCGGCAAAATGATGTCTCCTGACTACGCCCTGGAATCCCTTGCCCTTGCTCATCCCCGTGACCTGGACGAACTCGCCCAGGGTGAACTGGCCCACTTCGATGGTGTCTCCGACCTTGAGATCGGTGACGCCTTCGACGCGGAACTCCTTGAGCACGCGACTCTTGGCGCCGCTCGCCTTGAGGTGGCCCTTGAGCGGCCTGGACGGATTCTTGCCTTCCCCAAAACCGAGCTGGATGGCGTCATAACCGTCCTTCTCCGCGGTCTTGACCTGCGTCACGACGCACGGACCAGCCTGAAGCAAAGTGACCGGAACGACGGTGCCGTCTTCCCGGAATCTTTGCGTCATGTCCAACTTCTTCGCGATGATTTGCTTCATATCTGCGTGATGTAGCATGGGTCGACGTCCCATGGCATCTCTGTTACGTCCGCCTTCTTAAGGCGCGCTTACGCGTTTGCCTGGAGAGGGCCGAATAAATGAAAAGCCGGAAGCCCCTTTCTTCGCCGAATGGGCATCCAGCCACTGTCCGTCCGATATCGTGAGCCGGACGGCTGAACATTCCAAGACTGAAATGCTCGGTCGTCCGTCCAAGGAGGCCTCCGGACCATCATGGCCGGCGAACCCCTTACGAATCGGCGTAACTTTGGCTAATTTTCGATTGATTATCGAAGGCTCGTGTTCTCCGTGCCTGCCGGGGGATGGCGGAGGTTTTCTCCGGGACAGATGTCCCGCGAGATCTTTCTCCGCCTCTCCCGACAGACTCTTGGTTGTTTGGAACTGATGCGGTCTCTACCGCTTCCTCTACATCTTGATTTCGACGTCTACGCCAGCAGGAAGATTCAGGTTCGTCAGCGCTTCCACGGTCTTAGGCGTCGGATCGTACAGATCGACCAGCCGCTTGTGCACTCTCATCTCATACTGATCGCGAGCGTCCTTGTGCACGAACGTCGACTTGTTGACCGTGTACTTCCGCCTCTCGGTCGGCAAAGGGACTGGGCCTCTTACGACAGCTCCGGTCCTCTCCGCCGTTTCGATGATGGTCCGCGTGGACTGGTCGATGATCTTGTGATCGTAAGCCCGGATCCTGATGCGGATCCTCTGCCTCGCCACATCATCGGCCTTCTTCATTTTCTTCTCTGCTTCCATCGCCGTAGAGATTAGGGGTAAAGACCTCTTCCGTCAAGAGTAGGTTACTTCAGGATCTTGGTCACCGCTCCGGCGCCGACGGTCTTGCCGCCCTCGCGGATGGCGAACCTCATCTTCTCTTCGAGCGCGATCGGCGCGATGAGCTTGATGGTCAGGTTGATGGTGTCGCCAGGCATGACCATTTCGGTGCCCGCCGGCAACTCAACCTCGCCAGTGACGTCGGTCGTCCGGATGTAGAACTGCGGCTTGTAGCCCTTGAAGAACGGCTTGTGGCGTCCGCCCTCTTCCTTGGTCAGGGCGTAGACCTGCGCCTCGAACTCGGTGTGCGGCTTCACGCTGCCCGGCTTCGCGAGCACCATGCCGCGCTCGACCTCGTCCTTCTTGGTACCGCGGAGCAGGATTCCCGCGTTGTCTCCGGCGCGTCCCTCGTCAAGCTGCTTGTTGAACATCTCGATACCGGTGACCACGGTCTTGCGGGTCTCGCCGAGGCCGACGATCTCGACCTCCTCGTTGATCTTGACCATGCCGCGCTCAATGCGGCCGGTGACGACCGTACCGCGGCCCTCAATGCTGAATACGTCCTCGATAGGCATCAAGTACGGCTTGTCCACCTCGCGGACAGGCTCCGGGATGTACTCGTCCAGCTTCTTCAACAGCTCATGGATCGGCTTGGAGTCGTCGCCGGTCGGGTTCTCGAGCGCCTTGAGCGCCGAACCGCGGATCACCGGGGTCTCGCTGCCAGGGAATTCGTACTTGGTCAGGAGCTCACGCACCTCCTCTTCGACGAGGTCGATGAGCTCGGGGTCCTCCACCTGGTCAACCTTGTTCAGGAAAACGACGACATAGGGTACACCGACCTGACGGGCGAGCAGGATGTGCTCGCGGGTCTGCGGCATGGGTCCGTCGGCCGCCGAGACGACCAGGATGGCGCCGTCCATCTGCGCGGCACCGGTAATCATGTTCTTGACGTAGTCGGCGTGTCCGGGACAGTCGACGTGCGCGTAGTGGCGCTTGTCGGTCTCGTACTCGCAGTGCGCCGTGGCGATGGTGATGCCGCGGGCCTTGGACTCCGGAGCCTTGTCGAGGTCATCGACGCTCTTGTCCTGCGCTACGCCGCCGGTGGCTTTCAAAGCCTGAAGAATCGCGGCGGTCAGCGTGGTCTTTCCGTGGTCAACGTGACCGATCGTGCCGACGTTGACGTGCGGCTTGCTGCGATCGAATTTCTCTGCCATATGTATCGGTTAATTAGTGTTCCGCGGAACGCGCTCCCCTATTATGGGACCGTCCCCGGCGTTTCTTTATATATGTAATAGTATCCTCTTTGGGATGGGCATTTCCTGCGGCATCGGCCGCGCGGAAAAGCACATCGGAGTATACACCAGTACCGGAAACTTTGGCAAGTCTTAAGTCTATACCCCTATTCGATCGGCTCGAGATAGAACCTCTCCTCGTCCTCAAGCTGATTCGCGGCCGCCGGAGCGGGTTGAACAGCCTGATGGTTCGCGGAGTCTTTCATGCTCCCGGAAGGCGCGCTTTCCATCTCTGGCACAGCCGGTTGACGGACCTGACCCACGGTCTTCCAGTTGCCGATTTCGCGCTTTATCTTAGCGTCATTGTTGGCGGGAGTCAAGTCCTTCAGCCCAGCCGTCGGAAGGTTGGAAGGTGGAGCCGAAACGACATCCGGCGCAGGGCTGGAAGTTGGAAGCTGGGAGCTGGGAGTCTTTGGCTCCGTCCTGATGGCGCGGATCTGCTGAACAACGTCCGTCTCCGGCATGATCGGCTCCGGCGAGAAAAGCTGCCGCAGCGGGAGCTCGGCGGTCGCGGACTCCGCCTGATATTCCTTCGAGGCGGTACCCATCAATTCCTCGTATGCATCCAGGTCCATGATGACGACGGCCTTGCCGCTCTCCATGTCATCGGGGATGACGACGCGATCTCCGGTCTTCCTGACCAGATCGATGAGTCTGGCTATGAGTTTGGTGTCCATAATCGAAGTGGTTACTGGTGCCAGTTTAAGCGTTTTTTGGGGAAAGTCAAGGGCGATTGGAGCCGAAAGCTTAAAGCTGAAAGCTGAAAGCAGAGAGCCGGTCAGCTTTCTGCTTTTGGCTTTATGCTTTCAGCTATCGAGATAAAAAAATCCGCCCCATCGAGGGCGGTCGTGGACGTCACTCCTTGTCGTCGGAATCGGACGGTGGCGAAGCGGGCTGGGGCGCGTAATGGCCTTCGCGTATCTTGCCGAGCGCGCCGTCGATTGCGCTTCGGTCGCTGATCAACTTCACGGCATTCTGCCCCATCACCGCGCGCCACTGCTCCACCTGACGCTTGGCGTGCTGATGCTTGGTCAGAGTTTCCCTGGGACTGTCGCTGTTGCGGGGCAGGTACTTCTGCTTGTCCGGAGCGATGCCGTCCTTCCGGGCAGAAGTATCGTAACCGTCCTGACGCCTGCGAAGCCAGAGTCTCACCAAGATGACCGCAATGCCGGAGAACAGCAGCCCGATGCCGAATCCGATGCCCAAAGAACCATAGGCGATTACCATTCCATGCCTCCCGGTCCAAAAGCCGGCTGCAATCTAACACGCGGGGGCGGAGAAGGTCAAAAGTGGGACGGGAAACGTGAGACACAAGACACAAGACTCAAGGCGCAAGAACTTGAGTCTTGAGTCTTGCGTCTTGAGTCTCACAAAATAAAACCGCCCCATCCTTCCCGTTCTTTGGGTCGGATGGAGCGATTTTTCGCCTGAATCAGCCTTATTTCGCCTTGATGGCCTCGGCGACGCTCGCCGGGACTTCGGTGTAATTGCTGAACTCCATCGTGTACGACGCGCGGCCCTGGGTCATCGAGCGCAGGGACGTGGCGTAGCCGAACATCTCGGCAAGCGGGACCATGGCGTCGATGATCTTCGAGTTGCCACGATCGCGCATCTCCTTGATCTGTCCGCGCTTCGACGACAGGTCGCCGATGACGTCGCCCATGAAGTCCTCCGGAGTGATGACTTCGACCTTCATGAGAGGCTCCAGGATGATCGGCTTGGCGCGTTTGCAGCCCTCCTGGAACGCCATCGAAGCGGCGATCTTGAACGCGACCTCGCTCGAGTCGACATCGTGATACGTGCCGTCGTAGAGAGTCACGCCGATGTCCACCAACGGATAGCCGGCGATGATGCCGCGGTCCATCGCCTCGCGACAGCCCTTCTCCACCGCCGGGATGTATTCGCGCGGGATGACTCCGCCCTTGATGGCGTCGGTGAACTGGAACCCGCTGCCGGGCTCAAGTGCTTTGACGCGCAGGTAGCAGTGGCCGTACTGGCCGCGACCGCCGGACTGCTTGATGTACTTGCCTTCGGCCTCGGCCTCGCCCTTGATGGTCTCGCGGTACGCGACCTGGGGATTGCCGACGTTCGCCTCCACCTTGAACTCGCGGCGGAGCCTGTCGACGATGATGTCGAGGTGCAGCTCGCCCATGCCGGAGATGATCGTCTGGAGCGTCTCCTCGTCGGTCCTGACGCGGAACGTCGGGTCCTCTTCGGCGAGCTTCAGAAGCGCCATGGTCAGCTTCTCCTGGTCCACCTTGGTCTTCGGCTCGACGGCGAGCGAGATGACCGGCTCGGGGAAGGTCATCTTCTCGAGTATGATCGGATTCTTCTCCTCACAGAGCGTGTCGCCGGTGAAGGTCTTCTTGAAACCGACCACGGCGGCGATGTCGCCAGCCATGATCTCATCCACGTCCTCACGCGAATTGGCGTGCATACGGACGATGCGTCCGACGCGCTCCTTCTCTCCGGTGGTCATGTTCAGCACGTACGTGCCGGCCCTGATCACGCCGGAATAGACGCGGAAGAAGCAGAGTTTGCCGATGAACGGGTCGACCGCGACCTTGAAGGCGAGCACCGCCAGAGGTTCGTTATCGTCGGTCTTGCGCTCCAGGATCTTCGTCGGGTCGTCCGGGTCCGTGCCCGTGACCGGCGGCACGTCCAGAGGGGACGGCATGTAGTCGTTGACCGCGTCGAGCATCATCTGGATGCCCTTGTTCTTGAGCGCCGTGCCGCAGAGCACCGGGACGATGTCGAGATTGATCACGGCCTTGCGCATCACGCGCTTCAGGTCTTCGATCGGAATCTGCTCTCCGGCCAGGTACTTCTCCATCAGCGCCTCGTCGTTCTCGACAATCGCCTCGACGAGCTTGCCGCGCCACTCCTCGGCTTTCGCCTTCATGTCGGCCGGGACATCGGTCTCCTCGACCTCCTTGCCCATCTCGTCCTTGAATATGAAAGCGCGCATCTTCAGCAGGTCGATGATGCCGACGAAATCGGACTCCGTACCGATCGGCAGCTGCAACGGATGCGCGTTCGGGGTCAACCGCTCGTGGATGGTCTTCAGGTCGTAATAGAAGTCGGCGCCGGTGCGGTCGAGCTTGTTGATGAAGCACATGCGCGGCACGCGGAACTCGTCGGCGTAGTGCCAGTTGGTCTCGGACTGCGGCTCGACTCCGGCGACGCCGTCGAAGATGACGACCGCGCCGTCGAGGACGCGCAACGAGCGCTTCACCTCGACCGTGAAGTCGATGTGTCCGGGAGTGTCGATGATGTTGAGCTGGTGATCCTTCCAGAAAGCGGTCGTCGCGGCGGAAGTGATGGTGATGCCGCGCTCGCGCTCCTGCTCCATCCAGTCCATCGTGGCCGCGCCCTCGTGCACTTCTCCGATCTTGTGCTTCTTGCCGGTGTAGAAGAGGATGCGCTCGGAAACCGTGGTCTTGCCGGCGTCGATGTGGGCGATGATCCCGATGTTACGGATCATCTCCAATGGTGCTAGTCTTGGCATAAATGTGATGTCTAAATAAGCGGTGGCGTGGACAGGTCGCTCCTCGGGCTTAGCCCTCGTCGGACCAGTCCCCGCATCTCCACTAGCGAGCGAAGTGAGCGAACGCCCGGTTGGCCTCGGCCATGCGGTGGACGTCGTTGCGCTTCTTCACGGCATCACCCTCGCCTTCAGCGGCGGCCAGAAGCTCGCCGGCGAGCTTGTCGGACATCGGCCGGCCCTTCTTCGCCGAAGCCGCGCCGATGAGCCAGCGGAAACCGAGCGAGTAGCGGCGGTCGCCGCGCACCTGGATCGGAATCTGGTAGTTGGCGCCTCCGACGCGCTTGGATTTGACCTCCACGGTCGGCATGACGTTCTTGAGCGCCCGGTCGAACAGCTCGAGCGGGTCCTGCTTGGACTTCTCGCCCATGATGTCGAACGCGCGGTAGACGACCTTCTGCGCCACGGCCTTCTTGCCGTCCTCCATGATGTAGTTGATGAACCTGGCTACGACCTCATTCCGGTATTTCGGGTCCGGAGTGATGACACGCCTTGTCGCTTTTTTGCCTCTCATAGGTTTGCCGGATCAAGACGCTTAAGCTGACGCCTTCTTAGGTCTCTTGGCGCCGTAAATCGAGCGGCTGCGCCTCCTGTCGGATACGCCCTGCGAGTCGTAGACTCCGCGGACGATGTGATAGCGCACGCCCGGCAGGTCCTTCACCCTGCCGCCGCGGAGCATGACGATGGAGTGCTCCTGGAGGTTGTGCCCGATGCCCGGGATGTAAGCGGTGACCTCCTGTCCGTTCGACAGGCGGACGCGGGCGATCTTCCGGAGCGCCGAGTTCGGCTTCTTCGGAGTCATGGTCGTGACCTTGACGCAGACGCCGCGCTTGAACGGCGAACCCTTCGGCAGATCGGTGTTCTGCCTGTGCAGGGTGTCGCGCGTGAACTGCAAAGCCGGAGTCTTGGACTTCGACTTGGTTGATTTACGTCCTTTGCGGACGAGCTGACTCATTGTCGGCATAAACAAAAATTCGTCTGACCGAACGGCGCTATCCTTCCCGGGCCGGCCTTATTTCGGCCATTTTCCCGGTACTGCACCGTCGGCTGCCGCCTCAAACCTGTTCGCCAGGCTCTTCGCGGACTGATGTTTGTTAAGCGTGTTGAGAGGTTAACACGCGGACCTGATGACGTCAAGCCGTCAGAGTCCTCCGAGACGAAAGACCGCGTTGATCGCCGCGTTGAACAACGCACTCAAGATATGCAGGTTCAGGAAATAATCGGCGAAGATGACGAGCATGATCACGAGCGGTCCGCGCGTCTCCAGCCAGATGAGCGTACCGCGATATTTGGGGGCGGTCAGCAGCGCGTGCAAAAGTTTCGAACCGTCGAGCGGCGGGACCGGGATGAAGTTGAAGATGCCCAGCACCACGTTGACCATCACGAGGAGCGTCAGGAACAACACCAGCAGGTTCGTCGGCGAAAGCGCCAGGAAGGCGATGACGAGCCGAAGCAGCGCCAGATAGACGCCGGCCATAACGAAGTTCGAGACTGGACCGGCGAGCGCAACCAGCACCGGACCCCATTTGCCGTATTTGAGATTGTACGGGTTGAACGGCACGGGCTTGGCCCAGCCGATCACCGGGAAACCCGAAAGCGCGCCGATGAGCGGAATCAACAAGGTGCCAATCGGGTCGATATGCGCGATGGGATTCAGCGTCAGCCGGCCGGAGCGCTGCGCCGTGCGGTCGCCGAGAATATAACTGACCAGCGCGTGACAGTACTCATGCGTCGTGAGCGAGATGAGCAGCGCGGCAAGCGCCACCAGGACAAAGACGATGTTCACGTGATTGACGGTTATCGGACAATACACGGAAAGTGTGCCAGTTTTCGGGAGTTCGGTCGAGGGAGCAAAAGAAGCGGGAACCGCTCGGTATCGGCCTCGCTTAGCGGGGTCGCTCCCTGCGGGAGCTGGCGGGGACCGGCCGGCATTCGCCGGCCTAGCGGGGAAAGACTTTCTAGCCCCGCTCTCCCGCTTTTGCCCCTTCTGCTCCCTGCACCAGTCGCTCCGCTCCGATGCAGGGCAGGCCTTCTGCACCTCTCACCGTTAGACTTTCCGCAGTCTTGCTAAAAATATCGGGTCGTGTTATTCTGCGTTCGCTAATGCGAATATCTATTTGATGTATATGGCCCGTAGATGCGACCTGTGCGGCCGCGGCTCGAATCGCGCCGTGAACCGCAGCCACTCGAACGTCGCCACCAAGCGCGAGCAGCACGCCAATCTGCAGAAGAAGACCGTAGCCGGCGTCAAAGCCAAGCTCTGCACCAAGTGCCTGAAGACCCTCGCCAAGAGGGGGAAAGAAGCGCTGGCGAAGTAAGAATCCAAAAACCGCCAACGGCGGTTTTTTGGTTCTCTTAGGCGTTCGGGGTGAAGTAGTTGCAATGGCCGTCCGGACTCACTTCGCCGTACTCCTCTATCGCCTGATCGAACGTCTTGTCCGGCGGGACGCAGGCGTTGCGGCCGCTATGACTCTGATAATTGCGGCATTTGCGGCACTGTGTCTCCTTATCAGACCAGCCGCTCTGATAGTTCACTTCATCCGACATATTCTCGGTTTACGCGCGTTAATCCCGCGCTATCTTATCCAAGAATTCTCCCACGACATCGACCTTTAGAAGATTGAATCCCTTGTCGTCTTTCCTTTTCACGATGATGAGCCGATCGCCCTTCTCTATCCCGCAGCAGCGGCGCAACTCTACCGGTATGGCTATCTGCCCCTTATCCGTGACCGTGACGGTCCCGAAATAGCTGGTTTTGCGCTTGCATGTGCCCATATGCATTGATATAAGATATTTCTTACTTATCTTACTACGCCTAATCCGCCCTGTCAAGCGGACGAAAAGACAGCGGTTTCCCGCTGTCTTTCCCATGGTCGGGCTGGAGAGAACTCACTGCTCGCGACGCCCTGCACCATAACGGTGCAGGGCTGCTGCGCTTGCGGGAACCTTCGGGTTCCCGCACACGCCCTCCTCCGCAAGCGGGAACCTCCCGGTTCCCGCCCCCTCCCCGTTCAATCCTCTCCACCCCGCCCACGCAAAAACGCCAGACAAGCTGACGTTTCTGCGTGGTCGGGCTGGAGAGAATCGAACTCTCGACCTACGCACCCCATGCGCATGTATTACCATTATACTACAGCCCGTTTCCGTTCTCGCACGGATGATTAAACACTTTTGAACGGAAAAAATCAAGAGGGCGGGATCCATTCCTGGATTACTTCACCTTCGCCTAAATGCTTCGGCGGGCAAGCTGCTTTCGCGGAAATGACAATGAATCAGTCATCGTGTGCGGCCGTCAGGTGGGATACATCAACAAATCCGAACGAAGACCGCCAGAATTGGATGCATCGTGCCCGCCTGGAGGAAAGCGCGCAGCGAATCATGTCTGAAGCGGTCGTCAGGTGGGATGCGGTGTGCCCGTCTGGAGCCAATTGCGAAGTGAGGCGTACTCGATAAGTACGTTGAACGAGCGATTGGCGAAGACGGGCGCAATGCGCCCACCCTGACGGCCGCAAACAAAAGACCCCGCGCATACGGTCAAGTTTTGGCGTTTAACCATTCGGGCCGTGAGTCTCCTAGGCGACTCCCGCCGCGCCCGCCACCAGGACCAAGGTTTAACCATCGATCCGGCCGCCGGGCGGCTCGTCCGCAGGTGCCCGCATCCGTACCCCACAGGGCACGAAGATTGAGGCTCCTTAGCCAAATTTTTGACCCAAAACTTTAACGTTGCGCGAGGTCCATTTCCATTGTACCACCCGGCCGCCTCGCCAACAATCGGGGTGGGGTGAAAGCACGGGAGCTTCTGAATTGTCTGTCACGCTGTCGAGCTGTCGCCCCGCCAGAGGCGGGATGCTTTCGCGCTTTCGTGCTCTCAAAAAAAGAACCCCCTAAACGCTAGGGGGTCTGAAGAGAGCGCGGCCGGTGCAGCGGTCGAGCTAGAGCTTCGCCAGGCGGACGCAGCTGACCGCGACGCCCTTGGCATCGGCGACGCGCCGCTTGATGCCGTCGAGCTCGTGCTCGGGCACGTCATGAAGGCGCACCTTCTTCACGCCACCTTCGGAGAACGGCTTGCCGCACGCGATGCCGTAGAGATACAACGTCGTGTCTCCGTCGAAGACGTGGCGGACCACGCAGCCGCCTACGATCTCCACCTCGCCGCGTACGGTCCCGCGCACGCGGAAGCCAGGATCCATCTTCATCAGCCGTGAGTCCATGACACTCCTCCTGAAAAGTACGAAAGCCCTTTCAAAAAACCTGACCCCTCGCTTGGGTCAGGACTCCTTCCTATATCGCCTCTGATGATTTCAGCCGATATGCGGAAAGAGTCCTGATCTAATCAGGATCAGGCCGATAATCGCGATGATGCCAGCGACGGACACCGTGTCTATCGCCACCGGCTCGAGCGCAAGTTGTCTTGCTGTCGCGGTCATAACGTCTTATCCAAAAAGATAATATCGCGCGGAAAATGTGTCAAATCTTCGAAAGCGGAAGGCTGAGTAGGTGCAAAAGGAGCAAGAGGAGCAAGAGGACAGATGGACGAGAACGCGTGCCTCCTGCACCTTCTGCCCCTTCTGCACCTCTTGCCCCTTCTCGTCTCTTTTAAAG
>Ga0265297_10003863_pt1 | contig 25867 bp, 24 predicted proteins | sample Munlanlwell13791_FD_192502 | JGI IMG/M metagenome (GOLD analysis project Ga0265297, IMG submission 192502) | Leachate microbial communities from a municipal landfill in Southern Ontario, Canada - Leachate well 137-91 | ecosystem: Engineered > Solid waste > Landfill > Unclassified | place...
GCTGGGTTCAGATATCATCATGAGCTTGGATGAATGTCCACCGTATCCAAGTACGAAAAAGTATGCCCAGACCTCATTGGAACTGACAACACGTTGGGCCGCACGTGGCCTGACCAGGTTCAAGCGTTTTAAGTCAAAACAGATACTATTCGGCATTGTGCAAGGTTCCGTGTATAAGGATTTGCGAATGCAAAGTGCCAAGGAACTTGTTCAGTTAAATTTCGACGGGTACGCTGTCGGCGGATTGGCCGTGGGTGAGCCGCCGGAAAAAATGTACCGTACGTTGGAGTGGGTTGAGCCGTTGTTACCGGCCGATAAGCCACGGTACCTGATGGGAGTGGGGTATCCCGAGCAGATCGTCGAAGCGGTTCGACGGGGCATGGATATGTTCGATTGCGTATTGCCCACACGAAACGCCCGGCACGGTTCGTTGTTTGTTTGGAAAAATGCCGATCGCACGTTCGCCCGAACGTTCCCGCATACTTTTTATCAGGAAATGCTCATTAAACAGAGCCGTTATAGTACTGACACGAAACCAATTGATCGGTACTGCGACTGTTATACGTGTAGGCGTTTTTCCCGAGCGTACCTCCGGCACCTGTTCATGTCCGGCGATCCTCTTAGCCAGCGGCTGGCTACCATCCATAACGTGTATTTTTACGTTAATCTAATGCAACGGATCCGTGACCAGATCAAAGCAGGAACATTTTAGGGAATGGATAGGCCGGGAGATTTCGGTGGTCATAGACCGGCCGGCCGGTTCGGCGCATCCTGATTACCCGGCTTTAGTGTATCCGGTTAATTATGGCTACGTGCCAAATACGCGGTCGGATGTGGACCATGAGGAGATCGACGCGTATGTCCTGGGCCCGCAAAAACCCCTGGAAACCTTTACCGGGCGTGTGATCGGGGTAATTGTCCGTGAGGCGGATGAAATTAAGCTCATCGTGTCGGACGGCCGGTCGCTTAGCCGGGAAGACATTGAACGGTTCGTCCATTTCCAGGAGAAATTTTTTAGCCATACCCTCTTATTGGCGGAGTAGCAGTCGGAGCATTTAATGTGATATACTGACATAATGAAAGACTTCTTTAAACCTACCTGGGCAAAAATCGTCGTGGCCCTGTTTTTTCCCCTCTATTTTGGCATTGAAGCCGTCATCACCTCCGGCCAGGCGACGTACCATACTGTTTTTTCCTGGATGCCGTTTTCGATTTTTATCATCGCCACTATCGCCTTATGGGCCAATACGGACACGATAACAACGCAGCTAGCCCAGGCCACGGGCGGTGAGAAACTGATGTCATTCGTGACTGAGTTGGTACTGCCGTTGTGCGCAGATTATATGCTGGCCTGCCTGACCGTGTGGCTTTTTAAAAAACTGAAGGTATTTTTTTTCACGGAAATACAGGTAATCCGGAGCCGGAAAAAAACCATGCCCGGCAAGAGCTAGGCGATACGACCCACGTTTTAAGAAAGGGGTTGCCAGTTTTAACATCTTCGTGTAAAATATATCCACAATTTGGCTTGTGGCATGTGGCGTAGAGCGCGAAGCTAACAATTGTAGTGTGTGCGTTGGCTATCTGCCGTGAGCATTACGCTAAATACTATTTAATCAGGATGTATGAATGACCAAAATTCCAACCAACCTCTGACCAAGACCCAGCGGCGTGAACTCCGCAAGCAGGAAATTGCACAGCAGCGTCAGGGTCAGCAGCGGCGGTCAAATTTATGGATCTGGGCAATCGTGTTGGCGGGCGTTTTGGTTATTGGCGGACTGGTCTACTGGGTGGCGACGGGCTCGGATAACCCGGGGACACCGGTCACTGGCGCAGCTGATGCGCCGGTATTAGGCGGAACGGACGCGAAAGTAGTGGTATCGGAATTTTCTGATTTGTCCTGCCCGGCATGCGCTGCCGCTGTCCCGGTTATCCGGCAGTTAGCTGATATATATGGCGATCAGATAAAAATAGAATTCAGGAGTTTCCCCATTGGGCATCAATGGTCGGAAAAATCCCTTGAGGCCGGACGGTGCGCGTTAGCCCAGGGGCAATTTTGGGAATACGCAGAAGTCGTATTTGCCAAGCAGGCCGACTGGGAAACGGCCAGTAACGCCGTTGACCTGTTTAAGTCTTATGCCAAGGATGTGGGCCTGGATCCGTCCCAGTTCGATTCTTGCCTTGATTCCGGACAGACGGCCTCAGCGATTCAGGAAGACGTGAAACTCGGACGGGATAGGGGCGTGTCTGCTACCCCCACATTTTTCATCAATGACCAGAAGATTGTCGGCGTACAGTCCATCGATCAGTTCAAAAATACTATTGACGGGGAGTTAAGTAAAATAAATTAAAGAAAATATGATCAGTGTGCATCGGGCCACACTCAGGGATGACCGAATAGTGGCCGGCCTTTTAAAACAAAAATACAGTTTCCGCACTCTCCAGGAAAGCGCCCAGACGTTCCGAAGCGAGATACGGCACCACCACCATTTCCGCCTGGCTTTTCTGGATGGCCAGCCTGTCGGCCTGATCAGCTGGCGTACCCAGGGGAGCGAGTACCACGGGGTCGCAGAATTGGTGCGGCTGGCAGTTTTATCTGACGTCCCGGATCCCCGGCAGGTGAAAGAAGCCTTGTTTGACGTGATGCTGGCCGAGGCGGACAGTTATTACCGCGAGCATGGCACGCGGCTGCGGAAGGTGTTTTCCATGATCCATGCAGATAACCGGCATATCCGGGAATTTTTCCAGGACAAGGGCATGCGGCAGGAGGCGGTACTGAAAAACCATTTCCATCCTGGCATGGATGAGCTGGTGTTTTCCTTGTTTTTAGCTTAGCAGCGGGGGTGCGTACAGTAGACTGGTCGGGCAATTTATTGGTATTGTAAAGGTATGCCAGTCATTTCGCATATGTCACAAGAGACGCGGTGGTTGATCTGTTTGTGCTTGTTCGCGTTGATACTACGCCTGATCATACCGGTGACCCAGCAAACTTCTGATTCCCCGCTGTATCTGGAGTTAGCCGGTCAGATTCGCCATGGGCATTTGTCCATTGAGCGCTTCAATGAAAATGTCCGGTTTGTCCAGCCCGGGTATTCCGCGATTATTGCGTTTGTGAATGTACTAGTTCGGGATGTAAAAACTTCCGCAATTGCCGTTTCAGTGGTCAGTGGGGCATTGCTTGTCTGGCTGGTTTTTTTATTGGCCAGATCATTAAGCTCCGTAAGGGTTGCATGGTTATCTGCAATCGTCATTGCCATCCACCCAATGTTTGTGAGTTATTCGGGGAGAGTGCTGACTGAATCAATTTTTGCGTTTGTAGTTATCAGCGTCGTGTATTTATTTTGGCGTCTGCGGCATTCAACAAAATCCTGGCATTTCTTTGTTGTTGGGCTGTTGATTGGTTTTGCGTATTTGGTCAGATTTGTCGGTTTGGCGTTGCTGGCTGGGCCGCTTGTCTATTTTATTTATCAATATTATAAAAAATCAATCACTTTTTTCAGCGCGTTCAAGTTTTTTCTCATACTATGCATCGGCGCGTTGGTGGTGGCTGGGCCGTATGTGTATTATCTCAGTCGGCAGTATGATGCCCTGACGATTACCGGCCTGCAGAGTTATTACGTCGGGTCCTATGCTCAGCAGGCATTGAGCAATCAGGATACCGAAGGCTCTGAAACTGCCGTCAGTAAATTCGCTTTTCAATACAGGCTGAACGATGCCTTAAACGATTATATCTCCGTCGTTGGCGGACAAACCACTACTGAAACTGCCCAAAGCGTAAAAAGCCTGACGGTCAGTTTTATTAAAAATATTCCGTATAACGCAAAATTCATTGTCATAAATTTTTTATTTGAAATTATCGCCTGTATCGTCATTTTTATCTTTTGGCGTCAAAAAGCACAGAACTTCAAACCACTGAAATATATCTACGTATTGGTCTGGGCTGGCGCCATTGTGCTGATTCCTTTAATCGGTCGTCCGCTAATCAGGTATTATTATGCGGCCGTGCCGTTGTTGGTCATCTTGACTATGGCCGGTTTTGACATTCTGGTAGCCCGGGTCAGGAATACCATTTTCAGAAGTTTTATCATCATCGGTTTTCTCATCGTCTATCCGGCCTATTGTCTGACGGTTAGTGGCCTGGTATTCAACCAGTCGTTTGTTAAAATCAGCCGGGCATCCACGGTAGATTTTGCCGAGGAGGCAGGGAGGGCATTCCAACAGGCCTTTGGGCCCGGCCAGAAGGTTATCACAAATAATCGCGTCTTTAGTTATTATTCCGGTGGTTGGCAGTATCCGGTACCGTACGCCCGAATCCCTGAAATTGTAGCTTTTGCCAATAACAATGCTATCGGCTATTTGGTCATCAATACGCGGATTTCCGGATATAGCGGAGTCGGACTTGATTCATTAGTTCATGAATACGACGAACAGTACGTGCGGTTATGGAGAGTCATCGGCGACCAATTAATATATACGATAGTCGATCGCCGCGGTTTATGACGCATGGATGTCCTTTTCTTTTTCGGGTAAGTATGGTTACATAGGATATATGAGACTCATGATTTCCATACCTGCCTTTAACGAAGAACGGACTCTCCGCCGGGTTATTTCGGGGATACCGAAAGAACTGCCGGGCTGTTCGGAAATCAGTATTGTCGTGTTTGACGACGGTTCGACGGACAATACGAGCGCTGAGGCCAAGGCCGCCGGCGTAACAGTTATCAGGCGCAACAATAATGTAGGCTTAAGTCAGACATTCCAGTCGATAATCAATACCGCATTACGGCAGGGGGCTGACATACTGGTCAATATTGACGCCGACGGCCAGTTTGATCCTAATGATATAACAAGATTGACCGAGCCTATTCTTTCCGGACGGGCTGATTTTGTCACCGCGTCACGTTTTATGGATGAGCGTCTCATCCCGCGTATGCCTTTGCTCAAGCGCTTTGGCAACAGATTTGTGGCACGGCTCATCAGCGTATTGACCGGCAGGAAATTTTATGATGTTTCATGCGGTTTCCGGGCCTATTCGCGGGAGGCGTTACTGCACCTTAATTTGTTCGGGAAATATACCTACACACATGAAACGTTCCTGAATATCGCCTTTAAGGAGATGGATATCGAAGAGGTCCCTCTGGTAGTGAAAGGGGAGCGTGAGTACGGCCAGTCAAAGGTCGCCAGTAATCTGTGGCGCTACGGGTATCATATGGTGAATACGATTTTCCGCACGATGCTTGATTACAAGCCGCTGAAATTTTTTGGTTGGGGCGGGAGCACCGTTTTTATAATCGGGTTAGGTATGGATATTTTTATTTTTTTCCGTTTTATTTTACTCCATTCCGTTACCCCGTTTAAAACTATCGGTTTTGCCGGACTCTTCCTGAATGTGTTCGGGTTATTGGTGCTGATTGTCGGTTTACTGGCAGACATGATCAATAAAACCAGACAGACGCAGGAACGGCTGTTGTACATATCGAAAAAGGACCATTTCGGCGGGAGCAGGCAGTCATAATCGGAACCTGGCAGATGATTTACTTCGTATTTGGCACGAAAGCGCAAATAATAAAAATAGCGCCCGTGATGGTCGCCTTCCGGCAGAAGCGGATCGACTATCGGACGATCTATACCGGTCAGCACCGTGAGACTGTCGATGAGCTCATGTCGGATTTCAGTTTACCGCGGCCGGACCATACGCTGTACGACGGGCCTGATATTACGCGTACGTTCCAGGTCATCCCGTGGGCCGTCAGGGTGATGTGGAATTTTTTTCGTATGAGAAAGAGGATTGTCGCACCTGGCCAGGGTAATATTTTTTTAGTGCACGGCGATACGTTGTCGACGGTGCTGGGCGCCCTGATGGGACGACTGACCGGGAATTCTGTCGGGCACTTGGAGTCAGGGCTGCGTTCCTTCCGTTTATTCAACCCGTTTCCAGAAGAGCTGCAGCGATTAGCCACCTTCGCTTTATCAAAAGTGTATTTTTGTCCTGGCCAGTGGGCGTTGAACAATCTCCGCAAATATTCGGGAAATAAAGTCGACATTAAATATAATACATTGATCGATTCCTTGCATTTGGCTTTGTCGCGGGATGACGTACCGGTGCCGGAAAAGCCCGCAAGGCCGTATTGCATCGTGTCGATCCACCGGTATGAAAACATTTCCCGTCGTGCATCCTTGATCCGCGTCATCCAGCTGATAGAACGTGCCGCCGAAAGGTATGTAGTCGTTTTTATCCTCCACCCGCCCACGATTGCCCACCTCAATAAATTCAATCTTATGTCCAGGTTAAGGAGCAACCCGGGCATTGAGTTGAGGCAGAGGTATTCGTACGTACGATTCATCAAGCTCCTGGTCGGCAGCGAATTCATTATTACCGACGGCGGCAGTAACCAGGAGGAAAGTTCGTATTTAGGCCACCCGTGCCTGCTGATGCGCTCAGTGACGGAGCGAATCGAGGGACTGAAGCAGAATGTTGTCGTTTCTGATTTCCGGCAGGGTACGCTGGATAATTTTATCAGCCGGTATCAGGAGTATCGGCGGCCGATGGGGGACATGGAATATTCTCCCAGTGCGATCGTCGCGGAGTATGTGCAGCAGCATTATTCTTAAACGTGTATATGCGGAATAAACGGTCAGTGTGCATTATCGGGGCGCATGGGACGCCAAACATAGGTGATCAGTCAATTTTGATCGGCTTGATTCACTTGCTCCGGTCCGATCAGTCAACCGGCGGGATAAAAATAATTTCCCGGAACCCTAAACTCATCCGGACTTATGTTGACGAGCCTGAAATGTTTCCCGGAAACTCGTTTTTCTACCTCCGGACATTTTTTTTGGTAGCCAAATGCGACGAGCTTATCCTGGGAGGCGGGGGCATTATCCAGGACCAGACCAGCTTGGCGAATTTGATGTATTATGTGGCGTATATTATGCTGGCCGGGCTGTTGCGGAAAAAGATCAGGGCAATTGGAGTCGGGGTTGGCCCGTTCCGTTATTCAGTCAGCAGGTTGTTCGTGCGTCTGGCATTTTCCTTCGTTAGTGAAATTATCGTTCGGGATGACAGCTCCCGTACCAGGTTGCAGACTATTATCGGGGAGAGGACGCCCGTCCGGGTGTGTCCTGATCCGGCTTTCCTGCTGTCACCGCAAGGTTCCGGCGGGCAGTCGTCAGTCATGCCGCACCATGGCCAATCAATGAGGCTGGGCATTAACCTCCGGCCGTGGCTGTATCGCTTGGGGGGATTATGGCCCGTTGCCGGCCGTATCCGTCACCAGAAATGGGAACCAGAATTTTCGGCATGTATGGACGTCCTGGCCAATGAGCTTAAAAAGTTTAATGATGTCCAGCCCGTTACATTAGTCATGATGCCGATGGAATCATTTCAGGATACTCTGGCATTGTCAATTTTGCTTAATAAGCTATCTGCTGAAAAAATTCCGGTCGAACGGCCGCGTATCGGGACCCCAGCTGAATTGCTGCGGGCCTACCAGTCCATCCATGCCATGATTGGCATGAGGTACCATTCATTGATTTTTTCCATCATTACTCATCGGCCATTCATCGCGCTGTCGTATACGGACAAGGTCCGGTCGCTTGTCCAGGGCCTTGGCTGGGCTGAATTCGAGGTCCCGTTTGAGGCACAAGCAATGAAGCGGATCGGCCCGATGTTGCAGGCTCTGGTGGCTGATTTTCCTCAATTGCAGGAGAGGTTGAGAATATACGATCAACAATGTCAAAAGCATTTGCGCGCCCTGGGCCATTCATCGCGAGATCATGAAAAACAATAATTTCACATACAAAGTCATTGCCCAGTTTGTTTTTTTGCTGATTACCGTCGTATTCATTATTATACTGTTTGGCCATAATGCGGATAAATTGAAAAAATTGCTGGACATATCTGTCGGCAATTTTCTGGTGATCAGTGGGTTGGTCATATTGACCTTCGCCGGCAATGGAATAAAAAATGTATTATTATTGCTGCCGTTCAATGTCCGGCTTCGTACGGCAGAATGGTTCGGTCTTTCCGTCGTAAACAGTTTTTGGAATTATTTGCCGTTTCAGGGCGGTTTGGTCGCAAAAGGATTGTATCTTAAACGCCAGCACAGTTTCCCCTATACGGAGTACGTCTCAACGGTCAGCTCGAGTTATCTGATAACTTTTTTTTCATTCGGCTTTATCGGCTGCGTTGTCCTGCTCATGACGTTCGTCATCCATGGGACTTATGCGCCGTTGCCGTTTGTCATTTATGGTGCTTTAATGGCCGTCTCAGTGGCGGCGGTAATTTTTTTATGGCAGGCCAAATCATGGAATATCGGGAAGAAAGTGCTGGCCCGATATTTTATCGGGACAGGTATCATCTTGAAAAATAAAAAAACGATCCTCAGGCTCATGCTGGTGGACGTAGTCATGCTGGGCGTATATGTGGCCCGGTTGGCAGTGTGTTTTACTGCGGTCGGGGTGCACGTTGACCTGTCTTTTATCATGCTGGTGGCGCCTATCGCCCTGCTGTCGATTTTCGTCACCATCACGCCGGGCGGGCTGGTGGTTCGTGAAGCGCTGATCGGCCTTTTTGCATTTTGGTACAGCCTCAATGTCAGTGATATCGTGGTCGGTTCATTGCTTGATCGCACCGTGATGATGATCTGGGTTTTCGCGCTGGGGGCAGTCTTTAATTATCTCCTGTCCAAATGGGCCATTTCAGGCACCCGGCAGGAGACGGGGATCCAGGGCGGATAACGAGACCCGGAGGGACTACAAAAAATGATGTACGCGTCATCATATCCACGCTTTGTTTTCGGCTTTAATTTAGTTGCGTTTGGTGCCGATCGTGAAAAGGAGAAGGAGGACGAGTGTCAGGCACGCCGCATTCATCAGAATGAAAACACTAATGAGAATTTCCCACGTTTGCACATAATTAAAAATTCCGGGTTTTGCGAAGATCAGGCGGTGCAATAAGGACTGCCAGGCGTTTGGCGTGTAGTATTGCCAGTCAATACTTAATCGTTCCGTTTCAACAGTTTTGCCGTTCCATAAAAATAATCCGCCGTCATAACGGGCCGGCTCAATGGTGGGGAAAGACAGCCCGTCAGGGCCGGCGATGCCCTGGATACGGATAGTGTATGTTTGCCCTGAAGAGTCGGTCAGCGGCTCAAAAATCCAATCTATGGGTGTGGTCGGGCCGGTTTGGGAGGTGGAAATATTGTCCTCTCGGAGCGGCATCGCCGAGCTGGGACCATAGAGCGTCGCCGAAAGCGCAAGGGCTCCAGTATTTTTTACGAAGAGAGTGATTTTACTTAGATTATTTTGACTGGCTATAATTTCCTGCTCAAACGTAAATGGCTCGTTTTCTGGGAGAGCCAGGTAGTTGGGGTTATTGAAATAAATTACCGCCGCACCTTCCTTGTCGATGTAATGGATATCAGAAAAGTACTGGCTGACAGCCGCCACTGCGCCTCCGGAAATGATAAGAGAAATGACGATGGACAGGATCAGTTTTTTCATAGGTAGAGTTTTGGCCAAATGGTTACCGCCAGCGCCAAAGCGTTTGCCGTCAGCCCGTATAGGATAAAAAATATGTACCCGTATTTTTTCCATGTATTCGGCAGCAGGCCGGTCAACCCAACGATCCATCCGAAGCAAATCGGCAGCAGGACCGGGACATAATACCGTCCGTCAATCGGAAAACGGGCTTGTCCGTCGCGGAAGAGGTGGTGGGTAAACAAATATAAAAAAAATATCTCGAGCAGTATGACCGAAGCGAGGAAAACGGCGCCGATGGCACACTGATCGGAGGTAAGTTTTTTCCTTTTGACGATCACGAAGAGGATGATCCCGATTGCGGAGACAATCCATAAGGCCGTCCCGCTGATGAAGAACCAAAGCGGCAGAATCATTTCCGTAGCGAACCCGAAAGCGAAATTAAAACTGGCAAAGGCATACATCCAACGTTGAATGTACACGCTCGCGGCGAGACCGGCGGTAATGTGCGGCTGGTCGGCTGGCGCGAGCGCCGTGCGCGAGCCGATAATGCCGTTGTCGTTGATGACGGCCCAGACGTACCACCAGCCGCTGATGCAGATGGTGATAGCCGCACAAACCGCGATAATGGCCAGGGCCGTTTTTATTTTTATGTCTTTTTTGTAATAGACGTGGTAGACTGCCGGAATTAGTATTAACAGCGGCACAACTATAAATTGGGGTTTTGTCAGCAAGCCCAGTCCGAATGTCAGGCCGAGCCAAACGGCGGGGCGCATCTCGAACCGTTCGATAAGCCGGACTAGGAAATACAGCGAGAGCGTCGTGAGGACAAACAGCAGGGCGTCATTATTGATCCCGGCGGCCAGATGGCTGAAAACCGGGAGCAGCCCGACAGTGAGCATGACCGTAAGGCTGAGAAAAAAATTTTTTGTCAGGCGCCTGGCGACGACAAAGCACAGCCAGTAGCCGAGCAGGAACAGGAGGGAAGAAAAAAGGCGCATGGCATACTGCCGAATGATGATGTCGTCATGATAATAGATAAGGTACGGGATGGATTCCACTATATAATACAGCGGGGGGTACACTGCTGCGGAATTTTGGTATGAGTCGTTTGCGGGCAGCCGGTAATAGATATCTGACAGGCCGGGAGGTGCAGATGACCGGGCCAGTGGGTGGCGGGGCAGATTGTCATAGTGCTGCGCGAGTTTTCCGTATGGCAGGAATTCTTCTGTGAAACGCTGGTGGATAGTCCGTAATTCCTTGTTGTGCGCATTCATGAGCCGGGTTGAGTCTGTCGCGACTTCCGATGCCGCATATTCATAGGAATAGGACAATGTCTTTGCCTCAAAGGCGCCGGATTGGTTGGGCAGTTTTTTTTCTTCTACCAGGTATTGCGTATATGAGAAATGCGCCGGCTCATCATGTCCCTGCCACGGGGGGAGGGAAAAGACGAAGAGGATGTTTTTTATCAATAAAAATATAAAAACCACGGCCAGAGTGATATTCCGGAATTTTTTTGTCGGGCATTCGTCGGGGCTTGTTTTTTGAATGGCTGGTTCTTGGTCCGGCATGAGGTCGGTCGAACGGATAAGTTATTCCATTATAACCTTTTTTTAGGGAGATTTCTACTTAGTACCTTTACAAAAGTCAAAAAATGTGTTAAAATTAGTATACACTTATAAAAAAATATGGCAGACCGGCATATCATCTTCGCCCCAATCAAATACGTGGCTATTGAGATCATTTGGGATGTCATCTATTTCCCCATCTGGTGGTATACGAAAGGCCTGTCGCGCGTGGCGTCCTATTGTGTGAACAGCGCGTCCGTCCACATCAACCGGCGCCTGGCTATCGGCATCTGGTTGCGGAACATGTTCCGGCCTATGTATGGCGATTACACTAAGGAGGGGCGGATCATCAGTTTTTTCATGCGCATCGTCGTCCTCATCTACAAACTGGTGCTTCTGGTGCTCTGGCTGGCGTTGTTGCTGGTTATTTTTATCCTATGGGTGGTCCTGCCGGTCCTGGTTATTTATTACATCCTGTACCAGTTATTCGGGGTCTCGTTCGTGTTTTTCAAATAATTTTTCATGGAAAAACCTGTCGGAAAAAGTTTTGTCAGCCTGACCTGTCCGATCTGCCAAGGCAGCGGCCAGGATTCCGGTAGTGCCTGTAAACGGTGCAGTGGCCGCGGCACCTACGCCTGGCTGGAGGGAAATACCCTCTATTGGGGCAGGACGGTGGACAGCCTGCATTTGTTTGAAGAGGAAATGGAACGGGCAGTAAAAAATATCATAAATGCCTTTTTGGTTTTTTTCGGCATCATCGGCATCATCGCGCTGGTCGTGTCGCTGATTCAATTCACCGGCAATGACCGGCCGTGGGAGATTTTCCGTTTGCAGGACCGTCTTATGGCCCTGTTCTCGATAACCGTATTGTCGGACCTATATGCGTATTACCGCATGCAACGCGAATCGTTCCTTGACCGGGCGGTGAAACAACGCCCGTTTGACACCCTGCTGACTGAAGAGGATCCGAGTGTACTGTTTGAACAGGCGGCCGCGAAAAATAAAAACCAGATGGTCGAAGTGGCCACTACGTATACAGTACCGGCTAACCGCGCGGTCGGGCAGGCATGGCAGCTTGCCAAACGGCTTGGTCATGGGACGACTGAACCTGTCCATTTATTGGCCACGCTGATTTCATATCCGCAGACCGGGGAAGTTTTGGCGCGTCTCGGGGTAGACGGGAAAGCCCTGGTGGACAAACTGACCCGAAGCGTATCCAGATTCCCTCGGGCACGGCAGTCAGGCGCCGTTTTTTCGGCAGGCCTGCTGACGGTCCTATTGGCCGCCTATGCTGAGGCCTACATCGGACGTCAGGAGCGGGTTGATATCCAGCACCTGCTGGTGGCGATCATTAATTATGATGAAGTTTCCCGCGATATTTTTTATGACCTGGAAGTAGAACAGGGGCAGATCATCAATGCGGTGGAATGGTTGAACATAAAAGTCAGGCTGTCCGAAGGCTACCATCGTTGGCGGAGCAAGGCCGCCTACAAATCAAAGGGCGTCATGAACCGAGCCATGACTTCCCAGGCGACGCCGCTCTTGGACCGTTTCAGCCACGACCTGACTAGCCTGGCACGGCAGGGCGTCCTGGCGCCGTGTATCGGCCGGGACCGGGAAATCGAATCCGTCCTGCGTATCATGGAGGGCGGCAAGAACGTGATACTGACGGGTTTCCCCGGGGTGGGCAAAACGAGCATTATTGAGGGGATCGCCGCACTCATGGCAGCTGAGGATGTGCCGGACATGCTCCAGGATCACCGGCTGATCAGCCTGTCAGTGGCGTCCCTGGTCGGCGCAGCCGGGCGGCAAGGCGAGCTGGAAGGGCTGATTATGCAGTTGATCAATGAGATCGTGCGTTCTGGGAATATCGTATTGTATATCGACAACATCCAGAATATGGTGGGCGTTTCCACCGAGGGCGCGCAGAACCTGGATATTGCCGACATCATGGCGAACGCATTGTCAAAAAGATTATTCTATGCCATCGCCACCACGTCGCCGCTGGATTATCGGCGCTATATCGAACCGAGTGGTTCGTTGAATTCCGTATTTCAGAAAGTCGAGGTTGCTGAGCCTGACGTCAACGGAACCATCCTCATCCTGGAGGGCAAGTCCGGATCCGTGGAAGCCAAAAACCAGATTTTTTTCTCGTATGAATCCATCGAACGCATCGTCACGCTGGCTGACCGGTTTATCCATGACCGGTTCCAGCCGGAAAAATCCCTGTCCATCCTTGATGAAGTGGCCGTGTATGTGCACCGGAAAAAAGGGAAAAACGCCATCGTCACCGGTGAAGACGTGGCAGAAATCGTCATTACCAAAATAACCGAAAAAGAAACGGAAAAACTGCTCAACCTGGAGGAACGCATCCATGAGCGGATGGTGGACCAGGAAGAAGCCGTCACGGCGGTGTCGACGGCATTACGGCGGGCCCGGGCTGAGCTGCGGGATATCCGCCGGCCGATCGTGAACCTGCTATTTTTGGGGCCGACCGGCGTCGGTAAGACCGAACTGGCAAAAACCGTGGCGGAAGTGTATTTCGGTTCCGAGAAAAATATGATCCGCCTGGACATGTCCGAATACCAGGAAAAATCTTCCCTGGCCAGGATGATCGGGGCCCCGCCCGGCTATAGCGGCGCTTCAGAAGGCGGGTATCTGACCGAAGCGATCCGCCGCCAGCCGTTTTCATTGCTGCTGCTGGACGAAATTGAGAAAGCGCATCCGGACATATTGAACATTTTTTTGCAGGTGATGGATGACGGCCGCCTGACCGATACGCTGGGCCGGACAATTGATTTTACGAATGTCATCCTGATCGCCACCTCAAATGCCGGCACCTCAATGATCCAAAAACGCATCCAGGAAGGCAGGCCGCTGGCGGCGATTAAGGATGAGCTGATGAACGAAGAGCTGAAGCCGTATTTCCGGCCGGAGTTCCTCAACCGGTTTGACAATATTGTCGTGTTCAAGCCGCTTTCGTTTGATGACATCATTAAGATTGTCGGACTGATGCTGAATCAAGTCAACAAACGTCTGGCCGCAAAAGGCATCCGACTCCAGGCAACCGATGAGGCCAAGCGGGAACTAGCCCAACAGGGGTTTGATCCGATCTTCGGCGCCCGTCCGCTACGCCGGGCCATTCAGGATACGGTTGATAACGCTTTAGCCAATTATTTACTCGAAGGCAAGCTTGGGCGGCGCGACGTAGCTGTCTTGGAAGTAGGCGGTAAAATTTCTGTCCGGCCGGCCCCGCCTATTTGATGCAGATACCAAAAAACACCTGAAGAGCAAGGTGTTTTTGTTTTTGGTAAATTTAGTTATGTGGTGACGTTGTTGACGCGTACCACCACGAAGGTGACCATGGCCCAGGACAGGAGGATGACGATCATGCCGATTATCGCTGAGGTGAGTATAGTCTTGGCTTTTTTTACTCGTTCTTCGTTGCCGGCCGCAGTCATCCACATGAAGCCGCCGAATATAATCATAATCACTGCCACCAGCCCTAACATTCCCAGGACCCATTGTATGGTGCGGATGGTAATGTCGACCGGACTTTTGTCCGGAAGCTGCAGTGAGTTCTTTATTTCTCCGTTCGGATCAAACTGGATGCTTTCCACGGCCATTGCCCGATGTGAAATAAAGGCCAACCACCCGACTGCTATGGCTATCCAGGCGTAAACCGGCAATTTTTTGTTGAAAATTTTCATGCGGTAAGTATAATCCTTCGGCTAGCAGGATGTCAAAGAGGTTTTATTGACTTTTTAACCGGTTATCCGTAAGATACATCGATCGTTCGTTGACAAATTAACATTTCACTATAGTGGAGGTCGGTATGCCCAGAGACCCGTACGGCAAAGGAAAAGTGCAGATGATCCTTGTCCCATCCCGATTTGATACGATGGGGCATCGTCAGAAAGCCCGTGTCGGACTGGCGGGCTGCCCTATTGGCGTAGTGACTGTCGGCATATACGCTGGTTGGTTGGCTATTCCGCATTTTGGGGTTAAACAGTCTCATGAAGTCCGCCATCGCATTGACGAAGAGGGTATTGAGTTTACGTTTTCATCGATGCCGGTACATTATCGGCTGGTGGGTGACGTATATACGGCATTGCGCCAGGTTGATCATGCGCTCAGTACGTACAATCGCCGGGGCCTGCTCGGTGAAAAAGCGAAATTGTTCCAGGCGGTTGGGGTGGCAAGGGAATTGTACGAGAAATTGCTGGGGCTGACAGTGGGGACGCTGGAAAGTTCTGCCGGTGACATCAGGAAACTGGCGCGCCAGATGATCGGTTTGGTCGGCCAGCGCCCGACTGATCCGCTTAAGGTGGTGATCAGAGATTCCGCCGTATCCATTCTGGCAGTTTTGGACAGCAGGCAGCGGGTGAACCAATCCGCCAAACTGTCCCAAGTCGTGCGTATCAGGCAGGAATTACATCGCCGTTTGGCGACGATACAGGCCATCGAGCCGAATTTGTTCCGGCGTCAGCGGGCACTGTGCCTGCTCATCGAGGAAGCAGAGAAACTGTTCAATGACGCATCGAAGCACATCACCGCCCAGCTGGAGTCGCTTACTGGCGCCGGCATTCTGTCGGTCCTAAAACGTCAGCAGCTGGTCACCGGACTTCACGACTTCGCCAATGAGCTTGAGCGTTTGGACATCCGGCCGTACCTCAACCCGTGCCGCCGTATGGCCAATGAGCTCCGGAAGGGCGCGTATTACATCTCTGTCGGACGCAACCAGGCGGCCAGGACAGTCCTACGCCGGACGGTGGAGTCACTGAAACTCCGCGCCATCCGATCGGACCTCGAACGGTTCATCAGCTATCTGACTGAGCTGTTGTCGCGGCCTGATCGACAACTTCCCACCAAAGATGCCGTCCGTATCACGCGCGGCCTCAGCAACATCCGGCAACGGCTCGGGCAGGTGGATGAGTTCCGATTTATCCATCCGGTCTCCCGGACTGCCCTGACACGCCTGTCAGACGCGATAGGTCTCGCCGGAAAGACGGTAGGTGTCCAGGTCAATGACCTGGCGAAACTGAAAGACAGCCTGAAAGAAGTGGCGCGGCCGTTATAAACCATTTTGCAGAGGAGTATGTATGCGTTTTCCATTTTGGATCCGTCGCGTGCTCCTCTGGTGCCGTCTGGCATTTGAGGGGCTGAGCAGGCGAAAAGAGAAGGCGCTGTATGCGTTCTTCAAATTGCCCCCCGTGGCGCCGCTGTTCCGCTATATCACGCCCAATGACCTGTGCTACTTGCGCATGTTTGCCGGTGTGATCATTATCTTCCTGTACCTGCGTGGATATTATGGCGCGTTGTTGCCGACATTCACTGTCGCCGTGCTGCTTGATTTCATCGACGGCCCCCTGGCACGTTTCACCAAACGTGTATCAGAAGAAGGAAAGGTGCTGGACGCTAACGCCGATAAGGTGCTGGTGCTGATACCGTTATTGTTGATCGGTTTCGACCGCCTGAATGGCCAGCTGGTAACTTGGTTGCTGGTAGTTGAATTGTTGCTATTCGTAGTCGCTAACTACCTGAAACCTGTCCTGCGGGGGCGTTATGGTATTCCGCTGGTTTCCGGTTCAAATGCATTCGGCCAAATCAAGATGTCGGTCGAATCAGTCGCGATCGGGATCGTGCTACTTGACCCGACCAGCACGTCCGTTGTCCAATGGGGACAAGCTTTGATTTTTATCAGCATCTGTTTCGGTATCATGAGTCTGTTGCGGCATTTGGGACGGATGGATCGGGGGGTGCATCTTGACCCCCGTAAGAGACTGATTACTCTGCCGAATCTGATAACATTAGGCAGCATGTTCCTGTTTATCCCAGCCGGATTTGCCATCGCGCATGAGCAGTGGGTGACTGCGGCGACCTACATCGGATTAGTCTTTATTTCGGATGGGGTAGACGGGTACGTGGCTAGGCGATATCATCAGGAAACATATTTCGGCGCTGCTCTGGACCCTTTCCGTGATTTCCTCGCCCGTAGTTTCCTGACCGGTTGGATGCTGGCGTTGCTGCCACCGGTGGCCAAGGCAATGCTGGCCGCCATCGTCATAGTGGAGATTTTTTCTGCAGTGATGAATGTCCGTACCTCGGTACAGGTACGACAGTTGTCTGGTGTGACGAGGGCCGGAAAACGACGTGGTCTCGTCCACTACCTTTCTATTGGTGCATTGTATCTGCATGTAGCTGGCGTTTACCACCTGCCTTTGATTGCCATGTTGGCGATTTTGGCAGCCATGTTGTCAGCCTCACTTGTCGGTCTGATATCGTACGTTAATAACCGTTCGCGTTTGTTGGAGGAAAAACGCTAGCGCATAAGTTTTGTTCATGGCCGTTCACTGTTCAATCGGTGAGCGGCTTTTTTTATTGTCTTTTTGAAAAAAATCCTCCGTGGCATTGCGAAGTAGGATTATTTGCGAAAATCGGGGGAAATCGGTATAATTATTCAAACTATGGCCAACCAAACAATGATGGACAAAATAACTTCCTTCGCCAAACGGCGCGGTTTTATTTTCCCGTCCGGCGAGAAATACGGCGGCCTGCAGGGTTTTTGGGATTTCGGGCCCTTGGGCGTTGAATTAAAGAATAATATCAAGAAGGCCTGGTGGAAGCGGTTTGTGCAGGAACGGGGTGATGTGGTCGGATTAGATTCGGCAATTATAACCAACCCCTCTGTATGGAAAATGAGCGGGCATGTAAGTAATTTTCGTGATTACAAATTAGAGTGTAAAAATGAAAATTGTCATAAACGGTATAAAGCAGAAGACATATTACCGTTGGATATTCAGCAAAAACTATCTACATTTATCACTCAACTCACTAGAAAGCTGAACCAAGAGGCTATTGGATTGAATGAGGCAGAGCAAATGAGAGAAAAATTTGAATTAGACCTTATTCCAGAGATAAATGAACGCGTTGAATGCCCGAACTGTAAGAGCAGGAAGTGGACCAAGCCAATGTTATTCTCTGGGCTAATGCAGGTAAGGTTAGGGCCAATTGAGGATGATATGAATTTTGTATATTTGCGGCCGGAAACTGCTCAGAACATCTTCGTGAATTTCGACAATGTGCGCCAGTCCATGCGGCTGCGGGCGCCGTTCGGCATTGCCCAGATCGGCAAGGCGTTCCGCAACGAGATCACGCCGGGGAATTTCATTTTCCGGTCGAGGGAGTTCGAGCAGATGGAGCTGGAATATTTCGTCAATCCCAAAGAAGATTCAAAATATTTCAAGAAATGGGTGGAGGACAGCTACCAATGGTTTATCGATTTGGGCATCAAGAAAGAAAACCTGCGTAAGTACGAACAGAAAAAAGATGAGTTGGCCCATTATGCCAAGGAGACAGTGGATTTGGAATACCATTTCGGATTCGAGAAGGGCTGGGCTGAACTTATGGGCATTGCCAACCGGACTGACTTTGATCTGAAGGCGCATGGTTTCAATTACAAAGACGAGGTTATCAAAGAAGAGTTCGTGCCATATGTTATTGAACCATCAGCCGGCGTTGACCGGGCGGCGCTGGCATTCTTGCTTGATGCGTATCATGAAGTGGAAGGTGGCCGGACGACCACGACGGAAAGCAATAAAGAGGTTGAGGTTGTCTTGCGGTTACACAAAGATTTAGCACCGTTCAAGGCCGCCGTCTTGCCGTTGTCGAAAAAAGAACAGGTCAGCAAACCGGCGTTGGACATTTACCACGACCTGCAGAAACATTTCATGGTGGATTACGATGATGTGGCCTCCATCGGCCGCCGCTACCGAAGGCAGGACGAGATCGGCACTCCGTATTGCATTACCTTTGATTTCGACAGCTTGGAGGACAAGAAAGTCACCGTACGTGATAGGGACACCATGAAACAGGACCGGGTGGCGATCGGGGAGTTACTACATTATTTGCAAGATAAATTTAATTAAAACGTTTGTCACTTTTCTTGGCGGCAAGAAAAGTGACGGAAAAGAACCGCCGCCCTGCTGCGTAATCTTGAAAATCGGGCTCATCGTCTCTGCCGACCTACAACCGCTCCGCTCAAGTGGGATCAGCCTCCTCGACTGCGCTCGGAGCCGTTCCTCTTCGCTTCAATTTTACTACGATTACTTCGCAACGGCGGGACGAGAGAAAGGAATACGTATAGTGTTTTGTAAGAAAATATATGATTAATAATTGATACATTTATGCGCGAAGGACATCCGGGACACCGGGAGGAACTTTCCAAGCAGGAGGAAAAATCCAAACAAACCAAAACCCGCGGATTGGTCGATCGGCTGAAATATGCACTGAAAATCGGGGCAATTGTTGGCGGTACGATGCTGGGTGCCGGTTTGACGAGAAACAGTGAAGCGGTCGCTGGGCCGGAACCAGATAAAAAAGTGCAGAAGGAACATAATTGGACAGAAGCGCAGGAAATGCTGATCAAACAGATGTGGCACCGGACGAATGACCGGGTGATGGAGTTGGATTCAACATATTTCCAGGCGAAAGGGGATAATTTGCCCACAGAAGTCGTGGACCTGTTCCAGAAAAAGGGCAATGAGTATGCCGTGACGGTGGTCGAGGGGAACGGCACCATGGAGGATTTCGAAAAGGACCTCCAGGGATTGTATGACATATTCCATAAAAACCTAATCGGCGGTGATTCGACAGCGGCTGAAGCGGCTTCTGCCGAATCAGCCAAAGACCAGGAGGAGGCAAAAAAGAAACAGGCTGCGGATGATGCACTCCTCGCGTCTGCACAGAAGCGCGTCGATTCAATACGCACCGAACGCATGCCCGCCGCTATTGAGCTTGTGAATACATTAGCCAGCGAAGTACTGCCGAGTGGTATGAAATTTTCGGGGGATTGGATGCAAGCGAATAGAGGCAAAGTATTCCGCAACGGCGAGAAGCTGGTTACGGTGGTGTCTTCTGAGTCTCCTGATATGCAAGTAGCCATCGATAAAACAGAGGGCACTGCTCAGTTCGCCTTTGCCAGACTTCTGAATGTTGACCCGAATGATGTCGTCGTATCTGAAATGGAAAGCGAATCCGGGGTCTATAAAATTAACGGCATGTACCAGTCTTTTAAGGTGTTTGAAACAGACGTGACCCGATATGTAAAGTAAGAATTGTTAATTGATGCCGAACGAATGGCCAAGAGTTATCACCATTGGGAAAAGGCTGTTACGAAAGAACTCCACCAGCTGTGGGAGCACAGTGATAAATTTTTAATATGCCACGGGCCGGAGCATCATATACGCGTATGGAAAACAGCGGAACCATTTGGCCGGAAGAAAGGTGCTGATATGGTTGTATTAGTAGCAAGTTGTTTGCTCCACGACATTTCGTCTTTTGATCGGGCGGAGCCGCATGGGCACGAGATGCGGTCGGCACGGATCGCTGCCGGAGTTTTGAAAAAGATAAAATTTCCTGCGGAAAAAATTCCAGCCGTGCTGTCCGCTATTTCCGAACATCGCAGTGACAGTAAAGTGATGAATAGCTTGGCGGGCAGGATATTCAAAGCATTCGACAAGATCGACGCCTTCGGGCCGATCGGCGTGTACCGTATTTTATTGCCGTTATCAATCCGTGGGTATTCATTGGAAGATATAATCGGATGGGCATTTGACCATCAGCGATTACAGAAAAAGTGGAGTTCAGTGACTTTCCCTGAGTTACGTAAAAAATACCGCTCACGATATTTTTATACGGTTGATTATTTTAAGCGATTACGCAGTCTTTTGGGCCTGAAAAAAGTAAAAACAGTTTATTCGGAAAAAAAAGTATTCGCCTGATAAGTATGAAATATGTAGTCAAAGAACTTAAAAAGAAACACATTACTCCGGGTCTGTTTACCACCCTGGCGCATTTATCGTCCTCAACGGTGAATAATTTAGACAAGGGCCGCAAGCAGTTTAAAATAATTAAAAAGAACAAGAATCATCGCATTTTCGTGGCCTTGGACAAGGCAACCAAGGAAGTGATCGGATTGATAACCTTGTTGATCGAGCCCAAATTTATCCACGACTGCGGGAAGATGGGGCATATTGAAGACGTAGTAGTACGAGAGGGGTTTGAGGGGAGGGGGGTCGGCGGCGCGCTGGTGCAACGGGCGACCGATGAGGCAAAGAAAGAAGGATGTTACCGAATACGGTTATTTTGCTCGGATAGAAACGTGTCATTCTATGAAAAAGCTGGATTCAAACGGCATGAGAACGGGATGCAGATTGATTTGAGGGATTAGTTTTTAGTTGAATGTTAAAGGAGAAAAGTATAGATGAAAGTTGTGGGTTATATGTGTCCTTTGACCTACTCCCGACAACTAAACTGTCATCCTATAACTTTCAACCATAAGGTGTACAGGCAATGGCGTCTGAGCTCGGATGGGAGTTAAAAGGACAGTAAAAGTTACTTCGATTATTAATAAACGTTTTATATAATATGTTCAAACAGTACGCATTGCCGAATAAGCTGAAAGTATTGCTGGCGCCGATGAAGGAGACGAAGGCGGTCACGGCGTTGGTTCTGGTAAAAGTCGGATCCCGGTATGAGACTAGGGACATCAACGGCGTGTCGCATTTCGTGGAGCACCTGATGTTCAAGGGCACGCCGCGCCGGCCGAACACGCAGATCATTTCCCAGGAGCTGGACGGCATCGGGGCGGAGTACAACGCCTTCACTACCAAGGACCACACCGGGTATTATATCCGGGCGGCGGTCGAACATTTGCCGTTACTCCTCGATATGCTGTCGGATATGCTGTATAATTCCATCTTTGACGCCGGAGAAATGGAAAAGGAACGCGGCGTGATCGTGGAGGAGATCAATATGTATGAGGACAATCCGCTGATGTATATGGAAGATTTGTTCGAGGAAACGATGTACGAAGATTGTCCGCTCGGCTGGAACATCGCCGGTCCGCGCGAGGTTATCCGCACAATCACACGCGACAAACTGGTCAATTATTACCGGCGCCATTACCAGCCGGCCAACATGCTGCTTGTTTTAGCCGGCAATATTCCCGGCACGGCCCGCGCCCTGATCAAAAAATATTTCAATACCGCCCAGCCAACAAAATTTACGCCGGCCAAATTCGACACCGCACCGGGAGAGCAGAAACGGACGCATACGCAGGTGAAGGAAAAAGCCACCGAGCAAGTGCAGATGGCCCTGGGATTCCCGGCCTATTCGTTGTTTGACAAGCGGGTGTACCCGCTGTCCCTGCTGGCCGTGATCCTTGGCGGCAACATGAGCTCGCGTTTGTTCATCAACATCCGGGAACGGCAGGGACTGTGTTATTTCATCAGGGCGTCGGTCAACGCCTATGAGGATACCGGCAACCTGATGGTCCAGGCGGGCCTGGACAAGAAACGTATCAAAGAGGCAATTACCGCCATCCTCCATGAACTGACGTCTGCCCGTGACAACGGCTTATCCGCCAAAGAGTTACGTAAGGCAAAGGAGTACATGAAGGGCAAATTGATCCTCGACCTGGAGTCGTCGGAAAATGTGGCTTCCTGGATCGGGAAACAGGAGCTGTTGCGGAAAAAAGTCATCAGCCCGTCCGAACAGATTCGCCGGGTGGAACGAGTGACGCTCAAGGATATCGCCGTTGTAGCGCATGACCTGCTGCAGACATCGAGGATCAGCCTGTCGCTTATCGGCCCGTACAAGGATCCGGCCGAGTTCGCCGCGCTTTTAAAACTGTAAAAAGTGTTGTATTATTGATACAGGATTAAACGGGGATTTTCGTATGACCGACACCGACCGCCACGTGACCATAAACATTTCCACTTCGACCATTTTTAAGGTGATCGCGGTGCTTATTTTATTGACCTTGCTGTACTTGCTGCGCGACGTCATCCTGATAATCCTCGTGTCATTCATCCTGGCCAGCGCGCTGAACCCATGGGTCAATGTGCTGCAACGCCGCCGTATCCCCAGGGTGTTGGCAACCGTGTTCATCTTTTTTTTGTTTTTCGGCTCGTTCGTCATCATTTTGGTGTTGCTTATCCCGCCAATCGCCACCCAGATTGCCGATATTTCCAAAAACTTGCCGGCATACTATAACCGGGTGGTGACGGACTTCCAGAGTTTCCGGGAATTTTCTCTTCAGCAGAACCTGCTGAATTCCCTGCAAAGCTCCCTCCAGTCGCTTCAAACAAACCTTGGCCAGACGACGGCCGGCGTCTTCAATGCCCTGTCCAGCATTTTCGGCGGATTTGTGTCATTCATTTTCATGGTCGTCATGACGTTTTATATGCTGCTGGAGGAGAATGCCCTGAAAAAATTCGTGAAATCCATTACTCCGTCAAAATACCATCCGTATATATTCCAGTTGCTGAACCGTTCGCAGGACCGCCTGCGGATGTGGCTCCGCGGCCAGTTAATTTTATGCCTGATCATCGGGTTTTTGGCCTGGTTGGGGCTGACTATTTTCGGCGTAAAATATTCCCTCGTCCTCGGCTTGTGGGCGGGATTGACCGAGTTTATCCCGTACCTGGGCCCGTTCTTAGGGGGTATCCCCGCCGTATTCATCGCCCTGACGACCGGCAGTTTCATCAAAGCCGTAATCGTCGTCGCCTGGTATTTCCTGATCCAACAGCTGGAGAACCACCTGATCGTGCCGAAAGTTATGGAAAAGACCGTCGGACTCAACCCGCTGGTGGTCATTATCGTCATGCTGGTCGGCGGCAAACTGGCCGGTGTTGTCGGCATCCTGCTGGCAGTCCCTTTGGCTTTAGTTATTAAGGTATTTGCCGAAGACTTTTTCGCGCTGAAGGAATCAGAAGAAAATACGCTGGAAGCGTAATATAAAAAGCCGTGTCCAGGAATGATTCATGTTCACGGCTTTTGATGTTTTTTTGCGCGGCGGATCCGTTCGTTATGCCGGGCTCGTCGTTCGGACGGTGACGTGTACTGCAAATTGGCAATGCATATACTCTTGGTGCCGCTTTTGATAAAGAGCCGGCAGAACAACCGTATGGCCCTTTCGACGGATTCGCCAGGATTGATCCGTACCATGAAGTTGGTAGCCATGGTTCCTCCACTGTATACAGGTTCGATTCAGTATAGGGGCGGGCCCGTTTAACGTCAAGTAGAATAGTTGGTATACTGGGGGCATGGCAAAGCTCTATGTGGTCGCTACACCTATTGGAAATCTGGAGGACATCACCCAGCGCGCCCTGCGTATCTTGGGTGAGGTTGACGTGATCGCGTGCGAAGACACCCGGCATACCCTGGAAATGCTCAACCATTTCAATATCAAGAAATCCCTGATCAGTTACCACCAGCATTCCGAGGTGCAGAAAATAGACCAGATCATCGCATTGCTGCGTTCGGGCAAGAATATCGCCCTCGTGTCCGACGCCGGGACGCCGGGCCTGTCCGATCCGGGCGGTATGCTGATCGAAGCGGTGCTGCAAGAGTTTGGGAAGGATGTTGAGGTCGTCCCGGTCCCGGGTCCCACTGCGCTGTCGGCCATTATTTCCGTAGCTGGCATGCCAACAGACCGGTTTTTATTCTTGGGATTTTTACCGCATAAGAAAGGCCGGCAGACGTTATTTCAGGAAATAAAGGATTCCGAGCGTACGGTGATTTTTTACGAATCCACCCACCGCATTATAAAAACATTGACCAGCCTGGCCGAGATTTTAGAACCCGAACGCCGTCTCGTCGTCGGCCGAGAACTTACGAAGAAATTTGAAACCATCTACCGCGGCTCGGCGCAGGAGGTGCTGAAACAGCTGGAAGCGGGGGAGACGCGGGGAGAGTTCGTAGTGGTGGTTGGGGGTATATGATGGGAGTTGTAGGTTGAAAGAATATGGTTCAGATGTAGGTTGCATGTCATACTTAATAGATGCACGACTGATAACCTTCAACTTGTGAACTTTTTTGTACATCCTTCGAGGCACAGGGATGACGAACACGTAACTAATGTTTAAATATACAAGCATGAAAAAATTCCTCTACTGGGCGCCGAGGGTCTTGAGCATTTTGTTCGTTGCCTTCGTCTCGATCTTCGCGCTCGATGTGTTCGAGGAGGGTAAGTCCGCTGGTGCCATCGCGCTGGCGCTCCTGATACACCTAATACCGACCATTATTGGTATCGTGATAATTGTCATTGCCTGGAAACGGGAACTGGTCGGCGGCTGGCTGTTCGTCGCCCTCGGCATCGGCTTCATATTCATCGGCAACTTTGAATCCGGGGCGATTCTACTCTTCATGATTCCCCTGACTCTCATCGGCGCCATGTTTCTGTGGCATCACTATAAGTATTCAGCGCCAATCGGCACGCCGGAACCTCCGAAGGCGGTTTGAAAAGGCTAATCTGATAAGGCGATTCTCATAAGCATTTTTCAAATATATGAAAAAAGCCATTTACGTGAGTCTGATCGTCATTCTCGTCATCGGGGCCGGGCTGTTCAGCTACTTTTATTTTTTTTCCGATGACGGCGAGCCAGCATTGAATGCACATAACACGAATACGACTGCCGCGGCACCGTCGAATGTGGTTACCAGCCTGCCCAGTACCTATATTGGGGATGATTTCACCCTGAAGCAGATGTCGGGCTGGATCCAGGGGCACCTGACCGGAACACTGGTATCATTCCATCCCCAGGACGAGCAGCAACCGGCGGGCAGTGCGGCTGCGGCCATCAATTTCCAGTCGTATATCGCCGTGTCATTCGACGCCACTGGCGGAAAAACGTTCGCCGACGTGTACCAGCAGACCATCGACGATATCACCGCTGCCATCCCTGAAACGACCGTGTTCGCGACCAGCGAGGAGGCGGTCAGCGGCTTGCCTGCCAGGTTGGCGGCCATGGAATTCA
>Ga0265297_10003864_pt1 | contig 25862 bp, 32 predicted proteins | sample Munlanlwell13791_FD_192502 | JGI IMG/M metagenome (GOLD analysis project Ga0265297, IMG submission 192502) | Leachate microbial communities from a municipal landfill in Southern Ontario, Canada - Leachate well 137-91 | ecosystem: Engineered > Solid waste > Landfill > Unclassified | place...
GTAGCTCAGCCTGGATAGAGCGACTGCCTTCTAAAATAAAATCCCTTTTGGGAAAAGAAGACAGCAGTAGGCCGCAGGTTCGAATCCTGTCCGGGGCGTCCTAATTTGCACAGCAAATTCCGGCTTTGCCGTCGGACGCAAGAATGCCAACAAGTTGTCATTCTAGGGCTTCCTTTTTCCAAAAACTAATTAAAGAAGAATATTTTTGTTAAGATATGAAAAAGAAAGACTTTGTTTTATATCTTCTTTTAGCGGTTTCTCTTTGTTTAGGATTGTATAATCTTAATTTAAATTCTATTCCTAAAAATACCTCTCCCGGATTTACTTATAACAATTCGGATTTAGATAATCTTGGAGATAGACTTTTATTTTTAGAGAATAAATTTTCTAATATTGATTTTTCCCTGTAGAGAATGTAACTATTCCTTCGGTTAATCTATCTTGTATTTTAGTTCAGTTTGATGAGGGAAGGATTCCTCAAGTTTTTGATTATGTAGGAACAAATTTTTATTCTAGTTCTTCTATTGTTAAGGATGGTTCAGATTGGATAGAAGAAAATAAGCCGAATTACGAGCATATTTTTTATGGGGTTCAATGTATTCAAGATAATGGGTGGGTGATGATTTCTGGAAGTACAAGTGAGATTTTAATTAAAGAGATTAATGGAGAATTGGGAGCATATGATGATAGTTTTATTGCTGATAATGGTTTTTTTGCAAGGAGAGGAACAATTTCAATGGTCTGTTGTAAAACTATAACTAATTAAACTTTTTTTCCAAAAACTAATTAAACTTCTTATTTTTATTCTAATTATGTCGAAAAAGAGTGTTGGTAATTTGAATTTTCCTCTTCGTGGTAAGTATGTTGCGATGGTTGCTCCAAGTTTTGTTGTTGATTTTTCTTATCCGGGTATTATTTATAGTTTGAAAAAATTAGGTTTTGATAAGGTTGTTGAGTTGACTTTTGGTGCGAAGATGATTAATCGAGATTATCATAAAAAACTTTGTACTTCAAGGGAACTTTTGATTTCTTCTGCGTGTCCAGGAGTTGTTCAGACAATTAAGGAAAAGTTTCCTGAGTATGAGCCGTTTATTGCAAATATAGATTCTCCGATGGTTGCGATGGGAAAGGTTTGCAGGAAAACTTATCCTAAACATAAAATTGTTTTTATTTCTCCTTGCCATTTTAAAAAAACTGAAGCAGAGAATTCAAAATACGTTGATTATACTATTGATTATTTAGAGTTAAAAGAATTATTTAGAAAAATGAAAATAAATTTGGATAAGATGCCTAAAGATAGGAAGTTTCAGTTTGATAAATTTTATAATGATTATACAAAGATTTTTCCTTTGTCTGGAGGATTGTACAAAACTGCCCATTTGAAAAAAGTTGTTGGAAAAAAAGAAACTTTAATTGCTGATGGAATTAGTGATGTTATTAAATTCTTGGAAAAGCCAAAAAAGAAAATTAGATTTTTGGATGTAACTTTTTGTCGTGGAGGTTGCATTGGAGGACCTTGTGTTAGTAACGAATTAAGTTTGAAAAAAAGAAAGAAAAAGATTATTAGATATTTGAAAGATTCAAGATACGAGGATATTCCTGAGTCAAAAAAAGGTTTGGTTGATAAGGCAAAAGGGCTTGTATTTAGAAAAATTCTTGGAAGAAAGTAATTCATCTTTTAGAAAATTTCATAGCCCTCGAATAAGCTTTATAGAGATAAAATATTCTTTTGGAAGTTTCATAAAAAAATAAAATATTAGCTACGCTAAATTTCATAAAAAAATAAAATATTAGCTACGCTAAATTTCATAAAAAAATAAAATATTAGCTACGCTAAATTTCATAAAAAAATAAAATATTAGCTACGCTAAATTTCATAAAGCGGGGACCGGGACTCGAACCCGGGAAAATTTGCTCTGCAGGCAAACGCAGTAGCCGCTGTGCCATCCCCGCATATATCAATTAACAAAAGAATGCTTATATAAATTTTGTTAATTGAAGATTTAGATAAATTTAAATTTTAAATAAACATTTCTAAACATAATCTTTAAATAATTCTCTTTGATGAATTTGATATGACAAATAATCTAAGTATTGATGATATGGCTGCTTTTTGCAAGAGAAAGGGTTTTGTAGAGAAGTCTGGAGAAATTTATGGAGGTCTTGCAGGATTTTGGGATTTTTTACCTTTGGGAGCAGAGTTAAAGAAAAATATCAAAGATTCTTGGTGGCAATTTCATGTTCGATCTAGAAGCGATATGCAAGGAATTGATGGTTCAATTATAACTCATCCTCAGGTTTGGAAAGCTTCAGGACATATTGATAATTTTAGCGACATCTTTGTTGTTTGCAAAAAATGTAAGAAACCAGCAAAGATTGATAAAAATGAACTTGGAAAGGCAAAATGTGAATGCGGAGGAAATTACGACGAGGAAAGTGCAAAAGAATTTAATTTAATGTTTAAGACAACTGTTGGAATGGACGGAATTGGTTACTTGAGGCCTGAGACTGCTCAGTTAATCTTTGCAAACTTCAAATCTGTTTTTGATAGTTCTCGAATGAAACTTCCTTGCGGAATTGCACAAGTTGGAAAAGCATTTAGAAATGAAATTGCCCCAAGAAACTTTTTATTTAGATGTAGAGAGTTTGAGCAAATGGAAATTGAATACTTTATTAAGCCAAAACAAAAATGTCCTTATGAAATTCCTGATTTGAAAATTTTGGTTTATTCGTCGGAAAATCAAGAGAAAAATGAAGAAGGAAAAATTATAATTATTAAAGATGCATTAAAAAAGAAAATAATTAAAAAAGATTGGCATGCATATTGGCTTGCAACTGAATTAAAATGGTTTCTTTCTCTTGGTGCGAATTTAGAGAAATTTAGAATAAGACAGCATCATAAAACTGAGCTTGCTCATTATTCAAGTGATTGTTGGGATTTGGAATATAATTTTCCTTTTGGTTGGAAAGAACTTGAGGGAATTGCTGACAGAGGTAATTATGATTTATCCATGCATGAAAAATTCTCTAAAAAAGATATGAGTGTGTTTGATGAAGAGACAAAAGAAAAATTTGTTCCTGAAGTTATCTGTGAACCAAGTTTAGGGGTTGAGAGAGCATTCTTAGTTTTCTTGTTTGATTCTTATTTCTACGACGAGAAAAAGCAAAATATTGTATTAAAACTTAATCCAAAACTTTCTCCAGTTAAAGTTGCAGTGTTTCCTCTTGTAAAAAAAGAAGAGTTTGAAAAAATTTCTGAAAAAATTGTTGAAGATTTAAGAATTGAGTGGAATGTTAATTATGATAAGAGTGGTTCAATTGGAAGAAGATACGCGCGAAATGATGAAATTGGAACACCTTTTTGTATAACTGTCGACGGAGATTCTTTGATTGATTCAACTGTTACAATTAGAGAAAGAGATAGTGGTGAGCAAAAGAGAATTAAAATTAATGAAGTCAGAAATTTGATTAGAAAATTAATTTTTGGAGAAATTTCTTTTTCTGAAATTTAGGTTTTGACATAAATTTTATTTGTCGACGGAGAATTTTTTTTTAATTTTTCTAAAGAATTTAAAAAATTATTTTTTACCGAAGAGTTTTTAAGTAAGAGATTCTTAAAATAATTAATTAAATTGAGGTGAGTCTAAATGGCAAAAGCTAAAGCAAAAAAGAAAGTGGCAAGAAAAGCTGTAAAAAAAGCAGCAAGAAAGCCAGCTAAAAAAAAGGTTGCTAAAAAGAAAAAAAGATAAAAATTTTTTTCTAAACACAAAATTTTAACAAATTTTGCATAAAGAAAAAAAGATAAAACTTTTTTATGAGTCCTTGGAGAAATTCTGAGGATACAAAATTTTAACAAATTTTGCATAAAGAAAAAATATATTTATCTTTTTCAATCTTAATTTAAGATTCAAAGGGGCTTGTTTTATACAAGCGAATCAAACTTTCTTTTTTATTTTTATTTTTTCCCTACTATCCTAATAATGACAGACGATTGTATTTTTTGTAGATTTGCAAAAGGAGAGATTCCTGTTAAAAAAATTTATGAGAATGAAAACTTTTTTTCAATTTTCGATAAAAATCCCTTAGTTAATGGTCATTGTTTGGTTATTTCCAAAAAACATTTTAAAACAATTTTGGATTTTCCGATTTTATACGCGACTGATTTGATTGATTGTGTTAAAAGCACTTCGATTAAAATTTTGAAAGATACAAATTCTTCAGGATTTAATTTGGTTAATAATAATTTTGAGAGTTCTGGGCAGGTTGTACCTCATTTTCATTTACACATAATTCCAAGAAAAGACAAAGATGGTAGGTCATTTGAGTTAATTAATAAGAAGGATTAATATCAAAACTCTTTTAAACAGATTTCTTTTATTCTTTTTAGAAGGCTCTGTAAATCAATTTGTTTGATTTTGAGCGTATAAAACATAAGGCTCTGTAGCTCAGCGTTTAGGTTCCAATGAAGATGAAAACGCCGAGATTGAGCTTAGCAAACAACAAGGCTCTGTAGCTCAGCGTTTAGGTTCCAATGAAAATGAAAACGCCGAGATTGAGCTTAGCAAACAATAAGGCTCTGTAGCTCAGCGTTTAAGGAAAACGCACTAGCTTAGCCGTAACAAAAACAATAAGGCTCTGTAGCTCAGCGTTTAGAGCGCTGCTCTCATGAGTATTTCGTAGAAATGCGAATAATCACTGAAAACCTTTGGTTTTCAATCTGAGAAAGGCAGAGGTCGGGAGTTAAATTCTCCTCAGAGCCATTCCTTCTTCGATAAACGAAGAATACAAAGTAAACTTTGCATAGGGAGTTAAATTCTCCTCAGAGCCATTCCTTCTTCGATAAACGAAGAATATAAATTTTCATACATTATAAAAAATAAAGTCGGGATTTCTCCCGACTAAAAAATTTGTTAGATTAATCTTGTTAAGCTTCTTGTTGGAATTCGGCATCCATCTGGATTTTCTGCGCAAACTCCTGCAATTGTCCATTCTGCAATTTCTGGTACTTCTGTTCCTGCGTAGACATCTTCTCCTTCATTGTATGTTCTTGGGTCTTCTTGGTTATATTCTGGCATTTTGGTTTCCTCCTTATAGCTCTTTAACCTTTTGCATAATAATCTGGCTTAAAAGAATTCAATATAATTTTCTAGAAATCTTGAAAGCCAAAACTTATTAGTATAAGGCTTTCACTAGAATAGAAAGTTTCACATTCATTACAGCATGGAAAATTCCATCTAGTTTCATTATTTTTCTAAGTGCTTGAAGTTTATATATTTTTAGAATTATTGTCTTGAAAGTTCTTTTGTTGTTCTTGTAGCTTCAATAGATTTGTCTATCTTTTCTTGGATTTTTCTTTGATTTGTTTTTAATCTAGATAAATATCCTGCTATTTGGTTTCTTACTTTTTTTGAAGGCATTTCTTTACCTAAAACTCTTTTGTTTGCTTCAAAATCTTCTTTAAATGGAACGCCTTTTGAAAGTAAAGTATTTGATGTTCTTTTAATTAATTTTGTCTTAATTTTTCCCATATTGATTAGGGGCAGAATTGGTTTTTAAAGTTTATTATTGGTCAAATTTCAAGGTTTTGATTACAGAATTGTATTGTTCTTTGAATTCTATTGCTTTTTTGGAGAGGTTTTCTGTATAAATAACTAAAGCTGGAAGAGGAATGCTTTGGGCATCTGAGAGATGTTTTTTCAAATCAGAATCACTTAAGGTTTTTTTGTCTTTTGCGATAGTTAAGAAGTTCATTAACCCAAGAGAAGTATTTATTTTTATTACACACAAGAATTCTTTTGCTTTGTGCTCTTTTTCTTCTACAATTTCAAATCCTTTTTTATCTAAAAATTCAATTATTTTTAATACAAATTCGGATTTTGGTTTTTCTTTTTTGGTTTTTGGTTCTTCTTTAATTACTAAAGGATTTCTAAATTCAATTTCAGGTTTTTTATCAAAAATTTCTAAAACTTTTTTCTCTTCGACAATTTCTTTTTTTGGTTCTTGATAAATTATTTCTTCTTTTTTTTGTTCAATTGGTTTTTCTTCTTGTTTTGTTTCTTGGATTTTTGGTTGAATTGGCTTAGAGAAATTTTCTATTGGTTCTATAAAATATCTCCAGAAAATTTCTTCGTCTATTTGAAAAGGGTAAGCAAAATCTTTTATTTCTCTTAATGCAACTCGAATTGCAGGTTCAAGATTTTTGTCTTTTAGAAATCTTTTTGATTTTAGTAATTCGTAAGCTTCTCTTTCTTTTGGTTTTAGATATTGAGAATATTTTTCTAGTTGTGCTTCTTGTCCTGCTAAATAATGTATTGCTGAACTTCCTACTCTCATGTTTGACATTTTTATTTGTTTATCTGCTAAAAGTTCTGAGAGAAAGGCTGATGTAAATAATCCGCTTTGATTTATTTCTCCGGATATTTGCATCGGAAGACTTGGACCTCGTATTCTTAGTGTGTAGAGAATTTTTTCTTTTATTGGTTGAGTATTTTGTGTTGGCATAAAACTTCTAGAATACTTTTAATTATAAATTTATTCTTTAATTTTAAAGTCTAAGGATTATAAAAGGGGCTCCTAACCGAAGTTACAAACCCCTAAGAACTAAAACCGAAGTTTTAATCCAGACAATAACCGAAGTTAATGTCTAATTCTTTTAGGAATCTAGGGTTTTTAACTTTTGTGGTTTTCTGTTCCACTTAAATTTTCTTCCAATCTACTTCGTAATACGAAACACTTTGTTCTTCGTCGACAATTGCTAAAAGAAGTGTTTTTTTTGTTGAATGGGCAATTCTGTTTTTCCCAGAGAAATCTTGCCAGCTTAGTTTATTATTCTCTGAATCAGCAAATACAATCCATTTTGAATGATCTTTTCCTATTTTCGAACTCTTTTTGTAAACTCTAAAATCAGCTCCAAATTTTAATGCTGTTTTTGGAATATATCCTTTTTTTCTTAAGTCTTTGTAAACCACATATTTTATTGCAATTTTTTTATCTATTTTTGAAAACTTTTTTTCTAGTTCTTCAAATGAAAGATTTTTATTTTTTTCTAGTATTTTTATTTTTTTTATTTCAACTAAGAATAAAGATTCTGTTAGGGAATATTGTATTTTTCCTTCTGTTTTCTCTCCAAAAGCACTTTGGTCATAGAGTGTGAAACTTGCTGGAGAGTTTGTTGTTATTTTGTTTGAAACAATATTTGCTAAAATTTCCATAATTGTTTTATGTTACGACAATATTTAAAAATATGGTTTTGTTAGATTTTTTATGAGTAACAAAACAAATAGAAGTAATTTGAATGTTTTGCTACTTTTAGTTCTATTATTGGTCTTGTAAATCTTGTCTCTTTTGGGGCGAGTATTCATTTGTTAACTAATAGAGAACTCTTTAATGCAAAATGGAAATAATATATGACGGAGAAAATTGGAAAATAATTTATAGAAGAAAAGAATATTCTGGAATAGAAGATTTAACAGGAAAATTTCCGTGGGGGATTCCTTTTGAGCCTGTTTGCTTTTGTGTTGCTCCTAAGTTGTATCAAGAAGCGGTTGATTTTTCAAGAGAACTTGAGGGAAAGTTGAATTGTGTCAAAAAGTTTAAACCAGAAAATAATTTAAAGTGCAAATTGGTTGGAAGACTATGAGCGAAATAGATTTTAAGGAAATTGAAAAGAAATGGCAGGATAAATGGGAAAAGGCGAAACTATTCGAGGTTAAGAAAAATTCTAAAGATAAATTTTATGTTCTTGAAATGTTTCCTTATCCGAGTGGAGAGGGTTTGCATATGGGGCACGCTTTGAATTATGTTATCGGAGATGTTTTAGCTAGGTCAAAAATTATGCAAGGTTTTAATGTGTTGCATCCAATGGGATATGATGCTTTGGGTCTTCCTGCTGAAAATGCCGCAATTAAAGTTGGAGTTCATCCAGAAGATTATACAAATAAGTCAATAAAGAATTATATTCGACAACAAAAAGCTCTTGGAATAACTTATGATTGGTCAAGAGTTGTGAATACTGCAAGTCCAGATTATTACAAATGGGATCAGTGGATTTTCCTTAAGATGCTTGAGCGTGGTCTTGCTTATCAAAAAGAATCTGCTGTTAATTGGTGTCCTGAATGTAACACTGTTTTAGCAAATGAGCAGGTTCAGAACGGAAAATGTTGGAGACATGAAGAGACTAATGTAGAAATAAAACATTTGAAACAATGGTTCTTGAAAATTAGTGATTACGCTGATGAACTTTATGAGTCAATTGATTCTTTAGATTGGCCAGCAAGGACAAAAGCAATGCAAAAAAATTGGATTGGAAAAAGTTATGGAACTGAAATTGATTTTGAGATTAATAATGAGATTTGGCCAATTTTTACGACGAGACCTGACACTATTTTTGGTGTTACTTTTATGGTTGTTTCTGCACAGCATAAGAAACTTATGGATTTAGTTACAAAAGAACAGAAAAAGGAAGTTGAGAAATTTTTGAAAAAGCTTGGAAGTGTTTCTGAAAAAGAATTAGAAGATATGGAGAAAGAAGGAGTTTTTACAGGCAGTTATGCAATTAATCCTGCAAATGGCGAGAAGGTTCCTGTTTATGCTGGAAATTTTGTTGTTGCAGATTATGGTGCTGGAATGGTTATGGCTGTTCCAACTCATGACCAGAGAGATTTTGAGTTTGCCAGAAAATATAAAATTCCAATGAAAGTGGTAATTAATTCAGAACAATATGAACTTAATTCTGAAAAAATGTCACGAGCTTATACTTCTGAGGGAGTTTTAACAAATTCTGGAGAGTTTAATGGATTAAACAATAATGAGGCAAAGGAAAAAATCACTGCTTGGCTCATTAAAAATAAATTAGGAAGAAAAGTTGTTAATTTTAGATTAAGAGATTGGGGAATTTCTCGTCAGAGATATTGGGGAACTCCTATTCCAGTTATTCATTGTGAAAAGTGTGGTGCTGTTCCTGTTTTGGAATCTGATTTACCTGTAAAGTTACCAAGAGAAGTTAAATTTGGCGACGGAAATCCTTTGTTGACAAATGAAAGTTGGATAAAAACTAAATGTCCAAAATGTGGAGGAAAAGCTAGGCGAGAAACTGACACAATGGATACTTTTGTTAATTCTTCTTGGTATTTTTTAAGATATTGTGACCCAAATAATTCTAAAAAAATATTTGATTCAGATAAAGCAAATTATTGGTGCCCAATTGACCAGTATATTGGCGGAGCTGAACATGCTTGCATGCACTTAATTTATTTTAGATTTTATACAAAATTTTTGAGAGATTTAGGTTTAGTTAATTTTGATGAACCTGCAAAAAAATTATTTCACCAAGGAATGCTTCATGGAGAAGGTGGAATTAAAATGAGTAAGTCTAAAGGAAATGTAATTAATCCTGATTCTGTTTCAGAAAAATACGGAATTGATACTGCAAGATATTTTTTACTTTCTTTAGCTGAACCAGATAAACCAAGAGATTGGAGCGAGAAAGGAATTGTTGGAAGTTTGAGATTAATTAATAAAATATTTTTATTGTTTGAGAATGTAAAAATTGGAAAAAATAGTTCTGAGATGGAATCTTTAATAAATTCTTCAATTAAAGGAATTACTCAAGATATCGACGAGTTTAGATATAGAATGGCAACAATTAAACTCAAGGAGTTGTTTGAATTTATGGAAAATGAAAAAGAGATTTCAAGAGAAACTTTGCAGGATTCGCTTAAACTTCTTAGTCCTTTTTGTCCCCATATAACTGAAGAATTATACGAGAAATTAGGAAATAATGATTTTATTTCTACAAGTTCTTGGCCGAAGTTTGATTCTAATAAAATTAAGAAAAAAGGAGAAGGAATTGATTTTAATGAAAAAGTTATTTCTAGTTTGAGGAATGTTTTTGAGAAGATTGGGACAAAAGCAGACGAGGTAAAGAAAATTTATTTGTATACAATTCCTATGGATTTAGAAAAAATCGATTCAAAAAAAATTGGTAAAGAGTTTGGTAAGGAGATTTTTGTTTTTGCAACAAATAACAAGGAAAAGCATGACCCTGAAAATAAAAGCAAAAAAGCTTTACCGGGAATGCCTTCAATTTATTTGGAATAAAATTTTTTCTTTGAAATAGTTATGTTTTTATAAGAGATTTCTTTAATTAACTCATGTCAGAAAAAGAGGATAAGAAAAAATATTCATCTAAGGATAAAGATGATTTTGAAGAAGAGTTTGAAGACGAAAAAGGGGTAGGAAACGATGAAGAGGATTTTGAGAGTGGTTTTAATAGACGAGCTGCAAGACAGGATTTTTTTGCTTTTATTAATAGGTATATTTTTCTTGGTATTCTTTTTTTAATAATTATAATTTTCTTTTTAGCGAATTTTAGTTTTGTTTCTAATTTTTTTAAATCTCTTCCGCAGAATACGACAAGTGTAGAAAATGTTTGTGGAGATGGAACAAAATTTACTTATTGTTCTGTTAGAATTCCTTATTTTTGTGAAAATGGAGAATTAATTGAGCAGGCATTTGTTTGTCCGTGTCCTGATGGTTTTTATTCTTCAAGAGATAAATGTATCTCGGAATTTAATACTGGTGCCAAAAATGTTTCTTTTAATTATACTTTACGAGGAGTTAATGATTCAATTAATCTGACTTTGTATTCGGGAATGTATAAATATTTTTCAGGTTTGCCTGCGGTTTATTCTACTGGAGTAGGAAATACTCTTTCAAGAGGCGAATACAAATTAGAGAAAATTAATGAAGTTACTCAGGCTAAATTTTTATCTTCTTTGGTTGTTGCAATTCAGAATAAAGCAAAAGATAAAGATGACCAAGTAAGAATTGCAATAAGTTTGGTTCAGAATATTCCTTTCAAAGAATCAAATAAACGGGTTCAGATTTCTAAATCAATCTCGGTTTTATACACAAGATATCCTTATGAAACTCTTTATGAGAATTCTGGAATTTGCGGAGAGAAATCTGAATTACTTGCTTATTTATTAGAAGAGCTTGGTTATGGAGTTGTTTTATTTGAATATTCTAGTGTGAATCACGAGGCTGTTGGAATTAGTTGTCCTATTGAATACAGTTTAAATGAATCTGGTTATTGTTTTGTTGAAACAACTGCACCTTCAATTATTTCTAATAATAAAAATGAGTATTATGGTGTTGGAAGTTTAGAAAAAGTTCCTTTTGAGATTCTGCCTATTTCTAAAGGAAATTCTTTAAGAGAAGATTTGGATGAATATGAGGATTCAATTGATTGGAATAAAATTCAGAGTTTGGTTAAGGCGGGAAGAAGTTTAACTAGAGGACAGATGATTTTAAGAGAAAATTTGATTGAAAAATATGGTATGAGTGCATTTTACTAAATATCTATTGGTAAGGTTTAAATAATTCTGAGTTTTTAATAAATGATGTCAGCTGGGGTAAATGCTGTGGAGAATGGGGAAGAAAAAACGAGCGAGAGTTCTTTTAAACAAAGTCCTTCTCTTGAATCAATTTGTAAAGATCCAAATGGAGGTTGTTTAGTTCATCTGTTTGCAAAATCTCTTGATAAAAGAGGAAAAAGAGTTCTTAGTGATGCAGAGATTCTTTCTCAAAGAAAATGGTTAGATAGTAAATTTGCAAATAAAGATGTTGGAACAGAGATTCCTTATGAAGAATTAACTAATGAAGGAATTATTTCCAGTATTAATTGTGAAAATCCTGTTTCAAGAGAGGCACTAAATAGTTTATCTAATTGTGGAGAAAATTATTATTGTCCTTTAAAGAAGATATTAGAAAGATATTCTACTAAGGATTTTCAAAGTTGTATCTCTACTTTTATTGAAGCGGCAATGAAAACTCCCAAGGCAAGTAAAGAAGTAATTGAAGCTTATCATTCAAAGTTGATTAAATTTATTGACAGTGTATTTGATAAAGGAAATCTTCCACATATGAATGCTCACCAGTCTTTATGGATGGTGGCAAATAGTATTTACCATATGCATTCTTTGGATCCTGAAAAAATCAGTGATATTCTTACTTCGGATTATGATAATCCTGATCCTGCTATTTCTCCATTTGCTACATTACATGATAAATTTGATTTTGAATATGCGAGGGAATATTGTCAAAACAATAATCTTGCTTATGCTAAAGGTAGATTAGAAAGAGGAAATGAGATTAGCCAAAAAGTATTTGGGAAATCTATTGAGGAACTTAGTTCTGCTCAAGCGAGTTAATTTATTCTAAAACAGCTTTAATTCGTCGAACTCCTGAACTTGATGATTCTTCTTTATGAAATATCGAAGATATTTTATCCGCAGAGCTTGTCTTGAGGACTATGAAGAATCGTCTTATTCTAAAATCGCTTTAATTCTTCTAACTCCAGAAGAAGACGATTCTTCTTTTTGAATTTTGAAATGTCCAAGCTCGCAGGTATTTTTTACATGAGGGCCAGAGCAGATTTCTTTTGAGAATTTTCCAATTGTGTAAACTGAAACAATACTGCCGTATTTATTGTCAAAGATTCCGCAAGCTCCTTGCTGTTTTGCAGAGTTGGGACTCATTTCGTCACGGATTACTTCACAAGATTCTTGAATTTGTGCGTTGACTAAATCTTCTATTTCTGTTAATTGTTCTTTTGTTAATTTATCTGGATAAGAAAAATCAAAACGTAAACGCTCTGGAGTTATGTTTGAGCCTTTTTGATGTAGGTTCTCGTCTTTTAGCACAATTTTTAGTGCTTGAAGCAAAAGATGTGTTGCGGTGTGAAGTTTTGTTGTTTTTTCTGAATTATCAGAAAGTCCTGCTTTAAACATTCCTGCCGATGCTGTTTGTGATAATTTTTGATGAGCTTCACATTCTTTTTTGAATCCGTGTTCGTCTATTTTGATATTTTTTTCTTTAGCTAATTCTTTTGTTAATTCAATTGGAAATCCGTATGATTGATATAGCAAGAACGCATCTTTACAATCAATTTCTTTTTTCGTTGAGATTATTTTTTCAAATTCTTTTAATCCTTTATCTAGAGTTTTTTCAAATTTGTCTTCTTCTTTATTCAGTTCGTCAATTATCTTTTGTTTATTCTTCTCTAATTTTGGATAAGTTTCTTTGTAAATTTTAATTATTTCTTTTACAATTGGGGTTGTTACATCTTTGTTTTCATTTATTCCTAATTTTTTTGCAAATCTTATTGCACGTCTTATTAATCTTCGTAAGACATAACCTTGTTCAGTGTTTCCTGGAACAATTCCGTCGTTGATTATTAAAACTGAGGCTTTTATGTGGTCTGCAATTATTCGCATTTCTACTTTGTGGTCTTTGTATTTTTTGTTTGAGAGTTTTTCAATTTGTTTTATTATTGGATTCCAAATTTCTGATTCATAGCTATCTTCTAAATTATTTAGAATTGCAAGAGTTCTTTCAACTCCCATTCCTGTGTCAATATTTTTTTGTTTAGCTGTAACATAGTTTCCTTCGCTGTTTTTGTTGTATTGCATAAAAACATCATTCCATATTTCTACCCAGTTTTTATCTTTTGGATTAAATTTTTTTGGAGCTTTGATATTTTTTGGTTTCCAATAAAACATTTCTGAGTCTGGTCCGCAAGGTCCGGTGTTTCCTGCTGGTCCCCACCAATTATCCTCTTTAGGTAAATATGCAATTCTGTCTTTTGATATTCCTAAACTTTCCCAAACTTTTGCAGCTTCTGTATCTTTTGGAGCATTTTTATCTCCTTCAAAAACTGTAAATGCTAATCTTTCTGTTGGGATTTTTAAAATTTTTGTTAAGAACTCAAAACTGAATTCAATTGCTTGTTTTTTTTCGTAGTCTCCTAAGCTCCAGTTTCCAAGCATTTCAAAAAGTGTGTGATGGGAAGTGTCTCCAACTTCGTCTATGTCGCCTGTTCTAATACAGAGTTGAACATCAGTTAATCGTTTTCCTAATGGATGAGGTTGCCCTAAGAGAAACGGAACTAAGGGATGCATTCCTGCTGTGGTAAAAAGAACTGTTGGGTCGTTTTCTGGAATTAAACTTGCACCTGGAATTCTCTTGTGGTTTTTACTTTCGAAAAAATTTAGATACTTTTCTATTAATTCTTTTCTTGTTATCATAAAAATAGTGAGGTTCTTTGATTTAAAAAATTAGTGCTAGTTAAGAATTAGCTAAAGCATTAAGCTTTTCTTGAATATCTGCAAGTTGTGCTTCAAGTGTTGCATCATAAGCTGTTTGAATTACTCTTTTTTCTACTGGACCTTGTTTTTCTTCTTTATTTGTTTCTTGATTTTCTTTTAAGATATTTGGTATTTTTATTTTGGGTAAAACTTTTTGTAGTTTTAGTAAATCAACTTTTAGGTCTTTTAGAAGTTTAGAAATTTTTAGTTTTAATTTTAACTCTTCTATTCTATATTGTTTAAAGCTTTTTATTGTTCTTGATATTCGTAGCAAAATTATTTCTGAAGAAAGTAAATCTTTTTTTGCTTTCAGTGCTTCATCATATTCGAATTTTATATGAATTAAATTTTCTTCTTTCATTCTATCTTAGAAAAAATATCTTGGTCTATCTTTTCAATTTGCTCTTTTACTGTCTGTATTTCATTTTCCCAAGATTGTAACTCTCTTTCTTCTTCGTCTTTAAGTTGTTTTGTTTCTCTAAGCAATCTTTCAATTTCTGCTATCTTACTTTTGGATCTTTCAAATATTGCCAAACTCTCTTCGAATTTATCTATTCTAATAAAAACTGGTTCTGCTCTTTTTGAGAATTTTTCTTCTCTTGGTTCTTCTTGTCTTTGGTTGAATTTTTTTTGAGGAAGAGGTTTACCTGAATCAATTTCATAAGTCTTTGGTTCTTCCTCTTCCTCGTCTATCTCCTCTTTTTTCCCAGTTACAGCGTTCTTGATTGTGTTTTGTGAGAATTTTTCTGCGAAACTTCCTTTTGGAAAAGAAGGTAATTGATGCAAAGAATTTTTGTCGTAATCGTCGAAGTTTCTTAGTTCAGGTAGTTTTGGTAATTCAGGCAATTTTGGTAAATCTAGAGAATTCTCTTTTGAATCTTCGTTGTTAAACCACCCCATTTTATTATTTCAATATAGCCTCTTTAATATATATAATTGAGAATACTAGTTTAAAAATGTTTATTTTTTAGCGAGATTAAAACCGAAAGGTATTTATTTGGATTAATTTTAAACTTCTTATGCAAAATCAATTTCTTGAAGAAGTAGTAGTTTCTATCGTCGGTAAATCCGCAGAACCGATTGCAGGTTTACTTAATACAAAAAAACATGTTAATGAATTTATTATTGCTAAAAAGTTAGACATAACAATAAACCAGACAAGAAATATTTTATACAAACTTTCAGACCATGGACTTGTTTCTTCAATTAGAAAAAAAGATAAGAAAAAAGGTTGGTATACTTATTTTTGGAGAATTGAAAATTTAAAATCTTTAGAGTTTCTAAAAGAATTACTTGTAAAGAAAATAAATCAATTTGAACAGCAAATTAATAGTCGAGAAACAAAAAAATTCTATATTTGTGAAAAATGTAATATTGAGTTTAATGAGGAGAATGCACTTTTGTGTGATTTTACTTGTAATGAATGCGGAGAGATTTTTACTCTAAAAGATAATACTGGAGTTTTACGAGGATTAAAAAAGAATTTAGAAAAATTCAAATCTGAATTAGAGATAATTGAAGTAGAGATTGGTAAAGAAAAAGGAGTTGTAGAAAAGGTTAAAGTTAAACAGATTAAGAAAGAAGAAAAGGAAAAACAAGCAAAAAAAGCTGAAACAGCGTTAAAGAGAAAAACTCTTAGGGATATTAAGAATAAGTCTAAGGAAAAACTAAAGGTTTCAAAAAAAGTTGTTAAAAAGAAGATAACCAAAAAGGTTAAGAATAAAAAATAGTTCTATAAATTATTATGGTAAGTTATAGTATTCAATCAAGAGGAGGAATTAGAAATTTTAGTTTAACTACAAAAATAATCTTTTTGAATGTTTTATTTTATTTTGTCTCTTTGATTCTTCTGGCGATTTATGGAGAAGAGTTTTTTTTGAATAATCTTGCATTAACACCTAGTTTAATTTTATCTGGAAAAAGTTTGTGGACTTTTATTACAAGTATCTTTGTTCATGGAAGTTTCTTTCATTTGTTTGCTAATATGTTTTCTTTATATTTTGTTGGAGGATTTTTAGAGAAGTTAATTGGCAAAAAAAGATTTTTCTGGGTTTATTTTATCTCAGGAATTTTTGGAGGAATATTTTATATTTTAGCGTCGATGTTTTTTGGCAATCTTTTAGTTCCTGCAGTTGGTGCAAGCGGAGCAATTTTTGGTTTACTTGGAGTCTTGGCTGTTTTAGTTCCGTATTCAAGAATCTATTTAATTGCAGGCCCGTTAATTTTAATTGTTTTAGAAGTTCTTTTAGATGGAATTTTACCTGCAAACTTACTTGGAGTTGTAACAGTTATCTTCAATATTTTAATTATCTTGATGATTTTTTCTTTGTTTTCTTTTAGAAGTTCTTTTAGAAAAATTGCCCTTCCAATTGAACTTCCAATGTGGTCTTTGCCTTTTGTTGCAATTATTCCTCTTTCAATTATTGGCTTATTTGTTTCTCTTCCGATAGGAAATAGTGCACATTTTGGAGGACTTGTTGTTGGAGTTTTGTATGGATTTTATTTAAGAAAAAAATATCCTAGAAAAACAAATCAGATAAGGAGAGCATTTAAATGAATTTTGTAAAAGAATACAAACTTGCTTTTGACTTTTTGAAAAAATCTAAAGAATTTATTTATTTAGTTATTGGATTATTTTTATTTTTTGGTTTAGTTGGATTTTTTGTTCCTGTTCCTGAAGTAATTCGAGTTCAAATTATTGAGATGATTAAAAATCTTTTAGCACAAACAGAAGGATTAAATGCATTTGAACTTGTTAAGTTCATTTTTCTAAATAATTTTTCAAGTAGTTTTTTTAGTATTTTCTTTGGTGTTTTTTTTGGAATCCTTCCTTTCTTCTCGATAATATTTAATGGATATATTTTGGGTTTTGTTTGCTCTTTAAGTGTTCGTGAGGCTGGAATTTTTAGTTTGTGGAAACTTTTTCCTCACGGAATTTTTGAGATTCCTGCAATTTTTATCTCTTTTGCACTTGGAATTAAGTTTGGAACTTTTTTATTTTGGAGAAAAAAGAAAGATTCTTTTTCTAAATTATTCTGGGAAATTGTTAGAGTTTTTATTTTAATTGTAATTCCTTTGTTAATAGTTGCGGCAGTTATTGAGGGAAATCTTGTTTTTTTGTTTAGTTAGGTTTCCATTTATTTTTCATTAATTTTAAATAGTTAGTTTATTTAGTATTTTCATAAAAAGGAGGTGTTTTTAATGGACACACAAAAATTACTTGTAATTGGTGGTGGAGTTATTGCTGTGGTTGGTCAATTTTGGGGAGCAATGTATTATTTACCTTTAATTGGCGGAGCTTTAGCAGTAATCGGCGGATTTATGGAGTAAACGCCTAAATTTACTTATTTAATTATTTATTTTTTATTTTATATTGTTAAAAGGAGGTTAAAAAAAAGATGTGGTATAAAAAAACTGCTTTGGTGCTCTCTGCAATAGGAGCAATCAATTGGGGATTTGCAACACTTGGTTGGAACCTAGTTGATAATCTTATTGGAAGTTGGAGTGCTGGTTTTGCGACAATAGTTTACTATCTTGTTGCACTTTGCGGAATATATGCTTTAGTTGATGTATTCCAATAATAAATTTAATAATTTATTTTTTTATTTTTCTTTTATTTTTATTTTTTTTAGAATTATTCTTTTAGATCAATTATCCCTATAAAAATTAAAACTAATCCGATTAAGAATGCTCCCCAGATTATGCATCCTTTTAGAAGGATTATTGCCGCATCTTTTAGATTAAAATAGTTTATTCCAACTAAATAAATTGATACAATCACAAAAAACATTCCAATTAATATCTCTAACCACTTATTCATTTTTATATTATGAAAAAAGCATTTAAAAGATTTGTTGTGTTTAACCGTTAGTTTTAATTAGTAAAGAAATTTATGAAAAGCATGAAAAAAGACAAAACTGCAAGAGAAGCAATTATGAAAAAAAGTTCTGAAATAGATGGAGTTACAATTAAGGGCTATGATTTTAATTCTGGTTTAGATTATAGTAAACTTTTAGACAGCTTTGGTTCTGTTGGAGCACAAGCAACAAATTTGTCTAAGGCAATTGAGATAATTAAAGAAATGAGAAAAAATAAAGCTTTCATCTATTTAGGATATACTTCAAATATGGTTTCAACCGGAAACAGAGAAATAATTAGATATTTAGTTGAACATAAACTTGTTGATTACTTAGTTACAACTTGCGGAGGAATTGAAGAGGATTTTATTAAATGTTTAGGAGATTTTAAGCTTGGAGATTTTAATTTGAAGGGAAGTGATTTAAGAAAAAAAGGAATAAACAGAATAGGAAATATTTTAGTTCCAAATTCAAGATATTGTTCTTTTGAAGATTTTGTTTTGCCTGTTTTGGAGAAATATAAAAAAGAAATCAAATTGCCAAGCGAGGTTATAAAATTTTTAGGTAAAGAAATCGACGATAAAAATTCAATTTATTATTGGGCTTACAAAAATAATGTTCCTGTTTTTTGTCCTGCAATAATGGATGGAAGTTTGGGAGATATGATTTATTTTTATAGTTTTAAGAATTCAGAGTTTAAACTTGATATAGTTGAAGATACAAAAAATTTTAATAATTCTAGTATTGGGCAAAAGAAAACTGGGATGATTATTCTTGGGGCTGGAGTTGTTAAGCACGCTATTTGTAATGCTAACCTTTATAGAAATGGAGCAGATTATGCTGTTTATATAAACACTGCACAGGAATTTGATGCATCTGACTCTGGTGCTAGGCCAGACGAGGCTGTTAGCTGGGGAAAGATTGGATTAAACGCCAAAAGTGTTAAAGTTTTTGGAGATGCAACTATTCTGTTTCCTTTAATTGTTGCCAAATCTTTTATAGAAAAACACTAAAAACCGAAAATTTTTGAAAAATCTGTATAAAGGTTTAAATATTTTTGAGTGTTAGTTTTTTTATGGGGGATGAAATTTCTGGTAACATTGTGTTATCTACAAATGATTTTAAATTGAATTCTGAAAAAGAAAAAAGTTTTACAGATGTGCTTAGAATGTTTGCTCCAGGAACTTCTATTAGAAGTGCATTAGATGATATTCTTCGTGCCCATATGGGTGCCTTAATTGTTTTGGAAAAAGAAGGTTTGGATTTAATTATGGAAAAGGGTTTTAGGATTAATTCAAAATTTAGTGCGCAAAAATTAGTTGAACTTGCTAAAATGGATGGAGCAATTATTCTTTCAAAAGACGGCAAAAGAATTCTTTACGCAAATACTCTTTTGAGTCCTGACCCTGCAATTCCTACAAAAGAAACTGGAACTAGACATAAAGCTGCTGAGAGAACTGCACGGCAACTTGGAGCAATTGTTATTGCTGTTTCTGAGAGGAAAAAAAAGATTTCTATTTATTATGGCGAAGAAAGGCATGAATTAGAAGGAAGTTCTGAGATTTTAAGGCGTGCTGCTGAAACAGTTCAGATTTTGGAAAAACAAAGAGAAATGTTTAATGATTCTCTACTTAATTTTAATGTTTTGGAAATTAATGGTCTTGTAACAATTAATGATGTTTGTGAGATTTTGCAAAGACTTGAGATTATTAAAAGAATTTCAGACATTGTAAAAAGATATTTAGTTGAACTTGGAAAAGAAGGAATGATTGTTTCTATGAGACTTAAGGAACTTACTGGAGGACTAACTAGAGTTGAAGAGTTTATCTTGAAGGATTATTTTGATATAAACTATACAAAGTCTGCTAATTTACTTAGCCAAATGAGTTTTGATTTCTTGCTTGAAACTAGCAATATTTCTAGAATTCTCTTCGAGGAATTGCATGACAAATCTATTTTCCCTAAAGGATTAAGAATTTTAAGCAGGGCAAATTTACTTGAAAGACATTTGTATTCTTTAATTGATAAATTCAAAAATCTTGGAGCAATTTTATCTTTAGAAAATAATGAGCTTTTAGAGATTTTTGAAACAAAAGAGAATGTTGAGGTTTTCTTAAGAAATCTAAATTCTATAAAAGATAAGATTGCTGTTGGGAAGAACATTTAATTAAATATATAAAATAACAACTCTCTTTCTTTTTATGTTATCTAAAAAAGAATTAAATGAGATAAAACAACATTTGGAAAATGCTGTTAATCCTGTGTTTTTTTATGACAATGATGCCGACGGGCTTTGTAGTTATCTTTTGCTTAGGCGATTTATCAATCGAGGGAATGGAGCAATTGTTAGAAGTTTTCCTGCTTTGGGAATAGATTATTTTAAGAGGATTGAGGAATTGTCTGCTGATTATATTTTTATTTTAGATAAACCTGTTGTTTCAAAAGAGTTCTTTGACGAGGTTGAGAAAATAAATATTCCTGTTGTTTGGATTGATCATCACGAGATAAATAAAAAAGATATTCCTAAATTTGTTCATTATTATAATCCGTTATTCTCTAAGAAAAAATCTAATGAGCCTGTGACTGCGATTTGTTATGAATTGACAAAAAGAAAAGAAGATTTGTGGCTTGCAGTTATTGGTTGTGTTTCAGATAAATTTTTTCCTGATTTTTATTCTGAATTTCTTAAACAATTTTCTGATTTGTCAATAGATTCAAAGGACGCGTTTAAAATTTATTATGATTCTTTGATTGGAAAAGTTGCAAGAATTTTTGGTTGCGGGCTAAAAGACAGTGCGAGAAATATTGTATTTATGCAGAGATTTTTAGAAAAAGTAAAAAGTCCGCATTTTATTTTAGAGGAATCTGAAGATACAAAGTTTATGCATGCAAGATTTAATTTTATTAACAAGCGACAAGAAAAATTAATTAGTAAGGCAATCAGCGAGGCTAAAGATAATTTTATTTTCTTTAAGTATGCTGGAGATCTGAGTATTAGTTCTGATTTGTCTAATGAATTAATTTATCGGTTTCCTGATAAGTTGATTTTGGTTGTTTATGCAAATGGATATAAGGCAAATATTTCTGGTCGAGGGAAAAATATTCGAAAAATTGTTCTTGATTCAATAAACGGTTTAGATGGAGCGACAGGTGGAGGCCATGAAATGGCTGTTGGAGCTCAAATAAATATAAGTCAATTGGAAGAATTTGAAAAAAGGTTTATGGAATTTTTGAACAACAAAATATATAAACATTAATTTCTTAAGTTAGTCATGGAAAATAGACTGAATTTAACATGTTGGAATACAGATATGTTTAGCTTGGTCTATATTATCGCTAAACACTCCTCAATTTAATTCGGTTTTAATTTTAGGACCTGAATTGGATTGAGACACTTCTTAATTAATTTAGGTTGCTAGAAATAATTCTGGATTTTGAGGAAAAATTAAAATGGAGAAAAAAATGAAAACAAATGAAAGCCAAAGCATTGAAACAGAGCTTTCAAAGTTGATGCAACGGACTCTTGAATTAGAGGACGAAGTTTTAACTTTGGGTTCTGTTAATTGCAGAAATTAGCTTGAAAGAATAGAAATCATTATAAATGGTTTTACTTAGAAATTTATAACTATGACAAACGAAAATTATCAAACAGGAGAACATGCAGAAGCTTGGTTTCTTGTCCCAAACAGTATTGCTGGATGTACTAGAGCATATCAACATTCATGGGCAGGATATAATGGAGCAACAACTTCATCTGTTTCTGAAAAAGACGATTTAGGAACATTACTTTCTGAATAAAATTTTATTTAGTAAGTTTTACCTACATAAGCCCAGTAATCTGCAGGTTTAGAACAAATTATACATTTTTTATTTTTTACAGATTCATTTTCTGGGTCAATGAATAAAACTTTTGCTCCTGCGTTTTCTGCCTTTAGGATATCTTCACATTCAGGATTTTTACATAGAGGAACTTTTACAATTTTCTTTTCTTTTAATAATTTAGATAATTCTGTTTTATTTTCTGTTTTTGCTTTTGCTTCGTTGAGGAATTTTTCTGCATTTTTGTAAAGAGTATTTTGCATTTCGTCGAGTAGTTTTGGAACTTCTTTTTTTAATTCAGATATTTTAATTTCTCTTTTTTTATCTTCAATTCTAACTTTTAGTTGAACTGATTTATTTTCTAAATCTCTTGGCCCTATTTCTATTCTAATTGGAATTCCTTTTAGTTCCCATTCATTGTATTTTCTTCCGGGAGTAGAATCAGAATCGTCGAGAATTGGTTCAAATTTCTTTAGTTGTCTTTCAATTTCTTTTGCTTTTTTTAGAACTTCTTTTTCTTTTCCTTTGAAAAGTAGAGGAATTATAACTAATTTATTTGGAGCCATTTTTGGTGGAATTACAACTCCTAAATTATCTGAATGAATTCCTAGCATTCCTCCAAGCATTCGAGTTGAGATTGCGTGAGTGTTTTGGAAAACAAATTCTTCTTTTCCTTCTTTATTCTTGAATTTTATGTCATAGGCTTGTGCAAAGTTTTGCCCGTCGTGGTGAAAGCAAGTTCCTTCGAGAACTTTTCCGTTTGGTAAATAGTTGTGGTCTTTTTTTGAGAAAACTCCTCCTGCAAATTTTTCTTTATCTGTTTTTTGGGCGTAGATTCCTGGAATTGCCATTAAATCTCTTACAACTTTGTTGTAGGCTTTCATTACTTTTTCTCCGTGTTCAATTGCTTCTTTTTCTGTTGCAAAGCAAGTGTGAAGTTCATTCCATAAGAATTCTCTTCCTCTAAAAAATGGAACTGGATTGTTAAATTCCCAACGAACAACATTGTTCCACTGATTGATTAGTAAAGGCAAATCTCTCCAGCTTCGAATCCATTTTGAGTAAGAGTCATACATTATTGGCTCTGAAGTTGGTCGTACTGCAAGTCTTTCATTAAGTTTTGTTTTCCCGCCGTAAGTTACCCAAGCAACTTCTGGTGCAAAACCTTGAACGAATTCTCCTTCTTTGTCGAAGAGAGATTCAGGAATAAACAAAGGAAAGTAAGCATTTTTTATTCCAAGTTTTTTGAATTCTTTGTCTGTTTCTTCTTTTATTTTTTCCCAGATTGCATACGCTAGAGGTCGATAAACAATGCAACCAGAAACTTTTGAATATTCAGCTAGTTCAGCTTTAATCATTAGCTGTGTAAACCATTCTGTAAAGTCATCTTCTTTTTTTATTGTCAAGCCTTCTTGAGATTCTTTTGCCATATTGTTTATTTGTTTAGTTTCTATTTAAAGTTTCTTTTTTGTTCATCGTAGTAAAAAGTTCTCCAGTACATTCCTATTCTATTTAGGATTACAGATTTTTTATTGTTTAGAAGTTTAGGTTTTTCTCTTTGCATTATTTTTTCAAAAAGGTTTCTTGTATTAGAATAATCTTTGTGAATAAACTGGGTTTCATTTGCACAAGATTTTAGTAATTTTAAGCATCCTTTTGGTATGTGTTTTGCATCTTGGAGTAAATCGTAAACAGACCAAGATAAGAGGTAAAAGAATTTTTCAGAATCTAGATTAGTATTTTCGCAAACAAGGAAAATAATCACACGCGGTCTTCACGTCAGATTCTAAGCTGTCCATAAAAGGTTTAGAAATTTAGGGTTAATAAATTTTTAGATTTATTGTTTATGGTTTTTATATTGTCTATATGGTTTCCAAAAGATTTATATAGTTTTGTTTGAAACCATAACTATGAATGTCCAAAATAAACTAAAAAAAGTTGAATTGCTTGAACTAAATGTTGGAGGGAATAGAATACTTTATTGGTTTTTTTCTTACCCAGGTGTTCCAATAACTCTTAGTGAACTTGCAAAAGAAGCAAAGGTTTCAAAGCAAACAGCGACGATTGTAGTTAATAGTTTGTTGAGAGAGGGATTTTTGAATAAAGAAGAGATTGGGAGAAGTTGGAGATTAAGTGTTAATCCAAATCATTCTTTAAATTTTACCAAAAAAGTTGCATTTAATCTTGAGATGATTTATAATTCTGGGATAATTGAGGCTGTTCACAAATCAATTAATCAGCAAGTTAGAGCAGTAGTCTTATTTGGAAGTTATAGAAAAGGAGATGACACAGAAAAGAGCGATATTGACCTTGCTGTTGAGGTTATCGGAAAAAATATCTTTGATGTTGTTAATTTGGGAGTTTTGCCTGAGTTTGGATTTAGAAAAAATGTTAGTGTTAATCTTCATATTTTTTCTAGAGATGCTATTGATAATAATTTATTTTCAAATATTGCTAATGGAATTGTTTTGCAGGGATATTTGGAGGTTTCTAAATGACTACTCGATATAAACGACCTGATTTGAAGAATGCACAAAGTATCTTGGATGGTTCAAAACGAGAATTTGATTCAGCATTTTTATTGAAAGATATGGATTTATTTGGTTCGACAATTGTTCGTAATATATACGAATCTTTTAGAATGCTTGGCGATTCTATTTTAGTAAGTCAAGGAATTAGTTCAAGCGACCATCTTGCTCCAATTAATGAATTATTAAAATTAAAAGTTAATACAAAAAGACCGATTGCTTTAATTGATTCTTTGAGAATTCTTCGGCATAATATTAATTATTATGGATATAATCCGAGAGTCGAGGAAGTAGAGGATTTTATGAATTTTGCCCAAGGATGTTACAAAGATTTATTTTTAGAGGTTAAGAGAATTCTTGAGAAAACTAATTAGTTAAAGTTATAAATTACGGATTTTTAGAAATATTGGGCGTATAGTTTAATGGATAGAATAACGGGTTTCGGCCCCGTTGATGTCGGTTCGATTCCGGCTACGCTCGTTTATTTCAGCATTCCTTCTAAAACTTCTTTTGCTGTTTTGAAGTCTGCTCGTTTGTTTGAGAGTCGCATTACTTGACCTATTAAGAAATTTATTGCTTTGTCCTCGCCATTTTTGTAATCTTCAACTGCTTTTTTGTTTTCTGAAATCACTTTTTTTGCTATTTTTTCTATTTCTTTTGAGTCTGAGATTTGTGAGTTTTCTTTTGCAAATTCTTTTGGTGAAACTGATTCTGTCTTCCAAGTTCGTAAAATATCTTTTGCTTTTAGTTCTGTTAGAGTTTTGTCTTCTATTAGATTTAGTAATTCAATTAAGTGTTTTGGATTTAGGTTTATGTCGTCGAGTTCTGTTTTTGTGTAGTTTAATACAGCTAAGAGTTCTTCAGTTATCCATCTGATTGCAAGTTTTGGATTTGTTTGTTCTATTATGTTTTCAAATAGTTCAACTATCTCAAGTTTTTTTGTTAGAACTTCTGCTGATTTTTTTTCTATTGAATATTTTTTAATTAATTTCTCTAGTTTTTGTTTTGGTGTTTCTGGTAGTTCTTTTTTTAGTTTTTGAATTTCTGATTTGTCGAGGATTATTGCAGGTAAGTCTGGGTCTGAAATAAACCTGTAATCACTTTCGTTTTCTTTTGAACGCATTTTTGTTGTTGTGCCTGTAACCTCGTCGAATCTTCTTGTTTCTTGTTCTTTTGGTAAATCTTTTGTTTGTCTTTTTATTTCGTACTCAATTACTCTTTGAATATTTTTTAATGAATTTACATTTTTTACTTCAATTCTTTTTCCGCCATCAACTGAGATATTCACGTCGGCTTTTAGCCCTGATTCTTTGTCGATTGCTTTAATGTAAGATAAAGTTGCTTTTAGTTTTTTTATCCATTCAATTACTTGTTCTGATGTTTTGAAATCTGGGTCTGTTACAATTTCAATTAAGGGTGAGCCTGATCTGTTGTAGTCAATTTCTCCTGTATTTGGTGTCCAGCTTGCAGGGTCTTCTTCAAGGTGACACTCTGTAATATTTATTCCTTCG
>Ga0265297_10003865_pt1 | contig 25859 bp, 25 predicted proteins | sample Munlanlwell13791_FD_192502 | JGI IMG/M metagenome (GOLD analysis project Ga0265297, IMG submission 192502) | Leachate microbial communities from a municipal landfill in Southern Ontario, Canada - Leachate well 137-91 | ecosystem: Engineered > Solid waste > Landfill > Unclassified | place...
GATTAGATACCCCTGTAGTCCACGCCCTAAACGATGGATGCTAGATATTGGGAGTATCGACCCTCCCGGTGTCGGTGAAAAAAGCTAACGCATTAAGCATCCCGCCTGGGGAGTACGGCCGCAAGGCTAAAACTCAAAGGAATAGACGGGGACCCGCACAAGCGGAGGAGCATGTGGTTTAATTCGACGATAAGCGAGGAACCTTACCTGGGCTCGAAATGTAGCTGCAAGCCGATGGAAACATTGGCCGCCTTCGAGGGTGCTATATAGGTGCTGCATGGTTGCCGTCAGCTCGTGTCGTGAGATGTACCGTTAAGTCGGGAAACGAGCGCAACCCCTGTCCCATGTTGTATTTTCATGGGAGACTGCCTCGGATAACGGGGAGGAAGGCGGGGACGACGTCAAATCAGCATGGCTCTTACGTCCAGGGCTACACACGTGCTACAATGACTAGGACAATGGGTTGCCAAACCGCAAGGTGGAGCTAATCCCATCAAACCTAGCCTCAGTTCGGATTGAGGGCTGAAATTCGCCCTCATGAAGTTGGATTCGCTAGTAACGGCCGATCAGCAATGCGGCCGTGAATACGTTCTCGGGTCTTGTACTCACCGCCCGTCACGTCAAGAGAGTTGGCAATGCCCGAAGGCCCCGATAAGGGGACCAAGGCAGGGCTAGCGATAGGGACGAAGTCGTAACAAGGCATCCGTAGCGGAAGCTGTGGATGGATCACCTCCTTTCTAGGGAGAAACTCCAACACTGTTGGAAATTCGATTCTACCGAAATTGAGCTTGCTCAGTTAGGTAGACCCGAGGTCGATGATGTATCGCCGAGTTTACTCGGAATGACATCTCATTTCGGCGTATTTCCTTCAGATGGTCACTATTTCGTTGTGTCAATAAAATCGCCGGCAACGGCGATTTTTATATTTTTTTTGCACAACTTCATCGTACAATACAAAAATCACAAAAAATAAAAATCCCCAGGCAAGGATTTTTTGAGTTATCAATGAAGGAACAATTCTTAGCCGATTTTAGTCTTTGCTTCTTAATATAACCAATAGACTTATAAAGAAAAGTGACACGGCTGCAACACCGGCAATGATATGCAGTGAGTTGATCTGTTCAAAATAAAGACACCAAGCACAATGAAACAATGTGTAAGTGATCATCGAAAAAAATAACAATGTTCCCAGATTCATGAGGATATTTTTGCGTTTGAGCAAAGATAGCATCATAAAACGCGCCAAAGCTATTTCTGCCGCCATAAACGCAGCTATGCCTAAAATAACACACAATATTAATGAAAAAATCATTATTACTGTCATTATGGTGCAATTCCTTCATTTGTAAGGTTCTAATGAAAACTAACCCTTAAAAGACAATATGTCAAGTATCGTATCTTGCTTTAATGAATCATTTATGGCATAACTATGCAAATCGGGCTATGGCGCAGTTGGCTAGCGCGCATGCATGGGGTGCATGAGGCCGTGAGTTCAAGTCTCACTAGCCCGACCATAAAAAATCTGCTAAGGCGGATTTTTTAAATTAAAAAATTAGTTATTTGCTAACTGGTTGCGTCAAACTGGCATGTTCAAAATTATGAAGTAGTCTAATCAACTACCAAACCTTACATCTCCTTTTTACGCATGACTATTCAAATCTGCCTTAATAAAGAAGTAAATTTATCTCAATATGGCTGTAATTTGAGTAAAAAAACGTCAGTTTTCTTAAGGTTTTCCACAGGCCGACCTCAAAACCCTTGATTTTATTGGTTTAAATGCTTGCATCCGCAATTATACTCAAGTATACTTGTTCACATATCACATAACACGTACCTCATATCACATAACACCAGTTAGATGTTTCATGATATGTGTTTCATGATATGTGTAATTAATTCCAATAACTTTGTACGATGTACGCTGTACGTTGTACGATCAGTTTATTCATAATACTATCGTTATGCCAAAAATGACCAAGTCACAAATGCTGACTACCCTCTGTGAGAAGTGCGAAATGCCTAAAAAAGATGTTACGGCTCTCGTGGAAGAGTTAACGGAGCTCGCTTACAAAGAAGTCAAAAAGAACGGTGAGTTCACCATCCCCGGCATCGGCAAGCTCGTTAAAGTTGCCCGCAAAGCTCGCATGGGCCGCAACCCCGCAACCGGCGAAACCATTAAGATCCCGGCAAAAACAGTTGTAAAATTCCGCGTTGCCAAAGCAGCTAAAGAAGCTGTCTTGTAATCAACCGTAAAAATACAAAACAACCCTCAGCTAAATCCTGAGGGTTTTTAATAATCAATCATCAAGCTCCAATAACCAATAAATAATCAATTACCAATAACAATCACTAATAACCAATTGGTTATTCAGTTATTGATTATTGGTAATTAATTGGTGATTGTTTTGTTGGTTATTGATTATTAAAGTATAATATCCCTATGCCAGCATCGGCCGCAAAAATAAAACGAGCAACAGAGTCGCTTCCTCATCAAGTTATTGCAGCTCCATCACTGCGTCCGTCTCCAAAAGAATTGGAGGCCGCTTTAAGCGAGTTTGGCCGCAAACTTGTAATGACGGCATCGGATAACTGCCGTGTGCTCCCTCACATTCTCCACCTCATCGGAAAAGGCGGGGAGCATATTGTTTTTGAAGACATCCGCTTCCCAAACTACATCCTCAAGGTCGATTTTATCGAAAGTCTGCCCGTTCTCTACGCTCAAGCTCGCGGCCAAGAAGCCATCGATAAAGCTGTCGCGGATATCAATCGCAAGGCCGATGATCATCGCAACCGTATCAAACGTTTGCAATCATATTTTTTACCCGGCCAAGTGCCCATCGAAATAGTTTGCGTCAAAGAAATCCCGCTTACAACCAAGGTCGTAATCGCCATTCTTAAAGATCGCAATATCGAGATTCCCAAAAAACTACAAGTACCAAATAAAATGCCGGTTCTTTGCACGCTCCAACATAAAATACCCCGTCCCAAAAAAGAGGATAGAATTGATATCTACTCCAGCTACTCGGAACTAAATCGCACAATCAAACTCGAATACTATGCCGAAGGGCACCGCTTGTTGGCATCCGCAAAATCAATCGGTCCGGTGCATAAAGACTCTCGAGAAAAAATAATCTCGTACATTTATCCCTCTCTAAAAAAGGTTATTAAAATCGCGAACGAAGACGAAAATTTTCGCCATGCACTCTCAAGCTACACTAAGCGCGCCATGAAATATTCGGCTGATACAAATGAGATAATAGATATGGCGGGCGGGGGGAATGTGATGTTTCTGAAGAATGCTGCAAATTTTTGGGAGCCGTTTTTGATGGATGCGCTCTCGCCGCCCGAGCTTAACTTTGATCTGATTAGAAAAGCTTCGCTCATGATTAAGCACGAACAAGCCATCGATATCCGCACCAAAGCAAATACCTTAAACGTATTAAACTACATCCGTTTTGCCAACGCCCTTGCCATGATATCCGGCATACCAACCCGCCTCGAAGTCCCCGGCATACTGGATATCCCGCCGCGCCTTTGGCACGAAGGTTTGATGATCGAAAAATATTTGGATGTTTATACGCCAAAAAAAGCTTCTAGCCACAAGTTGTGATAATTGACACCAAAGTCAAATATAAGTAGTATAGCGGGCATAATTAGATATTTGTTTTGGAATTGGTCAAGGACGTTTAGCTCAGCTGGTTAGAGCGTTCGATTCACATTCGAAAGGTCGGAGGTTCGAGTCCTCCAACGTCCACCACGTAAAACTACTCCTCAGACGGGAGTCGTTTTTGTTTTTGGCTCTACAAAGATAACTCAATTATCTAAAACGGTAAAAATCGCAAAACACTATTCAGGATTCGAACCTTTGCTCGATTGCTTTTTGCGTTCTTCGTGAATTCTTTTTGCCCGATCAAGTAGCGCCATACCGAGCGTATCAAGAACTCGCCAACCAATATCATCGGCTTGTTCCTCACTGATTTCATAGCCATATTGGGCTTCGAGGATCTTCTTGATCTCGGCCCTCATGATGAGTGGAAGTTTCATAGGATTCCACCGTACCTAGTAGATAAGTATTTGGCGAGTGCCTTATATTGACATATAGGTCAATATGTGATTGAATTCAAAGGATCAATTCGCACAATCCGACACCGCAGCAGGTGCTACAAGTATCAACATGAAGCATCAACTGAGCTGTCGGACGCGGACAAGTCTTCCGCACCTTCCACAATTCAGACTCAGGGCAGCTCTAGGGGAGCTATGACGGATCAATCAACTCGTACTGGGATTTGGGATGCAGACCTTGCTTTCGAGAAGCTTATCGAAAAGGAGCCTTTCGAGTTGCGGGAGCATGCAAGATACCATTTCTATCCCAATTACCGACTTCCGGGGGGTGTAGACATTCGAGCCATCCCTTCTGATGAATACAGACGTATTCTATCGGTGGTGCGGGGCGCGTTGGAGGAGCGCGACGCTCAGTCCAAGGAGAGAGTCGATGGTGCGGAAAAGCGACTGCACCCACCATTCGATGAAGAGACTTTTGCTACGTGCGTGTCAGACCAACAGATAACAAATTCAGACGTTATCGCGTCAGCGAGACGCATACTTTTGAGGCAGAGTTCTGAAACTTGCGAGCCGACTTCTTTGCCGCCTCGACCGCAGGTCGATGTGCTGAACATGGCTTATCACGACATGGTTGAGGCGCTTCTCAAGGACTACTACAAGCGAACGCGAGGCGCGACGGGCATCGAATAAGAACCTGTATCGAGCGGATAGCCCCAGATTGCTTCATTGTCTTCATCTCACTCTCCCGTCCTCGGGAGAGTTTTCGTTTGCATTGAGTTGCTGTTGGCTGATCCATTCGGTAGTAGTCCGACTTCCATCAATGAAGTTCTGCAAGTCTTTCGGGTGAATACGAACAAGACGACCGATACGATGATGGGGCGTGTAGCCACGCGCGAGCCAATCGTAGAAAGTGCTTCTTCCTATACCGAGACGTCTTGCGGCTTCGGTAGCGGTGAGCATGGGTTGAGTTGTATTGAGTGGCGTTTTCATATGTTTTATACGATACATAAGATTTAGATATCTAACAGTGGGCGCAATCGGACAGTTCTGTCCGGTGGTATCCACAGATTCTGCTATGCGGCTTCATCGAGCTCATCAAAGGTTTGAACTTCGTGCAGTTTGGACCACCACGTAAAAAGCCGCTTAGATTAATAGGCGGCTTTTTAATAAACAATATGTGGATATTCCCTGTTACATGCTACATGTTACATGCTACATGAAATTATGTTATAATGATTTTGCCCTTCTTTATGTTAAAAGAAACATCCAAAAAACGTGTGATACGCAAGCACACGAAAGCTGCCAACAGCCCATCGCCATCCATCAAATCCAAATGCGGCCCATGCGGCCATTCGCATTGTGATGATAGATGCCGTGTTCGCTATATCGGCCCAACCACGCATGTCCGCGATCACCACATTCTCCACGCGGCGCATGGCATTTCGCACATTTGGCCCGCAGTCATTATTGCCGGGTTGGCAGTAGTGCTAACCGGTGCTATCGCATATCACACAGCCAACGCGCAAAATCAACAAACCGAAAAAGCATTAGTCGAAAACTCAACCGAACAAATACTAAACAAATTGGATAGTTTGGAAACTCGCATAGATGTTATGGAGCGGGATATGGAAGGGTTGTTCCGCGCGCAAACCGAAACCGGCAACGTAACGCCGGAGGAGGTTTTTCCACAGCTTGATTAGGTCATATAAATTCAAAAAAACTGCGGCGAATTGGCCAATTGCAAAGATTCTCCGCTTTTGCTATTCTCTCACGAGGGATGGTAGGCGAGTTCTACGAACGTGTTCTGGCGAGGATACCGTTCGAGATCTCACTTACCATCCTTTTTTGACCTTGATTTACCATGATTTTAAAGGATTTCCTTGATTTAAATTGTCGAGGGATTTTTTTACCTTTGCTTAGATGCCTTAAAATGCTATAAATGTTTGTATCTTGTATCTTGGTAATATTTGTAAATGTATAATTTTTATTAGTTATGTCGATCAGGCACAATAAGCACGATAGGATCTCGCCTCTGGGTGGAACTCGTGAAGAACGCATCAATAAAATCATGCGGGATCGCTGGCAAGATTTGGAAGTCATAATAGACAATGTAGACGACCCTCATAACATCGGGGCGATTTTGCGCACTTGCGACGCGGTTGGAGTCGGTGTCGTTCATCTTTTGTATCCCGAAGGCAGTCCGCCGCGTTTAAGAGAAATGCGCGGAGATTCCGCCGCATCAGCCGCCAAGTGGCTGAACATGAAAAAATGGACCTCAATTCCGGATTGCGTGGCGGATATCAAATCTCGAAACCTTACCATCTACGCAACCGCGCTCGACCCAAAAGGCAAACCACACTTTGATTACAACTTGGCAAATCCATCAGCCATCATCATCAGCAACGAAACCCACGGCATAACAGCAGAGCTAAAATCTCTCGCAGATCACATCATAGCCATACCCATGCGCGGCTTCGTACAGTCACTAAACGTCTCCGTCACCGCTGCAGTGGTGCTGGAGGAGGCGATGAGGCAGAGAATATCCAATCACCAAGTTCCAATAACCAATTAATCACCAAGCACCAAAATAAAACAATAACCAATTGGTTATTTGGTTATTGAATATTGATTATTTATTGATGATTGGAATTTGATTATTGGTTATTGCGAAGACTCCGTCTGAGCGTAGCTATCGCATGTTCCTTCGCCTCCACAACCGGCATCGCAATCGCTCCGCCGGATTTTTCACGCGTGCCGTCAAATCCTAGTGCTCGTCCTAAAATCTTCGCATCATGCGGAGCCTCTGCGAATAGAGCGGCTCTGGTTGTGTTTTCATCATGTTCCACAAAAATCGCAACCAATTTTGCATCCGGTGCGTATGCAATCAATTCCTGTACGAGCTCATCCAACTTTGCCTCTGTCGTCCCTGTTTCCAAAATATCCTGTTTGCTCAAACTGGTCCAAACCATTTCATTGGCCGTATCTTGTTCCAATCTCATCAAAGCCCTGCCCCAAAGTTTTAACGTGCTCACACTCCGTGTACGCCAAAGTTGATGCACAACCGACTCTCTATCCGCGCCGAGCGATACAAGTTTTGATGCGCGTTCCAAGGTCTTGGGTGTCACGCTCGCCGATTTAAAAGATTGTGTTTTCCAGATCATGCCGGCAATAAGTGCGGTCGCAATCTTATCGTCGATTTTTTGCTCATTCCAATCCGTAAACCATCCCAATAAAACTTCAGTAACCGAACCGGCTGTCATATCAACCAAATTAATCGCTCCCCAATGCTCGTTCTTGGCATCATGATCGATATTGATAACCGGTGTGCGATAAATAAAATCCGCATGGTTGGGAAACGCCTCTGCGAGCATGTTCCTGTCGTAGCATCCCAATGTAATTATCAAATCATACCTATCTTCACCCTGATGGAAGCTGACATCATGTGCTGTCCACTCACCGTGCTTTGGAGTTAAAACGATATCCAATCCTCCATCTTTTACATCATAAGCCAGCTCGCCAACCGGTATTTTATCCACCTTGAGTGAGATCCTAAAATCACGCATTGCCGTAAGCTTGGGTAATAGAAATTCTTTCATGGGCAAATAAGCGGGCAGTTTTTCAATATTCAAATTCGGGGAATAAGCATCGGCCTCTATCCCGTTTGCCCTTAGGTATGCCAAAAGCGCCGACATGGCCGCAAGCCTGTCCGCTGTTGAGTTTTCCGGTGCAACGATAAGTGTGCGTCTGGCGCGCCGCACGGCCTCCGTCGCTTGTATAAATCCTTGGTAGGCCATACTAACTTCGAGTCCAACAAGTCCATAAAGTCGAAAGTCTTTCAAGCAGGTTTACCCTTGCCTGACGGACTTGATGGACTTTAAGCTTGATAGACTTCGTGTAAAACCTTAGTGCATGAGGGTGAACTAGGGAATAGGATAGATTACCTTTAATATGGCACCATGTCAACGGTTTGACATGTTTATAAACCCTTATCTCAACCAAGCCCAGAAACCCCACCAAAGTTCGTCAGTCACTATTGACAAAAACACAAAAATATGATAGCTTGGCGATTATATTCCATATTGTACTTTATAAGTTCGATCAGCTTGACGGACTTTTTGCTTGATAGACTTGTGACTTAAGTATTGGCCCTGTGGCGGAATGGCAGACGCAGCGGATTTACGTGCCCCTCGTAGCTCGCAGAGCAAAGTGGGGAAATTGGTGGGCCGTAAGGCATGAAGGGTTCGTCCGGTCATTCGACCGGACGCCTCGTCGCATGACGTGGCAACTCCCTTCGGGGCTACTCATATCCCTCAACCATAATGGCTGGGGGATTTTTATTATCTGAACATTGACAAAACGCTAAAATACTGATATTAATTCAGGTGTTCCTTTTATCCCTTGCTTTGAAATTCAGCAAACAGGGAGATGTATCGTAATGAAAGCTCAAGCTCGTAAACGGGAGATAGCGAGGATTTTTGCAGCTGAAGCACCGTCCACTGTTCGTGAAGTGTTAGCGCGCGATTCCGCGGATCGCAATAACTTCTTTGGTGAAGGAGTCGAATATCACATCAGCGAGTGGCCATCCGAAGACTGGGGTGACGACATCAAACTCGACGACCAGGGCGATCCTTACTACGATATCGGCTAGTCTTTTCACGCGCCTTGCTTCTCGAACTTTTAGCTTGATGGAATTGACGGACTCTGCCAAGGGGAGGTAACCATGGAACTCGAATGCCATACAGGGAACATTCGTGTTCCCTGCACTGTAAACCAAGCACTGGCATATCTCTTGCAGTGCGGATTACCCACGGTAGATAACCGTAATTCCAAAACCGGAACTCTGGTATTTGTGACTCATGTACCACTCTGCTTTCATGGTTATGCGAATGACCTGCGCCATCTTCGTGATGAGCTCGCCGATCTTCGCAAGAACCAACCGATGAACGGCGCGGTTATCACAAAGTGGATCCAGCTCATGCAGGTGCCGGTGGACTGCGCGGATGCATGCAAGCACCTCACACCCGACATTCTGAACATCATTTGGATGCGGGCACTGGGGCAAAGGATGCCTCTCACGGCAGTCATCAAAATCTTTGCCGCGTAAACTCGGCATAACTCTCGATCTCTCGAGGGTTTTATTTTTGTCTGAACCTTGACCAGGTCCCTCGTAGCCTTTGGCGTAGTGGGATTCGGGCAATTTTTCGATTAGCTCGATTATCTGTCACCACTTTAAAAGTCAGACAATCTTGTCAATCCAATATCCGGCGAATCAAGGTCTTGCTTGATATTTCCACTCCATTCCCGTAATATCCCTAAATAAACATAATCAAATCTTTCCCAAGTTTTTCCAAATATTAATCAAACATTGTTTGGTAAGATTTGTGCCTTGGGCAATATTTGGTAAATATTTGTTGATTTATGGATTTCAAAGATCTACCAAAAGCCTACGATTCAAAAGATGTAGAAGCCAATATTTATAAGCGCTGGGAAGAGTCCGGATATTTCAATCCCGACAAACTCCCCGAACGCAACCTGGGCGGCGAGCCGTATTGCATAGTATTTCCTCCACCGAATCGAACCGGAAACATGCATCTTGGCCATGCAAAAACAGTGGCCATCGAGGACATTCTGATTCGCCATTATCGCATGCGCGGACATAAAACTTATTGGATTCCCGGAACCGATCATGCCGCCATCTCCACTCAAGTTAAAGTTGAACAGCTTTTGATTAAAGAGGGAATCAAAGATCCCAGAAAAGAGTTGGGCCGTGACGAGTTTTTAAAACGAGTTCGTGATTTTGCCCAAGGTTCGCGAGATAATATCGTCAGTCAGTGTAAGGCTATGGGTGGTTCCATGGATTGGAATCGCGAAAAATATACTTTGGATGCCGAAAGAAATATCGCGGTTAACGCCATTTTTAAGATGATGTATGACGACGGATTAATCGAACGCGGTTACCGCATAGTCAATTGGGATCCGGTTTTTCAAACCACGTTGTCTGATGATGAAGTTCTGCACAAAGAGACGACAGCGGAATTTATTACTTTCACATATGACAAAAATTTTCCCATCGCCATATCCACAACTCGTCCGGAAACCAAGTTTGGCGATACCGCGGTAGCTGTTAACCCGGAAGATGAGCGTTACAAACAATATATCGGTCAAGAGCTTACCGCTAATTTTTGCGGTAAACAAATCACGGTAAAAATTATTGCCGATAAAGAGGTTGATCCGAATTTTGGAACCGGTGCACTTGGTGTTACGCCGGCGCACTCCATGATCGACGCCGACATGGCCGAGCGTCACGGCTTAAAAACTATTCCCGTCATTGGTTCCGATGCGCGCATGTTGCCCGAAGCCGGCACGGAATTTGCAGGTTTAACAATCTCCGAAACACGCGCCAAATGCATTTCCATGCTAAAAAACCAAGGTTGTCTTATCAAGCAAGAAACCATCCCGCAAAATCTCATGGTCGCTGAACGCGGCGGTAATGCTGTTGAACAATTACCCATGAAACAATGGTTTATTCGTGTTAATAAGCCTTTTAATCTGCGCCAAAATACTTTGGGCAAATGGAAGATAGGAGAGACGGCGACTCTTAAGGAATTGATGAGATATGCTGTTGAGTCCGGACAGATCAACATATATCCGGAAAATCAAAAGAAAGTTTATTTCAGCTGGGTGGATAATTTGCGAGATTGGTGCATCAGCCGGCAAATATGGTTCGGTCACCAAATCCCGGTTTGGTACAAATCAACGTCCCAAGTCCCAAGTCCCACGTCCGACACAGAGGAGCAACTTGTGAAAGAAGATATATATGTGGGTGTTGAGTCGCCTGGTGAGGGCTGGAAGCGCGATCCTGATACTCTGGATACTTGGTTTTCTTCGGGGCTTTGGACTTTTTCCACAATCGGTTGGCCCGATTCCGCATCTGTCGATGCTGACGGTGATTTGGTTAAAACCGGTGAGCTCAAAGAATATCATCCTACTGCGGTTCTCGAAACCGGTCGCGATATCATCTTTTTCTGGGTTGCGCGCATGATTCTTATGACAACGTACGCGCTTGGTGAAGTGCCGTTTAAAGATGCTTATCTCCACGGCTTGGTTCTTGATGAGCATGGCAGAAAAATGAGCAAATCACTGGGCAACACAATCGAACCCATGGAAATGATTCCAAAATATGGTACCGATGCGGTGCGTTTGGCTTTGATTCTTGGTACTTCACCCGGATTGGATCAAAAATTATCCGAAGAAAAAATTAAAGATTTTCGCAATTTCACCAACAAGCTCTGGAACATCTCACGCTTTATTTTGACGAATATTGAACATGGAACATCGAACTTAGATTCTTCAGAAAGCGAAGTTCTAAGTTCCAAGTTCCAAGTTCAATCATTAGCCGATGAGTGGATAGTTAATCGCTTAAACGAGGTCGTCGAGTCCGTCACTCGCAAACTCGAATCATATCAATTCTCTCCGGCCGGTGAAGAACTGCGCGATTTTACTTGGAACGATCTGGCCGATTGGTATCTTGAAATAGCCAAAATTGAAAAAGGTAAACAAGAAATCCTAATGCACATCCTCCCAACCATCTTAAAACTCTGGCACCCCTTCATGCCTTTCGTCACCGAGTTTGTCTGGAGTCAATTCAATCAAGATCAACTAATCGTCGCACCCTGGCCAACAACATCGTCAAACGTCGAAAGTCACACGTCGAATGAGTTTGAAATACTGAGGCAATTAGTTACAGACCTGCGCCGATTGCGTTCCGAGCAAAATATTGAACCGGCAAAAAAGGTTGACTTTACAGTAATAGCCAACCAAGATCAGCACAACTTAATCTCGCAAAATCTCGAAGTCATCAAATCCCTTACGCGTGCAGAAACGATTAACATCGCCGAAGTAATTCCCGAGGGTTGGGCAACATGTGTATCCGGCACCATGACAATCGGTTTAAACCTCGCCGGTGCAATCGATGTGGAGGCGGAAAAAGTTAAACTCCAAAAAGAAATCGACGAGCTTGCGCCATACATCAAATCCACCGAAGCAAAACTCGAAAATGCCGAGTTCACCTCCAAAGCTCCCGAGCACGTAGTCGCCGGTATGAGGGAGAAGTTGAATGAAGCAAAAAAGAAAAAAGAAGCGTTGGAAGAAAGATTAATATCATTTTAAAAAAAGCCGCTGAAACAATCAGCGGTTTTTTAGTAGTCGTAATGATCAAATGGTACGTCGTGATCCTCGAAAGCCGCTCTGGTTTCTTGGGGTTTCGTAGACAGCACCAGCAATTCGTCGATCCCGAGAGCTTTTCGGCATCTTTCGCATTCGCATGTATAATTATGGTCTGAAACGTTTAGTCTCTTTCGCCAATCGCAAGAGAATTCGTGATAATAACCTCTACTCATCATCTTTTCGCTTTCCATACACTATAGGAAGTTTTACATCACCCCAACCATCATCAACGTCAATGTCCTCACCTTCCGCTTCTTCAATCCCCGGAGGCCTTTCGGTTTCCTGTCTGTATCTAAGCGGAGAGGTTGAAGGAGGCTTTTGTCTTTGTACGGGTTGGTTTGCAAACCCTTTGGATACTTTTACCAGCGACAATCTTGCGATTGCCTCACCCTGCCTGCTCCGCACCGAGTCCTCTCCCGGAATCGGCCCGGATGGAATGCTGGGAGGTTGTTGTGCCAAGTCGTAGGCTTCATCGGCCAGCGACTCGTACTTTTTACGTGCGGGCGGAAGCGCTCCAAGAACCGTGGCATGAGTCAGCTCGCCGGGTATCTCGGAAGCTTGCGGCGGAAACGGTTGCGTACGAAGGCGTCCGTTTCGATTACCATTCTCGCCATACGACACCCGCGAGCCGGCCGAGAGCATTCCGGCCGAGAGCAATTCTTGATAGCGAGCGTCAGCATCAACATATTCCGGAGGCGGAATTGATGTTTTTATTTTGTCGGCCGTGGCTTTTAGAAGCAAATAATTCTCTCGGCCATCTTCGCATGTGAAGGGCGTGATGTTCTTTTTATCTTGTGCGGCATTAAGCAATTCCGTAAAAGTACACCAAACGGTCACTTTATAAATTTGTTCATAAGAACCGCCAACATCATTCATGTAGCGAATCTCATACAATGTTGGATTGCGCCGGCTTTGGGTCACCTGAAGTGCCAAATCCTCATAAACAAAATTTCCGCTTCCCTCAAGTTCGGAATTCCGCAGAGCTAAACGAGCGAAAAAAAACAAAATTTTACCAACGCCGGTTGCCGGTTTGGAAATATCTTCAATATGCCTAAGAAAAGCTTCGGTCTGTTCTTTTGTGGCAATCGCCAAACGAAAAACATCCTCGGTGATGCTCTCGCAAGTTTTAAGGTACGAAAAATCCATTTACACCTCCACCCCCAGCAAATCACATTTTTCGCTAAACGTAAAGATTCTTAGTCATAAGGCGAAATTCGAAATACGACCTTCGTCCCGAGCTCAGGTCGAGGGTAATACGAAATTCGAACAGTGTTGTCTTTTTCCCTCTATTTCGCTATTATTCCATCATGTCTAACATTAATACCGATAAAGCCGTGGTAGCCAATTTTCTGAAGCGGGCGGTCGAAAACGCTTATCCAAACGATAAAGCTTTCAGCAAAGTTTTGGGTTCCGGCAAACGTTTAACCGCATATCTTGGCATAGACCCAACCGGCCCGTCGCTGCACCTTGGCCATGCCATCGCCATGCGCAAACTTCGCGAGCTTCAAAACATGGGGCATCGTATCATCCTTCTCATTGGCGATTTTACGGCCATGATCGGCGACCCAACCGATAAGGGCGCTGTACGCAAAAAGCTCACGCGCGAAGAGGTACTCCTAAACTGCAAAAACTATCGCGAACAGGCCGATAAAATTTTAGATATGGATGGATCCAAGACGGGTAATCCCGTGGAACTCAAATATAATAACGAATGGTTGGGCGCCATGTCTTTCGCCGATGTCTTGGAATTATCGTCAAACTTTACCGTCCAGCAAATGCTCGAGCGCGATATGTTCCGCCGCCGCATGAGTTGGCGTTCCACTTGCCCCGAGTGTGGCAACGAAAATTACGTATCTCCGGAAACGGTCAGTGTTTCCCCCGATGGTTCCGCCGGCCCCATGGTAATTTCAACCATCGGTGCATTAAATTGGCGCTGTAAAAATTGTGAATCAGAGTATGTAACCGAGGGCGGCGATGAACTGCACTCGCCTCGCCCGGTCTATGTTCACGAATTTCTGTACCCGCTTATGCAAGCTTACGATTCGGTTGCCATGGATGTAGATATCGAAATCGGCGGCAATGATCAAACATTCAACATGCTCGCGGGGCGCGATTTGTTAAAGAGTATGAAGGGTAAAGAAAAATTTGTTCTTACATGCAAGTTGCTCACGGATCCAACCGGAAAAAAGATGGGCAAGAGTGAAGGCAATATGATTACACTGGCGGATACGCCGGATGATATGTTTGGCAAAGTTATGAGCTGGACCGATGGCATGATAGAACCGGGCTTCGAACTCTGCACCGATGTGGATGAAAAAGAAATAAAATCAATGGTTAAAAAGATGGAATCGGGGGAGAACCCGATGGAGTTTAAGCGCTTGCTCGCCCGCACCATAGTTGCCGCTTGGCATAACGAGGAATCCGCAGTTAAAGCCGAAGAGCATTTTAACAATCTATTCAAAAACCATGCCGCTCCCGAGGATATGCCCGAGCTCAAGGTCAAAGCCGCAAAAAAGAACATCATCGAACTCTTGGTCGAGTCCGGTCTCGCCACCTCCAAAACCGACGCCCGCCGCCAAATCAGCCAAGGCGCGGTGCGTATCGCGGGAGAGGTTGTCACCGATGAAACCACCGAGATGCCCATAACCTCGGAAGGCATCATCCTCCAAAAAGGCAAAAGAAATTTTGTAAAAATAATCAAACCTTAAAGTCATAACGTCATAACGTCTTAAAGTCATAACGTCAGTTCGACGTGCGACGCGGGACGTGCGACGCGGGACGTTATTTATGTACACCCTAGAAGCTCTCCGTTCCAATATTGCTCGTCTCATTAGCGAAATAACGGAAGTAACCATCGAAACAAACGAAATCGTTGCACCGCCCAAGCCAGAAATGGGGGATTTTGCTTTTGGTTGTTTTCGTTTGGCCAAAGAGCGCAAAACTAATCCCGCCGAACTGGCAAAAACCATAGCCGCAAAAATCAAAGCCGGTGATTACGGGGTCGAATCCGCGGCCGCCGAAGGCCCTTATGTTAACTTTAAACTAAACGGTCCGCTCCTGGTACATCGTGTCTTGCATGAAGTTATGGAAACGGGCGAGCACTATGGTGAAAATCATTTTGGTGCGGGTAAAGAGATAATGCTCGAGTATGCCAATTTAAATTCACATAAAGAATTTCACGTCGGCCATCTGAGAAATATTCTTTACGGTTTGTCCGTTCACCGCCTATTGGACTTTTCGGGATACAAAATGATACCGGTTTCCTACATTAACGATATGGGAGTCAATGTATCCAAATGCATATGGCTGTTGGTTCGCCGGGGCGCGGCGCAAATCGCTCAAGTCCCGCCCAAGCCAACCAAAGGCGAAAAAGAAAAACCTTTTGTTCCCATGCCCGAGGCGATTTGGTCCACTCATGTTATCTCCAACATGAGCATGGAATGGGCCAAAGCCATTATCGAAGATATCTCCGCGGAAAACCGCACCGGGAAGTATTTGGGCAACATTTACGCCGAATCTACCAAGCTTTTGGAGGAAAATGAAGATTACAAAAAAGAGGTTTCGCTCATCCAGGCCAATCTCGAAAAGAATGATCTGGCCTGGAAGTTTCTTTGGCAAGAAACCCGCCGCTGGAGCCTGCAAGAGCTGTACCGCTATCTGCAAGATTTTGGCGTAGTTCTTAAACGCCAATATTTGGAAAGCGAGTTTACGGAAGATAGCAAGCAAGTTGTCGAAAGATTGCTGGCTGATGGCATCGCCATGGAATCCGAGGGGGCCATCATCATCGATCTTGATGCTTACCCCGATTCGGAGATCCAAAAACAAAAATTGGGTGTGTTTATGCTGCGAAAATCCGATGGCAACATGCTCTATGCCACAAAAGATATTCCTTTAGCCGAGAAAAAACTCGAAGAATACTCAAAAATGGAGGAAAGCTTATTGGTTGTTGATACCCGCCAAGCACACTATTTTAAACAATTATTTGCGGTACTAAAAATAATGGGATTCAAAATTCCCTTTAAGCATTTGGGTTATGAGTTCGTGACTTTGCCCGAGGGCGCCATGTCATCTCGCAAAGGAACCGTTATTACCTTGCAAGATTTTATCGCCCGCGCCATCGAATTGGCCGAGGCCGAGGTTATGGCACGCCATAAAGATTGGAACCGGGGCAAGGTCGACCATACCGGCTGGTGCATTGCCATGGGCGGAATTATTTTTACCATGTTGAAACAAGACCCCGAAAAGACCATCACCTTTGAGATGGAAAAAGCTCTGGCTTTTGAGGGCGATACCGGCCCCTATGTTCAATACTCGCTAACGCGCCTAAACTCCATTTTGGAAAAAGCCAAAGTTGATGATATCGCTTCGCTCAAAGGCGACGCCAGTTTTTGCAAAGAACCGGCCGAAAAAAACCTGGCCATTGCGATCGCTCGATTACCCGAAGCCTACGCGCGCGCGGCTTTGGAGTATAAGCCATCAATTTTGGCTCATTGGTGTTTGGATACAGCCTCGGCTATAAACGCTTTTTATCGTGATATTCCCGTATTGGACGCCAAACCCGAACTGCGTGATGCCAGATTACGCTTAACCGCGGCAGCAAAAATCGCCATGCAAAACGGCCTTCATGGCCTTGCCATTCCGATTCCCGACGCTATGTAAATTATATGCTCAAAAACAAAAAATTGGATCAAAAGCAAGAGGAAATGATTTCGGTTATTGCCCACGAACTGCGGAGCCCTATCGGCTCCATTCGCGCGGCCGCCGCACTTTTGGCCGACGGATCATATGGCAAATTGCCACGTCGGGCCAAAGAAACCGCCAGGCTCATTCAAAATGCCGCTGATAGGCTTTTAAGCCAAACCGAGAGCTATCTGCAAGTTATGCAATTATCCAACGGCTCTTATAAAATTCAAAACGAGCCTTATGCCGTTAAGGATTTAATCAAAAAACTTATCAATGAGTGGATGCCTCAGGCCAAGCTCAAAAAGCTTAAACTATTATGTTCGTGCGCAAATATACCTGCTCTTGTTCTTATCGACCAGGCTGTTTTGACTCACGTGGTTTATAATTTGGTTGATAATGCCATCAAATACACGGATTCTGGAACAATCGAAGTGGTTGTGGATTGGAAAGATGATGTATTGGCTGTGCGTATTTCCGACACGGGTAGGGGAATATCGCCGGCAATTAAAAAAGAGCTGTTTTTGCACCCTATGTATTGCCTCAAAAAAAATCGTTCCAAGGGTTGCGGTATGGGCTTGGGGCTTTATATTGTGGCCGAGCTGATCAAAAGTGCAAAAGGCAAAATAACGGTTAAAAGCCAAGGCACTAATCGAGGGTCTACATTTATTGTTCATTTGCCGGCCGTAAAAGTTGACGCCGCAAATACTAACAGATAAGGTTTTAACACTATGTCACTTTTTGGAGCTCCACAATCAGATTTTGATTCTGATAAACCCGGCACGCCATCCGCAACACCTCAGGTGGCCAAGCCCGCATTATCTAAAAATTCGCCGGCCACCATTATTGCCCGCGGAGTCCGTTTGGAGGGTGAGTTTAAAAGCCAAGGCGATGTTCAGATCGAAGGCGAAGTGTTCGGCACCGTCGAAACAAGCGCCATGTTAAGCATCGGTACAGAGGCCAAGGTAAAAGCGGGTGTAAAAGCCGCAAACGCCGTCATCGCGGGCGAGATAACCGGCAATGTAACCATCACCGGCAAGCTGGAGTTAAAATCCACCGCAAAAATCACGGGAGAAGTCGTCTGTGCCGTTATTGTCGTTGAAGCCGGCGCAAAGATGCAAGGTAACATTAATTGCGGATCCGAGAATTCGGTTAAACCCGCCTCTGAACCGGTAAAGACCGAAGCATCAATTCCGGTTGCGGTAAAGCCCGCCGCCGGTGCCGATAAATCGGAGCCCGCGACAGTAAAATCATCATAAGATTCAAAATTGGGCCGGAGGGGGTCTCGCCTTATGAATCCGGCATACGCCTACATATACGATGATTTTTTAACGGATCGCCGTTATCAAGATATCGTGGCCGCGCTCGAAACGCGGCTTTCCAGCATGAGCTTAGACGGCAAAATCGGCCGTTTGGCTTTGTTTCGCAGTGCCAAAGAATTGGTTGAGGGTTTTGTGAATCAAGGCGCTACCAATATTATAATCGTTGGCAATGATAATACTTTGAATAAAGTAATGTGGTTTTTGCCTGATATGCCGGTTGTAGTTGGCTATATACCCGTGGCCGAGCCCGCGGATGTGGCCACGTTGTTAAATGTTCCGGTTGGTTTGGATGCGTGCGAGGCCATAGGTGCGCGTCTTATAGAATCACTCGATGTCGGCAAATTGGGTGACAGGTATTTTTTAACGCAAGCTGTTTTTGAGAACACGACCGCAAAAGTCAAAGTCAACAACACATATACTCTTTCACTGATAGGCGGCGGTACGATCCGCGTAAAAAATTTGGGCAGCATTACCCGCGGGCGCTACACTGTTGCCGATGCTAGAGACGGCCGTTTGGAAATCACCATGGTACCCCATGAGCCAACCGATATAAGCTCCAGGCTTTGGAAGCGCCTAGGTCGCCAAAAACTGCATCCAACCCGTATACAAGTTAAGGAAGCCGAGATAATATCCGAACAGCCCATCGATGCGCAAGCCGACCGTTTCGTTGTCAGCGGCTTTAGGTTTCCGGTTTCCGCGGTTCCGGCTAAACTAAAGATCATCACCGGCCGCATGAGAAGACTGCATTAACAATAAACAAAAAATCCCTATTTTATAGAGATTTTTTTGTATGGTGCACGGAAGAGGACTTGAACCTCCAAGGGATTGCTCCCACTAGCACCTCAAGCTAGCGCGTATACCATTCCGCCACCCGTGCATGTTCATTTGTGTGCCAAACGATACCAAAGAACCCAAAACTTGGCAAGAAATAGATTATAGTATAATATTCTCGAACAAGAATAGGGGACGCTTAGCTCAGCTGGTTAGAGCACCTCGTTTACACCGAGGGGGTCGTAGGTTCGAATCCTACAGCGTCCACCACGTAAAAAGCCGCTTAGATAAATAGGCGGCTTTTTACGTGCCCCGTGATTAATGAAGCAATAGAATAAATAGCGTAATTAATTTTACGGGGCAAAGCACTTTAGTAACGGCTTCACGTGGCGCCGCCCCATAGAAAATCGCTATAAGTAAAATTTGGCGATTTTTTATGTGCCCCCTAATCCGCTTTAGTTGTTTTCGGATTAATAAAAGACCTCGGTGAATCCGAGGTCGAGATTAAGCTCGCGCGTCCAAAGCCGTTGCATGCTTTTGCCGGCTTTCGGGCATGAGTCTGCGAAATACTTCGTTGGCTTCTGCCATATCTTTGCCTATGGCAAAGGCGGTTATTTTGCCATAGGCCAGGCAGGCGGCATTCGAGAGGATGAAGCCAGGTTTATTCGTGCCATCCCATGCGGTGCCATGCAAAAATCTGTCACGCAAGGAATCGTGATCGATACCGTTCGGCAGGTTGTTTAGGTTCTCCATGATTACAGCCGCGTTCCCGCCAAATCTGGGCGCAGCCTGCAGGCAGACAGCCATGGCGTAATCCGCGGCTGTTGTCCGGGCGTTTATCTCGAGCAACAGAATCTTGTGGCCGCCGGAGTTTGGAACAACCATAAAATCCACTCCCATTGTCCGGCTGCGTCCTTTGCCATAGCCTCGTTTTACGGCGTCTCGGCAAATTGGATCCACAAGGCCAAGCAAAGACTCATATAGCTCGGTACGGAGTAATGTTTCTCCCAGGGCAACTTCATTACCCACATGAGCATCATTTCTGATTCTTTGCCGTGAAACGTACAGTGGCTCGTAACCGTTTTCGTTAATCATCACCTTAAGCGAGAATTCTTGCATGCCAAAATCTTCTCGCGGATAACCGGCGTCCATAATTAGGCCGCGGTGCAGGTATTTCTCCGCGTAGGCCATCACTTTCTCTTGCGGTGTACTTCTCTCCCAACGTAAAATGCCTTCGCCTCCGTCGAAATCATGAACTTTCAAGAAAACGGTATCCGTTGGCGGATCCGCTGTTGCCAAAATGCGTTTGCGGGCGGAGTACAAATCTTGCAAGTTGGATGAGATGAATTGCCAAGCTGGAAAAGCTTTGTGCAAGTTCAGCTTTAGAGCCAAGCAACGAACGTAGTGCTTGTCGTCAAAAATATTTGCTATATCCGGCCTGGGTGTTGCAATGCTGTCCCAACCACAACCGATGGCTGAAACCAATTGCTCCATATTTCGCGAAAGAAAAAAGCTGATCGGCCAACCGTTTTCCAGGAAAAAAGGAAACCTTAGAAGCACGGTGGATGGAACCGGGTGCGTAAGAGATCGCAAAAGGTTTTCGCCTTCAAGCACGGTAAGTTCTTGCGCACCGATTTGCAGTTTTTGCAACCAGTGAAAATTTTGTTGCAACGATTGCAAGCTATCCGTGCTTTGACAGCCGGCCACCACCAAGCCCGGGCACACCAGCGCTCGGCTGGCGTAGGCGGGCAAGCCGCCGATACCCTTTAGGAAATCAAAAGGCGACATATCGTGAATCGAGATCTGTGACAACACTGTCGTTTCAAGCGCGTTCATCTTTTTCTCCGTTTGAGTGTTTGTGAAAGGGGCAAAAAAAATGACCTCACAATGTGGGTCATTCTTAATCCTTCAATTTTTGAAAAACTAAGAATGACGCTCATTAATAATGAGGCTAAGGCTAACAATAATGTTTAATCCGCCATTGCTGTTCATAATGTCAACAAAAAATATGATATATTTTATTTTATACACTGTCAAATCCGTTGTGCTATAATGCTTTTGTTATGCCGCTCAAACTGATCGCGCTCGGAACCGGAATCTGCTCCAATGGATGCGGAATCGGCCCTCGCCGTTTTCCGCCCGGATTCCTTATCGAGTACAATAATCAGCTGTTGCTTTTAGACGCGGCCGAAGGCGTTCGCTATCGCATCGAGGATGAAGGTTTTGATATAGGTGATATAGCTCATATTGCGCTTACGCACGTGCATCCCGACCATGCGGCCATCGCTCAGCTCTTGCAAGCCAAGCTTTGCCGTGTGCTTTGGGGAGATGCAAAGCCCAACATGAAGCAAGCTGCGGTTTATTTGCACGAAGCTTCGGCCGAAGGCTTCGAGGCGGTTTGGAATTGGCATCATCCCGAAGCCGGAGGCAAACTAAACCACATGCCCGATAAGTTTCAGTTCGCCATCGAACCGGTCAGAAGCGGTTGGGAGCGAGAGATTTTTTCCGGGTTAAAACTCAAGCCCTTTGGGGTCTATCACGGCTTTGGTCAACACCCCGCACTTGGCTTCCGCGTCGAAACACCCGAAGCCACCATCGTATACACCGGCGATGCCGGAATCACGGACTCACTCTTTACCTCTGTCGCCAATGCGGATTTGCTCATTGCCGATGCCAGTACGCGCATCGGCCAAAGTTACACGGCCGGCTATGGCCACATGGCTCCGGATCAATGCGGTATGCTTGCCGCACGCTCGGGTGTTAAAGAGCTTTGGCTAACTCATTACATCGGCATCGATGAACCGGCCGCTATGGAATCCGAAGTCCGCAAACAAGGATTTACCGGCACTCTGAAGATCGCAACGGATGGATTAAAGTGGAGTAGATAGTTATAATTACCAAATAACCAAGCTCCAATCACCAATAAATTACCAATAACCAATATTCCAATATCCAATTGGTAATTAGGCGATTGATAATTGGTGATTTATTGGTGATTGTTTTATTGGTAATTGGTTATTTTGTGCTATAATCAACATATTATGTTTACAAGAATTTTAATCGGTTTAATCTTGGTCGCCATGGGCGCGCTCATGGTTATCAAAACAAATAAGTTCCAAGATTTTTTTGGCGAAATGGCCTGGACATATAAATATCTTGGTGCCGGCGGGACCAGGTTGATGTATAAATTCATCGGCCTCATCTTGTGCTTTGTTGGTTTTATGGTAATGACCAACCTCTGGAACGCTTTTTTAAACGCCACTCTCGGATCATGGCTCATCCACTAAAATCATCAAGCTTGATAGACTTGATAGACTTTAAGCTTGATAGACTTATTTAGTATGAAAGGTTTTGTCTTAAAAAGCGGTACCGAACTTATCAATCCTTTTAAACTATTGGAGCGTGTTGGCATTCAGCCGGGTTGGCACGTTGCTGATTTGGGTTGCGGGTCAACCGGGCATTTTGTAATCCCGGCGGCTCAACTGATCGGCGCGGATGGAATTGCTTATGCTGTCGACATTCGGCGTGATGTTTTGGAGCACATGGACAAAACCATCAAGCATGAACAGTTGTTTAACATAGTCACGGTTTGGTCTGATATCGATGTTTACGGCGCGACTCGCATTAAGGCCGGTTCGCTCGATTTGTGTTTACTCATCAACAATCTCTTCCTTTCGCAAAATAAACCGGCCATGATTCGCGAGATGGCCCGCTTAACCAAACCCGGCGGCCGAATAGTCGTAGTCGAATGGCGCGCCGAGGAAACACCAATCGGGCCATCACTCGATCATCGTTTATCCAGCGAGCAAAGTAAAACAATCTGTGAATCCGAGTATATGGAATTTTTGGATGAAATCGAAGTCGGCCACTCACACTATGGCTTAATGTACGAGCGCACTCCGGCAAATGTCACCGGTTGACACGATGCTTGATAGTTGCTGGTTATTCATGCAAGCTTAAATATAATATGCAGAATCTATTAACCCTAAAGTTTTGGTTCGGTCTTTATCCGCCCGCATTAACGCCTTTAGTATCCAAAATATTATTGGTACTCTTTGTGGCTGTATTTTTGCTTGGCATCATCGCCAAAATTTACGCGATAAAAACCAAACTCGAAAAATGGAATCGCCGAGCTATCGATAAAACGGCCAGCCTCCTTATAACCATGGGCGCTTTTGGCCTCCTCCTCTTTGTTTTCGCCTACGAGCAAATACCGGTTTTATCAATGCGCGCCGGTTATATTTTCTGGTTAATCATCCTGGCAATCTGGATATATTTTCTCTACAATTTTGTCCGAAAAGAAATTCCCCGACAGCGCGCCTTAAAACAAGAACGCGAGCACCAAGATAAATGGCTCCCCAAACCAAAAAAGTAAACTCTATTTACCTTTAGCGTTCGCTTTCCTGAACTTATTTCAGGAACTCATCTAAAGTTACCATGTCTCACAATCAGCATTTAGGAAAAACCGGCGAAGATATCGCTGGTTTATTTTTTGTGAAAAAAGGTTACACAATCGCTGAGCGCAATTGGAGATGCAGAGCGGGGGAGATAGATCTCATCGTAAAGAAAGGCGATGAGTATCGGTTTATCGAAGTAAAAATGAGATCAAGTACCAACTTTGGTTATCCCGAAGAAGCCGTCACAGAATACAAAAGTGAGAATTTTTATAATGCCATTTCCGATTTTTTATCTAAGAATAAGCAAATATCAGAAGACAAAGTCCACGCCGACATTTTAGCCATCATCCTGAATGACAGAGAGTTTGATATCCGTTGGATAGAGGATGGTATCTAATTGTTTGTTATTAGCCGGTAGCTGTTATTTCAGAATCATCGCATCACCAAATGAATAAAATCTATAGTCATTCTTGATTGCTTCTTGGTACGCATTGAGTACAAACTTGCGCCCTTCATCAGCATCCTTCATCTTGCTCTGTGCAAAAGCGGATACCAGCATGATAAGTGTCGACTCCGGCAAGTGAAAATTAGTAATCATCACATCCACAATCCTAAACCCATCCCCCGGCGTAATAAACAAATCCGTGAAACCGCTATAAGGTTTCAAACCACCTTTAGCAAAGGGGGGTATCTCGCCTTGGCGGGATTGGGGGATTCGTGCCGCAGCTTCGAGGCTTCGCACGCTCGTAGTCCCCACCGCCACAACCCTCCCTCCATTCTTTTTAGTCCGGTTAACCAGCTCGGCCGTCTCCTTACTCACTTCCACCCACTCCTCATGCATCTCATGATCCTCGATATTTTGCGTCATCACCGGTCTAAAAGTCCCCAGCCCAACATGTAGAGTCACATAAGCGATGTTAACCCCCATGTCGCGAAGCTTCCGCAACAATTCCGACGTAAAATGAAATCCCGCAGTCGGCGCGGCTACAGACCCTGTCTCTTTTGCATAAACTGTTTGATAATCATCCGCGTCATCCGGAGCTTCTTTAACATATGGCGGCACGGGAACGCTTCCATGTTTTTGCGTATATGTAAAAACTTCATTATGTGAAATTGAAAATTTAATGGTCACGGTCCCATCTTCTTTTTTAGATAATATCTCGGCCGTAACACCATCTTTAAAGTCAATTTTATCAGCGATGCTTAACTTCTTTCCGGGTCTTGCCAATACAATCCATTTATCTTTTTCAGGTCTAAGCAAAAAGATCTCAAATGTCGCCTCACCTTTTTTTGCCGCAAGCCGGGCTCTAAAAACCTTGCTATTATTTACAACCAACAAATCTCCGGAATTCAAATAGTCTACGATATTATAAAACTTTTTGTGCGATATCATCCGCTTTTCACAATCTAAAACCATGAGCTTAGAATGGTCTCTCGGTTTCATTGGAGCCTGTGCAATGCGCTCGGCCGGCAAGTTGTAGTAAAAATCTTTCGTTAACATAGCCAAATACTAGTATATATTTAAGATCTTGCCAAGACGCGCGAGTTCTGGTATCGTACACGCGTTATGAAAGCAGATATTCATCCGGCATACCACAAAGATGCAACTATCACTTGCGTCTGCGGCAATGTTATTACCGTTGGCTCTACAGTGCCCAAAATCGAAGTAGAGCTTTGTTCCAATTGCCATCCTTTTTACACCGGCAAAAAAGTGCTTGTGGATACCGAGGGCCGTGTTCAGAAATTCAAGTCCAAACAAGCCGCGAAGCAAGATAAGGTGCAAAGCAAAAAGAGCAAGGCCGATAAACGCGCAACCGCTCGTGCCGAAAAAAAGAAAGCCAAACAACCCGAGCTTTTAATCGAAGCTTAGTAATTTAAAGATACTCCTTCGTTGCCAATGATTTTGTCGCGCGTTTGTCGTTGCGACGGCAACAGGAGTATTTTTTTGTTACCATAATCCCCGGAACGTAGTATCATGATAGGGTTCCATTCCATGCGATTATTATGAACTTAAGTGATGAATTAAAAGAGGCCAAAGCCAAATTTACGGAACTCGAAGCCAAAATGGCGGATCCGGCGGTTCTTGCCGACCAATCCAAAATTCGAGATATTTCGCGTGCCTACAATGTTGCGAAAGATCTTGTCCAAAAAGGCGAGGCTTATGTTGCGGCGCAAAAGAATTTGCAGGAAGCCAAAGACACTTTGGAGCAGGATGATGCCGAAATGCGCGAACTAGCCGCGGCCGAGATTCCCATGCTCGAAGAAACTTTGGAAAAAGCCAAAGAGGAGTTTGAGTTGGCTTTGGTGCCTCCCGGACCTTACGACCATTCCAATGCCATAATCGAAATCCGTGCCGGAGTTGGGGGAGAAGAAGCTGCAATATTTGCAGCCGACCTCTTTC
>Ga0265297_10003866_pt1 | contig 25850 bp, 32 predicted proteins | sample Munlanlwell13791_FD_192502 | JGI IMG/M metagenome (GOLD analysis project Ga0265297, IMG submission 192502) | Leachate microbial communities from a municipal landfill in Southern Ontario, Canada - Leachate well 137-91 | ecosystem: Engineered > Solid waste > Landfill > Unclassified | place...
GGCCGTCTGCTATATCGGGAGGGTAGTAACTCACGCATGAGCGGCCCGAACACACCGGCTCACCACCTATCAACCAAGGATCAATTTTGTCGGTCATTCCGGCACCTCCTCCCCCGCGAGGGCGGCGCGGAACGCTCGATTTTCTCCGACCATCTCTGCGAGGGTGCGGGGGGTGGGGTTGTGCTCCAGCACGCTGACACCAATTAGGGCGCAGAGTGTTACCATGCCGTCGTCCCAACTGTGTGATCCTTCGCCGTTGAATGCCTTGCGTGCTTCCAGTATTCCGGCCGTCAGCCGCGCCACCTCGGCCCGCAGTTCGTCGTTGTCGCGCTGCAGGTCGTTACACCGCTGGACCATTTCGACCATGTCCTCTCTGTTGACCACGATGCTGCTCATCACTCCCCTCCCATCGCGTCCGTGGACGCGGCTACAAGCCCGGCCATCGCGGCGAGTGCCGTCGCCCGGGCTGCGTTAATCTCTGCCTGCTCCTCCGGCGTCCTGGCCTCGGGGCGGCTCTCGTCGGGGTCCGGGGCAAATTCGCGGTGAGACGCTGACGACGGTCCAGCCTGCGCCGGTGTCCGCTCCCGCTCACGCTTCCAGATCGTCGACGACACGACAAGGCAACCGGCGAGGTGCGATAGGAGACCAGGCGGGGGCAAGGTTCCACTCGTCGGCTGCATTGCGGTGTCGTCTTCATGTGTTCTCCTATCGCGTCTGCCAATCTACAGGACCTCGCCGAAGGTGTCAAGCTACTTCGACCGCTCGACGCCCCAGGCCGCCCCCAGTGTCCCGGCGGCGACCAAACCCAATACGGTGCCCACGCGCCAGGCCCAAAGCTCCACAGTGGCATTCCTGTTCGTTCTGAGCCGCGCCTCATGTTCCTTGTTCAGCAGGCCCGTCATGGAGTCGAGACCCCGCTGGGTAACGTCGATGCTGTCCCCCATGATGGCCATTTGGAGTTCTAACTTCTCGATGTTCTGCCGGTAGAGCCCGACCTTAAACTCCAGTTGGACGGTGTAGTACCATAGCCAGCGGTAGTCGGTGATGATGTGGCCCATCTGCGCCCACTCGCCGACCGTGAAGCACTTGTACTCCTGCTCGGGACGGAACGCGACTCGGCGACCCTGGTCGTCCTTCTCGCGGAGCACCATCCCGGATGGCACCTCGACGATGGTTATCGGCTTGTAGTCGACCGCAACCTCTTCAGGTTCAGCGTCCGCCGCTGATACCGGGAATGCCAGCGCGAAGAACGCGATCGATATCATCGATGCTAGTGGCGTCTTGAATCGCATGGTGTATTTCCTCCCTCTCGATGATGCTCTCGGCCAGCTCGGCGTCGATGGCTTCCAGCCGAAGGTTCAGGTCGTAGATCTCGGCGGCCAGTTGTTCGATGCGGTGGTCGTTCTCTGCGCGGTGGGCCGCAACGTCGTCGAGTACCCCATCCCGCGCATCCTCCACGAAACTCGGGTCATCACCGGGACTCGAACACCCGCGCAACTGAAAGACAAGGGACACGGCGAGGACGGCGGCTGTCGCCAGGATGAAAAGTAGGGCCGGCCATACGTTTTTGATTGTGGTAAACGAAAAGGGGGGGGGGGGGGCACATCAGACTTCTCCGTTCTCGCCGCCGTCGGCGGTGTCGTTTGATTCATAATCGGGAGGTGTCGAGTCGAAGCAGGGTGCCGGCGTCCACGCCCCGGTTGCGTTGCTTTTGAGGTTCTGCGGGGCTCGCCCCACCATCGCCATCCCCCGAACGTAGGCGTCGAGCTGCGCCTGGCGACCGTTGAAAGCCAGTGCCATCGCCCCCATGGAGACGACCACGCCGAACATGAACGCCGCCAGGGGCCAGCCTACGGAGTCCTGCGACAACAGGGTGACCAAAGCGAGGGAGTACAGTAGGGCCTCCATGAGAAGGAAGGCGATGAACTTCTTGGACTTGTTCCAGGTCTTCTCGAAGGACTTGATGAGTTCGGTTTTCTCGCTCATTCCTCCACCTCCCCCGCGAGGGCCAACAGCGCGGCGCGTATATCCTCCCACTCTTGATTGCGCCATCCGGACTCCACGTAGATGCGCGTCTCTGGACGAAGGTTATGCCCGTTCACCACAAGATACCGCGCTGCGCCGTGCCGCGTGAAGAAGGGCTGCACGTTCTCCCAGATGTCCACGTACGCAAGCCGCCGGAATCCGCCGTGCTCGTCTGCGCCCGTGCGGTCATGCTCCGCCTCCAACGCCGGGATCTCTGCCTCTTCGGCCTCGTAATCGCCATCATCGGATAACCACACGAACGTGTCCGCATAGTCGGGGTCTAGCCCGTAGATGCGGCGGCGGCGCTGCACCATGAACACCGGGCACGCTGTCGCGAGGTTGTCCTGGTTGCGCATGTCCTCGCCGATGTCTCGGAGCCGGTCCAGGCGATTCGTCAGCCGCGCCACCTCGGCTTCCAGCTCTGTCGCCCGGTCCCGCTGGCGTAGGCACTCCGCAATCAGGGCCTCTCGACTCGACTCGCTCAATGCCGTTGCGTATGCGCTCATCCCTCCACCTCCCCCGCGGCAGTACTTGATCAGCGATTTCTCATATTGCTGTTTCGTTTTTGGGTCCATCTCACTCCCCTCCCATCGCGTCCGTGGACGCGGCTATGAACTCCGCCGCGAGCGGCGGGACGATACTGTTTCCCAGTCCACGCAACTGAACCACTCGACCGGCAGACCCATGAGCCAGCGGGAAAAATGCGGGTTCAGCCGGAGCGCGCCGGTAGACGATCCCGCGCTTGGGATCTCGGCAGGGGATGATGATGGAGTCGTTCCATGGGTCTGATCTACCAACGTATTTCCCGCGTGAATTCCTGTCGGGGGAATCCGGTGTCGTGTGGCTGTGCTGTTCCTCGCGTTCGCAGCGTCCCCCACCGTCGGCGTCCCCCACCCCACCAGCATCGCCTGGTCCTCCAACTTTCGCAGCCCGCCGCCCGGTATCGCATCCTCTAACCGTTGTAAGGTCAGCGGCCCGTCGTTCTTGTAATCCTCCACTGTGGTGGTCGGCCACCCAATACAACCGCTGTCGGAGGTGCGGCGCGCCGACCCCCGCAGCGCACAGATCGGCGGCCCCGACTGCATATCCCAATGCTTCCAAATCAAGGCGTACTCCGGAGAGCCATCGACGTCCATCCGCGCTCGCAATGAGCGTCCTAAACACTTTTGCAATTCTTTGCTGGTCACCTATATCCCCCTTTTTAACCAAGCCTCTAACATGTTCCTCAATACAAGCTCGCCCCACGATCCCATGGCAGCATTCATCCCGAAACAGATCACCCTGATGTTGCTGTAGATATAGCCTTTGCGCGGATCTATTCGATCCAACGATGGGCTGTTCCAGCCCGTACCCTGATTGTGGAAATCGAAGGGTAGCCCCGTCATTTCGCAAACCCCCCTCTGTACCCGCTCCTCTATTACACTCTCGTGCCCGTGCAGATCGAAGGCCAGTCCCCGTTTTTTGCAACGCCTCCGTGCCTCTGCTATTAGCAGTCTCCCGCGATGCTTCGCATCGTACTCTTGCCGATAGGCTTTTTCCTGTTCGGCTCGCTCCGCCCGTCGCGCCGCCAGCAAGGCCTTGTTCTTTTTCCGATACGCCTTCTCGTACTCGCGTTGACAATCCACACAAGTAGGTCTCAACCCATCCCTTGATCTTCCCCAATACTTGCGAAAGTTCTTCAGGGGTAGCCGCCGCAAGCATTTCGTGCAAATTTTCGTAGTAGATTTGCCAGAAGACAATGTTTTCAAGATCCCACCTCACATCCGACAACCAATCACGGCCGTCCCTCGAAGCAACCTGTTCGCCGAACACTATAGCAGGTTTACAGGTTGCAATCAACCTAAGAAACTCTGGCCAGAGGTGCCGCACGTCGGCGGTGCCCCGCCGCTTCCCGGCCGCGCTGAACGGCTGGCAGGGGCATGAGCCGGTCCAAACAGGTCGAGTTGCGGGCCACCCCGCGATTTCGAGGGCGCGGGACCAGCCGCCGATCCCGGCGAAGAAATGACACTGGATGTACCCTGTGAGGTCTTCGGCTCTGACATCTGCAATACTCCTGTCGTCGACATCTCCCAAGGGGATCAACCCGGCGCGGACCAACGCCCGCAGCCACTCGCAGATCTTCGGGTCGTTGTCGTTGTAGTAGTTCACTCCCCTCCCATCGCGTCCGTGGACGCGGCTACAAGCCCTCCACGGACGCGTCCGCAAGCCTAAGGACAACCTAGGCGATGGTGGGCATCTCGTTCTCGCGCTTGCCGATGCACGTCTTCGCCAAGGTGCGGCGCTGCCGGAAGGCGTTCCACGCCAGGATGATCAACCGCATGGTCTGCATCTTGGAGAGCTTCTCCAACTTCGAAGCCCTCACGCGCATCAGCCGGTCGCGCAGGGCGAGCACGGGGTGCCCCACGTACAGGCCCTGACCCTGAATCAACAGGGTGATGAACTCCTGCGCCTGCGCCTCGTCCCGCTCCGCGAACAGGTAGTGCGCCGCAACGGCCAGGGAAGATGAGAGGAAGGCGCAGCGCTGATGCATGCATGGCATCGCCGGCGTACTGCGCCGCCGTGGGGTAGCGCGCCGCGAGCTTCAGCACGATCTCGTTGGTAGACATGCCCGCCATGCTCTTCATGCACGCGCGCTCCCACGTATGCCCAGTTCCGTCGAGCTGGCCGTTGTGCTCCTTGACCATGTAGATCGTCCGCAGGGAAGCCGCCAGGAGGGTCGTATTGGTGTACCCGTCGGTAGCCAGCGTGTCCGCAGCCGTCCGCTTCATGTGGTCGTCTATCAAGGGATAGACCTTCGGATCCAGCCCACGGACGAAGATCAGCTCCTGCGGGATCCCCGTGCGCTCTATCGCCGTCAGCCGGTGCTGGCCATCCATGGTGTTCCCATCCCAATCTATCCTGATGGGATCCCCGATCTGCCGCCACTTACCGAGCGCCATCTTGCTCATCAACCCGCGGCAGTACCGATCGCGGAAAGGCCTGTTGTACACGTTGTGCTTCAACAGCTCCGTAGCCATCTGGGGGGTGGTCATGACAACCTCGACACCGAACTTGATTTTCTTCGCCATCATGCTTCTCCTTTAATGATGCGCTCGCCAATGCGGCGCATGAAATCCGCAGTTGATTCGCTAGAGTCTTCGCCCAAAAGCACACGCATCTGGTCGGACTGACCGTCGACGCCGAGCACGCGCTCGGCCTCGGAGGCCTTCTCGAGCAGCACCTCGGCGACACGCCCGTCGATGGTGCCGGGGATGCAGAGGTAGAGACTGAGGCACTCGGGGTGCCGCTGGCCGAAGCGGTGGGTTCGGGCCTCGCTCTGCTGCATCTGCAATGGCGCCCAGTCCTGCTCGACGAAGATGCTCAGGCCGCACGACGTCAAGCTGATGGCCGACGAGGCCGCACCGATGCTCGCGATCAGCACCTTGCCCTTCGGGGGGTGAGAGGGGCCGTCGCGCCACTCACGCACAACCTTGTCGCGGCGGAGCTGGGTGGTCTTGCCCAGCAGCAGATCGACGTCATAACGATCGCCCAAAGCACTCCGAAGCCTCTCAACGACCGCGTCGTGCCAAACCCAGAGCACCGCGCGCCCCCAGTGTGGAAGCAGCTCATCGACGAGGCTGACCGCCCGATCTACCTTGAGCAGACCGAACTGCTGCCTCATCTCAGTAGCCCACGCGAGGTGCGTTCCAGAGGAGGATCGCAAGTCCTCGGGGACTGCGTTGCGGACGGTGTCACCCACAACGCCTACGGGAAGTCCGACGGGCACTAATTTTCGCGACAGGGGTGGGAGCTCCTGGCCGACACTGGCGCGCGTGCGCTTGATGACCACCTCGGAGAGGCGCAGCCCAAGGCGCTTCAAGACCTCCTCGGAGGGTTCGCCGTCGAGCAGGCCGTACTCCCCCGGCACCGCGGCGCAGTAGGCGTGCCTAAAGTCGTAGAGGGAACCCCAGGCGCCAGGGTTGACGGCGTCGAGCAGCGCCCACAACGACACCAGACGGTTGCGCAGCGGGGTGGCCGTCAGCAGGATGCGCTGCACGCAACGCACCCGCCGCACAGCCTTCGCCCACTGTAACTTAGACTTCTGAAGGTAGTGAGCTTCGTCGCAGATGAGGGTGTGGATGGGCGGCGCGGGCCCCAGCTCGCAGAAGTAGGGGAGCCACGAGTCGGCCACATGATAGCTCAGCAGGAAGGCGTCAGGCGCCGGCGCCTCCTGCAGTGTAGTGCTCACCTCCTCGAAGGTGGAGGGCCGACGGCCTTCGAGCACGCGCCAGGACATGCCGGCGTAGTCGAGCTCGTCCTGCCACACGGAGATGCCCGTCTTCGGGGCGAGGATGAGGTAGGGGCTCAGGCCGCCGGCGATGGCGGTGCGGGTCTTCCCCAAGCCGAGGTCCTGCGCTAGCAGAGTGCCGTGGCGTTGGGAGATGAAAGTAGAGTCATCCTTCTGATACTGGCGAAGCTCGGCCAGCCAGTCCTCGGAAGGGTCCTTGAAGTGAGAAAAGCGGGGGTCGTCCGAAGCCCATGCAGAAGAACTGTCGAGCGACCCCCGCAGCAGCAGGGGCAGGTGGGTCCGATGGACGGTGACGCGCCGGGAGGAAGGAGTGACTCCCAGGATGCGCACGCCAGGCTCTCTGGCTAGAGCCTCCCCTACTATGCCAGAGAATACTTCATTTGCGAAGGCCTTGTCAAGCAAAAACCAGTCATTTCCCGTCGGTGTAATTTTGAGGCTGTTCTGCATAGTGTTTACCCTATCATGTAGGGCAAAACTCGGTCAACTTCTTTTTCCTCACCCTTCCCTATGCGGCTTACTTGACAGCCCCCCAGAGGATCTGGTAAACCTCTCGGAACCATGCAGACCCTTTTAACGCCCGCAAACAAGCTCGCCTGGCAAGTGGATGAAGCGACGGCGCTCACTTGCCTACCGAAGGCCGGTTGGCTCAAGGACTTCATCAACTATGGCTTGAACTGCACGGATGCGCCGGCGTGGTTCCACTTCGGGACGGCCTTCTCGGTGCTCTCCGTGGCGCTGGGACGCTCCACGCTCGAGGTGGAGCGCAGCGACGGCAAGCGGGGATCCAACGGCTTCCAAACCTGGACCGCCCTCGTCGGGCGCTCTGGGACTCGTAAGTCTCAAGCGATGCAGATCGGGATTCGAATTCTGGAAGCGGCCAACCCCCTGCTCGTCCTGCCCGACGATGGGTCGCCCGAAGGCCTCCATGATGCCCTTGCCTGGGAAGAGCGCAGCGGCATCGGCCTCTGGTACCAGGACGAGATGGCCTCCATCTTCGACGCTTCATCCCGATCCTACTCCAGAACCCTGCTGAGCTGGCTGCTAAAGTGCTTTCAAGGCCGAATGGTGGCGAGAGTCAAAGCCCGCGCCTCCAAGGACGACAATGCGGAGTACAAGGCCGAGCAGCAGAAGCGGGAGATCGCACAGCCACGGCTCAGCATCCTGGGCGGCATCCCCCCTAAGGTCTTGCAGCAGAAGGCCGATGCGGCGGCGTGGGAAGGCGGCCTGCTGCCCCGCTTCGGCTTCTGGGCGTCGGTGAGGGAGCGGTTCATTGACTTCCCGGCGATCGACTTCAGCGAGGAGGAGCGGCTGGCCAGGTGGGTCAAGCGGGTTCCCTTAATGAAGTCTACGCGCGTGATCATCCCCTACGAGGTCGGCCGGCCCATTTTCGACTGGAATCGCCAGGAAGTGGAAGAGGTCTTCGCTCAGATCCCGGAAAACCTCTTCTCGGCGCTCGACAGACTCACGCCTAAGGCTTTGCAGTGGGCCGGCATGGCTCGGGTAGCCCGAAAACAGCAGGCGCCGGGGGAGGCCATTACCGTTGAGGAGGAGGATGTTCAGTGTGCGCTGAGCATTGCTAAGGTAATGTTCCGAACTTTCCGTGCATTATACGGGCAAGTGGCAGGCGACACAGAGAATCGGCAGGAGACGGAACTCCTCAAGCACCTTGAAACCTTCCCGGGCAGTACCCGCGCCGAAATCAACAGCGTTTTCGAGAACTTGTCCGCCAGCACTTTGTATCGCATGTTGCAACGCCTTGCCCAAGAAGGTATGATAGAAATAGGAAAGCGTAAGAAAAGTGGTGCGGGCGCGGGACGCTGCGCGACCATCTACAGGGTCATGCCGACCACTTAAAGATTCCAAGCCCCCCTTTCGTGAAACATTTAGGCAATTTGAAATTGCGGAATTATTCCGCATGGTTAGCTCAATTGATTTCACAAATTTCAGTTTTTCAAAGATTTCTTATAGCCTCCCTCGTACGCACCCCCTAAAACGCCCTCGCGTAGGCAGGGTGATCTATATGTAATGAAATAATGAAATATATATAATAATAATATAGTAAGTACGCGTAAGCATTGGGCTTTCAAAGATTTCAGGGTCCTGAAAGTAATCGAAATTAAGTGGAATATAGACCCTTTATGTACAACTTGGGCGAATTGCACGCCTGAGGCTTATGCTGGTTAGGCAATTCCGTACACTTTTTTGCCTAAATCCTGTTCAGGTAAGGGCATGTAGGTGCGTGTGCGCTGAGGTAGGGAGAAGGGCTTCCCTACGCACGTAGCTTTCGCGAGCGGTCCCCCTAGGGGCTTCACAGGGCTGATGGCCCTTTGTAGAAAAAAAGAGGGGCCCCTCCCTTTTTTCTTGACAGCCCTCCCTTCCCTGTGGCACAGTGCTTCTACACCTACGGCTGTCCGGTTCGCTGGACCGCGGCTGGCAGACGGGGGTGGAATTCTGGGAGGGCCTGAGGGCCGCTCAAAATTCCACTAGGAACGGAATCTGGAATTTTTTCGGTTTTCGAGACCCAAAAAACGAAAGGCGAGGGTATGCACATACAACTCTTTGTCAGGCAGGCGGACGACATCGACAACGCGATCTCCGTCCCTCTCGAAGTAGCTCCATTTTCACATATCCACGACCGGCACCTGTCCGATGAGGCTGTAACCGATGACCTCCTCGCGGAGCGCACCATCATCGCCCCCGAGACCAGCGACCTGGAAGCCATCCTGCACGACGGCTTCGGCGTGGTCTACCTCGGCGCCCAGAAGCTCAGCAAGCACGTCTGGGTGACCTCGAAGAAGTCCCCCGACAAGTCCGTCCGCGTCGAGTTCCATGCGACCACCGAGGCCGCGCCACTGCGCCAGACCTTATGGGGCTTCCTAGGCCGCCGGCGTTGTGGGCGCTGCAAGTTCTTCGACCACGCCGAAGGCTTGAAGTGGCGCCACGAGAAGACCACCGTGTTCCTCGACGGCACGAGCCTCGAGATGTGGGACGCCGTGCTGCGCACGACGGCGCACGAGCACGACCAGCCGGCCATCGCCGACGACGACATCGGCCTGTGCCCGCGGCGCGAGAGCATTGTCTCGCGCAACACGCCGGCCTGCGCGGAGTTCGCGCGATGAGCGGCGGGCGCGGCAAGATTCTGACGCACGAGCAGCTCCTCGAGCGGCGCAAGCAGGTTGCTCGCGAGGATGAGAACGAACCCATCATCTGCATCCCCGACGAGGGTGAGCTCGCGCAGGCGCTGCAAGGCGGAGCGCTGCACGGCTTCTGCGAGAACTGGTGCCCCGAGCAGGCGCAGGAGGAGATCGTGAAGCAGCGCTTTGGTGAGCGCATGATGCTCGAAGAGAAGTGGCGCCGCGAGTGGTTCGAACACTGGACGCACTATGGCTTTTGCCGTCACCATCCCGGGCGCCTCATCCCCTTCAACGCTCCTGCGATCGTCCCGCGCTCCGACCTCGATAGCAGCCTCTACGGCTGCAAGGCCGGCATGGAGAAGGTGCAGTGCCCCGACTTCCGCGACAAGCGCCGGCACGGCAGCCGCATGTTCATCGGCAAGTACGCCAAGAAAGGCCTGGAGCATTGAGCCCTACGAAGTCTGCGAAGTGCGAATGCAGTCTGAACCTGTTCGAGGTCATGGACCGCTCGTCGGTGATCCTGGAGTCCTGGGAGAGCGCCGTCATGGGTAACAACGCTACTCATGAGAATGCTGCTCTGCTGCAGCTCGGCACCGAGATCTCTGTGAAGCTGATGGCCTTCTATCAGGCCGCTGGGAAGGCCTTCAGCGACACTTGTACTAATCATGGGGAGGATTGAGGTGACCGAACCCAAGTGGAGCACGACGCCGCCGGAAGACGAGAATCCGCCGCGTGAAGAGTGTAAAGACGACGCCAGGAATGCTCGATTGCTAACCTGTCCCTGGTGTGGCTATGAGGATCGCGACTCATGGGAGCGCGGGGACAGTGACGATCGGGCTGAATGTGGAAGGTGCACCAGATTGTTTGCATATGACTCGGAGGCTGTTCGGTATTTCACCGCGGTGCGCATCGAGGAGCCGCCGCGATGACCCTTTTCACGGGTCAGTTTTTCCTTGGTCTCGGCCTCGGCTGGCTGGGTGGCTACCTCGTCGGCATGGTGCTGAATACTCTGTTGTGGCGGCGGCGCACGCACGAGGACTTCCTTCCATCACGGTCTCCCGAGGGAGACGTGGATGTGCAGAGGGAGAGATGATAGGCAAAGAAGACACAAGCCACCCGTGGTGGGCGGACGTCAGCATGATCACCTTTCGAGACACCCTTCCGGATGAACCCGACTGCACGAAGTGCAAGTGGGTAGCGGCAGACGACATGCACTTGCTCTGCACCCATCCCCTTCGTGGTGGGCGAGTACGGACGAGTTTTAATCAACGCTGCTCTTTGTGGGAGGAGTAAGCCCTCTGCGCGTCAGAACTCCCGAGTGGCAGATCCGTGCGGCCTGCGCCCTGAATGCGCAGCAGCCCTCTGTGCAGCCTTCGGTTGCCCCTCTGTTGACATGTAGAAACTGCGGCGTTAGTTTCTTGACACGCAAGCGGCAAGTGAGATATTGTCGCACCTGTAAACCCTACATGGAGTTACTCGACCGAGAATGTTGACCCCGATGCCCCTCACCGAACTTCTGCAGCTGGCTGCATTCGCAGTGGGCCTGTCCTACGTCGTCACCGGCGCCCTCATCGGCTATCCCCTTAGGGTGTTGGGCTTCCTCAGCCTTAGGTGGTGTCCCCTACCGCTCTCAACCCTTTTCTTCTGCCCATCCTGCAACGCGTGGTGGATGGGCGCGGGGCTTGCTCTTTGGGCAGGCCAGTCTTGGCAGCACACAATCCAGTGCGCGTTCACCTCGTGCTTGTTGGCGGCAATCGTCCAGGCGCAGTGGGGACTAGCGGCTGATGACCGGGAGGCCATCGCAAAGGCCTTCTCACACTCGGAGGGATCTCATGGCGACAGCGAAGAAGGAAATGATGAATGACATCGGCGCCGCGGTTCTGAAGGAGGCGTCCCGGGCCGTCGCAAAGGAGGTCATCGCGAGTGGGGGCGGTGGTGACCTGGTGGCCCTCACCGGCTCGGCGAAGACCGTCAGCGACATCCTCGACGCAGCCGTGCAGGGTCAGCAGCCCGTGACCATCCAGCTCTACCGCACGGATCCCATGACCGCCGTCGACCAGTTCCTCGGGAACATCAGCGGCGTCGACCCCGGCCTGATCAAAAACGAGGGCCTCGAGAGCCTCATCCAGAAGTGGAGCGGCGGCGGCCACTACAAGGGCACCATCAAGTGCCCGGCGCTCGGCATCCCCGACAAGCGCTTCAGCAACATTCAGATCGCCGGCGAGCCCCTCGCCCCCTATCCCGAGCGCAACAAAGGGGGTGGGGCTTTGCAGCAGGCTTCGCCCGCGCAGTCTGCGGCCTACGGCGGAACGCCTCCTCTCCAGCAGGGCCCACAGCAGTACTGGGCGGGGCCCGGCTTCGGCAGCTACCTCGGCTTCGCCCCGCTCGGCCAATCGCACATGCAGCCGCAGAACCCCATGAACGAGATGCTGCAGGTCATGCTTCACCAGAACAAGGAGCTCTCCGAGCGGCTGCTGTCGGGCGTCGGCCGCAACAGCGACAATGAGGCACTAAAGGCCTCGGAGCGCCGCGCCGAAGAGGCGGAGCGCCGCATCGAAGCCGAGCGCGCGGAGCGCCGGCACAAGGAAGAGATGGCCGAGCTGCGCGCCCTCATCGCCGCGCAGGCCGCGCCGAAGGAGAACTCCACCGCCGAGATGGTGAAGGCCATGGCGCCCGTCGTTGCGGCCGTCGTGCCCGCTCTCCTCGCGCAGCGCGGCGAGTCGGCCACCTCGATGGCGCGGCTCTACGAGAGCATGATCGGCGCGAACAAGACCACCACCGACCAGGCGCTGGGCTTCATGCAAGCCTCGATGGCGAAGACGCCCGTCGAGGAGCGCATGGCCAACCTCATGGGCAGCATGCTCGGCATGACCACCTCCATGATGCAGGCCATGCAGCAGATGCAGCCCGACGCCCCGCCGTTCTGGCAGCAGATGCTCGGCCAGGCCTTGCAGGTCGTCGGCGACATCGGCCAGACTGCCTTCTCCCGCGATGAGATCGCAGCCTCGCCGGCGCAGCCCTCCCTCCCTCCCGCACCCATCCAAGCTCCCCCCGCCATCCTTCGGGGGAGAGTGCCCGATGACGACGCCGTAGCGAAGGCCGCCGAGCAGGCCAAGGCCGCCATGGAAGCCGCTGCTGAGGTAGGTGAGGAGGTCAAAGAGGAAGAGGCAGAAGAGAACAAGCCAACCTTCAACGTGCCGCCGAGGAAGCAGTTCGACGATGGCTTCCGAAAGATCTTCGACCTGATCGAGGGCGACGGCAACGCGCACGACATCGCCTTCAGGATCTGGAAGCACGCCACCAGCAAGAACCAGCTGGCCCTCGTGTGGTTCAATAAGTCGGAGGAGGTCACCTTCGAGTTGCTCTCGGCCTTCGTCGAGCGCGAGGAGATGGACATCACCGACGAGCGCGCCACCGAGATCGCCGACGCCATCCAGGACCTCTACGCGCACCTCGCCGGCGGTGGCACCCCCGAGGCCTTCCTCGCGCAGTACCACATCATCAACACTCCGCCGAAGGCCATCCAGATCAACCCCCTGATGATGGCCTCCTTCGACGGCAAGGCGCAGGTGGAGCTCGGCCAGCCCGTCGTCGACCCCTCTGCCCCCATCGAGATGAAGCTCGTTCCTTCGGGGGTGGACGGTGAGCTCGCTGCCGTTCCCGTTGGGGACGCTGCGAAGCCGAAGGCGATGGCTCCCGAGGGGGCGGCTTCCACTGAGCAGGCGATGCCCCTCCCTTCTCCCACCGAGTAGAAAATAAATCTTTGCGGAATCGTAGGGGGTTTGGCTCATTCTGAGTAGTCTGTACTCTAGGATGAGTCAGAATACGTACAAGCAGTCATTTGGCGAAGTGGAAACTCACCTTGTGAATTCCATACCTGATCGCCTTCAGCTCATCGCTAAGCAAATCGACCGCTCCATCAACGATCCGTGGACCCGTGCCCAGGCCATCCAGATCGTGCGCCCCCAAGCCGTAGGTGGCGTCGCCGGCGCATGGCCCGACGGTGGTCCCTCCGAGGACGAGCAGGTTGCCCGCGTCTTCTGGTACACCAAGAACAATATTGGTTACCTCAACGAGGCCAACGACCTGTACCCTACGGCGAAGCGCACACAGCAGCTCGGCGCCGAGGACTGCGACGGCATCACCATCTACGTCTGCTCGCTGCTCGGCACCCTGGGCTTCACCACCGGCGCCAAGGTCATCTCGCCCGACGGCTCGAACTGGCACATCTACGCGATGGCCGGCATCCGGCCGCACGTCGCCCCGAGCAAGCGCATCATGCTCGACCCCACGCAGCAGGGTTCCTACCCGGGCTGGGAGCCGGGCCCGCAGTATCAGCGGCACATTTACGAGTGCACTTTCGACGAGGGCAAAGCCCTCTGGAAAAAGGTGAGGTAATGACTACGTACCGCATGGAGTTGTGGACTGGGCCCACCATGGTACGCCAGATTCGCCAACGCCTCCGGGCCGCCAAGGTGAAGGTGGTATCGAGCGGCACCGAGAGCGTCCTCGTGGATGCGTCGGGCACCTCCTGCGAGGGCGCCGCCTGGAACAGCCTGTCCGCTCTGTACCGTAAGCACAGGATCGACTTCGGGCTGCGGCCTCGGCACTGCAAGCGCCGCCCCGCAAAGAGAGGGAAGTAGATCATGGCAAGTCTGAACAACGTCAACTGGGGCTTCAATCCGACCGGCACGGGCCTGGGTGGTGAGAGCTCCCCGTCGATGCCCGGCGACGCCGACCTCGGCCTGGCCAACCCCGAGAACGTCTTGGCCGCCCGCATGCGCGACTTCGACGCCCAGATGGCCCGCCAGTACAGCACGGAAGCGGTGCTCGACGCCGAGTGGTCCTCGGGCTCGCGTCGCACGAACGCCCCCGACGCCGTGGGCAACAGCGCGGTGATGTCGGGCGGCGAGCCCGTCCCCGCGGACTTCGCCGTTCGGACGCGCGTTCGCCGAGCCGCCCTCGAGGATCCCAACAACGGCATGAGCGCCGAAGGTGCGGCCTCCCTGGCCGACTCCCTCGAGCAGTACGACTCGCGCACCTTGGAGGGCTTCCACCTTCCCACGCAGGTCGAGCCCGTCGTCAGCAACGAGGTTGGCCTGGTCACCGGCGACGGTGGCCTCCCCTCGGCCTTCGTCGACTACAACACCGGCGAGATCGCGGACAGCCTCCGCTCCACCCTGCGCTCCGTCATCGAGGCGGGCACCCCCGCCCAGCAGGTCGTCGACAACTTCGGCTACGTGCACAAGCACGCCCCGGGCACCGGCTTCTACGACGCCCCCGGCAAGAGCCGCCCCGGTGGCCTCGCGGGCATCAAGCAGCGCCTCGGCAGCATGATCAAGCCGCCGCCGGCCACGCGCGCCTCCCAGCCCTTGCTGGCCCTCGCTTCGACCAACCCTGCCGTCCTGCGCTCTCTTGGCATCAAGGACCTGAGTGCGAACGGCGGCACGGACTACGCCGCCGGCGCGCAGAACGACCCCTACAATCAGGGCGGCATCCCGCCGAGCAGCGACGGCGCTTCCTTCGGCACCAACCCCGCGACCGGCACCGGCGGTGCTGCGCGCGAGGCTACGGGATCCCCGGCGGTGAACACCAACATCATGGGGGATGCGGATGAGTCGGCCACGGGCGGCGGTGCCCCCATCATCGACTCCTCGGGCGCGGCGGCCTACAACTCGGGCTCTTCGCGCTCGAGCGACGCGCCGAGCCTCTTCTCCGACGAGTACGCCGGCGAGTCCGTCGATGACGACGTCTCCAAGACCAAGGTCCGGTTCCCCTGGCTCATCCTCCTGGGTGTGGGTGTCGCCGCGGCTGGCATCGGCATCGCCGTCAAGGGGCAGGGCTAAGGCATGGACGCTGCGGGCAACAAGCTGGCCGAGCTGCGACCCTCAAGCATTGCTAAGGGGCGCCGCTGCACGCCGGTGTCCGTGACCTCCGCCGACGGCGGCGCCGTGCGCATCTGCAAGGAGGACCTCATGTCCGCAGAGACCCCCGTGATCGTGCAGCCGACAGGGCCCGCGGCCCCCATCTGCAAGAGGGTGTCGAAGCACGGCCGGTGTCTCGGACGTCCGCGGGGAAGCTCCCCCTCGAACGTCCGCTACGCCACCAAGCGTGGTCGTTCGCCGAAGGCTCCCTCCGTCACCTCCTGCCCGACGGACGCGCGTCGGTGGGTGGACGTGGTGGTGGGTGGTGGCAAGCATGCGAAGCGCTGTCGGTGCACAGCGCCAGGAAACAAGCGCTACCTGAAGTCTCAGGAGTGCAAGTGAAGGTTCGAGTAACAACGATGACCCGAGCGATGATGCTCGGCATCTATAACGGTTGACGGTTACCCCGTCACACTAGGAGGTACTCTCATGGAGAAGCGCAAGTGCGCGGAGTACGGCATCTCGAAGAGTGGGAACAAGCGGTGTGTCCGGTTCGTGACCGTCTCCGAGAATCCGTCGGAAGGAAACAGTGAGCTCATCCAGGCGAAGGGCACCGACGGCGCGAGCCTCGGCTACTTCGACGTCGCCGAAGTCAGCGACGCCCTGGGTTCGCTCAAGGGCATCGCGTCGATGGAGAAGATCCTGCCCCCGCTCATCGGTGGCTCGGTCGCCCTCCTCGGCACGCTCCTGGTCCGAAAGTTCGTTGCGGACAAGACCTCCGCGTTGATCCGGTTCGCACCGGCCATCGGCGCCGGCGCTGGCATCCTGGCCTCCATCCCCCTCTACTGGGTCTACGGTAGGGAGGGCGTGGTGAGCGGGGCGCTGACGGCGGCCATGGCGGGCGGCGCGATCCTGGCCTTCGAGGAGCTCAAGGACAAGGCGGCGTTCAACGGTCTCGGCCTGATCAACGTGCAGCGGAAGCGCCTGGGGGCCATCGCCCAGGGCGGCGGCGCGAGGATCCCGCAGACATCGAACGTCCCGGGTCGGATCAGTGCTGCGATGGACGTCGCGGCGTTCGGAGGGAAGACCTCCTACTAGGTCTTCGACCGTAGGCGGCCAATGGCGGTTGCCCTACGGGTTCCTTGGTTGAAGAAAAAACAAGGGTGGCACCTCGAAACGAGGGCCCCCAAGAGAAAACGGAGTTTCAAATGGCAGTCATTCGCGAAGTCACCTTCGGGGACGGAACCGTGGTCAGGATCACCGATTGGGGCGACTACCCGATCTACAGCCGGTTCGTGGCCACCACGCAGAACCTCGCTGCGGAGCTCAACCAGACGCAGTACCTGTTCAATTACACCATCGGTGGCCAGATGCCGATGACCAACGCCCGCGCGACGATCGCGGACACCAACATGCCCGGCGCTTCCCAGCTGCCGATGGGGCACCAGATGCTGGTGTACTCGCTCCAGGTCATCCCGGACGAGTTCGCCCAGCCGGCCGTCAACGGCGTCTTCAGCCCGCTGTCCATCACCCCCGAGGGCACCTTCGCCGCGGGTGTGTGGAAGTGGCGGAAGATCATGTTCCAGACCTTCCTGCAGCTGCGCATCGAGCAGACCAAGTCCTTCGTGGACGGCCGGCTCGACCACTTCCCCATGGGCGGCGGAGTGGAGTTCCAGTGCGGCGCGCCGGTCACCGACGCCTACGACGTGGGCAACGGCAACCGGACCTGGCAGGCCACGCGCCGGCTGGCCATGCCGATCCACCTCGGTTCGCTCGAGACCTTCTACGTGAGCCTGGACTGGCCGCGCGGCGGGCTCGACTACCACGATGCCAACTCCTCGACCTACTGGTTCGAGGAGGGCTTCGGGCTGACCGTGCGCCTCACCGGCCCGCGGCAGAGGCCGACGGCGTAGGGGTAGCGGCTTGAGGCTCGTGCCTACCACCATCTGACCTGGAGGCCTCTCTGACCTCCAGGTCAGTCTGGTAGCCATGAGGCGCCACGAACTGATGGAGGTCTTGAATGGCTAGCAAGGTCGTCACGCAACGCGGCATCATCGTCCCTCAGTGGCTGTACGACGCTGTCCAGATCCCTTTGGAGAAGGAAGGCGAGTGCCCGCCGAGCTCCTTCGAGAACACCACTTGGTCGCGCATGCGGCTGATCAACCTCTCCTTCACCGGCGAGTACGTTCTTGCTACCGAGCGCAGCGCGATCCCCACGATCCCCATGTACCACCCGCCGTGGGCGCGGGAGCTCCTGGTCGACATCGGCACCAGCGGCTACAGCGACCAGAACCTCGTGCGCGCCTCCCTCGCGACGCTGTGTGCCTCGCCGCAGCACTTCCGTGAGAAGCAAGGCGCCAACTGCATGGGTCGGCACCTCGACCTCGTCACGCCCTACGCCCTTCCTCGCGACGAAGGCTTGGCCGTCGCCGTGGAGACCCGCTGGTCCGGGTTTCTGTACGAAGTGGGTGAGCAAGGTGAGGAGCGCGTTCGGGGCCTCTTCCCCGAGGCGACGTTCATCGCCAAGGGGTACGACGACAAGGGGTTCCCCGTCATGCTCGCCGGCTCCTCTGGAGACCTCGTGCGCTCTGGCCAGCAGCAGGCCTTCGACAGCGCCGACCTCTTCAACAACGGCAACGGCACGGCGTACCTCACGTCCTTCCACTTCAAGTGCCTGGACACCATCTACGTCACCGATGAGCTCGACTTCGGCTGGAAGGGCTCGGCGACGCACTTCGGCTGGCGGGTGAACCCCACGAACATGGGCTTCACTCCCTTCATGCCGAACCCGCTCTTCATCCCCACGGGCAACCTGACGCCGATGGATCGCAACTACGACGGCGGCGCCGAGAGTCCGCTGGTGTATTGGTTCCCCAAGAACACCTACCTCGACCCGCGGCAGGAGCTCAGCGTGCACTTCGCCAACATCAGGGAGTTCGTCACCGAGCTCGAGGTGCCGGACAAGATCAACCTCTGCCTCCACGTCGAGCTCGAGGTCGAGTAGATGAGCGACGCGCTCCAGACTCTGCTGAGTGACCTTGAGGCCACGGGCTCCTACCTCGTGGCCCCCGGCGCTACGCAGGACACCGTGCTCCCGAAGGGCAGCATCCGCGCCGTGCTGTTCAGCAGCGCTGTTGCGCATTCGGATGCGGTCTTCAAGAACTGGGCGGTGAATGTTGGGGTGCTGCTCTCTCTGGAGCCGGCGTCGCCGAGCACCCCGAACGTGCGGATAGGTTCGGCTCTCGTTGTGCACGGCGATGGCGTGGCGGTTGAGACACTGCGTGATGCTCTGCGCAGCCCCGGTCTGGTCGTGAGTGTCACTCCCGTTGAGTTGAGCTGGTGGCGCTCCTGGTTGATCAAGACGGCCACCCCTATCGACAATCCTGCGGTGCGCCTCAATGGGGTGGTCGCAGCGGGACGTTGGGTGTACCTGACGGCCTACTTCGTGGGAACCGCGACACCTAGCCATGCGGCCTTGACGGACCTGCTGCGCGCCTACGGCCTGGAGGTCATCAATCCCGTTCACGGCATAGCGGGATTCTTTGATGCTGTTGAGGACTGGAAGGTCGGTGAGGAGGGCATCATCCTTGTGGTGCGATCTTCTGAGCCCATCTCGGCGGCATCTCTCCACGACATGGGCATGTTCAACACGTTGGAGGCCACCGGGGGCATGGTCGTCGTGGAGCTGGCCACGTCGGAGGACCTGAACGACTCTCAGGGCTACATGGACGTGGTCAACTTCTTCGGTTCCGGCGAGGCCCTCATCGGCAGCATCGGCGCTGGCGCCACCGGGGCCATGCAAACCGCTTCGGCCGCCCTCGACTTGGGTAGCGACGTCCTGGGTGTGCTGGATAGTGCCTTCCGAGCCATCAAGCGCAACTTCCGCCTCGTGTTGGGAGTGGGTCTTGGCTTGGGGACGTTGGCCGGTGGTTGGTGGCTCTGGCGCAAGTACAAGGGAGGTCATAGGTAGATGAAGAACTACTATCCATTCGCTCGGCGGCAGACCGTGCAGGTGCCCCCGACGGTATCGGCGGTGACGGTCACCGGCGGCGCCATCACCACGGGGTTGGACCCCATGGCGACCTCGGGCCTGCGGCGGGCCATCGCGCAGGATATCATCATCAGCGAGTTTGATGCCGCCGACGAGATCAGCAAGACGCCGACGAACTACACCGGGCTGGGTGGCATGATCAAGTGCCGCATCGGCGTCGACGGCCGACGGTTCCTGACCGAAGGCTTGTACGACTACCGCGTCATGACCGACCGCACCCGCCCGCTGTGTGCCTGCTGGGACTGGAGCTGCGGTGGGCGGTATCCCTACCGCATCTACCCGGGCCAGCAGATGCACGCCACCATGCAGCTCGAGGACACCCGGAGCGCGGTGACCAACCCTTACCGGGCGATCTTCTTCAACGGCGTCAACGTGAAGCGGGGCATCCCGCAGCACCTCTACGCGCTGAACACCGAAGCGATCCGGGCGGTCCCCGACCGCGTGACTCTCGACGGCCCGCAGATGAAGTGTCCCGAGGACAGCCCTCTGGACCTCTACTCGGTGGCCCATCCCTTCTGGTGGATGGGTGGGGAGCACACCACGCGCGTGCACATCAAGGACGGCAACGACCGCCCGTTCTGGGCCGACCCGCAGTGGGGCCACATCATCGACCCCTATACCTCCCCCATTGCTTTGGGCTCTGAGGGCTGGGAGCTCCTCGCCGACGAGACCCTGCGCATCGAACTGCGCAACGCCAATCCGGACGAGACCACGGACCACCCGGTGACCGTGATCATCCGTGGAGTGCTGGAGGTGGAAGATGGGCGATAGCATATTCACCCCCGGGAACCGGCCGGGCCCGTACGCCGCCGGCATGGACCTGGCGAGCGACGCCAACGCCCTCGTCGACAAGCAGCTTCGCATGGCTCGCGTTCCCCGTGGAAGTGGAGTCTCTGCGGAGTTCCCCTGGTGGCGCACCCTCACCGAGACGTTGGGCATCAACGCGCGAGTGTACCTGCGCCGGCCCAACTGGTCTGCGAGCGGCTTTGCCAACGCCAGCGATAAGCGCGTGCGCATCACCGAGATCCGCATGCGTGGGGACCTCAGGCGGTGGTCGGAGAACTCCGGTCTGCGCGAGGGCCTCTGGGTGCGCATGGGCACCGCGAACGGCCAGCAGGTCGTCCAGGAGTGGCAGCCCTGGCAGGCCCTCCAGACCGAGATGGACCGCTTCGCCCTCGCCGAGCTCGACAGCTACGCCGTTAAGTTCCCGGCGGAGTACTTCCTCAGCCGGTCCAACCTCTTCCGCCTCGACGTGCGGTACGACGCGGACATCTTCGACATCAACCAGTTCACTGCAGGCACCAACGAGTACATCGTGATGGCCGGCCTGCACGGCTGGGCGCCGGTCGACGGTCGGCCCTTCGACCTCATGCTGCCGATCATCATGTGGCAGCGCGACAACCCCGCCGCCGGCGACTTCGAGTCCTGGTCCTTCGACGACGCACGCGAGCGGCCTCTGCGCGACGCCTGGATCACCCACTTCAGCATCGGCGCCGCGAAGCAGAGCAACGACGACCGGGCGCTGCAGGGTCTGCAGTTCCGCCTCCACGCGCCCGACGGCCCGAAGTGGCACGAGGACGAGTGGTACCGCATCGATATGCTCGCCGAGCAGATCGGCAGCTTGCGCGCGATGGATGACTTCGTGATCCACCGCCCGAAGGTCCCCTACATCATCGAGCCGGGGCAGTCCTTCGACATTGAGGTGTGGAATCGTACCGGCGCTGCCGTAGGCTTCGAGGCCACCGTGCAGGGCCTGCAGGAGGTCTAGATGTTCGGTGAGACCTACTTCCGCGCAGTCGTTCACACGGACCCGCGGGTCATCTACTCCGCTCAGGAGGACGTCATGGTCCTGCTGCACGTTCCGGCCAGCAAGCCCGACGGCACCGAGAACCCCCTGGTCTTCGTGCAGCCCGTGGTGAAGCCGGCGCAGCCCTACAGCGGGCTTCCCCTTCCCTTCGACACGCAGTTCAAGCTGTACCTTCGGAAGGGTGAGGACCTTTGGGCCCTCTCGGTTTCCGAGAGCCTCGTCGCCGGCGTCGTCTACCCCTTCAATGGAGGTGCGTAGTGGCTTCGAAAAGGGACAGCATCTTCAACGTCCTCAAGAAGATCGGCCAAGGCATGAACGACGGGGCCTCCTCTTCTTCGGGGGGAACCCGGAAGCCCTCTGGGGGGACCAAAGGCGGTAAGCCCTGCGGTGGCTGCGGTAGCTCGAAAGGGAGCAAGTAAATGGCAACTCTGTACCATCCGACCTACGGTGGGCTGCGCATCTACGAGGCGTCCAAGTATGAAGTGGCGCGGGCTGGCGCTTTCTTCGTGACGCGCTCGGGCATGACCCTTTCGCACATCGCCAAGCAGGCCTACGGCGACGGCAAGCTGGGTGCCACCCTGCGCATCAACAAGTCGCAGTGGAACCGCGAGAACTGTGTCTACCGCCTGTCCTCAACGAGCTGCAAGTCGAAGGTCGTGGCCGGCATCCTGGCCCTCTCCCAGAGTACGTGGGACTCCGGTGCCTGGCTGGCGCTCTGCCCCGGGGACAAGAATGCTTTAGCCACGCAGCTTGCCCTAGGCTACCCGGTTATCTGGGTGCCCACGGTGGACGGCAAGGAGCCGTGGGACTTCGCCGTGACGCCCATTCCCACGAGTCCCATCGGCACGGTCAAGATGCCCGACCTCAGCAAGCTCATCCCGGGCATCAAGGGTGCCTTGCCGGGCTTGGGTGATGAGGATGAGCCCGAGAAGCCGGGGGAGCCCGAACCCGAACCCGAGCCGATCAAGGCGGGCTTTCCCTGGTGGGTGGCGGTCATCGTCGCCGGCACCATCATCGGCACGGCGCTCTACGTGAATCGTGAGGGCAAGAAATGATTTCCTGTTCATGGTGCCATGTGGAGGAGCGGGAGGGGGAAGCCCCGATGCGGTCCATCAGGGTCTTCGGCCGTACGTTCACCTTCTGTGATGCGTGCTACACGATGCTTGGCACCCTCTTCGGGAACCTGCCGAAGATTCGAGCAGCTTTGAGCGAGGCGGGGATCCACGTAGGCATCCCGAAACCGAGGAGCATGTAAGATGGTCGAGAAGAAGAACCTGATCAGCCGAGGGAACCTCGTACCGTCACAGGCTGTGAAGCTCGGGGACGGCGCTTTCCTCTACGGTCCAGACTATCCGAACATCGGTGAGACCAACGACGCCTCCATCGGCGTCGATGTGCATGAGTGGTCGGCCATCCACGTTGTCTTCTACGCCGAGGACAACAGCTACGACGACCAGTATGCAACCGTCCGTCCCTGGCGATGGTACCCCACGCTGCGCGAAGGGCACGTTGTCGTTGGTGGGCAGACCACCGGGCGGTGGGTGCCTGACCGCCTCGTCGAGGTCGCCTTGGACCCCTCGGAGGCTACGCTGGCCCGCGGCTCACACTACGCTTGGCCAACCCTGGCCTGCTCGAAGATGTTCTTCCAGATCATCGAAGTCACCGACACCTCCGGGGCGGCTGCTGAGCCCGACTGGATCGTCGTTCAGCCCTTCGGCCTCTCCAAGTATGACGTCGGTGCGCAGCCGGTAGCGTGCATCCCCGCAGGCCCCGGCAGCATTGAGACGTTGGCCGTCCACGACGAGCCCGTCATCGCCGACGGCCCCCAGATCATGTTTGAGGCCAAAGACTTCGACGGCGTTGCGCTTCCCAATGCGGTGGCTGAGGGGGATGCCGTTCGTCCTGCCGCTTCTCTGGGCGGGGTGCAGTACGTCATGCCCGTCAACGAGAGCGGCTCGGACACCCCCGTCGTAGCTCATTCGGCGGTGATCAGCGCCGCCAACGGGGGCACCGTCGGCTTCATGGGTATGGGTGAGGCTAAGACTTTCGATGGAGCCCCGTTCCCCAGCATAGTCGTTGAGGGTGACGCTGGGCGGTTCGCCATCTCTCAGGCAGGCGTGGGCTATACCATGCTTGTGGGTGAGGGTGGTAACCAGACGCCGATGGTGCCCCAAGGGGTGAACATCGCCGACGCCTCTGGTGGAAGCATTGGTCTCATGACCATGCTCGAGGCCAAAGTCTGTGATGGTTCAGCATTCCCCAACGACGTTGCGGGCGAGGGCATGGCCACTCGTCCTGCGGCCTCGCGCTACGGCGTAGCATGGACCTCCTTGGTGACGCAGACGGGCGCCGACACGCCCCTGCTCGAGAACGGCACGGCCATCTCCGACGCCAACGGCGGGACCGCGGTGGTCATTGCCGGCGCGGAGGCCCGCTCGTCCTCGCCGGCGCTCGAGACCGAAGGCGATGGCGTTCGGCTCATCACCGACCTCGCCAAGGCGCTCATCATCGCCGGTTACCAGTACGCCACCACTTCCATTCGCATGGAAGAGATCTACCCCCTCAACGACAAGTACATCCCGGGCGCCAATGTCGACGTCACGAACGTCGCGGTGCAGGGCACCCTCTACTGGCCGTCGATTGCCGGCGATACGATCGACTCCTGGAAGGACTTCGACGTTCACATCGCGGTCAAGGGCGGTACGAACGGCGAGAACAACGCCCAGATCGACGTGTACCTTGACATCACCTCGGGGATGCTGATCGGCGGCGCGACGCAGTGGGAGGACGGCAGCGGCGCTGGCTATGTCGTGGCCTCGACGTCCACCCCGGGCGATGCCGACCAGACCATCAGGCAGCTCGGTGAGACCTCCATCATCAGCAGCCTGGGGGATAACTTGGTCAGCCGCGTCATTGACTGGGACAACCTGAACACGCGGCTATGGCGCTTCAGGATCGAAGTGACCCTGTTCGACCCGGCAACCGTCAAGGCCGAGTACCACATCTGGCCGCGGCGTAAGGCCCTGTAAGGAGGCTCTCATGGAGAAGGGCATCATCTATCCTAAGGACTACGTCGAGACGGCGAAGCCTTCTGACGACCCTGAAGGTGCTTACGCGGTGCATCGGGAAGGGCTTATCACCTTGGTGAAGTCCTTGGTGACCATCCCCATCGCTCGCGAAGAGCTCGTCAAGCGGATGGCCAAGGCGAAGGCTAAGGGCACCACGGACCACTGGGGACGCGCCATCGACGAAGTGAATCTGGAGTGGCATCCCGAACTCGCGGTTGCTCCGAAGGAAGTAGAGCCGAAGGTCAAATGAGGCAGTACCACGACAACGGTGGTGTGCTCCCCGCGCAGTGGGATGACCTACGGTTCCCCGCCTCGGCGGTGAAGCAGAACCCCGTCACCGCTAAGCCCGACTTCGATGTCTGGCGCATGGGCGATGGGGGTGAGGCGGTGCGCACCTACGTGTTCGATGGGGGCACCGATGAGGAGCTTCACTTCATCGCGCAGCTCCCCCACGGCTTCGCCTTCGGGACTTCCATCGAGGCGCACATCCACTGGCCGCCCTCGGCGGCCCCCGTGGCTGGTGAGACGGTCATCTGGTATCTGGAGTACGCCTTGGCTGAGATAGGCGGGGTCTTCCCCGCCCCCGTGCGCTTGGCCGCCGCCACGCACACCTTCTCGGCGAGCGACGCGCGGTATCAGCACATCCTCACGGAGCTGGGCTCCATCGACACCTCGGGATGGGACAGCCTCTCGGGGATGATTTCGTGCCGCCTCTTCCGCGACGCCGACACCGACACCTTCGCCGGCGAGGTGGCCTACCTCGAAGCCGACTTCCACTACCATCTCGATCAGGTAGGCAGCCGAGAGGAGTACGTGAAGTGATGCAGGCCAAGGAACCCGAGCGAGGCAAGAAGCGAAGAGGTAAACACCTCCGATGAGCAACGCCCGCTGCCAAGCCGTCGCTACCCCCGCAGAGACCATGCGGGGCTGCCGCCTCGCGACTGATTTCCGAGATGCGGGCATCACGCTGCGCGACGGCTGGACCGCGTTCGGCGCACCTCTCTACCACCCCGGCGGCGGCGTCATCCTGAACGGTACGACGCAGTACCTCACGCGGCCCTTGGCAGGGGAGTTGTACTCGCCGAACCTGACGGGGCACCTTGAATGGGCACCGAATCATGCCGCAAACGACGGCATAGAGCACCGGATAGCCAGCACTGACATCGGGGCGTCCAGTTTCCTATTGCGCAAGCATAGCACGGATACAATCAATCTCTACATATCCAACACCCTTGTGATAAGTGCAGCCCTGGCAGCCTTCGGTTCTTACTGGGTGACCAACGGGCGCAACCTGCTTTCTTTTTCTTGCACCTCCGGCACCTCCGGCGCGAACGCTTTGTGGCTCAACGGCGTGGAAATTGCCACGTCCGCGACCGCATGGGCCGCCACCAATCCGAGCCCTCTGTATGTTGGTAGTCGCGCGGGCGTTAGCTTTGCGGGAGGCGTTTATTACCGCCTCTACATCGGTCACCACACCAGCACGTTGGCCGAGCACACCGCCTATTGGACCAACTCCATGTTCTCGTGGCGCAACCGGCTTACCGTTGACCTCCCGTTTGGTATAGGGCAATACGACCCTGACAACAAGCAAACGCTTGATGTGTCCGGCCACG